>Ga0209515_10000019_pt1 | contig 343962 bp, 354 predicted proteins | sample Subgroupgradi54m_FD_187454 | JGI IMG/M metagenome (GOLD analysis project Ga0209515, IMG submission 187454) | Subsurface groundwater microbial communities from S. Glens Falls, New York, USA - GMW60B uncontaminated upgradient, 5.4 m (SPAdes)... ... | reverse complement strand
AGCTGGGTTAAGAGTTAGAAGAACTGCAACAACTAAGATACCCAGAATTCCGATGACGATCAAAAGTTCAATAAGAGTAAAACCACGCTTTCTTCGATCACGCGTATTGTTAAGAAGTTGAGTTAGAAAATTTTTCATATAGACCTATTAGGTCAAGCAGTATATTCTGTATATTTTGCTTTTGCTATTATTGTTATTTATAGCCCTCTCCCAAATTACTAATTTCTCAATGCCAATTCTGCTTTTTAGTTCACGCCACACGGTGCTGGTGGGGCAGCTAATGTAGGTAGACTTCTAACCTCAGCCCAGCTATCTGGTTGTTGACCTGGAAAATCGTTTTGTACTCTTGCGAGGTTACTCTGAGATTCTTGTCTCACGTTCACTGCAAAATTTCCACCAACATCCATGCACACTCTGTACCTCATTGGTTGAGGTTGAGGCGTAGGTGGAGTGCCGGTGACGTTACAATATCCAGTTCCTGCTCCTCCTGCTCCCCCGGCACACGCTCTTGTCTGACCCACCATAGGGTCATCAGGTAACGCTGAGATATATGGACAAACATTCAAAGGAAGCCAAGATGTGGCGGCAACTCCGGAACAATTTAAGAGTTGTGGCTGTCCACCCGCTGTTGAAAGCCAACCTGTTCCTCCAGAAGCTTGTGCTGCACCACCAGCATCAAGGTACTGCTGGATTACCGCTAGAAGCGTGGACATATCTTTTATTCTCACATTGTCTCTGGCTTTTCTTTGAGCCTCAGCTGGGTTAAGAGTTAGAAGAACTGCAACAACTAAGATACCCAGAATTCCGATGACGATCAAAAGTTCAATAAGAGTAAAACCACGCTTTCTTCGATCACGCGTATTGTTAAGAAGTTGAGTTAAGAAATTTTTCATATAGACCTATTATGAACATGTATTATTCCCCTGTCAAGGAGCATTTTTCTATAGGTCAGATAGTATATATTGCTTATGCTATAATTATTATTTATGGCCCCATTACCTAAAAGAAAACACTCCAAAATGAGGAAAGGCAAAAGACTGAAAGCAAGAGTTCTTGGCCTGCCCACTCTTGTGAGATGTAAAAATTGCAACCAGATGAAACTACCTCACCGCGTGTGTAAGTATTGCGGCAAATGATCAAGAAGCCATGGACAAACGTCATCAGCATAGAATAAAGCAAGTTAAGGATCTTTTTGCCTTCAGTTTTAACAGGAAAAAAGAACCTTTGCTAGACCCCATTATTGCGCATCTAAAAGAGATTGACAAGATGATAGAGCAGTATGCGCCGCGGTATCCCACTGATAAGATCGCCAAGATTGATCTGGCAATCTTGAGGCTGAGCATTTATGAGATTATGTTTGAGAAAAAAAATCCGGTAAAAGTGGTGATTGATGAGGCGATAATATTATCTAAAGAATTTGGAACGGAAAAATCTTATGCTTTTATCAATGGAGTACTGGGGGCAGTATTGAAGAATAAAATTACAGGGTAATAAAGATTATGAAAGATTTAAAGATCTTGGAAAAGACAATCCAAATTACATTTAAAAATAAAATACTCCTAAAGAACGCCTTTATTCATCGATCATATCTCAACGAGAATAAGACTTCCCAACTGCAATCAAACGAAAAGCTGGAATTTCTCGGGGATAGCGTCCTTTCACTCATTACTTCGGTCTACCTTTACAAAATCTATCCCCTGCTTCATGAGGGCGATTATACCGAGATAAAATCATCCATCGTAAGAACCGAGAGCTTGGCCGAGGCGGCCTGGAGCTTAAAATTGGGTGATTATCTTTATCTTTCAAAGGGAGAGGAGATTAATAATGGACGAAAAAATAGAAATATTATGGCAGATTGCTTTGAAGCCCTTATTGCAGTAGTCTTTATCGATCAGGGATTTAAGAAAGCCAACTCTTTTGTGATCAAATATCTTTTTAAAGACAGACTCAATCGCTTGATTGAAGATAAACTCTACTTCTCCTCCAAAAGCAGGCTCCAAGAATTTGTTCAAAGTAGACATAAAACCATTCCGGTTTATAAAGTACTTGAAGAGAAAGGGCCAGAACACAAAAGAATTTTTAGAGTCGGTGTATATGTACGGGAGAAAAAAATAGCTGAAGCAACTGGCGTCTCTAAAAAGGAAGCGGAAGAAAAAGCTGCGCGCAAAGTTTTGGAGAAGATGGTTTAATTTGTGCTATAATCTGAAGATATATGCCTGCTGCACTTAGATTAATGAGAGTTGGGGGAAAAGGAAAGCCCTTATATAGGATTATAGTTGTTGACAAACGGAAAAAAAGAGACGGGAGATATATCGAGAATCTGGGGACGTATAATCCGTTAGTTAATCCGGCAGAGATTAAACTCAACCAGGAGCGGCTTAATTACTGGCGAGATAAGGGAGCGGAGATTTCAGAAGGCCTGCATAAACTGCTCAAAAATAATGCCATGAAATCCAAATAATCAGCACCCTGCTTAGAATGGATTACTTTTTTTTGGATAATCTTGATTTAAATCCGCTTGATTATCGGATTGGAGATTGAAGCTGACTTTACTTCTGATTAAAGCCACTTTTTGCAACGATTGTTGATAATTTAATCCCGCACCTGGCACCTCGCTTGCTTTTTGACTGTAAAAATTAAGCAGCAGACTGAAGCTGCCAGATCTTTCTTTTCCTAAGGCTATTTTGTCGATCGTAATCAAACGCTCTCCCTGAAAATTATATTGCTGCAGAAAGCTTGTAAAACTCTGCTCATCCCCACTTCCTGTAACAGTTAGCGATAGCTTATTGGTGAGGGAGCTTCCAACGTTAATTTTATAAGAGGTGACAATAAAATTAGTTTTTGTCGAAAGTTCCTCTAGTGCGGAAATGATTGAAAAATAGTCTTCTGCCTCTGGAATAAGCTTATTCATAACTTTCACATCCTCCTCTATCCCCTGTGCATTTCCGCCGATTGAAGAATCCAAAATTGCTTTTTTGAGTTTCAAGTCTTTTATATCTGCCTGAAGAGCTATCAACTTATTATTATTGTTGGCAAAGATACCCGGGGCAATCAAAGCAGAGCCAATAGAAAAAATTGTTAAAAGTAAAATAAGTAAAAAATAAAGAGCGTTTCTTCTTAAAGCGTATTTAAAAAAGGGTTTAATTTGACGTTTCATTGGTTATTTGTTTAAACTTGCCTGAAAATGAGAGTATGTTATCGGTTTGCTTGGAATCTAATGAGAGTCCATTTAAAGACAACTGCTCAAAATTTTTCAAAAAACCTTCAGTTTCAATATATTTAAATGAGTCGACCATATCGTTAACGTTTCCGAAGCGTAAAGTAAAAGAAACAACTCTGTCTTTATCAATTGCGAAAGAATCAAGTGAAGCAGTAGAGCTTGCTATCACAGACCCTCTGGTATTTTCCAAGGCGCTATTTAAGAGATTGTAGTAAGGAAGAAAGCGGGCGTCATCCAAAATGAATTGATTGTAAGACTTGATTTTTTTAGCTACAAATACGACCTTTGCTTCCTGGTCTTTATAGGTACTAAGGGACGAGAGTAACGTTTTTTTTTGATCAATCAGATCCTGAAGGTTTCTGTTTTGTTGATACTGGATAAAGATGAATATGAGTGCGCTGACAACAAAAATAACGCTAAAAACCACCACAATAGTCCTGACAAGCTGCAGAGACCTTTCTATTTTAAGATAATCGTCTCTGCTTGTCAGAAGGTTTATGCTTGTTTTTTTCATCGCAGCGATCCCCCCATTGAGGCCATAAAATAAGTCAGGTCGTTCTTAAAAAAATCAACTATTTTATTTTTGACAAAATAAGGCAATGGATCAAAAAAACCGGTAGGAATTGCAAAAAATTTTCCGATGATTGAATCTAAGGAATGGAATTTAAAAGCTTCGTTAGTTAAATAAATGTTTGAAACGAGAGATTTATTTGTGTTGACGATTTCCTTTATTGATCTGTCGATTTTATCGAGTATATCTTTTAGACTCGGTGCAAGAAATGCCTCCAGATGATAGCTTGTATTTTGAGCCACACCGAAACTTTTAAGCAAGTCTGCTGCTTTTTTTATATCTACATTGAGATTCACTTGTATTTCCTTCAGGAAAATATTGTAGCCTGAGTTGAAGTTACTACTGTGTGTCATCAGTTTAAGCGTGCGATCAAAATAATAGATTGAGGTAGAGCTCATATTTAGGTTGATTAAAATAAATCCAGTGTTTTGGGATTGTTGACCGGACTTTGCGGCCTGCTTATTAAATATTTGACTTAACAAGCGAGCAATTGAACTGGTCTCTGGTTCAATTGATTCTGGAAAAAGACCGGTATATTCCAATACTTTTTTAACTTTTTCAACGGTATTTTTGGGCGAAGCAGAAAGCAAGACTAGAGTCTTATTTGTTTTCATATTTTCATTGACAACTTCGATATCAAGATTTACATTATCTATAGGCATAGGAATAAACTGATCGGCTTGATAACGAATAGCCGAGAGGAGTTCTTTCTCTTTAAGCTTGGGCATCTCGATAAATCTATTGTAGCTAAAAGTGTCCGGAATGATCACCCTGACCGCCTTTTTTTTAATTTTGAGCTGATCTAGGACCTTGGAGATTGAGGAGGCGGTTTTTTCTATGATATTTTCCGACTCTGTTCGGTAAAACAACGGATCCATGTCGATCAGACTTAGACCGGTTGCCTCAAAAAAATTTCCTTTGGGCTTAATGTCAGATAGTCTAATCTGAGTTTCTCCCAAATCAAGACAAAAAAAATCTGCCATATTTTTAATATAAAAGAAAAAAAAGAAAATAGCAAATAAAATCAGTAATTCTTCATCCCCACCTGGGTTTGGTAATGAATCTTTACCTGCTGCTCCTGAAATTGGGCGCCGTTGAAGTTAATATCAAAGGAAATAGAGACAATCGGAGGAGAAAAAGCAGCCCATCTATTGCAGGAAATTAAAAAATTACTGATTTTAACCGCTGAAGTTGTTAAATTACTGGTGGAGGAGACAGCTGATTGAAAGGCTATGGAGTTGTCTGGACTACTTGAGTATTGAAACCAATTGCCTATCTTGTCTTTAAAATAAAAATTTCCTGAGGTATTTGAGGCACTTGTATTTGCCAGATTGCATACTTCATAATTGCTGCTTAAGGATGCGTCTGTAAATATTCCTATAGCATTATTTCTGATATTGTCATCCAATTTATTCAAGACAAAGTCTCCCTCTCTTTTTACTTGCTTTAGAGCATAGACTCTTGCCTGCTGCCTGATAATCGCAAATATAATTGCAAAAGTTGCAGGCAATGTAATTGCAACAATACCAATCACAACTAGCATCTCAACCAATGTAAAGCCCAATAATTTTTTCATTTTTTATTCAAATAAGCTAAATACGCCTTTGGTCGTGACATCGTAATTATTCCCTCCTTCGCTCCACTTTAAGTGAATATCAACGTTTACCCTTTGCAAATTGAAGTCAAATTTCAAAGTGGCTTCTCGCTTAAATAATGAATTAATAAGAGGATCGCTGATGTTGCAGGCTCTATTAATACCCCAGGAGTCGATGGGTTCTTTAGAAAAGCAATAAGTCACTCCATTGGGTTTACTTTTTATCGTTGAAAAATTTGACCAGTCTATTTCTTTTTGGTTTCTCAACCAATCCAATAACTCCTCTGCATAATGTGAAGCTAAGATCTTATTTCCAGTATTTTGACTGTTTCTGATGGAAACTGTTCCAAGGACAACTGCGCTGATAAAAATAAGACTTAAGATAGTGAGAAAAACCAAAACCTCAATCAGAGAAAAACCTTGTTTGGAGTGTTTCATGGGCAATTGGGACGTTCTTCAACTGTTCCGACTGGATTTATCTGTATATATATGCACTTATTTGTGACGGTGTTGGTAAGAGTGAATGTAGATGAATTCGCCTCGGCAGTTATGGGGTTAAAAAGAACGGCTGCAAGAGGTCCTGAAAAAGTCAAGCTGGTCCTTAGTGTATAGGATTGAATATCTGTATAACCCCCACCACAGTTGATTCGCAAAGTGTAAGTAGTTGTTGTCATTGATATCACTTGATATCCCAGAAAGTTGCTACAGCTTAGATCTGGGGGCAAATCAGCAGAGCTGGATTTTTTTGAGGCAAGGTTCAGGATGTCAATCAGTTGCTTTGTCTCAGCGTCCAACTTCTTCTGCTCATCAAAGCCCCGGTAATAAGCTAAAGAAAGTGCAGAGAAAAGTACAATGATTGAAAGGACAATTAAGATTTCAATCAGGGCGTAGCCTAAAGATTTTTTCATTTTGCTCCGTATGGGCCAAGACAATAGTTACAGACGTTACTTACGGGGCTATATTGGCAAACAGTTCCCGATGCGACACAAGTAGGGGCAGGTACACTCTCAAGTCGTGCCCCTAAAGTATAGTTGGTGCAGACAGTGTTTGTTCCGTCACAGCTAGACGATGAAGCAGAAGAAGCAGAATAATAATATGTATAAAGTTGACAATATGGATCAGATGGCAAGGGATTTATGTAAGTGTTGGGTGGAGTATTTGCATCTTGTAAAGGACCGTTGGCCGTACAGCTGGGATTAAAGGTAATACTTGAAATTGGAGGGTATGAGTTATTGGCGCTTCTGTATTGTTCAAGAGCAGCCCGTATATTTTCAAGATCTGCTTTTCTTTTGCCATCGCGGGCAGATCTTTGGGAATTGGTATAAGTAAAGACTTCCATGACAACAAGAATGGAAATGATCCCGATCACGACCAGCAGTTCAATAAACGTAAAGCCCTTATTCAGCATTACTTAAAGAGTACAACAAGTATAAAGACTCTGTCAAGTTGGGTAAATTTTAACTCCTTTGATAAACTTGTCTGATATAAAGCAAGATGTGATCAATCCCCGCTTGAGGATCGACATGGTTATTTTCAACCAAATAACCGGTTGACAAAATCTCTTTTAAAATTTTTGTTGATTTAGGATCATCAGACAGTCGTTGTTTAAAAAATAGGATAAGACTTCTAAAAAGGTCAGACGGCTTACCAGCTCCTTTTATCTGCAAACTACTGTGATTGAGAATCTTGGGGTTGAGTGAGGGGAGAAACTCCTTAAGCGCAGACCCAAGTTCTTTGTCAACTAAAAATTTGTCAGTTTTTGTAAGATTTAAAACTTTCGAGCGGGACAAGATAGTATCTGTAAGTTTATGTGGATTTCTGACAACCATTATAAACTGGATCGTCTGCTGGTGCTCCTCAAGCGTTTTCAAAAATGCGTTTTGCGCTTCAAATGACGCGCTATCGAAATCAAAAAGGATGTAAAGATGTGGTTCTGAAAAGTTATAAATAATACTTTTTTTTAACTCCCGAATTTGTTCAATAGAAAATTCTTTTGTAATGGGTTGTATCTCAAAGACGTAATTTCTGGGGATTTTATTTTTTTTGACAAAATCTTTTACAAAGGAATGAGTTTGCTTAAGACTATTTGAGATCAGAATAATTGGGATCATAAACCAATATTGCATTTTAGCAAAAATATAATTATAGTGAAAGTATGGATGTGGCACCTAAAAAATTATTGAATCAGCTGGTTCAAAATAAAGTCTTGAATCAAGAAGCTGCTGATAAATACGAGTTGGCCAGTTTGCAAAAGAACCGATCTATTTACGACTACCTGCTTAGTTCAAACGAGGTAGATAAAGAAGAGGTTTTAAAGGCTGTTTCTGAAATACTTAAGATTCCCTACGTTGATCTTACAACCTCACCTGTTGATCCACAGGCGGTTGGGTTGGTTCCTGAGGCAATTGCTAGGCGCTATGACGTATTGCCTTATCGTTATGATGCCACAGCAGAAACGGTTTATTTGGCCAGCGCAGATCCCTTTAATACCTCAACTGCGGAGTTCATAGAAAAAAAAATCGTCAAAAAAATAGTGTTGGCTCTGGCTGATCTTTCAGCAATCCGCTCCTCAATCGATATCTCCTATACTCAGGGATTATCTCCTGAAGTAACCGAAGCGTTGAAAGAATATCAGCCCACAAAAAGAGAAAAATCGATAGAAGATATGGGCAGCGTTATCAAGGAAGCCCCGATTGCCAAGATAGTCTCGACGATTCTTGAATTTGCTTTAAAAAGCAGAGCCTCTGATATCCATATCGAGGCTGAAGAATTCAAAACCCGCGTCCGTTATAGAATCGACGGGATTTTGCACGAGAAACTGACTTTACCCAAATCGATTCATGACGCGCTTATTTCCCGCATTAAGATTTTGTCGGAAATGAAGATCGATGAAAAACGCATTCCTCAAGATGGACGTTTTAATCTTAGACTTGGAAAGGATGATGTAGATTTGCGAATCTCAACTCTGCCGACTGTTAATGGTGAGAAAGTAGTCATCCGTCTACTTAAAAAAACAGGAGGGATTCCAGCTTTAACAGAGCTTGGGTTGAGAGGACCGCAGTTTAAAGACTTGGAAGAGGCAATCTTAAAGCCTTATGGAATTATTTTAGTCACTGGGCCGACTGGTTCAGGTAAAACTACAACGCTTTACTCTGTCCTGTCTCGCTTAAATAAACCAACAGTAAATATCATAACCCTGGAAGACCCTGTTGAGTATCAGATAATTGGGATTAATCAAGTTCAGACCAATCCGCAAGCCGGGCTGACATTTGCTGCAGGGCTGCGTTCTTTTTTGCGTCAGGATCCGAATATAATTTTGGTGGGTGAGATTCGAGATAAGGAAACAACTCAACTGGCAATACAAGCTGCCCTGACTGGTCATTTGGTTTTTTCCACCCTGCACACTAATGATGCGGCAACTTCTATTCCGCGTTTGATTGATTTGGGAGGAGAACCCTTCTTGATCGCTTCTGTTTTAAACGCAGCTTTAGCCCAACGTATCGTCCGTAAAGTCTGTGAATTTTGTAAAGAGCTTCATACTCCTGATGAAGCTGTTGTTGAGAATATAAAAAAAGTTTTGGGCGATCTTCTTCCCAAAGCTGCTGAGGAGAAAGGGATTAAACTGGCAAGAGGCAAAGGATGCAAAGATTGCGCAGACAGCGGTTATTATGGAAGAATTGCAATTTTTGAGGTCTTGAAAGTTACCGCTGCAATTAATAAAATGATTATTCAGCAGTCGACCAGTAAAGATATTGAGGCTCAAGGTATCAAGGAAGGTTCAATTTTGATGAAACAGGATGGATACTTGAAAGCATTAGACGGGATAACGACTATAGAAGAAGTTCTAAGAGTTGCTGAAGTATAGACTATGGATATTAACCAATTGTTGCAGTTTACGATTGAAAGGAAGGCTTCGGACTTACACCTTATTTTCAATCATTATCCCACAATCCGGATAGACGGTGAACTTTATCAAATAACAACTTTTCCGATTTTGACCAAAGATGTAAACCAAGAGCTTATTCTTTCACTATTGACCAACGACCAAAAAAACAATCTTCAGGCAAATAAAGAAATTGATCTGGCTTACGAATACATAGGAAACAGATTCCGTATAAATATCTATACCGCCCGGGGTGGATTCAATGCTTCTTTAAGATTGATTCCTGAGGGAATAAAAACAATCGAGGAGTTGGCGTTGCCGTCATCTTTTCATCATTTAGCTGATTTTTCAGGTGGACTGGTTTTGGTTACCGGACGTGCCGGTCAAGGCAAAAGCACAACCTTGGCAAGTATCATCAACGAAATTAATACCAGATATACCAAACATATCATAACCATCGAAGACCCGATAGAGTACGTTTATCCTCCTGCCAAATCAATTATCTCTCAGCGTGAACTTCACGAAGATACATTTTCTTGGAATATGGCCTTGCGGTCGGTACTTAGGGAGGACCCAGATGTATTATTGGTCGGCGAGATACGAGATTATGAATCAACACAATATGTGCTAAATATAGCAGAAACCGGTCATCTTGTTTTCTCAACAGTCCATACCGCCTCTGCCCCGGAAACAATTCATAGATTAATCGATATGTTCCCAGGAGACGAGCAGAATCAAGTCAGAACTCAACTGGCAGGAGTATTGCGGGCTGTTGTGTCCCAAAGACTTCTCCCGAGAGAAGATATCAAAGGCAGAATTCCAGCGGTTGAGCTTCTTTTTGGCAATGCGGCTGTTGCCTCAATAATCCGTGATGGAAAACCATATCTTTTAAATAACGTCCTCCAAACATCAGAAGAAGATGGATTTATCTTTTTTGAAAAGTATTTAAACAAGCTCTATACTGAGGGAAAAATAAGTAGAGAAACTGCTTTCGCCCAGGCAATCCGCCCAAAAGAACTGGAAAAATACATGAAATGATTCTTTTATGTTATATAGGTATAAAGCCGTAAAAAATAACAAACTATTCTCCAGAGAAATAGAGGCCGAAAATAAAGAGGCAGTACTGGCCTATATAAATAAAAACGGTTTTGTCCCTGTTGAGATAAAACCTTCACTAAAAAATCGGTTTGCAATTCTTAACTCATTTGTTGACAGAGTCAGATTTAATGATATCGTAGACATAACCCGGCAGCTTGCAATTATGTTAAATGCCGGCCTCACAATTGTGGATGCGCTTGATATTCTGAGTCGCCAGATTAACCGAGTATCTCTTAAGGGCTTGATTGAAGATATTTCAAAGCAAGTAAAAGGAGGAGCTCCCTTATCCTCTGCCATGCGTAAATACCCCCAATATTTCTCAAATCTATATATTGCCCTTATTAAATCGGGAGAAGCTTCGGGTAAATTAAGTGATATCCTCATGAAGCTCGCGGACAATTTGGATAAGCAACGCGAATTTAAGACGAAGCTCAAAGGCGCTATGGTTTATCCTGCTGTGGTGGTTTCGGCAATGGTGATTGTGATGTTTATTATGATAACCTTCGTTTTGCCAAAGATGCTTTCTTTGTACAAGGATTTCAATATCGACCTGCCCCTCCCCACAAAAATTCTTTTGGTAGTATCATCCTTCTCAAGTTCATATTGGCCAATTATTATTCCTGTTGTTATTGTAGGAATCTTATTGATAAGAAAATATTTCAAAAGCAAACAAGGGAAAAGGCAGGTTGATTTTTTCATGCTTAAAGCGCCGATAATCAATAACGTCATCAAACAGGCAGCATTGGTTGATAGCACAAGAACTCTTTCAATCCTTACGGGATCTGGAGTATCTATTCTGGACTCATTGACTATAGTTGTGGATACTACAAGCAACGTGATATATCAGGACGCTTTTCAAAGAGTATATAAAAATATTGAGAAGGGGCAATCGTTGGGAAGCTCGCTTTCTCATGAGGAAGTTTTTCCGCCGATTTTGGTTCAGATGACTATAGTGGGTGAGAGCACGGGACATCTTGATGACACGCTGGATCGGTTATCAAAATACTTTGAGTTTCAGTCAGAGTCTGCAATAAAAGCCATCACTACTTTGGTTGAGCCTGCAGTACTCGTGGTCTTGGGGATCGGAGTTGCGTTTTTGGTTTTGGCTGTTATTTTGCCGATTTATAAACTAACAGAATCATTTAATAAATAACTCGTTAATCTTGCGAGATTTGATCTAGGCTATATTTATCAATTCTCTCTCTGATTTCGGAAAAATCTTTGATATCGTAATCTGAAACAAAATTCTCAACAGCTTGTTTTGTTTTTTCAATCAGTGGGAAATCGGCCAGTGAAGCAATATTTAAATCAAGATAACCATGCTGTTGTGTGCCGTAAATTTCCCCCGGTCCTCTTCTTTTGAAGTCATATTCAGCTATTTTTATGCCGCTGGTGTTTTGAGCTATAAATCTCAGGCGATCAAGAATATTTTTATCCTCTTTTTCGGTGTAGAGGAGACAGTAAGATTGTTTTATTCCCCGGCCGACACGTCCTCGAAGCTGATGAAGTTGGGCCAAGCCATAACGCTCGGCTGCCTCAATCGCCATAATTGTGACATTTGCAATATCAATGCCTACTTCAACAACCGGAGTCGACACTAAGATGTCATATTTTTTGTCTTTAAAGTCTTTCATGATCTGGTCTTTCTGCGGCGATTTTATTTTCCCATGCAATAATCCGAGTTTCAAATCAGGAAATACATACTTACTCAGTTGTTCATACTCTTTGGTGGCTGCTTTTACCGACTGCATAGTTTCGGCCTCTGATTCTTCAATCAAAGGGCAGACGATAAAGGCCTGATCGCCTTCCCCTATTTTTTTCCGCATCCAGGCGTATCCGCGCGTTCGCTTATCCTTGAGGACAAGGAAAGTTTTGACAGGAATTCTATTGACAGGCATTTCCTCGATAGTTGAGATGTCAAGCTCTCCATAAAGAGTCAGAGCAACTGTCCGTGGGATTGGAGTTGCGGTCATGGTCAGAAGGTGAGGGTGAGTTCCTTTGGCTTTTAAAATAGCACGTTGCTGTACCCCAAATCTATGCTGCTCATCTATTATAATAAGACCGATTGTTTCAATCGCCAGTTTTTGATTAAGTAGAGCGTGCGTTCCTAAAATAAGGTCAAACCTGCTTAAGGACTTGTTTTTTTTTGCACCGGTTTGCACTCCTATTGTTAAGGGAGATTTTTTAAATAAATTTTGCAATGTCTGATAATGCTGTGAGATAAGAATTTCAGTAGGGGCCATAAACAGAGTCTTGAAACCGCCAAGATAAGCTGCGAAGGCTGCAATTGCGGCAACAACAGTTTTTCCCGAACCAACGTCTCCGTGGAGAAATCTGTTCATCGGGCGAGGAGATGATAAATCTTTTAAGATTACTTTGACACAATTCTGCTGGTCGCTGGTAAGTTTGAAAGGTAGAGTCTGGATAAAGGACTCAAGTCTCGTCAGATTCTCTTTAACTTTAAAAGAGTGGCCGATTCGCTCCCGCCCCCACTCCTTTCGGGTCAAATAAGTTGACAGGCTAAGGATAAATAGCTCGTCAAATGAGAGCCTGGACCGGGCCTTATGGGCAAGATCAGTTGTCTTTGGGAAATGAATATTTTGGTAGGCAGATGACTCGTCAAGTAAATCAAACTGGCTAATTATTTTAAGCGGCAGAAATTCAGGAACAAGTCCATCAGCAGACTTCCTTTGGCTCCCCGTCTCCTGGCCACGAAGTGCCATAAAGATTTTCTCGCGCATGGTTCGTGAGGAGAGCCCGTGCTTTGCCGGATAGATTGGAACGATTCTTCCGGTGTGAATAGTTTCCTGATCTTGTCTCTTTAAGGTTTCAAACTCCTTCGGTTCAACTACCAATTTTCCTTTATTCATTTTTACAATCCCGCCAATTGAGATGTAAGGGGAGCTTTTAAACAAACTGATCAGATATGGCTGATTAAACCAGGTCATCAAAATTACACCCGTACCGTCGTCCAGCTTCAGCTTCTGAAGAGTTAGTCGACTCTTAGTATATTCATTTTTAGCCTCAATGATTTTTCCTTTGATCGTAATTGTTTCACCCGGTTGAAGTTTATTTATTGAGGAGATGAGTGAATAATTTTCATAACGAAAAGGAAAGTAGTTAATAAGTTCCCAATAGGTTTTTATATCAAGAGACCTTAGTTTGCGAATGGTTAAGACGCTTGTTTTTGGGAGAGACTCAACAGCGCTTGAGAGCATGGTCACATTATAACAATTTTAAAAAATTATCTTAAAAAATAGAAAGAGAGGGAAGATGCGACAAGGATGATTGAGGCAACGGCAATTATTATTTTAAACACCGTTTCGCGGCTCAAGAATTTTTTTCTGGACATAAAATTATTATACACCTTTTGCTATAATTATCAGATGGAGTTAACCCGACGCGATAGTATTCGTCGCTCCTATCGACGAAAACGCCTAACTCAAAAAATTTTGATTATTTTGCTTGGCGTTTTTCTTGCAGGCTTAATCTTTTCCTTTATCCTTTTTATCTGGTATGCCAGGGACTTGCCGGCTCCGGGTAAACTTTCTCAAGTCGTCTCCTCCTCAACAATTTTTTATGACAGAGACGGCAAAGTCCTTTTTGAAACGGATAAAGACAAAAATCGCGTCCCTGTCGCCTTGACTGATATTGCGGATAATCTCAAGAAAGCCACGATCTCAATCGAAGATAAAAATTTTTATAAACACGGAGGCATTTCCCAGGTGGGGATTATCCGTGCATTCTTCAGCATCATTTTTAGGGGACATGTGGAGGGAGGCTCAACCATCACCCAACAGTTAATCAAAAACGTTCTTCTTGGACCTGAACAGAGCGTAACTCGAAAAATAAAAGAAGCAATCCTGGCGGTTCTGGTTGAAAAAAAATACACAAAAGACCAAATACTTGAGATGTATTTGAATGAAGCGCCTTATGGGGGAAGTTTCTGGGGAGTGGGTTCTGCCGCAAAAGGATATTTTAATCAATCTCCAAAAAATCTTAGTCTAGTCCAATCAGCCATTCTTGCAGGTCTGCCACAGCGCCCTAACAACTACTCTCCCTTTATAGGTGGAAAAGACGCTTGGAAGGGAAGGACTACAGACGTCTTGCGCCGCATGAGAGAAGACGGATATATAACTCGGGATCAGGAACTTATGAGTCTAAAGGAGCTTGAGACTATCAAATTTACCGCTCCCAATATCAGCATAGACGCTCCGCACTTCGTTTTTTATGTCAGAGATCAGATCGAAAAGGAGTTTGGGCCCAAGATACTGGATCAGGGGATTAGAGTAAAAACAACCCTTTCTCTTGATACTCAACGAACAACCGAAAAAATTGTCAGCGAAGAGGTTAAAAACTTGAAAAGTGCAAAAGTTGGTAACGGAGCAGCTGTCGTCCTTAATTCGCAAACTGGAGAGATTCTGGCGATGGTTGGTTCTTATGATTTTAATAATCCTGATTTTGGAAAATTTAATGCCGCAACAGGTTTTAGACAACCCGGTTCAGCCATGAAACCCATAACTTATGCTCTTGGCTTGGAAAAAGGTTACACAGCCGCAACGCCAATTATGGATCTGAAGACTGAATTTCCGGATCAAGGAGGCAAAACCTATGTACCTGAGAATTATGACGGCAAATTCAGGGGTCCTGTTCAGACCCGGTTTACACTTGGTAATTCAATCAATGTGCCTGCCGTGAAGATGCTGGCAATGGTTGGGATAAGAGACTTTTTGCAAAAGGCAGACAGCATGGGTTTACACACTCTTTCGCCCACTCAAGAAAATCTCAATCGTTTTGGATTATCAATTACCTTGGGAGGTGGAGAGGTAAGGCTGGTCGATCTCACCTCTGCCTACTCTGTTTTTGCCCGGGGAGGGACCCAGATAGACCCTCAATCGATTATTGAAATCACAGATGAAACTGGAAAAGTATTATATAAACCTCATCCTGCACAAGAGAAGCGGGTATTTAGTCCGGAAGCTGCCTTTATTATTTCACACATTCTCTCAGACAACGTGGCTCGCACAATGGAATTTGGGGCAAATTCCTATTTAAATGTCCCAGGCAAGACAGTTGCCGTTAAAACCGGAACAACTAACGATAAGCGTGACAACTGGACTTTCGGATACACCAATGATCTCACAGTCGGCGTCTGGGTGGGAAATAATGACAACACTCCAATGAATCCGCAGATTGCATCTGGGATTACCGGAGCGTCCCCAATTTGGTACGACATCATGACTCAGCTCCTTAGGCGGTATAAAGATGGGATTATGGATAAACCCGCAAGAGTTAAAGCGTTAATAGTTGATGCTTACTTGGGTGGTCTCCCGAAAGACGGTTATCCGACAAGATCGGAATATTTTATTGAAGGAAGCGAACCTAAGGATGTCTCCCCCTTTTACAAAAAATTAAAAATTTCCAAAGCCAATGGAAAACTGGCAAATGAAGTGGAGGTGAAAACGGGAAATTATGATGAAAAAGAATTTATAGTAATCTCGGAGAACGATCCTGTTTCAACCGATGGGAAAAACAGGTGGCAGGAGGCAATAGATCAATGGAGAAATTCGCAAGCTGATGATAAGTACAAGTATCCAACTGAAACATCTGATGCCTCTGCAGATTCGATTGTAGTTTCGATAAAGTCGCCAGGTGATCACTCCCAAATGAGCACAAATGATGTAACAGTGAACGCAAAAATTACTTCAGTCGATCCGATCAAAAATATCAAAATCTATGCAAACGGTACTGAAAAAAAGAGTCTTGATGGAGACAATAAAGAAATTAATGAGACAATTCATCTGGATGACGGGACCTATGACCTTAAAGTAGTTGCAACAAACAATAAAGATAAACAAGGACAAGCAGGTGTAAGTATCGGAGTAAACAAACCGTGGAATTCTGTAACTCCCACCACTACTCCTATAACTCCCACGACTTCTTCTTTAACTCCCATCCCTATTCATTAATCAATCATGTAAGATTTTTGATCTTCTTAAGCTCAGCTTGGACCTCTTTTCCAGTCAAGTTGCGCTTGGTTGATGTGAAGAAGAGCCGCACAGTCTTTTTATCCTTAAACGAATCAACAAGCTCAACCCTTTGAAGGTACAAAGATATGTTTTTGGCGCGCTTTACAAAATCAGCATAAATTTTTATTGGCATTGTTAAATCTTCTTTTATTACTGCATATGGATTGATGGGTTGGAATTTTGAGAAAGTTCTTGCATATTGAATAAGCGACAGAAGATCAAAGCTCGCAAGGTATAGCACAGATTTTAAGCCGTTTCTATATTGAAGCTCAGTTTTAAGCTTGCCAACTGATCCGATCACCCCGCCATCTACGATAAAATCTACTACTTCACTCTTGGAAAAAACATGAACTTTCGATTTTCTTACCCCATAACCTGAAATATTCAGTTCCCTCAAGAGAGCCTCAGCAATTCCCTTCAAATCAGAGAATGATGAATTGGTTACGATTGCAACTTTATAAATTTCTTTAGGCAGGTCATTTTTTTGTGGATAATAGACTTTTGCGATTTCGAAAAATTTCAGCTGATCTCTTTTACCTTGATTTTCTTTTATATTCCTAACCAGCGAGGGGAGTAGTGAAGTCCTCATGTAGAGAAGTTCATTCGAAATGGGATTGGAAAGCTTGAGATGGTGTTTCAACTCAAGATTCATGCCCTCGATCATTTCCTTGGAAACCATCGAATAATTCATCAACTCATGCAGTCCAAGCCGCTTGAGCAGGCTTTTTATATTCTTTTGGATTTCAAACATACGGTCCATTTCTTGGGAACCTTTGACATAAGCCGGAACCTGAAGTTTTATTGGCAAATTATGATAGCCGAAGATGCGGGCCACTTCCTCGACAAGATCTTCTTTAATCTGGATGTCGCCTCTTCGCCACGTTGGGGGAGTTACAGTCAGCTTATCCTGAACCGATTTAACAGAAAAACCAAGATCTTCAAGAATCTTAACAATCTCTCCTTTGCCGATCTTCACGCCCATTAGACTTTGAATATTATTAACCGCAATACTGATGTTTCGCTCTTTGTAAGGCGCGGGATAAATATCGTAAAGCTGTGAGGAGACAGAAGCTGCTGCATATTTTTTAAGCAAGGAAACTCCGTAAGTTAAAGCCGGCTCAACTCTCTCCTCATCAAGCCCTTTTTCAAAATACGCTGCGGCGACAGTCCGTTGCCCGGTAAGCTGAGAGGTTCGTCTGACGCTTTGCTTATCGTACGTTTGAACAAAAAGAAGAATGTTTTTAGTTTTTTGTGTTACTGAAGAGCCTAATCCTCCCATAATTCCGCAAAGGTCAATCAGCTCTCCCTCCCCATCCTCAATGACGATGTCTCCCCCGGGTAAGGTGATTTCTTTCCCATCAAGAGTGGTAATTTTCTCCCCCCGCCTGCTTTGACGAAGAATCATCTTCTTCTTGCCTATTTTGTCGTAATCGAAGATATGGGTGGGTTGGCCCAAGGAAAGCATCAGGTAGTTTGAGATATCAATGACGTTACTGATTGTTTTAATACCGCACATCCGAAGTCGCCTGCGAATGAGATCAGGCGCCTGTCTTATTGTTACACCGGATAAGACTAATGCGGTAAAGCGCGAACAGAGTTTGGGATCTTCTATCTGGATATTTAATTTATGAGTTTTATTTCCCACTTCCTGTCCCCCAAATCGCAAATCTTGTAAAGGGTTTTGTTTCAATTTCGACTTTACTCCAAATTGGGGTAAAATCGCCTGTGCCTCCTGCGCGATGCCAAAGACCGAGGCCATATCAACGCGGTTTGAGGTGACCTCAATATCCAAAACATAATCGTCACCGACTTTGTCAACCTTCTCAACCGAAGGGCCGCACAGTGAAAGATATTTTTGAAGCTCATAAGGATCGGCATCAGTCTCCAAGTATTCAAGCAGCCAATTGTAAGTAATTTTAATATTCATAAGCTTAAAATTGCTCCAGGAATCTAATATCGCCGTTATAAAAAATTCTGATATCGTCCAGTTTCAATCCCTCCTTCATCATAAATGTTCGCTCAACTCCCCAACCGAATGCAAAACCAGTATAAATGTCTGGATCGATTCCGCCTGCGTTAAGTACAAATGGGTGGACCATCCCAGCCCCGCCAAGCTCAAGCCATCCTGACTTGCAGACTCTACATTTTCTACCCTTTACTTTTCCAGTTCCCAAGCACACGCCACAGGTGATATCGACTTCAAAAGACGGTTCTGTAAACTGGAAATGAAAAGGCCTTAGACGAATCTCCCGTTTTGGACCAAAAAATTCTTTGGCGAAATAATCAAGGGTTCCTTTAAGATGGGTTATATTTATCCCCTCATCCACACAAAGACCTTCAAATTGATGAAACATCGGAGTGTGGGTTGCATCAAGATTAGGACGATAACATTTGGCAAGATTGATCATGCGAATTGGCGGCTTCTCAAGTCTGCGCATTTCTCTGTTTTGTCCGGAGGAGGTATGAGGCGTCAGCAACATTCGACCAAGTTTGGGATCGGCTGGTGTATCGATAAAAAAAGTCTCAAAATCATCCCGGGCTGGATGTCCTTGAGGCATATTCAAGGATTCAAAAGAATAATATTCCCACTCAACCTCTGGATAAGAAACTCTGACAAAGCCAATTTTTGAAAAGATACGGCTGATCTCTTCAATTGCCTGCGTGATGGGGTGAAGACTGCCTTTGGGATAGGCTTTTCCAGGTATTGTTACATCAACCTCTGCCTCCCGGGCAGATTTTATCAGCTGAGTGGTTTTTTTACCAAGCTCCGATTCAACCTCCCGCTTGATTCTATTTATCATTTCCCCTTCGCTTTTTTTATCCTTAGCTGGCAAATCCTGCAACTTCTTTAGAAGTGCGTTGATGACACCATTTCGCCCAAGGTACTTGATTTTTATCTCCTCAAGCTGATTGAGGGTGTGGATATCTGAGAGATCATTTTTAAATTGTTGAGAAGTTTGGCCGCTCTCATCCATAGCTTAATAATACCACGTCAGGCTGATTTTTTTGCCGTTACCTGCTCGACGATTTTTTTGAAGATATCCGGATGCTCAAGAGCAATCTGAGCGAGTATTTTTCTATCGACTTTGATATTATTCTCCTTAAGCTGATTTATGAAGGCGCTGTAGGTTATGCCGTGATTTCTCACGGCGGCGTTGAGTCTGATGATCCACAACCGTCTAAAGTCTCTTTTTTTCCTTTTTCTGCCGTGGAATGCGTACTCTCCGGCGTGAAGTACTGCCTCCTTGGCTTTTTTAAATTGGCGGCTGCGACTTTGCCAGTAGCCTTTAGCCAATTTGCGTACCTTTTTGTGCCTGCGATGGGTTGTCGTTCCTGCCTTAACTCGTACCATATTTATGATTTACCCAGCATTTGTTTAATTTTTTTGCCGTGTGTTCCTTTTGTCTGCTTGACTAATTTCAAGCGGCGGACTCTTTTTCTGCCCTTTTTACTTCGCAAATGACGAAGATAATGGGAACGGTGAAGGACTTTGCCCCTGCGGGTTACTTTAAAGCGCTTGGCTGCTGATTTTCTAGTTCTGTGTTTTTGCTTCATAATGTTATTTTTTGTGCGCAACTACTGCCCGAACTACTCTTCCTTCAAGTTTTGGTTCCTTGGAAATATTCAGCTCCCCCAGCATTCCGATAAATTTATTAACCAGGGCAATAGCCATTTCTCGCTTACCCATCTCTCTTCCCTTAAGGGTCAGATTGAGACGAACTTGATTTCCATCTTTTAGAAATCCTTGTCCTTTATTGACCAGCCGCTTTAAGTCCGCCTCGGCAATAAACAGGGAAAATTTGATATCTTTGACTGTGCTTTTTTTTACTCCTTTTTTAGCCTCTTTTTGTTTTTTCTGCTCTTGATACAAAAATTTCTTGAAATCAATTATTTTGGCAACCGGTGGACTGGATGTGGGCGCGATCAATATCAGATCAAGCTCTCTTTGTCTGGCTTCATCTTGTGCCTCCTGCGTTGACAGCAACCCGATCTGTTTTCCTTCGCTGTCTATGACGCGAAGCTGCGGTGCAGTGATATGCTGATTAATCGTATAAAATTTCCTGACAGTTCGTTTTCTATTGAAATTTCTCAATTTTTTCTTGCAAACTTTCTATAAATTCAGACAGATCAACTCGTCCCTGGTCCTTGCCCTCTCTGGTTCTTACGGAAATTTCCTTCTCGCTTTCTTTGTCCCCTATTATAATCATATACGGTACCTTTTGCAAGGTAGCCTCGCGGATTTTGTTGCCAAGAGTCTTATTGTCGCTATTCAACTGCGCACGATAACCAGCTTTAACCATTTTTTCGTAAATTTTTTGTGCCACGGCATTATTCTTATCTGAAACCGCAAGTACTGCAACCTGAACCGGCGATAACCACAGGGGAAAAGCCCCTTGATAATGTTCTATCAAGATCCCGATGAAGCGCTCAATTGATCCCAAAATTCCGCGATGAACCATAACAGGTCTTTTTGCTTTCCCGCCTCGGTCTGTGAATTCCAATTCCATTTTTTCTGGGATCTGAAAGTCCAGCTGTATTGTCGCAAGTTGCCAGTCTCTATCTTGTGAGTCTTTGATATGAATATCAATTTTAGGCCCGTAGAAGGCTCCATCTTTTTCCTTAATTTTATATTTAACCTCCGCCATCATAAGTGCATTCTCCAGATCCTCCTCTGCTTCCCTCCAGAGTTTAGCCTCCCCCATTGCCTTCTCCGGTCTGGTTGCAAGATAAAAAGAAACCTCAAAGCCAAATTTTTTATAAAAATCCACGGTGAAGAGAAGAAGTTCATGTATCTCGGCTAAGATTTGATCTGGTCTTACAAAATGGTGAGCGTCATCGATCGTAAACTGGCGCAGCCTAAAAAGTCCACCCAGAACGCCTGAAAGTTCATTTCGGTGAAGATTTCCAAATTCTGCCAGTCTTATGGGAAGATCGTGATAACCTCTCACTTTTGTTTGATAAATAAGACAAGCTTCAGGACAATTCATCGGTTTTAGAGAATAAGATTCCTGCTCAATCTGGAAATTAAACATATTCTCTTTATAAAAGTCCCAATGTCCTGACTGCTTGAAGAGAGCGCTTTTGATCATGATCGGGGTAGAGATTTCTTCATAACCCTGTGAAAGAAGATTTTTTCTTAAAAATTCAACAAAGGTCATATAAATCATGAAGCCTTTGTAGTGCCAGAAAACCGCGCCTGGGGCGTATTCGTGAAATGAAAAAAGATCAAGTTCCTTGCCGATTTGACGGTGATCTTTGAGAGACTTACTCATAAAGAAAGATTATACACTAGTTTTGGTTTTTACCGCCTCAGCCAATCTTTTGTCTCTCTTTTTTAATTCATCGCTCATTCTCTTTTTTCCTTTTGTTAATTCTGCCTGAAGCTGAGAGCGAGCTTCTCTCAGATGAAGAGTTATATTGGATTTAGCAGAAACTGGATACGCGTCCAATCTCTCAAGAAAGTCTTTCAAGGTCTGCATTTCTTTGTATTGATTAAATACTTCTTCTCCAAGCACGCCCTCCATGATCTTTTCTGTGCGATCATCAGAGTCACGAACAAGCAGGGCAAGGACTTCCTGAGCAGTTTTTCTATATCCTCCTACTCTCACTATATTATGACCCAATAAATCGGGTATCTTCTTTATTAACCCCAAGACTTCTCGTCTAAATCTTGCATGAAGTTTCCTGTATTCAAGTGTTCTATTGATTGCGTCAATTGCTCTAACGAATTCTTTTCTGGTTTCCTCTCTCTCCATAACCAGATTATCATGCAGTTGTTGATCGTATTTTGTATGAATCTGCTCGTTAACCTTCCCAAGATGTTTTGTTGATGTTTTGGAGACAGACGCCTGGGTTTTTTTTGCTTCAGGATTATTTTTGCCACGGCTATCTAATCTTACTGAGGCCTCAAGCATTTCGCCACTTCTTATTCTGTCTGGATGACGAGCTCTTTTGTATCCTACAGTATCTAAAAATTCGCCAATATCCATTTCCAATTCCTGTCTTTCATCATCAATAATCGGAGTATTATCCAAAAATTCAAGCACTTCGCCCGATTTATTAAAGACAGCCTGATCTTTAAGAGTTTGGGATCCTTCCATGGGATTGTAGGCTTCGGCAACATGCCAAGTTGAGGCGATTGCAGATTCAATATCTGAAAAACTACTCAAAATTACTGGGATTATCCACTTTTCTCCTTTTTTATCAGGTTGTCGAGGTATTCCAAATCTTCGGAGGATTATTGCACCTGTTTCAGGATGGTAGAAAGCATTATCATTTTCAAAAAGATATTTTGTCCCTTCCCTTAATTCCGGTTTCAAAGAGACATAGTCTCTGGTTCTACTTTCAAGTCTTTTGACACCACTTACCTGTATTTGTTCAGATGGAGAAAGTCCGTGCTCTTGAGATAACATTTTTTAATTATATCACAATAGCCTCAGAGTATCAAGACTATAGGTTATTTATACTCCCTGAAATTGTCCTGAATATTTTATTTGATTAGAGCTCTGTGTCTGTTTGATTTTTTCGCCAACTTCTTTGGGGAGTTCTTTCCCTCCTACATTTAAATACTGTTGCCAAATATCTTGTGAAGGATCATAGGGACGAACTGTAAATCTTGAATCAACCAAGGGGTAAATCAATTTTTTTCTTGAATACGTAATAAGATCAACGACTTGACTCAACTTATCAGTTGGCCATTCCTTAAGAGGGAGGGCAACATTAATACCTGTAATAGGTGGATCACTTTCAGAGTTAGGAATAGTTACGGCTGTAGTAATTCTACGTAACGGCATGAATAAGAGAGTCCATTCTTGGTTAGTAACAGACTCAGATGTTTCACTAAAGACCTGTAAACCAATTGGTAGTAAACTAACTGCATGTTGACCAACCATCCATGAACCTTCAATTCTTAATCCAAGTATACTTTTTTGAAAAGAGAATTTACTCAGCTTTGTTATTTTATTTGTTGGTTCTGGATATAATAGAAGGCGAACTGTAGGATTAAGAATTCCCTGATCCTGCGCTTCTTCAATCAGCTTGAGCTCTCTTGACACTTCTGTAGTTTGCCTGAATTCTTGTCCTCTTTGCCCAGGGATCTCTTGCTGATCTTGACTCATGTTAATATTATAATACTTTAAAAAAGGCCAAGCACTGCTTGTTTTTCAATCGTCGCCACTCCTATCACGTGATCACATGCTCCATAATACACATAATATTTACCATCCTTCTCAACAGCTCCACATGTAAATACCACATTCGGGACAAATCCATATTTTTCGTAATCTTTCTCAGGTTCAAGAACCGGTTCAGGAGATCTATAAAGTATCTTTAGCGGATCCTCAAGATCAAGAAAAATGATCCCAAGTCTGTAAGTGTTCTGCTCATCAACACCATGATAAAACAAGAGCCACCCTTTCTCGGTTTCAATAGGAGGAGCGCCTATTCCTGTTCGCTTGCTGTCCCACATACCAGGCCGCTTGTCAAAGACAGGAGAGGATTGAGACCAGCTGGTCAGGCTTGAAGAGCGTGCAAAATAGGTATGGTATGCCCCTTTTCTATAAAGTAGCCAAAACTCGTTATTAACTTTTTTAGGGAAAAAACTGGAATTTTTTCCTGATAAATCAGGAATAATAACATCGTAATCGATATATGTTTTAAAATCTTGAGTGGTTGAGAGTGCAATTCGCGGTTTTTTTGCAATTTTTTCCCTCCAGTTTGGATTGATTTCAGCATGAAGATCCTCAGATACAGCCGTATAGGTTATATAATATGTTCCTTCGATTTTAACGATGCGGGGATCTTCTATCCCCAAAGTCTCATCAGCATGACCTCCGCCATAGTAAAGAGGTGATGTCCTTCTTTCAAAGTTAATCCCGTCTGAGCTTGTGGCCATACCCAGGCGCGAGTGCAAATCTCCTTTCCCTTGAGCCCGGTAAATTAAGAAGATCTTATCATCCACAACTACAGCTCCAGGATTAAAAACAAGCAGGTTTTCCCAAGGCAAATTTGACGGAGTAAGAATCGGGTTTTCTTCTGATCTGATTAGTTTAAGCATATACTTATCTTGCACTAAACTTCTTTTCTTATTTCCTGTAGTGAAATATTAGCCATTAAAAAACAGACTATCGATTCTGCTCCCTCATTCTGATTAACGCCCCTTAATGTCAGCCCATCGTGTACGCCCTTTGTGGTTTTATCATAAATATATCTGTGGTTTCTATTTCTTCCGAAAAACCACTCAAAGGCCAAGAGTGCTTTTTTCTTATATTCCCTGTTATTGAGCGCTTTTGAAGCAAACATAAATGCTTCAACTGCTGCTGCGGCCTCCAGGGGTTGTTGATCATACTCCGCTTTAACTTTTCCCTTTTCAAACCACCCGTTTTGGCCAACAAAATCAAAGAAATCCTTATTTTCGTTAAAGTTGCAGCTCGTGATAAAATCAAGAGTCGAAAGAGCGGTTTTTCTATATCTCCTGTCTCGAGTCACCATGTAGGCTGCAAAAAGAGCCTGGGGAAGGCGGAAATTATCGTAAGTAACGACCTGCTCAAACCAGCTCCACTCGCTACCATTTGTTTTTTCGTATGCTTTAATTAAGGTGTCTGCCAGTTTTCTCATATATCTCATCGCAGCTGATGCAACATCTGATCTTGATTCGTAGGCAAGAATGTAATAATAAAGACCAAGGAGTGAATAAGCTATTGTTCGCAAATCTCGCACATTATCAAGCTGCTCCAGACTTGAGGAAAAAAGTGAGTGAATGGATTGGGTGAGAGTATGATTTTTGCTGATATATAGATTATACCCTAGTGCCCACATTGCTTTTCCATAGGGATCGTTGATGTCTTCTTTATCAACCCAGTGACCGTTTGAGTCAAGAAAAGAGTGAAATTTGCCATCCTCCTCCTGAGCAAACTGGAGGAACCCTACATATTGCTTAATTAGTTGAAGAAGATCCGAACTTTTGTGTTGATTGTAGAGCTTTGAGACCACAATGAGCGCTCTTGCATTGTCATCCGTACTATACCCAAACTTCCTATTTGGAATGGTACGATATGCGTGCTGCATTAATCCAGTTGAATCTGTGAGATGAGATAGATATGAGATGTCAATGGGTTTGTCTAAAAATTTATGGGCAGTTTCAGAGATATTTTTTTCCGCCGTGAGAACTTTTTTATAAAGCACAATGTGTTTTTTTGCAACATTAGACCATAACATCTCTTTTCTCAAAGACTGGACCTCTTTTTCTTCTTTGTGGAGTTTTCCCGGGTTTTTATAAAGTTGAATAAGCGCTTTGGCGATTGCCTTGCTGTCTCTAAAGGGGACAAGTGTTCCTCTACCATTTGAGAAGAGGTCTTCTGCGTAAACATATTTTGTTGAGATACACGCTTTGCCTGCGCCGATTGCGTAGGCTAAGGTGCCTGAGGCAATCTGCTGAGGGTCAAGATAAGGAGTTATATAAACATCTGCCGCAGCAAGAATGACTTTTAGTTTGCTAGGTGTGACGTATTCGTTTTTAAAAATGACATATTCTTCAAGTTTCAGTTTTTTTACAAGTTGAATAAGCTTCTCTCGGTACGCCTCCCCCTCTTCAATTTTGACCAGAGGATGAGTCTCCCCGACTACCAAAAATACCAAATTGGGGATGCGCTTTACCGCCGAGGAGACAGCCTCAATTGCGTACTCAATCCCCTTATTTTTACTCAACAAATTAATTGCAAGCAAAATAAATTTACCCTCAAAATGAATACTTTTTTTTGCTCGTTTCTTACTGATATCAATAAGAGGTGCTCCATGAGCAATAATCTCAAAATCGCGAGAGTCCAGACCATAAACCTGCTCCAGCCTACTTTTTGCTATCTCGTCCATCACAACAATTTTTGTGCTGGATCTTGCCAGCTCCTGAATGATGTATTTTTGTTGATTATTGGGAGTAAGAAGGACTGTGTGAAAGGTAACGATAAGAGGTTTGGTGAGCTCTTGTGTGAGCTGAAGAATGTAAGCTCCGGCTTCCCCGCCAAAAAGGCCAAATTCATGTTGAAGATGGATGATCTCAGCTGAAGAGGCATTTAGCGTTTGACCCATTTTTTTATAATCTTCAACTGCCTCTTGATGAATTATTTGGGTCACCGGAGGAGCATAACGTGTAGGAAGATGAGGACTTTCCATTGCAACGACAGAAATTACATTATGCTGTTTTTTTAGTTCAAGGTAAAGATCTCTTGAGTAGGTTGCGACGCCACATTTTCTGGGTACAAAGGATGATATAAATGAGATACGCATAAAAAAAGTAAGATGCTCCAATTATACGCAATTTTGCCTGGAATATCAAGCTCCAAAGACGCTTATTCTGGATTCCAAATCAAAGATGTTTGTGGTGTTATGGACCCTGGTTGATTATTTCGTGAATAAATTTATTTTCTTTTTGATTGCGCTGCAAAGAGATGACCAAGTGCGCTAAGTAAGAGGAAAAAGATTCCCCAGCGGACAGGATGCAAACCAATATATGGGTAGGTGATGAGTATCCCTATTCCTATTCCACCTAACCCGTGGACGAGAGAATTAAACGTTGGATGTTGACGAAAATATTTATCTGCATTTTTTAACATCTCTAACTTAAAGCGTAGAGGAGATAATGCTCCTTGTCAAGCGGTGAGCTTGTAACCAAGATAAATGCCGATAAGACTACCAATTGCACCAAAAATAATTGAAGAGAAGGAAAACAAAGAGGTTCCCCATAAGGAAGGAATATATCCTCCGACAATTGAACCGATGATTAGACCAAGCATGACGGCTCTTTTGGGAGACATGGGGTCAATTATATCAAACCAAGCAGAAAGTGCGCGCTCTCCTGGCGTATTTGTGTTGGTGCTTATTTTTATACGCTCACCAGAAAAGTCCTTACGTGTAAGAATATTAGGAGTATTATAGTTTGATGACTGCTGCTTTCCCATCTGTAAAAAAAGGGTCGCCGCTGGCGTTTTTCCCAAGTTGCGGTTCAACAACCTGTATATAAGAAGGGTTTTCTATCCCCAACGACCTGATAATATACTCCCGCTCGGCATCAATGTTGGGGTCAATCTGATGAGTCGGTATTTTAAGAGTGCTTGTCAGTTTAATTCCAATATCAAAACTTGCGGTTGCCACCCAGATTTTGGTTCCACCTGGGAGAACAAGGTTTGTCCTCCAGATACGAGTATGATGACGCTGCTCCAGTTTATTTATCTCAGTGGGCTTTTCAAAGGCTTCATCTTGCGGCTTTGCATCTAAATAAGACGGAGTAACTGGAGCAGTAAGGTACTGCCTGCTCTGAAATCCAACGCCATAAGTTTTTATGGTGTTAGATAAAGTTGGGGGATCTGCCATATACCAACCATGACTTAGAAACAGTGTCTTTATCGCATTCTCACTTCCTACGTAAACAAAACTGATAGGTTCCATAGGTTGACCCGTGAGAGTTTCGCTGTATTTTGCAGGAAAAGTAGCAAGTGTTTGGCTACTGATACTTTGAATTGTTTTGAGATTAGACGAAGGCGTGATTGTTCTTATTTGAATAAAAAAAGGACTCAGCAGGGCTGACCATATTATCAAAAAGGGAGGGATGATTAAGGCCAAGGCGTTTGAAGCTGTCTGCTCAAAATTTTTAAAGACATGATGCTTTAATTGGATCTCAGAAAATGTAATAAAAAGACCAAATAGTGTGGTTCCAAGTAAAATACTTGCCAACACGTCAGTTGGATAATGAACACCAAGATATACTCTACTTGCCGCAACCAAAAAAACCGTAATAACGTAACCTAAGATAATTAACAATCTTGAGATGTGAGAGGAAAAGGTTTTAAAAAGGTAATATGCAACTATTCCAAATAGCACCGTTGCCGAAAGTGCGTGACCGCTTGGAAAACTAAAACCTGGTTCAGCTAAAAGACTTAATGTCTGCTCAGGACGTACTCTTCCAACGAGATATTTTACAACCAAAGCCAAAAGTTGCTCAAGAAAAAGAGCAAGTCCAAATAAAATTGCGGCAAAAGTTTGTTTCCTAATAAAGAAAACTATTAGTACAAGAAAAGTCAGAACAATGAGCGTTTGGGCATTTACCAGAAACGTAATAAAACTAAAAAAATTGGTAAGATGCGAGGTCCTGATATTTGGAATAAGATTGATGATTCGCTGGTCAATACTGATGAGAACTTCTTTAAATATAAGATCCTCAATAATTTCTAAAAAGCCTATAAAAGAAAAAAATGAAATAACGACGCCAGTTGTAAGAATTAGACCGTCAGGACGGTTTATTGAGAGTCTTCTTAAGTACCAGTCAAAGATTGTGGGATATCTTCTCTCTAATTTCACAACGTATTTATTTTTGCGTATTCCCTTCCACGCAGAGGAAAGAATAGAAGCGATAATTTTGAATGGCTCTTCAAGAAGGAATACCAGATTGTATAGAAATACAACCAAAAGTAACAGTTCCAGAAGTAAGGTAAAGGTAAAAATGAGGGGCAGGCCAAAAATATCAAGCTGCTTTATAAAAAAAGCGCTTACGAGAAAAAGAAGTAAAGAGATTAAGACAAAGGAAAGATGAAAAAAAACAAGGCTTTTTCTAGCCATAGGAAAAGTTTAGCAGAAAAAAGCACGATCGACTGGACTCAATTAAATTTTGCGTTGAGTGTAATTCTGGATAAGAGTGCTATACATAAGCGCACTCTCCGCATCTATCTCTTGACTCAAGTTGTTTAGTAATTTTTTAATATAGGGTGCAACTTCTCTCATTTCAATCTCATCCCTTCTTTTTAAAGACTCATGAAGAAAACGCTTTGCCATTTCGTTTGAACCTCGATGGAGTCCTAAAGCGACTCGTTTAAGATCGCTCGCCAAAGATTCTAAAATATATTTATTTTGCATACAATTCTTTGAAGAAAAACTTTGTTAAGTCTTCAAACTCTCTTCTTATTTTAGCATTTTGAATTTCATTGCTAGAATTGCCTTGTTTAGGTCTGATATTAATCATTGAGTTGCAATCTATAACCATTGTCTCCAGATCTATTCCGCCTCCCCAGAGATCCTCCTGTTTTGAGCCTTGTTCAAGAAGGAGCTTTTCAGAATCAAAATGACGATCACAACCGGCTGAACAAACTTTTTTTCTCACATCGATGACTGTTTTGATATAAACATCAAATTGCTCCCTGAGTTTTGTAATTTCTACTTTTGTGTAGGGTTTTGACTTTGTAATCACCATTGAGGAATTATAGCAGCTGGCTATTATTTTGTTTTTCTGTTCTATGTGAAAACTTATAGAATGTTTAATTTGACAATCTCTTGTTGTTTTATTGTTATATAAGGAAGGATCATATTAGTTATAAAGAGTTAACCCACCCTGCACCTCCCTATAAGGGAGGAAAGTTTTGTTTCCTCTTATATATAGGATAAAGAGGACAAAATTAAAAATTAATATATTGTTATAGCGGTCTAAACTGAAATTCAACCACCACAAAGGCTGTGGTGTTCTTATTACGTAACTTAAAGAATTCATTTAGTCCATTCAGTAGAAAATCCTAGAAAGTTTAATTGTTATGAGTATATGTACCCTTTTGCGCGCTCTGGTGAATTATGTTGGAGCCTATTATTTATTTAGCTCTACTTCCTTACGTTGAATAAAGCTAGTAAAAGTACTTGTAAAGTCCGTTAAATAACCTTTTTCATAAATGTATCTTGCATCATCCACCGCAATAGAGTTAAGAATTTTCCTTAAATAAGCTCGCAGCTCCTTAGTTGAATCAAATGAAATAAAATTTCTAAATCTCGAGTCAGGAATAGACTTCTTAGGTTACATAGTCTTTCCGCATCATATTCTTCCTCGTGCAAAAACCACGAAACGAATACTTCGTAAGCTTACTAATAAACTGGCGTTGACGAGAGAGAGAGAGAGAGAGAGACGGGGCTTCGCCCCTCTATCAATCCATTCAGTCGTATCTGGGCTATTTAAGTCATGCCGATTCCTATAATTTTCAAAAGAAATTAATTACTCAGATAAATGAAAAAGAACGAGGGAAAATTTTCCGCGCGCTGCGCGCCAAGAGTCCAACATACAAAAACCCAAAAGAGCCAAAAATCAAGAAACCAAGAACCTAGAAACTATCTTTGAGGGCAAACACCGATGCTGGAGTACGAGCTGTCGGGACGACCGTAGCTGACGCTCAAACCCCCCGCAACGAAGCTGCCGACGAAGACAAGGCCACCGGCCGAGGACTTAGTAGCAGTCCAATCATAGGTGCTTTCAAGAAGCCGTTTATTGTTAGTTACATAATAAAGCATGGTATCCCATGCGACTTCTGTTGGTGTGCGACGTTTAACATGCACATTCGTTGCTCCTTGTGCATTAATTTGGTCATGATAATCCGCAAGCATATCCTCCTGTCCTTGCCAGTTTTTGCTTGTTGTGTCTGGAAGTACTGCCTTTTTGACAAGAGCCCATTCAAGTTGAATAAGATTTGGATCTTGTGCAAATGGTTCATCTTTATACCAATCACTTGCATCTTGATTGAATGAATAAAAGAGATTATTTGGTTGACCACGGAAAAGTTCACGTAAGTTGATTAAATTAATACTCTCTGGTCTGAATCTATCTTTTACCATGCCTGAAGGCCGAAGTACTAACATCTCTCCATTTGCTTTTGCAATCTCAATATCCCGCTGAGTGTAGTGAAATTCAGGTAACGTATCGATCAAAAACTCGACGTTAACCCCATAAGTTTTTAATTGTTCTTGAAGAAGTACAACTGCCTGTTCTCCCAAGAAGTCTTCTCCAAGGATCATTTTTGCTCGTTCTATCATCATTGCCCCTTCACCACCCAATTGTTTTTCAGGTGGAGTTTCTTCTCCAAGGAGATCTTTGGCTTCTTGAGAAACTGATGTCCCAAATCTTCTGTATGGATCAAGTTTTGCAACTTTTTGAGGCGGAAGATAATCAGTATGAGCGCTTGTAGTTTCTTGCAGTGTACTGCTCCCAGTCCAGCGATTAAGCGTTTCTTGTGTGAGACCTTGCACCATTAACTGCGAAGCGGGAATACCTCGTAAAAAGCCTTTCAATGCGAATATTTCAGTAAGATAATACCGATCCTCTTCAGGATAAGCTCGATTATTGATAAATTCAAGAACTCGTTCGTTAAGATATGATTCAAAGCTTTTTCCTTGAATCTGAGCAGCAGACCAGCCTTTGAGAATATCAATAGTTCGACCAGGATCTAAAAGAGCTTTTTGAAGACTAGCGGCTTTTCCTGTTGCAGCTTGGCCTCGCGCTTCTATAAATTTTCCCGATGTAGGATCAGTCACTACTTTTCGCCCTTGATATGCATCTTGTATCCAGGAAGCCGCGTCACATAAGTTTTTCAAAGTCGCGCGAGCATCTCTTTCAGAGAGTGGAATGCCACCCCGGCCATCCATAAGGGACGCTACTGCAAGATCGTAGACTTCATAAGCCGGCATATAATCAATATCCATTGGTGCATCAAACACACGCACAATAGCCGGATCAAGTTCAGTTGCCGTTGTGTGTTTCTCGCTTTTTATATTCGCCGTAGCAGATACTGCATAATCGGGTCCCACATCAAAGGTTCCAGCAGTGTCTGTTTGAACCTTTAATCCTTTTTCTCCGGGCCTCGCATTAAGTATCGTTTTAATGCCCATCACCGATTGATTGGGAGCTCGGTCAATCTCATCAAACAGAAATGGTTGGCCTTTTCCATCTCGTCCACTCATAGCACGAATCATAGGTGCAGGTCGGAAAACATCACCCTCTTGTACACGAAAGCCCGTTTTGCCTAAGAGTTCGTAAATACTCATGTCTTGATGTCCGGTAACAGACTCTGGATTTACCCCAAACAATCGTTGGGAGGCATGTTCTATCATCTCGGTCTTACCAGTACCTGTTTCTCCTGTTAAAAGAACCTTTTTTCCTTGTGCCCAAAACTCTTCCACTTTTTCAAGGTATGCACGTCGCGATGGAGTTTCAGCAAAATGATCTTTCTGGAGTTGTTTTCTATAATCTTGAAGCTCACGCAGTCGCGCTTGTTCAAATACCTCAGGATTCTGAAGAAGTGCGGCTATCCGATCTTCTGCTGCTTTTGAAAGTTCTTGTTGTTCTTTTACTACTTGTTGCTCCAATCCGGTAAGCGAGCGTGGGGTGCCTTCTGTTTGCGCCTCCCGAATAAGTTTTAAGACTTGTACTGTTGTTTGTTCTCTAAATCGATTGAGCCGTTGAACTTCACGAGATAAATGACGTACGCTTACGGCATCAGCAAGATTTTGTTTGAATCGGTCGTAGATTCCAGGAGTAGTAAAAATATGATCGAGCCTTTTTTGTATTACTTCTTGTCGCTTTTGACCTCTTTCACCAATCTCGTGGACTACTTCGTCAGCAGCGGTTGGAGTCATAAGCGCAGCAATGTCGCCTTGTTTAATCCGAGCTAGTTTCTCTTCAAACGAGAGATAGGGAGTTGCATTTTTCTTAGGTCCCTCGTCTTTTGTATCGCGACCTTTAAGACCTTGTTGTTCGACAAAAAGATCGTATGCCTCTTGAATAAGAATGTCTGGATCATATCCAGGTTTTAGTCCCTCATCACCTTCTGGTTTTTTTATGCCTTTACTACCCATCCACCGCTCCGCTATTTGTTCTTCGCGAGGAATGGGTTTTGGAGCTTCTTCACGTGCCATATCATCTGCCATAATTATACCTCCTTTTCCACAACTTGTGGAGTGTTAATTGTTCCTAAATACTCAGATAACAGCTCATTAAGCTTAGTTGGTAGCTCATTTATATCGTAGCATACTTGCCCATCTGGCGCATAGGTCACAGTAATGCCGGTTGCGTCCTTCGTCATGCCAAGTCCGACAACTTTTACGCCAAGTTCTCGAAGATTTTTAGCATGCGTTTGAGTCAGGGGGACATTTCCACTATCTCCGTCTGAAAGAACAATAACAATTTCTCGTCGCTTTCCAGATTTGAGATCCTGTGCATAGACGGGATCAGTATTTATTCTATTTTTGACATCGACCTCTATTTTTGAAAGTGCGTCGTAGTCATTCGTGCCGCCTCCCGTAGCTAATAGTTCCTTAAAAAAAGCAACACGGTGTTTTTCAGTTAATTCTTTTGAGAGTGGCTTATGTACCTCGGTGCTACCTGCGCCAAAACTTCGAAGCTCTGTTTCAACATCAAGATGTGGGTGGATTCCATCTTGTTGATCGTCAAGCATCTCAGTAAATTCTCGAAGCCCCTCCATCACCAAAATTGCAGAGCGTCGCTGGACAATGGCTTTTTGTCCTTCCATGCTGTCACTTAAATCAGCAACCAGTCGCACGGAAAATGATCCGGGGATATGCTCATCAATCACTCGACCTTCAAAATCCTTCATTGTTTTTGGATTTGAGACCCCTGAGGTCACATCAAGATACGTCTGTGTTACAAGTCCAGGATCAATCATAACGCCTTCTTCTTTCAATGCGCTTAAGTGCCGTATAGGAATTTTTCGTTCCTCTACAATACGACGAAAGATTTCTCGAAGTGGCTCTATGTATGGATCAACATGCTTGTATTCTCGATAGTAATCAGCGACTTCCTCTTTCTTTACCCCATGTTCTTCTTCATAGCCTGCATCTTGTTTATTTCCTGCATTTTGAACATCTTTTGTCTCTTTAATTTTTTCAACAATCTCCTCTTCGTCCCATGGTTCAGCGTGTCTATTGTCTTCGTAGTCTTGGTAATCGCCCTCAAAAGGTTCTTGTCCATCCGCTTGTCCACTTTGACCTTCTTCACCTTTTCCTTTCTGTTTTTTTTCTTCCATGTCTTTTTCATGCAGCTTTTGAATGGCAGGTTCTATATATCGCTCAGAAAGACGAAGGGCAAGAAGTGGGTCTTGCCTCGGATCAGTTGACAAAGCAATCACGTCCTTGCCTTTTACATGACGTAGGTCATCGATTGCTTGTTGTACCTCAGGATCAATAGTTACCTCCTCATGCGGCAGCATTGCGCGGCGTAAAATAGCGTACATAAATTGAAGATGTTTTGGTTTATCCGTAAAATCAGTTTCAGGCCACAATTTTTCTGCATACACTGCTTGCATATCACCATGCAAAGAAGGCGCAAATTGTATGATTGCACGATTACCTTTGATATCGGTCCTGCAATTTTCCCAAATATGAAGCCAGTGTGCTTTTTCTGTTCTTGTTTTGAGACGTGCATGTGCTTGTTGTCCACCTGGTGTATCAAGGAGATCAGCCGTTTCTACAAGGTGGGATTTAATTTCATGGAATGCTCCAAATAGTGCTTGGGAAGGAGTGTAGCCTTTGTCTTCAAAAAACTTTGGATCGTAGGTTGCTTCTCCGGTTTCTGGCATGATCGCCCAATTATTTCCACGTTTAAACGTAAAACCAGATGCACCTGCTATATCCTGTAGAACACGTCTTTCATCTCTAAAAAACGTTAAAGCTCCTTCTTCAGGAGTCGAAGGAGGTGGAGTTTGAGATGTTTCTTCTGACATATAGTATTATAAAGTGTAGCATACAGACCATTTAATTTTTCTTCGAAAAATTCGCAAATCTAGGATTTTTCCTTTCTTCTTTATCTTCCTCAACATTAAGCCAAACTTCTTCATCTTCTTTCGGAGCTTTTATTGAACTTTTTACTGCTACAAACATCTCAATATCGTAAGTTATACGCTTTTTCAGGCGCGCATGTGCATAATGATATGCATACATCCTTCTATACTTGTTTTCAAAAATCATCAGAATTCCGGGAAACGGAATATTGCCGGTATTTTTCTGCCATATTCTATTATCAAAATACTTAAGGTATGTTCTTACTCGATATCTAATGTTTCCTGGCTGTGTTTTTTCGTCGAAAAAATCCAGAAAATAACGGGAGTTACCGTCTTTTTCCTGAAGATCGATATAGGCATCTGGCATTTCATCAGGAAAATAGCCATAGCCTTTCAAATCTTGTTGGGTAAAAAAACTAAGCTCTACTTCTTTTTCCTTGGTTTTTAGAAAATAGATATAGGAATCTGCAATAAACAAGTGCCGCTGCATAAACGCTTGTGTATAGTTTTTTTCTTTATACAATCTGTCAAGAAACCCTATGTCGACTCCTTCCTCATTTATTAAAATGTATTTAGCCTTTGGCGCTAAACAGATTATATAAGGTATCGTTCTATCATGTTCGTCTTTGACAATGCTTATGTATCTTTTCTTGTTTAAATCCTTAAGCCATTCTTTTATTCTTTTGGGGTCTTTGTGATTGAAGATTTGTTGTAGCTGGTGAATTAAGAGATAACGAAATTTGTATAATTGATCGATAATTTCCTTTTGAGATTTTGTATAGCGTGGTAGTTTCATACTAGGCTTTAACTTAATGTAAAAACATCCTCTTATATAATATATATAAGAAATAATAGGGCTGTAATTTTATCAAACTCAGCTTCAAAATCGCTCTTTTTTTGTCCCCGCACGTGGGGACAATTATTTTCTCCGTTTTAATATTGGCGGTCCGGGCTTTTTCTCGTTAGCTTTCGTCTTATTTTCATTATCTTTAATCTCATTTTCAGCAAGCTGTTTTCTGACTTTTTTCATATACACTATTGCCCAGTTTTTCCGTGATGCTTCAATAAGTTGTTGAATTTTTTCCATATCTTTTTCTATTGAAGTTAAAATTGTTTCACCGGAGAATGGCTCTTCAGAATCAAGAGCAGAATTTTTGATGTAAAAGTGATATCTTGAGAGATTTGGGATATCACCTTTTTGAAGGTAGGGTGCAAACTGATTCAACATAAGATCTTCATCAATATAGTTACCTGTTCGAAACACAATCACAGTCGTAACATTTGCTAAAAGTTGATTAACAATAGTTCTATCCTGCTGTTGTGAAGTTGATTGCTCACCCATAATGAGGTGGAGTCCGTATTTTCTACCCTCTGATACAATTTTAATAAATGAGTAGGTGGCAAAATTCTGAAACTCGTCGATATAGAGGTAGAATGGTTTTCTCTGAACTTGTTCAACAAGGGCACGCTTTAAAGCTGCCTGTTGGAGTTTAGTCAAAATGGTCGTTCCAATAAGTTTTGTAGTGTCCTCACCTAATTTTCCTTGAGAGAGGTTACAAATTAATATTTTGCCGTTTAGAATATCATCAAAGTTTATGGTGGATTTTGTTTGCTCAAGCATGCGCTTGGCAGTCGGAGATCTTAAAAATCTGCCAACTTTAGCAGTTACTCCTTGCGTCATTTTGACGACTTGCCAATCTCCAGCCTTTCCAAATTCAGACCTCCAGAAGTTAAGTAAATCTTCATCGTCTATCCTTGAAAGAACATCTTTTCTAAATTCATCATTAGTTAGAAGTGTGTTTATGGTAAATATAGTTCTGTCTTTAACATAAAATGCTGTATAAATGGCATTTCGTAACACATGCTCAATTCGGTGAGCATTGGCATTTTCCTCCTTTGAGAACACCTTCTTAAAAAGCGATATTACACCCTCGCATACTATCTCTTTTTCAAGTTCTTGTTCGTCTTCGTCCAAACCGTCGGTTAACTCTAAAACATTTATTCCCACAGGATGCTTAATATCGAAAGGATTAAGATAAATAAGATCGTCTTTTCGCGCCATCGGTATGCTATTAATTAAATCTTCTGACACGTCTCCGTGCGGATCAATAAAGCCAATACCCCGTCCCTCCTCAATATCCCGCTTAGCCATCGTAAACATGAGAGTTGTTTTACCTGAGCCTGTTCTTCCGATGATATAGGTATGAGTTTGTCTTTGCTCCTCAGTCAATCCTATATCTGTGGTAACTCCTCCGTAGGTATTTTTTCCAAATATAACATCAAGATATTTACCTTGTTTAAGAGACAGCGGAGCCGGAAGTTCTTTAGCATACACTTTTACAATATTTTCAGTCTGCGTCACGCCTTTAAAAGGAAAGTGATATAAGTCGGCGATTTCAGAGGAGGAAAAAAGAGATGAGCCAGTATTTCCAAGAAGGGATAACAGTCGTTTTTTAAAAGAAAGAGCTCGAACTTTTCCCCATATAATATCAGGCGGGAATTTTGATTTAACAATAGATTGATACCCTGAAACATTAAAATTACCAAGTGACGAAATAAATCCATTTACTCTTTCCTGTCTTTGTTGACGATCTTTGACTTTAACTAAAAGCCGGATTGAAGTTTCAAAAAGAGGTTGATCAATTTTTTCTTCAATTAATTGAATCGTCTCCTGCTCAAAGCGCGTAAGCGTTCTTATTGGTCTTATATCTTGTTGAACTTGCAGGCGTTGATATTGATAATGTTGATCTGATAAAACTGATCGAGTGGTAGGACTAGTCAATTCAGTTATTGCCCACTGAGCATTATTTCCTACACCCCTGAGCACGTTAAGTAAGATTTTTAAGGAGAACGCTACAGGTTTAATATATGAAGGTAGTTGAACGTGATCTAAGTACGCCAAGACATTATCGTTTCGGTGAATCATATGTTTTATCAATTTTGTTTCTTTAGTGTGAGTTGGAGTAACTACAATCTGGAAAGATATGAGCTCATCCGGCAATAGCTGCGTCATCATGCCTGTAATGTAGGCTACCGGATCGTGTTTCTCAAGAAGCTCATGTTTTTGAAGCGGATACGCAAAATGACGAGACAATTTGAATTCAGTAATCTTCAGGTTGAGTTTCTGTAAGTTGGAAGGTAAATAGTCTTGAACTTCCTTAACAAGCACTTGCGGTAGGTAAGAAAGCACGTAACGTTTAAAATTGTGTACAAAGCGGGGTGCTAATCTCACAATATATTTAATACCTTGATTTTGAGTCGAATATATCTCAAATGACAATCTTGGTTTGAACCCCATCAGCCGCTCCCAAATTCTCTGGCCTTTCCCCATTCCATGAATGACAGAAAATAACTGTTCTGTTGTGAATGCACTTTTATCGGTAAATGCAGGAGGGGTAAGTTCTAACAAAACTGAATCTTCAGTGAGTGATTTTATTAAGGAATAGATCTTTCGTGTAATTAAGGCTATAAGAATTAAAATAATAAATAGAATAATGAAACGTGGGGCAAGAAATATTGAAATATGAAAGGTATTTAAGGCATGGGAAGAAAACGAAGTAAATCGATCAAGTAAATATCCAGCCTCTAAATGGTGCCAGTTTATGTTTCCCATATTTTAACTAGCCAATTAGAACAATCTAAATATCAAACAGATTTACCCTCTACTATATCACAACTTTTCTGAAAGTAAAGAAGTAGCTCTATACAATAGTCTAAAACGGTAGAATATCTGAAGATTTTACTTTAAAAGCTCTACATAGATGTCTGATTACAGCAAAGGATGGATTTTCTTCACCACGCTCAATACCTGCATAATACGAAACCGATATTCCAACTAACTCAGATACCTGCTCTTGAGATAAATTTCTTTTCTCTCTTATCAGACGTAATTTATTGCCAAACTCTTCCTGACTTCGGGAATCAATGACGACATTCATTACTACAGTATAGCTTATAGGAATTGAAATGTTATTTAAATTTAGTATCAGATCGAATTTAATTAATTTACGCTTGACAACTACCACTATAGTGGTATAAACTACTACTATAGTAGTAGTTTAACTACAATGCTAAACCCTGAATTAAGAGAAAAATTCAAAAAGTTATATTTCGAGAAATTTAATATAAGCCTATCTGACGAACAAGCAACTGAAATGTTTACCAATTTTATTAATTTAATGAAAGTTATTCTTAAACCGAATACTAATCAGAAGGCAATTGAAAGTTTTCAAGAAGATAGGAGCGAAAATGAAACTATCACAGTATGACTACCACAACAATCAAGCTGAAAAGTCTCCTTTAATAAACCGCTACATTATTTATTGCCGAAAAAGCACCGAGTCTGACGAGCGTCAAATCCAATCGTTACCTGATCAGATATCCACTTTAACATCTTTTATCGCCTCAAGAGGTTTGCTTATTAGTGGAGAACCCTTACAAGAATCAAAAACTGCAAAAATTCCTGGTCGACCCGTTTTTAATCAACTAGTTCAAATGATTGAAGAAGGCAAAGTAAATGGCATCATTTTACTTAATCCTTCTCGATTATCTAGAAACACCATTGATACGGGACGCATTATTTATCTCATGGATCAGGGCAAATTACAAGAAGTTGTTACCCCATATCAATCGTTTAAAAATAATCCTTCTGATAAATTTATGCTCAATCTCCTTTGTACTCAAGCTAAGTTGGAAAATGACAATAAGAGCGTAAATGTTAAAGAATCATTGATGCTAAAGGCAGAACGGGGAGTATTTCCCGGCAAAGCAAGGCCTGGATATAAGAATAATCATGAAAAGCCACAAGGATTAAGAGACATTTCACCTCATCCTCTCTATTTTCCTCTTATGAGAAAGTTATTTGATCTTGCTTTGACCGGCACCTACAGCATAGAAGCATTAATGAGAGAAGCAGATAAGCTGGGAATTAGAAGCACGGTTAGTGGCAGACCTCTTTGCAAAAGCAGCATGCATGGGCTACTAAGAGACCCTTTTTATACCGGAAAATTTCTCTATTGTGGGCGTCTTTATCAAGGTCAACATCCACCGCTTCTTTCTGATGAAGAATTTAATCTCTTGCAAGATATTATTGAGGGGAGATCGAAAGGAAAGTTACAAAAGCGTGACTTTGCACTTAATGGAATAATTAAGTGTGGAGGTTGTGGTTACTGCATTACCGCCGAATCTCACAAAAAGAATTATAAAAATGGCACCTATCAAGTATTTTCTTACTACCGGTGTACAAGAAAGAGTCATGGTTATAAGTGTGGACAACCCTATATTAGAACCTCCAAATTGGAAGATCAGGTTAAAGAAGAGTTGGTTCAGCTTGAGCTTGATCAGGAATTTGCAGACTTAGCCTTTGAAGCGCTTGAGTATGTTAAGGAAAAAGACGCGACAACCAACAAAAGTAGTTACGAAGCACTACAAAGCGCTCTAGAGGCAGTTACAAAGAGAGTTAATAATCTTGTAGGCCTTAAAATATCACCTGACAACACAGACGGAAGCCTACTTTCAGATCAAGAGTTTGCTGACAGAAAACGAGCGCTTCTTCTTGAGAAGGAAAAGATTACAAAACAATTATCCCAAACCACACCTAATAACTCTGAATGGGCACAGATTGCAAAAGATAGCTTTAATTTCGGATTGCTTGCTCATGCGCGATTTAAAGAAGGAGGCTCAGAGGACAAAAAGGTGATTTTTAAGACTGTTGGCTCGAACCCGATCTTACTAGATCAAAAATTACAATTTCAGCTTCGATTTCTATTTTTAAAGTATAAAGAAGGGATCAAAAAGACCAATGAAGAAATCAAGCGGCTCGTACCTAAAAATAGGGCTATACAACAAACTAATCTAAAAACTCGCTTAAAAAGTTCAGTATGGTGCGCTCTGGTGCACGATGTTGGAACTTATTTTGTACTTTTGCAGTCGTGACAAGAAGGTCTATTTAGCATCTATTGGTTTCGCTTTATTTAACCGTGAAGCAAGTCTATGAGCTCGCATGGTAGAAAGCCCTACTTGAAGCCGCCGAGAGAGCTGTTCATTCCATATAAATTTTGTTGGAACAGTTTGTTCTCCCGATTTTACTCCTATTTCAACGCTTCCCACTCCGTCTTCGTGAGAAACAACATAAGGAGCAAAAAAATTAGGTTTTTCTGACATAAGAGATTATAGTGTATTTGAAGATTGCTTGTCAAGGCTAAAAGCGCGATCGACGGGACTCGAACCCGCAACCTCCTCCGTGACAGGGAGGCGCTCTAACCAAGTTGAGCTACGACCGCTGGTGGACCCGACAGGACTTGAACCTGTGACCTTTGCAATGTCAATGCAACGCTCTAGCCAACTGAGCTACGAGTCCTGCAGTCTATATTTTAGCACGAAACCTCCTTTAGTTGTGTATAATGCTTCTCTTATGGTTGAGAGTAATACCTCGGCTTCACCCGAGGAGGATGATTTAAAAATTATATCCGATTTTCACAGAGAAGCATTGGTAGAACAGTTATTGATAGATTTAGAGAAAAAAGTTAAAGACCCAGATCATAGCACTGACAGGATTGAATTTTTTAATAAAATATTATCTGAGCTAGAAGACCTTTGAGACAAAAGACCATATGAATCTTTAAAATGTTCACAAAAGTTGAAAAATACTTTAAATGTAGCTTTTGGGATTAGAGCTACAGAGATTAGGCAAGTCTGGAGAGAAACACAAGGCAAATGAGAACATAAAAGAAGAAGATATTTTAGATCAAGCACGAACTTCTTTAAAAGAGAGAAGTCTGATCGTTATCATTATTTCTTAAAAGATTTATTCTTGCGAGTTCTTCATCAAATACTCCATCGTGTCTAAAATTCATTTCACCTGCAATAATAGCTTGATTTAATGACTCACAAACCTGGCTGAAATTTTTAAAGCCTTCCAGAGGCTCTTCAATATAATCAATTACATCAGGAGTTACAATTGTTTGAGAAGAAAGTATTAAAAATAGAGTCCGCTGATCAATACTCATTTCTTTTATTATTTCAGCAGCTGCGTCAAACGTAGTATAAGCTCTTATCCCTTCTTTCTTATCTCCGATGAAATCTTTATCTTTAAATCTAATGTATGCGTCCTCAACCATCCTGTCTATAAAGGAAGATGGAGTCTCATCCTCAGTGGGAAATGGGTCAAAAGTTGGAAATTCAGGTACTTCGCTCATGTTGCAATGAGAGAAATTTACTATAATTGAAGCTAAATGTCAAGATCCGCTTAATCTCCCATGACTTATGCGACAATTTTTGAAGCTGATTTTTATGCGGCTAAAGTAAAATATGTCAATAAATGCAGTAATATTTATTCTTTTGAAGCTAAATATTACTCATAAGATCAAGGCTGATTAACTTGGCTTCATGCCTATTGTTTTAACAGAGTGTCGCAAATGTGTTGGGAGATTAAGGATCCACTTTATCCTTGAAAATGAGACAATTGAGCTTGAGGCTAAAATGAGGCTAAATGACTATAAGATAATCACTTGACAAGACTTGACAAACTTATAGTATTTTGCTATACTACTTCCTAGATCCTAAGGTTTATTCGCGTCAGCGAAATAAGCTTTAGGATCTTTTTTATGGGAAGAAAAGTCTTGGTGATTCTATACATCTTGTATCTCATATTTCAAGTAGGCTCAGTGTCTGCAGCCGAACATGTTGCTGGTGATTCTGCTGAGATTGGAATTCTGGTCGGGGTTCCTCAAATGAATCGCATCTCATATAAGAATATCGTGACTCAAAATTCTAAAAAGAAAAGAGCGGTTGAGCGCGTACTAGAGAGATACCAGTCTCCGATGAAGCAGTCTCTTGACTCTTTTTTCCGAGTCTGTGACTCAAATGAGCTGGACTGTTACCTGCTGCCTTCTATTGCTGGTCTTGAATCAGGCTTTGGTAGATATGTTTTGGCAGGTTCATTTAATCCTTTTGGTTGGGGTGGAGGATATATCAGATTTTCAAGCTGGAATGAGGCTATTTCGACCGTGGGTACAGGGCTCCGTCAAAACTATATCGGTCGTGGTGCCCAAAACATTGAGCAGATCGGAAGCAAGTACGCTGAAAGCCCTACCTGGGCTGCCAGGGTGCGTAGATACATGGCCGAGTTTAAGGCTCAAGAGGATCAGACAGCTATTGTCTTCCCAAATCCGGAGCAGGCACTTTAAAGCTCACTCAAATTGGTATTTCTGCTTGCCTCAGTGTATAATCAATCCTTCACATGGAAATAAAACACACTCTTCAAAAACTGCCCAAAAACACTTTTGAAATTAGCGTAATTTTGGGCTGGAAGTCGGTCAAGGAGGCTTATGATGAGGCTTTTGAGAAAGCTGTTGGTGAGGCAGAGGTGGAAGGATTTCGCAAGGGAAAAGCTCCTCGCCCGCTTGCTGAGAAGCAGATCAACAAGGATACGGTTTACCAGAAAGCAATTGAACAACTTGTCCCAAAAATTTACGAAGAAGTGGTTAAAAATGAGGATCTTAAACCTGTTGTTTCACCCAAAATCGAGCTTACCTCTGCAAATGAAAACGAGGACTGGCAGCTTAAATTTACCGTCGCAACCCGACCCGAGGTCAAACTGGGAGATTATAAAAAAGTAGTCGATGAGCTCAAATCTAAGCACAAAAAGGCTGATATTTGGGTGCCTGGGAAAGATAAGGAAAAAGACCAGCGCCACGACGTAGAAAGCAAGCAGAAACTGCTAAATGAGATATTGACAGAACTGCTTAAGAGTTCTCAAGTTGAGATAGCTGATCTTATTCTGGAGGAGGAGGTAAACATGCGGCTAACCCGTCTTCTTGACGAGATTGCCAAAATTGGCTTGACAGTTGAAGCGTACCTTAAATCCAAAAATCTGACAATGGATGTATTGAAGCAGCAGTTGAGAAAAGAAATAGAAGAGACTCATAAGCTGGAGTTTATCTTAAACGAGATAGCAGATAAAGAACAAATCCAAGTTGATCCCCAGGAACTTGAGAAGTTGTTTGCAAGTATTACCGATCAGGCCGAACGAACAGCTGCCCACCAAAACAGCTATTTTTATGCAGCGCTTCTTCGCAAGCAAAAGACTCTTGATTTCTTAACTACCCTGTAGTAACATAGACCTATGTCACAACAACGCAAAACCGACCCACACAAAAAAACCCAAAAAAATCCTCTTGAGGCTCTTCTTGAGCCGGTTTTTGGCCACTTTAACGATGGCGGCGTTGAAGAATATCCTGCCAGACAGGCTGAAAAACAAGCGGAAAAGCCGCAGCGAAGAAAAGAAACTGTATTCAATTTTCGTGAGCATTATGAAAGGGAGACTATCCAAAGACAGGTTCAAGAGCTGATGCGGGAGATAAGGCGAGAAGTCGAGGAGGTCAAGAAAACAGACGCGTCCTTGCTTCAAGAAGTGCGCGATATTGAAAAAATGAGCGTGGAGGCTTTGCCTGCTAAAGCGGGAATTTACCATCTGCGTTTTCTTGAGATATTGCTTTCGCTGCTGAGAACAGTGCGCAGCAAAATTGGCGAATCAAAAACCTGGCTTGAAGCAATGATGTCTAAAAAGAAAAAAAGAGGTTCTCTTTTTGCCACCCGCTCAAAGAAAATGGGAACCCAATACTCGCTTTCACAAGAGCTGCAATCTGCAAGATCAGTGCAATAGGATTATTCCAAAGACTTCATGAAGCTGTTTACCGCTTTTGCCCAGCTACCGTTTGACGAAGGCGTATATTTAGCCATAATTTCGCTGGTGGTGACAAGTCCCTTATCTATATACTGCTCCCGTATGCCTTTAGCGATCGTATCGATTGCCTCCTCATAAGAGGAGAAACGGGTGACAGTATTGCCGTATATCCCCCACCCCCAGCAATTATGGGAATCCTTGGGAATATTGCGACAGAGAGTGGACTCCTGCATGGCAATTGCCGGCAGCAGACGATAATCAAATTTATATTTATCAGAGGTTTTGACTATAAATTCTGCCTGATCATAAAGTGGCGAATTATGGGCTCGGAAAAATTGTTTAAGGTTAGTTGTGCGCAGAGCTTCTTGGCTCACCTCGGCACTACTTGAGGCGCTAAATTCGCCTAAAGCAGCTCCTGCCTGATCGATCTCATCCAGGATTCTTACTGACGCATTGACTCGATTCACTTTATCAATATATTTAAAGGTTATAAACAGGTTAAGGAGAATTAAAACAGCAAAAGAAGAAAGCCATAATCCCGTCTTTTTCTTCATATTAAAATATTAACACATTATTTTGACAAGCGGTAGAAGTAGGTGGGAAAAGGTGCACCAGAGAGAGTCTTGTAGCAATATTTATCCAAACCTTCTATCTTGAAACCATGGGAAAGAATCAGAGCGCTTTTTTTAGTCTCCTTAAGAAGCTTTGGCGAAAGCTTTATAAGGAATTTGGGCATGAGAAAGATATAGACGATATCAAAGTCCTGAAGCTTAGTCTTAAAGATATTTTCTACTCTAAATTCGGCGTTTGAAAGTCTGGCAAAGCGAGTTTTTAATCTAGCCCAAGCAATCACCATCGGGTTTATATCCACACCTACAGCCTGAATTTTATATTTTTGGGCAACAAACATGACTACGCGGCCGTCTCCGCAGCCAAGATCGAGGAAGCGCATGTTTTTTTTAAAAGTAACTGAATCAAATATCATCTTTAGCTGCTTCTTTTTACTTGGAACGTATGGTGAGCCCATGAATGAAGAATAAAGCAGAAGGAGCATGTAGAGAGCTATTCCAAAGACAAAAACAAGTTCAAACAAGATCAGAATCCAATATAGGAAGATAGGGATCATAGCCTTCAATTATAGTATAATTATTTTCAGCGCCTGTAGCTTAATGGATAGAGCGTGTGGCTTCGGACCACAAGGCTGGGGGTTCGACTCCCTCCAGGCGCGCCATGGGCCACTAGCTCAACTGGTAGAGCGTCTCCCTCTTAAGGAGTAGGTTCAGGGTTCGAGTCCCTGGTGGCTCACTTCATTCTACTGGGGTGGTGCCGGTGATGGTTATAGGAGTGCCTACACGCGCCCACTCGAAGATTCGTCCAGCATCTTCTATCTTCATGTTGACGCAGCCATGGCTCATCGGATGACCAAAATTATTATGCCAATATGCTCCATGCAGCCCATACCCTCGAGCTTTAGGATATTGACTATTGTAAAAATACATCGTAAACGGTACATTAGGAAGATTATAGTAAGTGCCTATTGTGGGATTTCCTCCTGTCATACGCGTATAACGGAGCTTTGTCCAAATGCGAAATTCTCCAGGCGGAGTAGGGTACCATTTGCCAGTTGAGACTGGGGCATATAGTATAAGCTGTGAACCCTCATAAGCGCTTAATCTTTGACTCGTAAGGTCAACATAGATATGTTTACTGATCCCTTGAGTTACTTCTCCAAGTACCTCCTCCTGAACAGATTCAGGCCCTGTCTGTTCTGGGGCCAATACTTGACTGCCTTGAAATACGCCTACTCTATTTGCTTCGTAGTGTCCTGAGAGATCTTTTACGCAGCTTATTGAATTGGCGCAGATTAGCTTTCCTTGAAGTTGATTTTTAACCAAAAAGAAGCTAAGAAAGGTTAATATAGCCAGAAAAACCCATATCCAGGCTTGTTTAGGCTGTTTGCGCACTTTTTTAATAGGTCTTTTCTTCACTTAGTTTCAGATTAGTCGATAATTAACAAAATGTAAAGAGAATTCTTGCCAAGGCTTGAAATATATCTTATAGTATAGTATAATTAGGCATAATTAACGACTATTTAAAAGCCTATATTTCTATGAAACTTTGGCAGAAACCTCTAATATTGGCGAGCATTGCGCTTATTTTAGCTCCTCAAATCGGGTCGTCTCAAAAAATGCCCAAAGAACATCTTTTGGCTACCCATACGATGTCTCTTGACAAGAGGTATGTCGATCCTTTTGTCAATTCTGTATTTTCAGACAATATACTTTTGACGCTTGCTTATTTGGGAAATCAAGCCAGACAAAATGAGCCTGTCAACTGGCAAAAAACAAGACAATTCTCACATTTTGAATTTGCCTTATCGCAAGGTCAAACTTTTGCTTTTCATGATACAGAGCTACCTCTTTATCAGGGTAAAATCGCAACCACCACCCACGCCCACTTCAACTCTCAAGAAGGTTTTGAATCTGATGGTTATCTTGTAGGAGACGGTGTGTGTCATCTAGCCTCACTCTTGTACTGGACCGCAAAGGACGCAGGACTCGAAACCAGTGCGCCAACTAATCACGATTTTGCTAACATCCCTGAGGTGCCCCGAGAATACGGTGTTTCCATTTTTGCACGTCAAGGTGTACCTGGAGCAATGCAGAACCTTTATATCACAAATAACCAGAATAAGCCGATCATATTTAAATTTGATTTTGACGGTCATAATCTGAAAATAACTGCAGAAGATGAGTTAAATAAATAAAATATCCTACTTTGGTATTCTACTCAGAGACCAGCTAGCTCATCAGCCCATGTTGCGGACTTTTACAACAGACTATATGGAATCAAGAAAAACTACCTGCAACTAATGAAGATGTACGTAGTGATTTAGATCGTTTAGGTGTTTTATATGATCCTCAGTTTATTACTGAGATTTTAATAAGACCTAATCAACGCTCTTATTTTCCGCAAATTTTGCAGTAGTTTTTATGGGTAACAAGGGTGTAAACAGCCGCCAGTCCAACCAGTACATAAACTAAAGTTGCAGCACCGGTTACTGATCCAAGCAGACTCTCCACTAAATTGTATTTAAATAAACCGACTAGACCCCAGTTTATGCCACCAACCCACAAAAGAACATACGATACCTGATGTAATAACTTCATGATCTTCTTATCACCCCCTCATTTGTCATTTCTCTATTTCATTATAATACTTTTCCCTGGTTGTCAAGGACCATCGTTATTGGGAATGTATGTTTCCAAACAAAGAGTTAAGAAGAGTTCTTAGATAGCCGAATATTCCTTCACTTTGATAAGGAAGAAGCAAGTTTTTGGTGATTGTATTGTTTGTTCTATCGGATCGGACGTTGAATCTTTGGCTGAAAAAACTCTCCTTCTCGGCAATAATTGTTGGGAAGTCTTTAGTCGTTGCAAACTGATAAAGACCGCTCTTATCTGTAAAGACCTTCTTGAGTCCGCGTGGCCCGATTCTTACCCCTTCCAAGGGCTGGTTGAAACTGTCTGTCACCTTTCCGATCACGACAAGCGGTTGGAAATATTCTTGAATTACCAGTGTTGCTTTTTTTGGTTCAAAGTTGTCTGTAAATATTTTAGTTGATCCCCTAAACGCGGTCCAGTAATTCACTCCCTGGATGACATCACTATTCCTGCTTAAGTCAAGCAGGCTGCCTCTAATATATTGATACTGCTGCTCGTCTGTCATCTTACCGTTTATGTCCGGGATCGGTGCGCCGAATTCTCCAAGGACGATTGGAACACCGAATTTTAGATGAAGAAGTGAAATATCGGTAATAAGTTTTTCAGGTGTTTTGACGTAATGGTCGATGACGAGCACCCCCCCTGTTTTTAGGATTACATCTTTTGTCATGATGTCCCTTGCAACATCTCCGTTGACCGAGTAGTATCCGCATTTAACTGACCTTTGTATCTGTTCAAATGCGAGTACGCAGTTTTCATAGGAGACGGGAAGAAAATTAAGAAACTGTTGTTTAATAGTTTCCGATTGCCGAGGATCACCAAATCCCCCATTTTCAGGTTCAGGAACTGGCGTAAAGATGTCTCCTTCCTGAAAAAGGTCAGGGTGGCCAGTAATAAAGGCAAAAGATTTCAGATTGTGATCATTTGGATTTGGGAATTTGGGGTAGTTAAACCATCCTTCCCACGATGAGAAGTTGCCTCTGAACCATACCTTAAGCCCGTGTTTTCTGGCCTCACTCACCCATACTTTAAGCACAGGATAAAACTCCTCGTCATAAGGGGTTGCGACAGCAATATGTGTCGGGTGGAGGCTTGCGACTTTTTCAACCAAGAGAGGAATTACTTTCGTTACTGCATCATTTTTTGCATCGTCTCTGGAATACTTCATAGTATCTATAGACTGTATCTCAAAAAATCGGGTACTGGCGTGGACCACCGGGACAAGGGTGAGCAGTAATGCGATTGAAATAAGGAATTTTTTCATATCTATACTAGTCTATTTTTTCAAATATTAAAATCTCCGGAGATGTATAGGCTTTTTTGAAATATTTATACAGTCTCCCGCGGACGATCTGATTGTCGTAAAGGTGTTTCCAGACGGCGTCATCTTTTTGCATGATTACCCAGCGTGCATAAAGCTGGGGTTGCGCAAGGGACTGCTCCCAGTACGGCTTGTTTCCAACGTAGATGGTATTTTGCATCGGTACCCCGCTTCGCACGATGCTCATGGTACGGGCATAATCGTCAAGAAGGACAAGTCCCCCATCATAATGCGCCTTCATCCAGTACTCGGCATTTGGACGTTTGGCATGTGAGAGTCCGACCGTTCCATCTGCAAGAGTTATGACCTTTGAGTAGCCAATCCCAAAAAGTAGAAACTGAAAAAGAAGTAACCCAATAAGAATACTTTTGCCAGGCTTCTTGCTTTTATAAAAAAGATAGCCAAAAAAGATCGCGGCAAAGGGGACTGCCATAAGTCCATAGCGGACATTGAAAAGCCTCCATTCAAATCCAACCGGTGTAAGATGCGGAATGAAGATGACAGATTGTCCCACAAAGAGAGTGAAGATATAAAAGACGAAAGGCACTAGCATGATAAATCCAATAAGCACTCTCTTTTTATCTTGTCTTGCTAATAAATATTGGATAAAACCAACAAGTGCGACAGAAAAGACAATAATGCCGGTATTGCTCATTGCCGTTACAACATAATAGGCAACCGACTGGAGCAGGTTGTGAAAAGCCGGGAGCTCCCCTTTTGCCAGCCAGTTGGCTTGTTGGGTTTTTGCCGAAAACTCACTGGTGGTGAAATAAAACGCGCTTCCCAAAATAAGGTAATCCCAAAGGAGCCAGAGTAAAATGCCAAAAAAAGCCGGAGTCGCATAGAGCAGGAATTTCCCCTCCATCTTTTTCCATAAATCTCGTTTTCTATAATACATAATAAGGATGGTAAGCGCTTGAAAAATAACCAAAAACCAGCCATCGTAACGAGTGAGGGTGGCACAAAAGCCAAAAAAACCTGCGGCAATAAGTGAGAAGAGGTAATTATCGTTTTTGATGAAGCGTATAAAAAAATAAGTCGATAAAATAAAAAACATGATCAGCGGTAGTTCGGTCATCGGAGTTGATTGCATGTAAAGAATATTCGGGTTTAGCATAAATACTACGGAGGCGACAAAGGCTGCAATCTTACTTCGTGTGATGAGCTCGGTCGTTTTGTAGATAAATACAGCACTCACCACATAACAAAACATTGATACAATCGACCCGGCAAGTCCAGTACGCCAGAGAAAGTCAACCCAGATAAAAGGAAGCATCATCAAATGCGGTATGGGGAGCCAGATTCCGCCAAGCTGGGCAAATCCCGGAGTGAGATCATTGATAACGCGTTTTGCTATATTCAGATGAGATTCTGCGTCACCATAGGCGATAATATAATCTTTAGCAAAAGAATAAATTATTGCAATAATTCCCAAAGCAATAGAAAAAACGACAACAAAATACGGAGTTGATATTTTATCAAACCATTTTTTAAGTTTTTTAAGTGTACGATTTTTAATTGAAACGTTAAGATTCATGTTTTTTTATAAAGAGTAATGGGGTAAATAAAAGCAAGAGCACAATACCCAAAAGCACTCCCCAAATAATAATGAAGTACAGCTGCAAGCTTACATATCTTGAGGCGTACTCGTTAAAGATGAAACTTCCGCTCCTCCCATCTTGAAAATAGTCGTAATTTAATAGGAAGTTATATTTCATATGAAGATAATCCGCCTCAATTTTAGGCGGAACCTGATTGGTGGTTAAAGCTCCCAGTAAAGCGATTGAGGAGGAATAAATAAATAAAATAAAGGCGACAATACGGCTGGTTATTTTGTATTTTGTATTGTTTAACCAAATGGCTAAGAATATGGAAAGAATCGCCATTGTGGGGATAAGATATCTTGGTCCAAACGCCCACCCTCCCCATGGGTCTCCAAAGCTGCTATAAAGGAAGATGTTGATGAGGATGATTGCCAAAAATACTTTTTTCTCAGCACTAAGTGCTGTTTGCTTTTTAAATATCCCAAGTAGGGCGAGGAGGAAAATCGGCGTGAATAAAAAAATCCCCTTATCAATTGCAAATAACAAAATTACAACCCCGCGCGGCATATTTTCTTCTTTAAATAGACCAACAGCGGTTTTTTGCGGTTGCAACTTCTCAAGTGTCGCTTGTATTTGTTTTGTTTGAGGAACCTTCTGTTCTAAGATAGGATTTGCCCCGACCAAACTACCACTTACATTTGTCCACTTACCAAAATTGACATAATTATAATAACCGTGTAAAAATACCAGTATGACGAAAACAATTGAAGTAATGAGCGGAATTAAACGCAAACTCGCTTTCAACTCGGTCCTGCCCTTAGTAGTTTGGATTGAAGAGACCAGAAAATAGACCATCACTGGAAGCATAAGGAGAGCATTGGGGTAGTCGATGATAATAGATATGCCATAGGCAAACCAGATATATGAGGAGAGAAGCCACTCATTGCTGTTTTTCCGTTTGAATCTCCACACAAAGTAGAATGAGGAAAGAATCAAAAAAGTAGTAATGTGGTGTTGATATAAAGTCACTGCATAGCTCCAGGAAGTTGAGGCAAAGCCGAAGATTAAAGAGGCTAAGAAAGCCGTCCAAGTTGGTAGTCTAAAAATGTCTCTTGCAATTTTGAATATAAATAAAAGATTAAGTGTAGCAAATAAAGATACCATTGCGAATGAAAAAACTTGAGCCAGATTAAAATACTTTCCAATAACATAAAAAGGAAGCGCCATAATAGATAACCCCGGAGGAAAATAAACGTAAAATCTTCCTTGATAATAACCCACGTCTGGACTTGCGGCGTCAGCCAACTCTCTTGATAAGGAAAAGGAACCGTTTTCACCCAGTGAATAGGTGAGAATATAACGACCCCGCTCTGGAGATAATTCAAATGGTTTTGTTGCTTTATCCAGATTTCCCTTTATTATTTTTCCTGACGGATTACCATAAACTCCCCGAAGCGTCAAAGTGTAAAAGACTACTCCGATAAAAAAAAGCATCAGTAGAGGTATCCTTTTTGCCATACTAAATATTCTCAAAAACTTTATAAAGTCCTGATTTTGTTGAGGGAATGATTTTCCATAATCCTTGAGTATTTTCCTCTTGTTGTTTGAATGGGATAAATCTCAAATAGAGAAAAAATAGTCCCGCACTTATTGTATAAAATGGGTTGGACAAAAGGTTTTTACACAGAATCCTTAATTTTACATCTTTAGGGATTGTATAAAGCTCATAAATCCATGTTCCAAAAACTTGAGCGAGTTGTTTTCTCTCACTGCTTGAACGGTTAGTCTGAATCAAATATTCAGAGAGATTAGTTGGCATGCGAAAATAGATAATGGCCCCGTCAGCATAATGAAAGAGAAGCTTCTTTTGTTTAATCAAACAATATATGAACTGGCCGGTAGTGAAAATTTTTGGGTTTAATTTTAACTTTTTTGCAAATTTAGCATCAAGTGCCAGAATACTACTAAGTACATTATTTATAGAATCCCCATCATTAAGGTCTCGTCGTACTTCGTACCAGATTTTAAACCACCAGTTAGCTATTTTTTCAAAAAAGCTTTCGGCAATAACAGGTTGCATATTTCCTCCTACTGCAACAATCTTCTTATTAAGGAAGCCTTTGACTAATTTTGCAATCACTTTGGGACTGCTTAAGATCATATCCCCATCAAGTTGAATAACAATGTCGCTGGTGTTTATTTTATAAAGCTGCAGTAGACGTTTTTGTTTTCCAAGTCTTTTACCATCAGCCAGTAAATTAATTATTGGATAGTTAATCGCTAGTTTTTGGACTATGTCCTTTGTAGAGTCAGAAGAGCCGTCAGAGATCACAATTATTTTTTCCAAGGCATATGAGCCTTGTTCTTGTTTCAGAATGCTCTTGATAAGGTAAGTTATATTCCGCTCTTCGTTATAAACAGGAATGCCGATTGTTACTGTTAAATTTGACTTTTTCATATTAAATATTTTGTGCTTTTGATTTAAAGACAATACTTTCAAAATCGATATTTTTAAACTTAATTATCATTAAGATTAACTCAGCAACATCGTAAGGAGACAAATATTGCCTTGATTTTAAAGAAGCAAAGGTATTTACTGTTCCTGGCATCAGACAAGTAACTCGGATACCGAAAGGCTTCAATTCCTTATTTAGGGCAAAGGAAAAACCTTCAACTGCATATTTACTTGTCGCATAAAGAACTTTATTGGGGGAGACATTGGTATTGCGGCTGATTTTACTGCCGACGTTGACTATTAGACCATCCCTCTGTTTTTTCATATAAGGAATTACAGCCTTTGCCATGAGGAAAGTGCCCTTAATATTGGTCGCGATGACTGATTCATATTCTTCAGCAGATGTTTTTTCCAAAGGGCGGTCGATAAATTGACCGGCGTTGTTGATAAGGACATCGACTTTTTCAAATTTTTTCAGGGTTTTTCTAATAACCCCTTTGATATCTACCTGCCTTGTAATATCTGCTTTTATTAATAATACCCTTTTTGAATCAAACTCTTGAGAGTTTGCTTGACTAAAGCCTCCTCTTGCGATTAAAACCAACCTTGCCCCATTTTTATAAAGAACCTCGGCAAGCGCCTTGCCGATTCCTCGACTGGCCCCGGTTATAATGACTACCTCATTTTTGATACCGGGCGTTTCATGACCGGCATAAGATGTCTTAAAAAGGGATTTAACTCCTTTTGTAATTAAATTTATCATGATAGATAAGAACCTTTGAAATTGATTGACTTCTCATTCTGCAGAGCACTTTTTTCATAAGTGGACTTATATAAAGCGTCCATGTTGTCTGCTACTTTCTCCCATGACATCTCTTGTCCGATCTTTTTATTTCTATTTGCCATCTTTTGTAACTGTTTGCTACCCTTATATTTAAGAACGTAATTAATTTTTTCAGCTAGCCTCTTGTCATCATAGGTGCCAATGCAGAATCCATTTACGCGATTTTTAATAAGAAAAGGTAAGGCTGTATTGTCAGCAACGATACAAATTAAGCCTTGACTCATTCCCTCGTGCACCACATTACAAAAACTTTCCCATTGAGCCATATGAACCATCATCTGGGCGTGTTTGATAAGATAATATTTGTCAGCTCCCTTTATTACTCCAAGAAATAATACCCGGTCTTGGAGCTTTAATTCGTTGATGAGTTTTTTCAAATTGTTTAAATATTGCCTGCCTTCTTGCGTTGGGCCTATTATTAAGTATTTCACATCCTTTGGAACTCGGCTTAAGGCCCGTATAGTTGTCTCATAGTTTTTGATTTTATAAATCCTCCCGATTTGAATTATATAACGACCAAACTGTTTCACTTTACGCTTTATTTGATTACTCACTAATGAATCAACGTCCAAGTATGCTTCATTCTCTATGCCATTTGAAATGACATGAACAAGATTTGGCGAAACGCCTTTGCCCACAATTTGATCCTTTTCCCACTGCGATACGGCCCGGACAGCGTCAACACCTTTATTGATAAGAAAAGTTCCTATTGCGTAGTGGTAAAATCTTTTTATTATAATACTAATTCTGGAAAAGATTGACCACTCCGGAGTAAATCCCCCGTGCGGAGTTAGAATGATGCTAAATTTTTTCTGTTTGGAGATTTTAAGAAATAAGCCGTAGATCAGAATATAAAAATGAGGAAGAATATTAAAGTTGTGCAGACAAATTACATTAACCTCACCCCAATTTATTTTAGGAAAAAAACTATACCACTTATGCCTGTATCGTCTGATTTTAAGTCCGCGAAATTCTTCTTCCTCCAAAAGACAATTTTTTTTATCCAGAGTGTCTTTTGAAGTATGAATTGTCACATCCCAGCCTTTTTTAACCAATACGCTATAAGTTTCCAAGATGTTTGTTTCAATACCTGCTGTTACTGGATAAAAATATTTGACTATCACGGCTATGTTTTTCCGTTTTGATCTGCTCATAAATATTTGGCTAAAAATGTTTTTTTAACATAATGTCTAAAGAGTATGGCGGAGGGGGAAATAGTTGCTTTGAATTGAGAAAAACTATGTGTTCGGTCAACGCCAATCCTGGGTAGAGTCAAAGGATTTGTTTGTTTTGTTATAAAAGTATCATCCATTGATACAGCAAGCTTATAGCCTGCTTTCTTAACCAAGGCGATTATTTTTTGTGAATATTTGCCCTTAGGATAGGAAAAATAATCAATTGGTAAGACAAGTTCGGTTTGTAACTTTTTTTTTGCATCAACGATCTCGTTATTAAGTTGGGTCGCACTGAGTTTGAGCAGGTCTGAATGGGTATTACTATGGCAGCCTATTGTCCATCCTTCGGCCGTTAATTTAAAAATGTCATTTTGTGATAGAAACGGACTATTTGAATTCAGCTCTTGACGGTTGGCGGCCCCAGGGGTGGATAAAACAAAAAGAGTCGGTTTAATCGACATTTCTTTTAAAAAATCTTTGATCTGGAGATTGTCTTTGTAGCCGTCATCAAAGGTGAGGACTACAGCCGGTTTTGGAATTTTTTTCTTCAAAGCGAGATAATCAAAAAGTTCATCAAGTGTAATAAAATGATATGATTTATTTAAGTATTCAATTTGTCTTTTGAATTCTTTAAAATTCACGCCAAATCTCCATTTTCCATCAGATATGCTGTGATAGCAAAGAATTATGAGTGGTGTCTTTTTTTGTAATACATTTAAGTCAATGTAATATAAGACTGCATAAACTGCATTTCGAAAAAAAAGCATTGTTTTGAAAAGATGTTTATTTGTGTTATTAGTTTTCATATTATTTGGTAGTTAATGAAATATCCCAAGTGCTAGTTACTCCTTGGGTTTTTTTATATTTGCTTGCGATATAAAGTGTGAAATAACCTAAGAAATAAAATGGATTCAATAAAAAATATTTAATTGAGACTTGAAGGATTATTAAAAGAGGTATCTTGTATTGTTTTTTAAGATCAGAGGAGAATATTTCCTCCAATTCCTGTGCTGAATTCTGGAACCTTGTTGATTGCCTAATATGATCATCCCATTTAGATGGGGACTTATAATAGACAAGATCCGAATGAAAATACTTAGTTTTATAACTTTGTCTAATTGCGGAAATATAAATGAAGGTATCGTTGTTTATCAAATTATTAGCAAGTTTTAATGATTTAGCAAATTTTCTGGATAATCCCATAAAACAACCACGAAAAGCGAGGAAGTTGTTACCATCATTCCATTTGTATCTGATGTTTTCCTTTATTTGATTGCTATAGTTGATACATCTTTCAAAAAAATTACGTGCTTTTATTGGTTCTGCTTTAATAGAGATCAGCTGATTTTTCTCAGGACCCCACTTTTTGATGATATTAAAAAATAGGTTTTTATCTTTAATTAAGATATCCGCATCAATCAAAAATAACAGATCTCCCCTAAATAAAGAAAAAATTTCATTGAGCCGGGCTGATTTACCAGAGCGCTTGTTATGAATTTTAAGATGGATTCTTTTATCTTTAACTTTAAGGACGTTATCTATGGTCTTGTCAGTTGAACCATCAGATATAATAATTATTTCTTTGAGCCAGAAATTAATTTCAACTTGATTGAGAATTGAAGCAAGTAATCTTGCAATGTTGTATCCTTCGTTATAAATTGTAATTCCAACGGAAATTGTTAGTTTATTTTTTTTCATAAGATTATAAAACTTTAGTTGTTTGAGCTGTTGGTAATAAATCAGTAAATTCGCCAGTAAATAAAAATACGCCAAGAAACTTATTTATAAAAAGATAAATGGTGAATTTAAGAGGATATCTGATTAAAAATTGGAAAGATGTTTTTAAATATGAGAGCCTAGGAACGTGATAAACGTTGTTGATGTCCTTTTGAGAAAAATAACTCAAAAGAGCCTGCTCTCCCGATTTTAATTTTCTATTTATTTTAATAAGATCGCCAAAAGTCTGAGGTCCTCTATAAAAACGTATGGCGTTTTTTTGAAAGACCCATTTTATTTTATTCATTTTACACCAAAGAAGCGCATAAGAGTCTTCCGGTACTTGAAAAGGCCAGTTTAGATGTTTATACACCTGCTTTGTGAAAGCACGACCTCCTCGTCCTGAACAAAACCATTTTGTAACCATCTCATTGTTCACATTCAGATTATAAAAAACCTTGAATTGAGAATAAAACACCGACTCAAAAAAATTTCTTGGGAGGAGAGGCTGTTCATTTCCTTGTAAATAGCCGATTGTTGGATCATCCATAAGAGGCTTAATGAGGTTTGAGATGTAGTTCCTGTCTTTTGCTTTTGTATCTGCTTCCAAAAGAATAATAATATCGGTATTTGTGAGAGCAAAGATTTTATTTTGACAATATATTTGTCCACTTCGAACCTTATTGCGGATAAAGCTTATTCTTTTATCCTTAAAAGACAAAATCAGTTTATCGGTATTGTCAGTACTTGCATCTGAAACCACTATAATTTTAGTCAAAGAAAAATTAGTCTCCTTTTGAGAAAGAATATCTGAGAGCAAAGAAATGATATTTGCCTCTTCATTATATGCGGGTATGCCGATTGTCGCGGAAAGTTTTTTTACTTTTTTCATTTTAATATCTTTAAACTATTAGCGGCGCTTGTTTTCCAGTCAAACTGCTTTGCCCAATCAATACTTTCCTCTGATAATTTTTTGCGCAAGTCTTGGTTTTCAACGAGTTTTATTATAAGCTCAGCAAGCTGATCGCTTTTACCATATGGAAAAAGATAACCGGTGTGGGGATTGTTGACAGAATCACGTAAGCCCGGGACGTTTGATGCGAGTACAGGGGTACCACAGGCATTTGCTTCTATGGTTGTAATTCCCCATCCTTCCATCGAGGAGGGGTTAACAAATATCCAGGCTTTTTGGAAGAGCTCTACTTTTTGTTTTTCGCTGACCTTTCCTAAGAAACGAACCTTTACATCTAACTTTTTCGACAGTTTCTTCAGTTTTGTTTTTTCTTCTCCGTCTCCGGCGATTACAACTTCAGCCTGCGGCAGTTTTTCTAAAACCCGCTTTGCCGCCCTGATAAATACGTTCAGGCTTTTATAATACTGGAGCCTTCCCAAATACAGAATAAGCGGTGTTTTGCTTTTTTCTGCGGGCTTGAATTTGGTCAGATCGACTCCGCTATAAATAATGATTGGTTCACGGGTCGTAAGTTTCATCTTCATGATCTCTTCTTTCGTTGATGGGGAAACAGTGATAAACTGTGTGTTTTTGTAAACAATCGGCATGAGTCTTCTCTCAAGAAACATTGCAATCCAGGAAAGAGGCGGCTTGAGGCTTTTTCTAAAGACTTCCTGATGGACATGGTGCATCAGCAAAAAGATTTTTTCTTTTGCATAAAGAGGGGTAAAAAACGGGATGCCGTTTTCCGAGTCAATGATTAGATCATAATGCCCACGGAATTTGAGCATGTAATACAAAAATGCCCAAACATAAACCATATAAAATCCGCCTCTTCTGATGACCTCCACCTTATCTATCAGCTCATAACGAGGAGAGTTGCTGTCGTTTCCGCAAAAGACAGTCACACTGTTTCCAGCCTCAATCCAGCGTTTGCTAAGCTCATGTATATATACCTCAGCACCTCCTGCAAAATTGTGCTTTGTATCGCGCCAGTTGAAGATTAGGATTTTTTTCCCGCCTGTATTGAGGACAGGTTTTTTTGGTAAAGGCAAGAAAACATAGAAAAAATCAAGAAGATTTCTGCCTACAAACGTGCCTTTTTTATAAAGGAAATGCAGAGTGATCATGGTGAGGAGATTCAGCGCGCTTGTTACAAGGACAACGTCGACTATCTCAAAGATGCCGTTGTGGAGCAGGGTGACTCCGATAATCATGATAAGCGCGGATATAAATGAGAGTATGGGAAACACGTAGTGATGTTTGGTCAGATGATATGTGAGAATTGTATTGGTTATTGTGATGAACGAGACGGCAAGCGTATAGGCGATAAGATAAGGGAATAATTCAACCACCTTGGCACCAAATAGAATAGGTAAGCTCATGTAGCCAAGGGGTCCAACCACAAGAAACATCATAAACGTGAGAATAGATGTTATCATAAATAAACGATAGAAGGTCTTATAAGTGTTCCTATTTGCTCCCTCATCGCGGCTCACAAAAGGGACCATAAAGACGTTGGTGAGCGAGCCGAAGAAGAAAATCATTTTTCCGACTAAAGATAAAAGTGCGTACTGACCGGCGAGCCTCGGTGTCAAAAAGTGCTTCGCCAGTAGAACATCAAGGGTTAAAAACATTGTCGTAGATAAGCCTGTGGCGATGGTGGCGATAAAAAAGCGTTTAGGAAAATAGTATTGTGAGGGTTTTGAAAAATCTGCCAGAGTTTTTATTTTTCTAAAAACAATCGTCAAAGAAAGAATAAATGGGATAACTACTGCAATCGGTACGGCAAGATAAGCAAGAGAATCATAGCCGCTTGCGGCAAGCAGATAGCCAGAGAGCAGTTTTGTGACAGGATTTGCAAGAAGAATAATTCCCGTCAAAACAAAATAGAAATTACCCTGGAGGAAACCATCGTTTGTTGCGGAAATTAGGCCAAGAATCAGGATTGGAATAAAGACAATAATGGGGAGGATGTTTTGTAGATGGAAAAATTGATAAAGAAATGGACTTGCTGCGATCCAGACGGCAGAGAACAAAATTGCGAGTTTCAGACTTTTTTTGTACATTGATACCAAAAAATCAATGCCAGCCTGTTTATTGACTTTTGCAGTCAAGTAGGCAACTCTATGATTCACTGTGGCAGAGAGCGAGGTAGTGATCATATTTGTTATCAGCCAAAATGTATTTACCAACGTAAGAAGTCCAAAGTCCTCAAATGAGATCTTTCTTCCCAAATAAGCATTAAAAACAAAATTAAGCACATTGGACAACATCATAAAACCAAGTAGCCAGGAGCCATTTATGAGATTGTGGATGGACCAGGTTTTAGACTTATTTTGATCATTATCTATTGGCTTGTCTTGAGTAAAAGCAGGCTGAAAATCAGTGATTTTCTGATCAACCAGTTTTTTTCCAATGATATTTGTTGCCTGATTGAAAGCTTTTAGATTCTGATAGTGGAAGCCGTGGACTGTCTTTGCCCAGTAATGTGGTTCTCTTATCAGATCAATAAGTGCCAGCCAGCCGGCATAACTTATAGAGAGCCAGTAGAAAGGGACAAGATAGGCATATTTTATAAGATCATAGTGCTGCCGTTTGGCGCAGCCTATCATGTAGTAATAAAGATAAAGAAAGTTCCCACAAACAAAACTAAAGACACCCATATAAAAAACCGGAAGCGGAAAGAACGATTCAATAGTCGTGCCCACAAGCGGTCTGAAGGCAAAATAGCTGAATGTAACAGCCCACATAAAAGGGTTAATCAAGGTTGATAGTATTTTTGAACCAAGAACAAGCTGAAAGGTGTATTTTTGATGCTTTCGCTTCCTTTGATTAAACATTCCAAGATCACGCGTATGTACAAGGTATGTTTGCATATAACCCTTGATCCAGCGGGTACGTTGTCTGACCCAGTTTAGAAAATCGCTGTTTGCCTCCTCAAGTGTGATTGAATGAAGAATTGCTGTTTTATAGCCTTTTTTTGCCAGCCGAATCCCCAAATCGGCGTCTTCGGTGACATTAAAGGCATCCCAGGCGTGAAGTTTCCGTAAATCCTCGGTGCGGAAATGGTTTGATGTTCCACCCAAAGGGATGGGGGTTTCAACTGATTGCATACCTGTGAGGACAAGATCAAACCAAAGAGAATATTCTGCGGTAAAGATACGAGTAAGTAGATTGTGATGAGGATTGTAGAAGTTGAGCTTAGATTGCAGACAGACGACTTTTTTATCAGTCTTTTCAAAGGCCAAGATAGCTTTTTTCAATTGCTTTGTCTCCGGGACATCTTCTGCGTCATAGACGACCACATAATCGCCTTTTGCCTGAAGTAAACCATAATTTAACGCTTTTGGTTTGGTTTTTGGGGCTGAGTGCGGCACGATAAGTATTTGGAAGTATTTTGGGAGATGGTCGGCGTAGCCTTGAATATGCGAAATTGATTCTTTATCGTCTTCCTCCAAAAGCAGAAGAACTTGCAGTTTGTCCTTGGGGTAATCAAGCTTACTCATTGCGGTTACAAACTGAGGAAGCACTTGCCACTCTCTATACAAAGGGCAAAGTATAGTATAGGTTGGCCATGTACGGTTTTTTGCCGCGATGAGCTCCTCTGGTAAGATTTTAATCTCAGGTTGTATTCTGTAGCCCTTCTGGATAAGATAAAAATTGAAAAAGAGATCGATAAAGTAAATTACGGTAATAATGGCTGCAAGCACAGTCAGCGTGAGGTGCCAATCAATTAACGAGGAGAGAATAACTACTACAGCAAGTAGAAAAATGAGGAGTTTCTGATTTGCAACTAACTGATAAACCGCGCTTTCATGATGATTAAGCGTTGAGTGATGGACATAGTTTTGCCCTTTATATGTAAACCCTCTCCCTATTTTCTTTGCAGTGTTTTTATGGAAAGGAATAATCTCCGGAGACCGAAACTTAAGCTGTAGTGCGGCTAAACCAATCTGTGAGGATGCCTGCAGCATGTTTACTTTGGACCGACCTGAGAGCCTATCCGCAAAAACAACATCGACGCTGTCTATTTGATACCCCGCGTCAAGCGCGCGTATCAGAAACTCCAGATCAAAAGCCCAGGGTAACGGGTTGAGCTGCATTCGCTCAATGACTTCTCTTTTAAAGACTTTAAGGCCGGATGCAGCATCATACGAAAGATTATGTAAAACTCTCACAAAAAAGAAGCGAAATCCCCAGCTCACAATTTTCCGGAGACTATTTGTATTTTTATCTACTCGGTTGGCAACAATGATACCGAGATCTTCATTACCATAGAGCTTTTTCATCATTGCAGGAATCGCCTCTGGAGGATACTGGAGGTCTCCGTCAATCATCGCAAAGGTGTCGTAATTGGCATAGGTAAACCCTTCAAGAAGCGACTGAGCTTTCCCTTCTTTGCCCTTTTTAGGATATATTTCAACTGGATACTTCGAGGAGAGTTTTTTAAGGGTAGAAACAGTGTTGTCGGTTGAACGGTCGTCGATAAAAATAAGCTCGTAACCAATAGATTTTCTGACAAAACTCCTATCAATTCTTTTGACAAGAGTTGGTATATTCGGCTCTTCATTTTTTACCGGAATAACAATTGAGACTTTATTCACAAATATAGGCTATAATTATTTACTACAGGATATTAATATAGTTATTTATAAGGCTATTTGGAAAAAAACTACCTTTAGCTTATAATCCACAAATTATAGCAGAAATTATAAAGAAATCAACAAAAAGGAAGATTGTTATAGGTGGATACTAAAGCTTAAAAAGCCATGATTAAACTTATAATAAAAGTTATTATTTATTCTGATTAATTTATATACTGTCCTATCTGAATAAATGTGCTACTTGAAATAATAATTTGTAAATGATATAATCCCATAGAATATTCCCAGATGACAAATTCTATGGAAAAAAAGAGACCACAAATAATAAAAATTCTTTTCTTTTTGATCCTTTTTGCTTTAACAAAACCAGTTGCCGCAGTTGATCTTCCCAACTTCCCCTCATGCGTAAACCCTTTGGGGACTGCAATCGCCCAATTCAGCACTGGTATACATGGTGTAGTAGGTAAAACCGAACAGTTCAGCGGAAGCGACGTTGTCTTCTCACTGACATCAGACACGCTTATACAATGTCTCTGTCCTGATAATGGACAAGGTATTCAGACCAATTGGTTAAAAGCCAACAACCTTTCAAATAATGAAGTTCAAGCTCTTCAGGCTCAAGGCTGGATTCTAGTTCCAGACGGTTCACTCTGGGGACTTGAGCAGGCTCCGTTTCTTACCCAAAACACCAACTTCAGCTGTGGCGGGGGAAGTGGCGGCGGATCAGGAGGAGGCTCAGGCGGAGGCTCTGGGGGTTCTGGCGGTGGCGGATCCTCATCTTCAACTCCATTTGGAGAGGTTCTCGGTCTTGCCTCAACGGGAAATATAAGATTCATTTACCTTTTAATAGGGATGGGTTTAACTTCTGCAATTTTAGGAATGCTTCTTAAAAAATTTAAAAATTAAGAAAGGAAACGCTTATGCTTTCAAGAATCTTAATCATCTTTGGTTTTTTATCTCTTGGCTTAGGTGCTCTATTTTTGTGGCAGAGAAACAATCCTCAACGGCTTGCCTTTCTTGATTACTCAAAAACAAGTATAAGAGCGTGTATGGATAATAAGAATCCTCCGGTTGCTATTGCTATAAAAGGTTTAAATATAAATTTACCAATTATTCCAGCTGAGATACATAGTACGCAGTGGGACACAACGACAAAGGGAGTTTCATGGTTGGATAACTCACCCGAGCCTGGGGAAAACGGAAACAGCATTCTTTACGCGCACAATTGGACAAGCCTTTTTGGCAATTTGCCGAAGGTAAAGCCCGGCCAGAAGATCCAGATCGGCTTCAAGGACAATACCAAAAAAAACTTTCTGGTCCAAAATACTGCTATCGTAAAGCCAAACCAGCTTGGGATACTGGATCAAACTACTGACAAGAGGATCACACTATATACCTGTACAGGCTTCATGGACTCCAAAAGATTTGTGGTCACCGCCAAACTCATCGATTAAGATTAAAACCTCTTCACTATTTTGTAGAATATAAACTTAAAAAAACTGTATAATCTATCTCCGATCAAACAACAGAATTTAGTTTGGTTACCTATGATAAATGAAAAGTATTTCGATAGTAATCCCTACGCTGAACGAAGCTCAAAATATTGAACCTCTGATTGAAAGGCTGCTTAAAACTTTTGAGAATAGAGATATCCAGTATGAAGTAATTTTTATCGACGATAATTCCTCCGACGATACAAGAGCCAGGATTGAAGCTTGGACAGTAGAATACCCTATCTCGCTTTACCTTAAAAGAGGTAAGAAAGGCAAAGCCAGGTCTTTGATTGAGGGATTCTTACGCGCCCAATATGACACAATTGTCATGATGGATGCGGATCTTCAATACGCTCCGGAGACTCTTCCTGCAATGGCAGCTAAAATTCAAGAAGGAGCGGATATTGTGGTTGCCAATAGATGTCAACCAATCGCAAGTCCAAGAAGAAGGACGATCGGACTTATTTTTAAATCAGTCTTTGCGAAGTTTTTGCATGGCTTGGATTATGATGTCCTGTCAGGTCTCAAAATATTTAAAAAGGAAATCATCGAAAGAATAACTCTTGATCCCCGTCCATGGACGTTTGATCTTGAGTTTTTGCTGAAAGCCAGAAATGCAGGATATACAATCGAAAGTATGGATATTGAATTTTTCCACAGATGGGCAGGTAAACCCAAAAAAAGATTCTTCCCGTCAGTAATCCAGATTTTGTGGGAAGCGATAAGGCTGAAATTTGCAAATGCCGATGTTGTGCCATTTTCGCCTGAGCGGGCTGAACGCGATGGTCAGGGCTTTAATTACAAAGCGGGAGAGTACATCCATCACTCACGCCTTGATCATCAGGAAACTGCCTTTAAGAGGCTGTCACTGGATCAAAAATTGATTTTTAAGATTATGGTCGTGATTGTGATTTTTGGATTTGCTATCGACTGGCATCTGACGCTTGTAATCATTCTTTCACTGCTGACTGCGCTTTATTTTGTCGATCTGCTTTTTAATTTCTATTTGATCTATAGGAGTTTTTCAAAAGCGCCTGAGATCAAAATAGACGATGAGGAAATAAAGCAAAGTACAGACTGGTCTTCATATACTGTATTTTGTCCGCTTTACAAAGAATGGCAGGTGTTGCCTCAGTTCGTAACCGCAATGAGCAGACTAGATTATCCAAAGGATAAACTACAGGTTCTTCTGCTCTTGGAGGAGGATGATGAAGAAACAATCCAGCATGCAGAATCGTATAATTTACCTGACTACTTCCAGATAGTGATTGTTCCCCACTCGCTTCCTAAAACCAAACCAAAAGCCCTCAACTATGGTCTGAAAAAGGCAAGAGGTGAATATTCGGTGATCTTCGATGCCGAAGACATACCCGATCCACTCCAGCTCAAAAAAGCGATACTGGCTTTCCAAAAAGCAGGTCAAAGAACGATTTGCGTCCAGGCAAAGCTCAACTTCTATAATCCTCATCAGAATCTTCTCACTCGGGTCTTCACTGCTGAGTATTCTCTGTGGTTTGACCTTGTGCTGACTGGTTTGCAGTCGATCCATGCACCGATTCCCCTCGGGGGAACTTCAAATCATTTCAGAACAGCGGATTTGCACATGCTCAAGGGTTGGGATTCATTCAACGTGACAGAAGACGCTGATTTGGGGATTCGACTGGTAAAACGCGGTTATCGGACTGCTGTGATTGACTCGGTGACTCTTGAGGAGGCAAATAGTGGTCTGCGGAATTGGTTTAATCAACGCATTCGGTGGATCAAGGGTTATATACAGACGTATCTTTCACATATGCGAAGCCCCGGTCAATTTAATCAAACTTGGAGTGAGCCTCATCTTATGACGTTCCAATTGGTTGTGGGGGGAAAAGTAATTTCGATGATGATAAATCCAATCATGTGGATTATCACTATTGCCTACTTTGCCTTCCGCATGCATGTCGGTACTTTTATCGAGTCTTTTTTCCCTACGCCTATTCTCTACATTGGTATCACATCGCTTCTTATTGGCAACTTCTTATATATGTATTATTACATGATTGGCTGTGTCAAATGGGGTCATCATGAGCTGGTGAAATATGTTTTCCTGGTTCCTCTGTATTGGCTGGCTATGAGTATTTCTGCCTATATTGCTTTGTATAAATTTATTGCCGACCCGCACTATTGGTATAAGACCAAACACGGTCTTCATCTTGAAAACGAAAAGGCAGTTGCTGAAAGCAAAAAAAATATTGAAAAAGAACTTGTTGATGGAGACCTTATTGGTAACTTTACTGCTAATTCTCTTTAACTAAAAATGAAAGAAATGATTAAAAAAATAAGCATTGCTATATTTTTCATTTTTATTGCTTTAATTTTGCTTATATCAGTAGACGCAATTAGAGGAAATGGTTCCTCTTCTCAAATATTAAAGATAAGAGATATAGATGGAAGTCCATTTCAGAATTCTTTAACCAGAGGGAGATTCTCATTGATTCAAGCAATAGCAAATGATAAGTCTTTCATAATAGATAAGTATGCAAAAACAGCCTTTCCTGATGTTTTATATGCAAATGGTCACTATTATTCCGTTTTTATACCCGGCCCAGCACTTTTGGCGAGTCCTCTTTATAAAATAGGACAACAATTTGAATTAGGGATTTTGTTCGTATTTCTACTAGGACCTTTTCTGATAATAATTACAGCGATTATTTTTTTTAAAACTTTAAAAGACCTTTATTTTAAAAATGCAATATCTCTTTTGATTACTTTTATTGCAATATTTGGAACAAATATTTACCCCTATAGCGTGATTTTTAACGCTCATCCGTTTTCAGTACTTGCAATAACTCTCTCTTTATATGGTGCAGTTCAGGTAATTGCTAAAAAGAGGCATTTGTTGGGTAATTTTATATTTTGGTTTTCGTACGGCTTTGGATTGATTTCAGATTACCCAAATGCAATAACAATGCTCCCAATCGGGCTGGTTTTGTTAGTCGAATCTATAAAAATTATTCAAAAAAATGATCAAAGATTCCTTTCAATAAACCTTTCATATTTTTTCTGTTTTTTTGTTTCTTTTATTTTTATTATTCCTTTGCTATTTTATACTAAAACCTTGTTTGGAAGCTATTTCACTACGATAGAAACGCATCAAATTCAAGGATATGTGGACAATAATGGGAAGAATGTTTATAAATTGCCTGATGATCCCAAGTTCTACCTAAATCATAAGCCAATTTATAAGTCATTAAAGCTCGATCCACATTTTACCTACAGCGGTTTTTACACGTTGCTGTTAAGTCCGGAAAGAGGATTATTTTTCTTTGCGCCAATCTTAATTTTAGCATTATTGGGAATCAATGAATTGTTTGTAGCTAACAAAAAACTATTTTACGGACTATTTTTTTCTATTTTCTTTACAATATTTGTCTATAGTTCTTATACGGATTATGAGGGTGGTTGGTCTTTTGGGACAAGATTTTTTATAGGTATCACCCCTTTAATATGTGTATTTTTGGCGTATGCAACTAAAAAATATCTTAAAAATCTTTTTTTTACTTTTTCATTGATTATTTTAGGAATTCTAAGCATTGCTATTAATACGTTAGGAGCTTTAACTAGTAGGATAAATCCTTCATCACTAGAAGGTGAATTCGCAAATTGTCATATCGACTGCTCTTTTATTAGAGAAATTCCATTGCTTAATCATAAGGAATATACATCCTTTGTATACAACGAATACTTACAAAATGTTCTGCCAAAAAATATTTTCTTTTATTCGCTATCGGGGATTATATGCGTTTTTTTCATATTGTTGATGTTAATTAGTTATATTAGTTCCATTAAAAAAAATGATAATAGAACTTAAATTACCTAAAGTTTTATATCGGGAAAACATTAAAGAGTTTTTCTATGTTTATATGGAGGATATCATTATTATTTTTTCCATGTTGTTAAGTTTAATCTCGGCTATTTATATTGCAAAGCTAAATTTAATATTGCAATATGGTGACGCTGAATCTCATATCAATATTTCAAAACGTGTTATTAGCGGATTAACCCCAGGATTTGGACAGCTTGGGGGAGTATGGTTGCCACTTCAACATATCATAATGATTCCTTTTGTTTGGAATGATTATATGTGGCGGACTGGTATTGGTGGGAGTATCGTATCAATGACGTGCTTCATTATTGCTTCTATCTTTATATATAAAATAATCTTTATAACTACAAGGAATTTATTCGCATCTTTTACTGGCTCCTTTGTCTTTATCACAAACCCAAATATATTATATTTACAGTCAACTCCTCTTAGCGAAACTTCCCTTATCGTCATGATGATAATTTCAGTCTATTATATTGTTAAGTGGACTATTACGGAAAACTTCGCAGATTTAATTTTAGGAGGATTTTTTATTTTTTGTGGTTCACTTATTCGATATGATGCGTGGTTTTTTATATTTTGTTCAATAGTAATCATACCTGTCATTGGTTTCGTTAAGAAATATAAATTTGCCAATATTGAATCTTTGGTAATTCTATATAGCTCGATATCTATTCTTGGAATGGCGTTTTGGATTATTTGGAATTTTCTTATTTTTAAAACTCCATTTTATTTTTTAAATAGCAAGTATTCTGCGCATACTCAGCAATTAGGTTGGCTTCGACAAGGACAACTCCCATCATACAGAAATATTCTTAGCTCATTGTCTTTCTATACTCTGACAGTAATGGAGAATGTGGGAATAATTTTCTTCATAATTGCTATTTTAAGCATTATTGTTTTTTTTATTTATGCATCAAAAAATAGGTCCAGTTTTACTAAGGCTCTTGGACTACTACTTATTTTAACTCCATTCTTTTTTTACGTCATTACATTATATTTAGGTGTTTCAATTATTTTAATTCCAGAACTTATTCCTGCAAGTTTTCTTTCAAGATTGTTCAATGTCAGGTATGGGATTATGATGCTTCCGGCGATCTCAATTTTTATAGGACTTATTAGTATGAAGCTAAAAACTTTTTCTAGAACACTGTTATGGATATTAATCATCTTCCAATTAGTTTTTTTTGCTTACGATGGTTATCCAATAATACTTAAAGATGGTCTCATGGGATTATCTGGAAGAAAACCTAGTCCTGCGAATAACTATGTAGCAAATAATTATGATTATGGATTCGTTATGTTTGACGATTTTTCCCGAACAGCAAATCCAGTAGAGTTAAATATTAAAATGGATAAAATTATATATGTGGGTAATCATCCTTATTGGGATATAGCATTAAAAAACCCAACTAAAATTGTACGCTGGATGATTATTCGAAAAGACGAAAATGATGTCTTATGGCAAAACTTGCATAGCAATAAAGAATTTACCAATAATTATCATGCTGTTTATCATCACGAAAAAACATTTGTATATAAGAGAAACTAAAAACTCAGATTTTATTTATATAATCTCTTCTCTCTTAGTTCTGATGAAGCTGATCCATTCTTCTATTATCTCAAAAACCAGTTTAAACGGGGCTTCGATGAAAAAGTCAAAAATAAAAGTAAAGAAGTTGAGTTTGGCAATTCCCTGGCTCAATAATTTTCCAACAGATAGAATCGGCAGAAAGAAAAAGTCCACAAAAGGCCTGATAAAACTCTCACTTTCCTTTACCTGATATTCCTTGGCAATATGGCGAATCCGATAGGCGAAGAAACTGACAATACTGATAAAGAAAATAAATATCGCCTCGCTGACAAGATTAAACTGCAAGAGTTTCAATAACATATGTAGGAGATCAAAAGTTATAAAAAAGGTAATGGCATAAATAACAGTGAAAAAAAAGATAAGAAGCGGCCTGCGGGTTTTAGTTTTTTTAGTAATGAAAGAAACAGCGGTCTCAAAAGATCTATCTGCATCAATAATACTTTCCAAGCGGGCAAATAATCTTTTGGTATTATCCTCTCCCGGAATAGTTGTAAGTCCGATAATGATAAACATCAAAAGTGGCGGGAAAAGGGAATTTATTGCCAAAGAAAGATAGCTCACCTCACCATATATCCAGAGAGAAAGTGGATATTCCAAGATAAGGGCAATGAGCATTTTAGTGATGAAAATATAGATAATCGCTTTGACCGCCAAACTATTCAAGCGCGAGCGTGTTTGGGCGTACTTGAGGCGACAGAGTTGTGCGACTTCCGTCCAAAGCCGGTTTCTATCCTGAAGTATTTTTTCGGTGGCATCCTTATTTTTTTTGCAAATCTCAAAGAGGATACTAAATGGAGGAAACTGACTTTTAATAAAACCCCGCATACGATCGGAATAAGGATTTTTAATAAGATCATCTACTTTCTTGAAAAGTTTCGGCAACTTGGCTATAACGTGAGGGAGCTTCTCTTCTGGAATCTGGAAAACAGATTCATGAAATAAGGAAAAGAGATGATAGCGAAGGTAGGCATTATCACTTTTGGCAAACCACCTCTCAAGCGTGACATAGAAATATGCGTTTTTCTCTTCTTCAGAAACCTGCTCTATTCTGACTTTATCCTTAAGCACTTGATAAATGAAAAAGGTGAAAGTGGAGTTTTGACTTGCTTCCTGAGGAGAAAGCGTTTCCTCAATAGAACAGGTCAGAATATCAAATAAAAATTGGTTGTTGAATTTTTTTTTAATCAGCAGGTAGCGGTCCAAAAGTTGCTGGACAGCTGCTACATCACCTTCGTCAAGTGATTCATTAGCAAAGTAGCGAGCCCAAAGAAGCTCTCTTACTAGATTTTCTCCTTCGCCTGATGCTTCTGGGTTGAGAGCCAAACGTCTTTTGAGCATACGCTCAATGGCTGCTCGCCTGATAAGATGAGCATCGCGGTATTCAACAGCATTTCTAATTTTTTCATAAGCTATGGCAAAAAAAGAGACTGTTGGGGAAACTGAAATACGAGAGGTGTCATCTGTGGCACGTTTGGGTTTGATTGTGTTCAATTTCTCAATCAGCGCTTTGGTGAAATGAGAGAGCTTAATGGGTGTTTGCGTTACTCCGGCGGGCTCATCCATGTGTGGCTATATTATATCAGTATAGGACTTGATACACAATTTTTTTGGGTGGCAGTTTGAAGCCTCGCATTTGCAAGGTCCAAAGTCAAAAAATTGCTATTTTCGGCTATTTCATTTTTTTGTTGCTCCAGCTTTCAAGAGTATATCTTGAAGGGGTGAGATTTTCTGCTTCATCAGCTCCTGTGATTTTGCCTCTAAATTAAGCCTAAGAAGAGGTTCAGTGTTTGAGGAGCGGATATTGAAGCGCCAGTCTGAATAATCAACAGCAAGCCCGTCTAGATGAGATATTTGACCATCCTTATAGTCTTGAGATATCTGCTCAAGAAGTTCGTTGGCGTTGACTGTCCCTGGTAGGATGAAGTTATACTCCCCCGACTCAAATGAGCTGTGAAACTCTTCAAGCAGCTTTGAAACCGGTTTCTCCGTCTTTCCCATCGCAGAAAGTAGATATAAAATAACTCGGACAGAGCTTTCCGCTCCCCCTGTCTCTCTAAAGTAATAATGACCGGAAGATTCGCCGGCAAAGGCAGCCTGTTCTCTGTTTAGTTGCTCAGTAATTAGGGCGTGTCCGACCTTACTGACCATAAACTTTCCATTGTACTTCTCACAAATTTTCTTCACGTTCATGATGTTTCGGATATCTGCGATAATTTTTTCACCAGCTGATTTAGTCAGAATTTCTTTTGCGATTAAAGAGGTTATTAATGTTGCCTGACAAACTTCTCCCTTTTCATTGATAAAAAACACTCTGTCTCCGTCCCCATCCGGAGCAATGCCAAGATCCGCCTTCTCCTCAAGCACCCGCATCTGTAAACCCTTAAGCGTATCAAACTGCAAAGGATCAGGCTGGTGAGCCGGGAATGTGCCGTCCAACTCAAAATTCATCTTCACAAGCTCACAAGGCAGCCTCCTGAAAAGCTCCTCCAGAAATACCGCCCCCATCGCATTGGCAGGATCTGCTACAATTTTAAATGCTTTTATATTCTTGGGATCTACAGCCTTCATCGCGGCATCAACTTCCTTTACAACAGAATCAGAGATTGATGTGACTGTTCCCTTTGTAGTCTTCTGGTCAAACTTGCCAGTTGAGGCAAGTTCTTTTACCCGATCCATCCCAGTGTTTTTACCGATCTTGATGAGAGTAGTTCCGACCCGTTTGACGAATTTTATGCCGTTATATTCCTTAGGGTTGTGGGAAGCGCTGATTTGGATGCCTGCGTCATACTGGCCTTCAAGTACTGCAAAGTAGAAGGTGGGTGTAGCAAGAAGGCTTACGTCGATTACTGTTGCTCCGTAATTTTCCAAAACTTCCTTAGCTCGGGCAAAAAGCGAAGGAGAAGAAGTTCGCATATCCCGTCCCAAAACAACAGTCAGTGGCTTTTTTTTAAAATCTTGCGTGAGAAACTGATAGATTGCCGCGATGACCACCTGAATGTTCTCTTCATTGATTTGCGTTGGATAAATTCCCCTTATATCATAAGCCTTGAAGATTGATGGGTCAAGTTTCATACTGATAATTATACCAATGATGTTTTAAGAATGCGGATTTACAAAAAATGTTAGACGAGGTTGACAAGTTTTTTTACATAGAAAACAAATGTGTTTAGATTGTCAGAATTTGCTAAACCCTATAATGTTCCTGGCAGTCTCCTCAAGAGTTTGCTAATCGAGTTCTTATTCAGATATGGAGCGTCTTGACAGTCTAAACAAAACAGTAAAAAAAATAAAAAAACTAGGTTTTGGGCCGTTCTGACACTATATTCACTCAGCAACAATGTCCGGTTGTTGCTAAATTATCTAATTTCTATTTTACACTGTTGGGACAAGTTATTGAGCAAAAGCTCATATGTAAATTGCGAAATTTTGATATGGGTGTAAAAAACTATTTAACTTCCAACTGAATATAGTCTATAAATAATAACACGCAAGAAGCTCAAGTGAACTCTTTAAGGAATAAGCATTTTTTCCTGTCTTAAGCGAAATATCAAGTGATATAAGCCGGTCGTAGAATGAGATAAGGGATTCAGGTTGCCAGAATTTAACCTGTTGCTTAAGCTTCATAAATTGCCATGCCTGAAGGTTGGAAAGGTTGGCGCCTGAGGAAACCAACAATAAATTTCGAAAGTGCCGACGGAGCATGATATAGATAAACATCTCGTTTTGCGAAGTTGTAACAGACTGCAGCAGGTGAATAAAAACCTGTAAGTTGGATGGATAACAAGCGTCTAATAGTTTAAAAATGTTTGCACCAGGTTTGAATTCCTTTACCTTACCAAGGGTAGCCATCTTCAGCTCGCGTTGCCCGACCCCATCTTCCCAATCCAAAAGCACAAAATCCTTATCGCGACTTACCCTCTCAAGAAGCTCAAGCGCTTTATCGCCTTTTTTCCTTGAAACCGCTTTGTTTAGATTTTCCGTAACAAAAACATGCTGCTGACCGAAAAGATTGGGTCCTGCTGAGGACTCAGTCAAAACAACCCCAAGCTCATTTGAGGCTATTTTTTTAATGTCGCTGCCTTTTTTTCGGTACTCGCTCTGCAGAGAAAGAAAATAATCTCGAGAGGAAACATTATCTTCTCCGCAGACTATAAACAACATGACGAACTAATTTTACACAAAAAAATGTTATATTGTTTTTATGCTAGATTTGATCTCTATTGGCACAATCAGCATAGACTTATCTTTTCGTGGTCGATCTCTTCCCACGCAAAACGAACATTTTAAACTGGCAATAGGGGGTAAATATGTCGTTGAGGAACTTTATGAGGGGATTGGGGGAGGCGGGGCTAATGTTGCCTTGGGTCTTCGACAATACGGTTTTGAAGTTGCGGTCCTTGGAATTGTAGGGGACAATTCATTTAAAGATGTAATTTTAGACAAGCTACAGAAGTCCAAGGTTCATACTCATCTTTGCCAAATCCACAAAGACTATATAAATATTTCAAGTATCTTCTTAACCGAAGGCGGAGAAAGGTCCATAGTCCATTATGAGCCACCTAACGAGGATCTCTTTGGACAATTGAAGGATTTTGACGCTCTACTTGAAACAAGGGCAATATATATGGGTAATTTGTCAGATGTCGATATTTCCCAACGCACTCAACTTTTGCTCTTGGCAAGACACCATGACATACTTACGATTTTGAATTTGGGGGTCAAAGACCTTCGTCGCGAGAAATATGAGTTGGAACCTCTTATTGCTCAAACGGATATCTTGATTATCAACGGCCATGAATTTGCAGACTTGGTAAAAAAGAAATATGAGGAGTTGGATTTCCGCTTGGATGTAACTTCCGATGAAAATATACTTATCGGCAAAACCGTAATAGTAACAGACAGCGCAAGGGGAAGTTACGGCTATACCAGAGGCAGAGTTATTCACCAAGCGGCAATTGAGCCCGAGAAGATTGTAGACACAACAGGCGCAGGCGATGGCTACACTGCCGGTTTTATCGCTCAGTATTTAAGATCAAAGGACGTTGAGGAGGCAATGTCTCAGGGTGCAGAACAGGCAGCAAAAGTCCTCGCCAAAGTCGGAGCCAATTGATTTTTCCTACTCCAGATCCTCAAGCAGATTGCGCCCGGTCATGGTTGAGGGTTTTACAATTCCCATAAGACCAAGCACTGTGGGTGCCACATCAGCCAATATTCCGCTTGGAAGCTTTAGTAGCTTGCCTTGATATTTCTTATCCACTGCGACAAAGGGCACAGGGTTAGCCGTGTGTTCAGTTGAAATTTCGCCGGTAGAGGGATTGATTTTCTGTTCTATATTCCCATGATCAGCAGTAATCAAAACAGTGATATTGGTGTTGAGCGCTGTTTCGACTATTTGAGCCAGACATCTATCTAAGACCTTTATTGCTTTGACAGAAGCTTCAATATTTCCGGTATGCCCAACCATATCGGCGTTGGCATAATTAATGAAAACAAAAGGATACTGTTTCTCATTCATCGATTTAGTAAGAATATTAGTGATTTCAAGAGCAGACATCTCAGGTGCCAGATCATAGGTTAGAACTTTTGGGGATGGGACGATCAGGTCTTTTTCCAATGGAAAGGACTCCTCTACTTGACCGTTAAAATAAAACTTTACAAAGCGTTCCTTTTCCGACTCTGCAATCCTGAGTTGATTTATTTCGTGCTCAGAAAGAACTCTAGCCAGGGACGACTTTATGACAGGCGGGGGATAGGCAACAGAGACTTCCAGACTTTTTTCATACTCTGTCATAGTAATAAAAAAGAGATTCTTGATTTTTGGCCCCCGATCAAATGGCTCGGAGACGACCTGCTCTTTGGGATAATGTGTTTTATAGTACTTAATAGCATAGGGGTCAAAAGTGAGACTCTTGTTGGCGTCTTGACGGAAATTATCAAGTACAAAGGCTTTAGTCAGCTCTCTGGGCCGATCGATACGATAATTATAAAAAATGACAGAATCTCCAGGCTTGATAAGAGCTAAAGGCCTATCATTTTCAACGATAGTTGTCGGCTCTATAAATTCATCGCTTTTATTCAGTTGGTAGGATTGTTTGATCGCCTCAGCCGCAGATGCGGCCTTTAAAGGCGAACCTTCGGTTAGAGTCCTATAGGCTTTTTCGATTCTCTCCCATCTTCTGTCTCGATCCATGGCGTAGTAGCGTCCAATCAGGCTGACAATTTTACCGACCCCTATTATTTTTAGCTTCTCCTCAAGTTTCAATGTCACGTCCATTGCCGATTGGGGGGGAGAATCTCGGCCGTCGGTTATGATATGGACGAAAACATCGGATAACTTATTTTCTTTTGCCATATGTAGCAAGGCATAAAGATGATCAGCACTCGAGTGGACATTTCCCTCGCCCAAAAGACCAAGTAGGTGGAGGCTGCCGCCTGACTGCTTGATGTGATTTATCCCATCGAGAAAAGCTCTATTTTTATAGAAAGTGCCGTCTGCTATGCTCATATTTATTCTTGACAGATCCTGATAGACTACCCGACCGGCGCCTAAATTGATGTGTCCGACTTCGGTATTGCCTACCTCGTGTGCGGGCAGACCTACTGCTTCGCCGCTTGCAATCAGAGTTGTATTTGGATAGGAATAGAAAAGTGAATTAATTGTGGCTGGATTGGCGAGAGAGATTGGGTTGCCTGGACCTGGTGGTGCAAGGCCAAAACCGTCAAGAACAACAAGAACGACAAATTGCATTATTTCATTTTACTAGAGTTTTATTCAGGTAGCAATACGCTAGACCGCAAGCTATTGCATCTGCCTGATCGTCTTGTTTGAGCTCTTTATCAAGCTGCAATGTGAGCTTCAATATTTTCTGGACAGACTTTTTATCTGAGCGACCAAAGCCTGTAACGCTACTTTTGATTTGAGGCGGCGTAAGAAACTCTGCCTCTATTTTTTTCATTGCAGCAAGCAGCATGACAACCCCCTGGGCTTGGGAAACCTTGATTATTGTTTTTTGGTTTTTGAAAAAGAAAAGTTGTTCGATAACTACTATTTTTGGCTTAAACAAAACGATGATCTTCTCAAGGTTTTGGTAGATCTCAAGCAATCGCTGTTCTGTAGTTTTTGTTCTAGACGTTTGTATCAATCCGGATGAAATATACTCAAAATCGGAAGTGCCTTTTAGACCCTTGTCAAATACTGCGTATCCGGTTTTTTCAATCCCTGAGTCGATTGACAGAATGATCATGCTTTAATAAGTATAATAACATTTTTGCTAGAATAAGCCCGAGATGAAAACTTATTGGCAGATAAAAGATGAGATTGTTGGACCTGCAATAAAGGAGGACTTTGATCAGATAGGCCAAAAAAAAACCAGGGAGGCTTTGGAGAGCTTTATCATAAAAGAGAACGACAGTAGAACTCTACTTCTTGATGCAGGTTGCAATACTGGGGTCGAAGCTTTTCGTCTAATGCAAAAGGGCTTCCAGGGAAAGTACCTCGGTGTTGACAGCAATAGTAAAGCGATAAAGTTGGCAAGTGACAACTTAAAAAAGTTCAAAAATGTAAAGTTTGAAATGTGGCATCTTGAGGAGCTCCCTTTTAAAGATAGCTCTTTCGACATAGTTCTCTCAAAGGACGTTATTGAGCACCATAAGCATTATGAAAGGATTCTTTCTGAGCTGACCCGGGTGGTAAGAAAATGGTTTATCCTTTCGATGTTTATAAAGCCATCAAACTTTTTTCCCGACAAGATAAAGCTCCACCCTGATGGTTACTATCTAAACAGATATAATAAAAGACTGTTGATCGACTTTATTATGGAGAGAGGTTTTAATAACCCAAGTATCATCTATAAAGACTATCGAGACGTGGTCTTTGCTTTTTCTCGGATTAGACTGGCACGATGAGCAGTAAACGCCACTGCAGCCTGGATTCTATTACAACCAAGCTTTATGCAAATAGTTCTTAGGTGAGCTTTGACAGTTTTAACACTTATCTGAAGATTTTCGGCTATATCATTATTCGCCTGTCCTTCAGTTAGAAGCTCAATAACAGCAATTTCACGAGGGGTTAGATTATTCTCGGTTCTAAAAAGCTCTGTTGCCAAAGCATTGTAGTCTTGACCTTGAGCAGTTGGAAAGGCTTGCTGGGCAACTATTGCTTCATTATCCACAAGATTTTCAATCTGTTTTTTTATCATTTCAAGCAGGAAAAGCCCTGGCCCAAGCTCAGGATGTGATGGATAAGCTTCTTCTGTGAGAGCTATTGATATGCTCATTTCTTTCTCAAGAAGTGTCAATGGACGTTCTGAAACTGCCTTTTCTAAAGTAATAGGACTGGCTTCTGCTCTTTTTGCCATAGGATATTTTACTATAAGATAAACTCAAAAACAAGTCACAGTTTCTTGATCGGTCACAAATTTAAAGAAAAGAAGCAGCAGCAAGAGGTATATTCTTGGTAAATCAGTTTAATAAGCAGAGTTATGTTTTTGACTAATAAAAGAGACGGAAGATGGGTAATTAGTACGACTTGGCTAAATGTATTGCTACACTTACACCTGTCGCCTATTAACCAGATAATCTTTCTGGAACCTCATAAGGATTTCTTATCTTGGGGTCTGCTTCGCACTTGATATGCATTCAGTGCTTATCATATAGGAATATAGCTACCCAGCGGTGCCCTTTTGGGACAACTGGTACACCAGGGATTCCTTCTTCCTGGTCCTCTCGTACTGAGGAAGAGTTCCCTCAAAAATCTAAGCGCCTGCACTGGATAGAGACCGACATTAATTCGACTATATCTTATCCGATCAAGCATCGGACTCCGGCGTATAGTCTGTGGGGATTTTTTTTAGAATTTCTACTTTTGAGAATTTTCGACGTGAATCATTATTAGCATAAATTAAATCAACAAGTTCTCTAAACCCGTCTTTAGATAAATGCTCTTTACGGCTTATCTTATCAACGACAGCTGAAAATGTGTCAAAAGCTCTACGCTTTATAATCAATTTATTCCTGAAAAATGGAATTACTTTATCCTTCAGGTCTGTTATATTGCGTACGACATAAGCAAGTGATTTATCAGACGATAGAATATTTTTGTCGTTTGGCTTTACATAGCCACAACCAAGACGCTTTTTGAATGCGTCTAAGATTACTTTTCCAGAAGGATTTTGAGACACTTTGAAAAAGTGCACAATTTGCCAACCGTTTCGTGTTTCTTTTGATGAAACAACGCCGACATAAAAGCATCCTTCTCCTTCAGTAAAGCCGATAAAATATTCATCTGGAATCACAAGCATATCTAAAAAATCTTTCCTGCTGATTGTCTCGTTACCCCCGGTATGACCGGGGCTTAATAAGCATTTTCACTGCGATTAAAAAACCGTAAGTAGCTTATTATTTCCAAGGTTTTCCAGCATATAGCCAGATTTATATTTCCTTATTGTAATACAAAAAGACCTTAATAACACTTTATCTCGAAGACCCAAACATCGAAGGAAAGAGACAGCTCGTTTAATAGTTAATACAACTATTATAGGTCAACTGTCTCACGACGTTCTGAACCCAGCTCGCGTACCGTTTTAACGGGCGAACAGCCCGACCCTTGGAAGGTACTACCCCTCCAGGATACGGTGAGCCGACATCGAGGTGCCGAACCGCTTCGTCGATATGAACTCTCGGAAGCGACTAGCCTGTTATCCCCGGGGTAACTTTTATCCGTTAAGCCCGATCCGCAATCACAGCGGATTCGAGGATCATTAACGCCTACTTTCGTATCTGCTCGAATAGTCATTCTCGCAGTTAAGCTGGCTTGTGCGTTTACACTTCCATTCCGATTTCCATCCGGAATAAGCCAACCTTTGCGCTTCTCCGTTACTTTTTTGGAGAAGGCCGCCCCAGCCAAACTGACCGCCTAATACTGTTTCCCGCATAAAGCGAGATTAGACTTTGAACATTCAAAGAGAGGTGTTTCATTGGCGACCGAAGTCTCCCTCCTACGCTAAACAGTTGAAAATCCATTATCAATATCAAGTTTCAGTAAAGCTCCCGGGGTCTTTTTGTCCAAGTGCAGGTAGGCCGCATCTTCACAGCCATTTCAATTTCGTCGAGCAGCAGTTCAAGACAGTTATCAACTCGTTGGACCTTTCATGCGGGCCGGAACTTACCCGGCAAGGGGTTACGCTACCTTAGAACTCTCAGGGTTAGAGCTGTCGTTCACTGGAGCTTATATCAGAGCCTTTCTTCGACGAATCAAAGGTCAACCCCGATAGTTAACTTACCAGTACTGGACAGGTTTCAGCTCCTATACGTTCCTTTTTGAGGTTTGCAGGAGCCTGTGTTTTTGGTAAACAGTCGGTTGATAATCTTTTGTTGTAATCCCGATAAATCGGGACAGAGCTTCTCGCATAGCTTACGCTCAGCTTTTTTGCCGAGTTCCTTGAACCACCCTTACTCGTTTGCCTTAGTCTACTCGACCAGCCCACCAGTGTTGGTTTGCGGTACGGACACACGTTGCACTCCTTTATCTGCTTTTCCCGGAAACATACTACTGCATACTCGCCTGATGTTGCCATCAAACTTGCATTAACAACTCACAAAAAGTTTGTTGCTTAGACTCCCATATAGAAAGTTATGCTTCGCACACTTCGTCACAAATAAAGTGATAACGCACAACGCATGATAGCCGAATATTAACGGCTTGTACATCGGTTGCACCTTAACGGTACACCCTTAGATCCGATTTACCCTCAGATGATTGACATTGCTGAGGAAACCTCGGGCTTTCGGCATGCCTGATTTTCACAGGCAGATACACTACTCATGTCAGCATTCTCTCTCCCATGTTCTCCAGCAAACCTTACGATTCACCTTCACTGTTCATGGGATGCTCCCCTACCACCTAAAAGCTTTACGCTTTTGGGTTTCCGTCTTCGGTAGATAATTTAGCTCCGTTCATTTTCGGCGCCTATCTTCCACTTCGCCCGAAGGCGAAGTATTCAGGTGAGCTGTTACGCACTCTTTAAAAGATGGCTGCTTCTAAGCCAACTTTCCTGCTGTCTTGGAAAATAAACGGCCTTATCCACTTAAAAATCATTTAGGAACCTTAGACGAGAATCTGGGATGTTTCCCTTTCGACCACACCGGCTTATCCCGGCAGGACTGACTCCCTTGCTATAACATCCGCGTATTCGGAGTTTAGTTGGTTCCAGTCGCCAAAGGCTCCTGAAATCATCTAGTAGCTCTACCACACGGCTTAAACACAAGAGGCTATACCCAAATATATTTCGGGGAGAACCAGCTATCTCCAGGTTCGATAGGCATATTACCTCTAACCACAGATCGTCCCATGTCGTTACACCGACAACGGGTGCGGGCCTCCTCCACACCTTTCGGTGGGATTCACCCTGCCCATGGTTAGCTCACCTGGTTTCGGGTCATACGTTTGGTGTGAAAAACGCCCTATTAGGACTCGGTTTTCCTGTGCTTTCGTACAATTTGTGTACTTAAACAAACACTCGAAACGTATACTCGCTGACTCATTCTTCAATAGGCACGACATCACCTAAGCTTAAAGCCAGGCTTTGTCTGTTTGTTAGCCAATGGTTTCAGGTACTATTTCATTCCCCTCTCGGGGTGCTTTTCACCTTTCCCTCACGGTACTAGTTCACTATCGGTCAGTTTGAGTATTTAGTCTTGGATCGTGACCGACCCAGCTTCCCACAAGGTTTGCCGTGCCTCGTGGTACTTGGGAAACCCACCGGGGAAGTATTTAATTTCGCATACAGGGTTATCACCTTCTGTGACTGCCATTTCCATAGCATTTTGCTATCAAATACTTCTCCCTACTGTGGTCCCGCAACCCCTCATCAAAAAGACAAGGTTTAGACTGTTCCGGTTTCGCTCGCCGCTACTTACGGAATCTCATATGATTTATATTCCTCCGGGTACTTAGATGTTTCAGTTCCCCGGGTTACCCCCCCGATTAAATCGGGGTCAACCGTATTGCTACGGTTGGGATTGCTCCATTTGGAAACCAACAATTGATAACGTCTGGTTAAGGACTCATCGTTGTTTTCGCGCTTACCCACGCGTCCTTCATCGGCTCAAACTGCCAAGGCATCCTCCATTGGCATTGGTTCTTCCATCTCTTTCTTTAGTCAAATTTTTCGTTTGACCTACCATTACTTTAAAAAAAATCGATTTGTCAAAGTGCTACTGTGGACCTGACCGGGCTCGAACCGGTGACCTTCTCATTGCAAATGAGATGTTCTAGCCAACTGAACTACAGGCCCAATCAGATACTTTAGCTAAAAGCTAATAACGAAAAGCCGAAATAAGACACAATAATACTTTTAGCTATTAGTTCTTAGTTACAAGTTATTTTAAGAAGGCTGTTCGGATAGCAGATCGGTTGGGATGCTTCCAATAGTGCCTTTAGGAATTTTTTACAACCATTGAGTAATTTTAACCGATAGGAGGATTATTGTCAACAGGTTCAAAATAGGTATAATATTGTATGAAAAAATTTACTACTATTTATGTTGCTCGTCATGGCCTATCTGAAGGAAACGTTAGAGGGGAAGTTGCGGGCTCATATGATACTCCATTAATTAAAGAAGGCGAAGAACAAGCAAAGAAGCTGGCTTTGCAGTTGAGAAAGATCCAGTTTGACGCAATTTTTTCCTCAGATCTAATTAGAGCCAAAAGGACAGCAGAGATTGTTGCGGTTGAGAAAAAACTAGCTGTTGAGACCTCAAAGATGTTGAGAGAAATAAATTTTGGGACATTTGAGGGAAAAAAGGAAACAAAGAAAATAATCAAACTTTTTGACGATCTTGAACGACTTGCTTACCCGCAATGGTTAAGACACAAGCTAAATGAGGATGCGGAGACAATTGAGGAGATTATTGGGCGCTTTATAACTTTCTTAAAAGAAGTAGCTGCTACCTATAAAGGAAAAACTATATTGGTCGTAAGTCATGGTACGATGATGCGCAGTCTGCTTGTCCATTTAGGCTACGCGCCCCATACTAAGCTTATCCACGGCACTATCAAAAACACAGGTTATGTAAAGCTGGAAACTGATGGAATAGACTTCTTCATTAAAGAAACTCACAATATAAAACTTCCTGCTTGAAAAAACCTGTATTTCTAACTACACTGATTACATGGTGCAGAAAAAGCAGATTGTTTGGTTCGAGGAGGTTGACAAAGATGATGTTGGCTTAGTCGGGGGGAAAGGTGCTAATTTAGGCGAAATGATACAGGCTCATTTCCCAATTCCCTACGGTTTTATCATCACATCTTACGCCTATTTCAACTTTATTGATAAAGCAGGAATCGCAAAAAATATCAAAAAAATTCTCTCTGTCTTAAATTACGACGATTCCAAAGAACTTCAACAAACATCCTTGCATATCAAGAATTTAATTATGAAAGCTGAAATGCCAAAGGATCTGGCAAAACAAATCGTAGATCATTATTTTGCTCTTTCCTCAAAAGAAGAAAATTATTTTAAAGGAAGTCGAGTACGAACTTCTTTATATAAGCAACCACTTGTGGCAGTCCGCTCCTCGGCAACTGCAGAGGATTTACCAACGGCGTCATTTGCCGGCCAACAGGAAACATATTTAAACGTTAAAGGGGAAAACGTGCTCCTACTGAAAGTTAAGGAATGTTGGGCTTCGCTCTTTACCGAAAGAGCAATTTATTATCGTCATGAACAGGGCTTTGACCAGAAAAAAATCGGTTTGGCGGCTGTTGTTCAAAGGATGGTCCAATCGGATAAATCTGGAGTCGCATTCAGTATTGACCCTGTCACGAACGACAAAACAAAGATAGTCGTTGAGGCGATTGTCGGCTTGGGAGAGTATATAGTCCAAGGAAAAGTCACACCAGATCATTATGAGATTGATAAAGGCTCATTTGTCCTGCTGCAGAAAAACGCCAAGTATCAGAACGAAAAGTATGTCAAAAAAGGAACAGCAAATATAAAAGTGAAACTCTCCAAAAAAGATGGATCAAAACAAAAAATAAATGATGAGGAGATTATTGAAATTGCCTTATTGGTAAAAGAGATTGAAAAACATTATTTTTTTCCGCAAGATATCGAATGGGCGATTGAGGGAGATAAAGTCTTTATTGTTCAATCAAGACCCATCACAACAATTAAGACTAAAAGTGAAGATGCAAAAGCCAAAAATGGGAAATTGGAGAGCCATGATCTTCAATCAAATAAACCGATTTTAACTGGAGCGCCTGCTTCACCTGGAATCGGAGTAGGGCCGGTTTCTATCATTCATTCGCCTCGTGAGATCTCAAAAATTAATAAAGGAGATGTTTTAGTTGCACCGCAAACAAACCCAGATTATGTTCCTGCAATGAAAAAAGCTGTGGCAATAATTACCGAAAAAGGTGGAAGAACTTCGCACGCAGCAATTGTTTCTCGTGAGCTTGGAATTCCGGCAGTGGTTGGGGCAGAAGGCGCTACAAAAGTCTTAAAAAACAAGGAAATTATTACAGTTGACGGGGCACAAGGTGAAATTTATAAAGGGAAAATGGCTTCTTTAACCACACGCAAGCACCTAAAAAAGGAGAAGGAGGAGAAGAATAAATCAATTCACCTGAAAACTTTGACCAAAGTCTATGTAAATCTGGCGGAGCCGGAGCAGGCGGAAAAGGTCGCTAAAATGAATATCGACGGAGTGGGCTTGTTAAGAGCCGAATTCATGATCGCCGAGATTGGGATACATCCCAAGGAATTCATCCGTAAAAAAAGAGAGGAGCTTTTTATCAGAAAGCTAACCCGAGACCTTTTGAAATTCGTAAAACCATTTAATCCCCGGCCGGTTATTTATCGCTCAACCGACTTTAAAACCAACGAATACAGGCATTTAAAGGGAGGGGAGAAATACGAACCTCAGGAAGAAAACCCGATGCTTGGCTATCGTGGCGCCTCCCGATATATTGCAGATCCGGAGGTTTTTAATATGGAGCTTGATGCAATCAAGGCAGTCTGGGAGCACGGCTTCAGCAATCTTCATCTGATGATCCCTTTCATCCGTCGTCCCTGGGAGTTGATAAAAATAAAGAGCCTGATCACTCAGCGGGGACTGTTTGAACTGCCTGGATTTAAGCTGTTTATAATGGTTGAGGTTCCCGCAAGTGCGTTTGAGCTTGAAGAATTTATCAAAATAGGGATTGACGGCGTTTCAATAGGCACTAATGACTTGACGATGATGTTGTTGGGTGTTGATCGAGATAGTGCGGAAATTGCGCATCTTTATGATGAAAGAAGCGCTGCAGTAATATCAGTTCTCGAATACATCGTTGAAGTTTGTGCTAAATTTGATGTTTCCTGTTCTATCTGTGGACAAGCGGCCTCTGATTATCCTGAGCTTGTAGAAAAACTTGTTGCTAAAGGAATTACCAGCGTTTCAATCAATCCAGACGCTATAGCGCGGACGCGGGAACTCATCTACGAAATCGAGAAAAAACATTTCACTAAAAAATCAAAAGAAAAACTTAATTACACACCTTTAAATATTTATGGCAAAAATTAAGAAAATTCAAGCTTACGAAATTATCGACTCCAGAAGCTTTCCAACAATTGAGGCTAGAATGACTCTTGACACTGGTCGCGATGTTGTCACATCAGTGCCGGCAGGCACATCTGTTGGGAAATATGAAGGGCATGAGTTGCGAGATGGTGATGAGAATCGCTTTGACGGGATGGGAGTTACACAGGCCGTGAAACTGATTAATACTGTTCTTGGTCCAAAGCTGTCAGGTGTTGATCCTTTAAGACAGCAAGAAATTGATGGATGGCTGGTCAAAGCCAACGATGCAAACAACCAAAAAATCGGAGCCAATACGATCTTGACGATTTCACAACTTGCGCTTAAAGCAGGCGCTGTTTCTCAAGGCCTGCCGCTATTTAAATATGTCAACTCCATTTTTAAAAGCATCTTCAAGTCAGAGACCAAACTGCAAAGAATTCCCACACCGATTTTCAACCTCATCAACGGCGGCAAGCACGCCAACAATAATTTAGACATTCAGGAGTTTCAGTTAATCCCTTCTTCAAGGTTTACTTTCTCCAAAGCTTATGAGCTGGGGGTAGAGCTTTTTCATGAAATTAAGCGAGTACTTGAATACAAAAATGCTAATATCTCAGTTGGTGAGGAAGGGGGTTTCGCGCCTAACTTGAGCACCAACACTGATGCTTTTGAAATTCTTCAGGAATCGATAATCCAACGCAATCTAAGACCTGGAATGGACGTTTTTTTTGGAATGGATATGGCTGCGTCACATTATTATAAAAATCAGCATTATTTGATTCGCGACAAAACAGAACCCCTCAATAGAAACAAATATATCGAATTTGTGCTTGCACTGATCAAGGATTATTCCTTTCTGCTAGTTGAGGATCCCCTTAATCAAGATGATTTTGAAGGATGGACCAAACTGAATGAGCAGATTTCAACCAATATCTACCTGATCGGTGATGATCTTTTAGTCACGAATAAAGAGAGACTCCAAAAAGCAATTAAAGAAAAAGCCTGTAACGCCATCCTGATCAAGCCTAATCAGATAGGGACAATTACTCAAACACTTGAAGTAGTCAATATTGCCAAACAAAACGATTTCACTTGTGTAGTTTCACATAGATCCGGTGAAACAAATGACGATTTGATAGCAGATTTAGCAGTAGGGATCCAAGCTGACTTTGTGAAATTTGGAGCGCCATCTCGCGGAGAACGTACAGTCAAGTATAATAGATTGTGGAGAATTGAAAGGAATGTGTAGCAATGATAGGTAAAATTAAAGGAAAGTTAAGCGAACTTGATGGAAATGTCGGATTGATTGAGACTGCAGGCGGAGTTTCTTATGAGGTGAATTTAACTCCTACTTTAATTTCTTCGCATGAGCTGAATAAGTCTCTTGAACTTTATACTTATTTTCAAGTTCGAGACGACGCGCAGGTTCTTTTTGGTTTCAAGACGAAAGAGGAGCTGAGTTTATTTAAAATGTTGATTTCTGTCTCTGGAGTCGGCCCGAAAATCTCATTCACAGTCATTTCATTTAGCAAAGAGGGTGAATTGGTGAAGGCGATTAAGATGAATGACGTAAATTTTTTCTCAAAGATTCCGGGATTGGGAAAAAAGACTGCGATGAAAATTATTTTGGAGCTGTCACAAAAGCTTTACTCCGAGTTTAAGATGGAAAAAATGTATCTAACAGAGGAGGATAAGACCGTGGTTGACGCTCTGGTTTCTCTTGGGTTTAAATCTCAAGAAGCCAAAAAGATTCTAACGAAACTTCCCAAAGATATTTCTATTGAAGAAAAAATCAGGCAAGGACTTCGTTTAGCTTCAAACTCCAAATAAAAAAAGGTATAATTATTTCATGAGTGATTCTGCTGTAGGTAATCTTAGGCCTAAAAACTTAAAAGATTACATTGGTCAGCAAGGAGCTGTCAAAACTCTGCAGATGTTTATAAAAGCAGTCCGCGGAAGAGGAGTCCCTTCTGAACACCTGCTTTTTTATGGCCCACCCGGAATTGGAAAGACCACTCTGGCTCACATTATTGCCAATGAGCTCTCAGGGGACATAAAAGTCACATCTGGTGCAGTGATCGAGAGAGCAGGAGACTTGGCAGCTATTTTAACCAATCTCAAAGATAATGATATTCTCTTTGTCGATGAGGTCCACCGTTTGCCCAAAGCGGTTGAGGAGGTGCTTTACCCCGTGATGGAGGAGTATGTACTGGATATTATTATCGGCAAAGGCCCTGCTGCCCGCACTCTCAGACTCCCAGTACCTAAAATTACAATTGTGGGTGCAACAACTCGCTTGGCACTACTTTCTCCGCCATTAAGGGATAGGTTTGGCTTAATTTTACGTCTGAATTACTACAGCGATGATGAGGTTATGCAAATAATACAGCGCTCGGCTAAGATTCTTGGTTTACCGATTGACCAAAATGCAGCCAAAGAAATTGCCAAACGCTCCAGAAAAACTCCTCGGATTGCCAACCGCATCTTAAAACGTGCCCGAGACATCTTTGATGTCGACAAACACAAAAGAATTGATGAGGAGCTGTTGGAAAAACTCTTCTCTCTGCTTGAGCTTGATGAATATGGCTTAAGCGATATTGACAGAAAATATCTTCATGTTTTGGGGACTAGATTTCAGGATTCTGCAGTTGGAGTAGAGACGATTGCCTCATCATTGTCTGAGGATAAACAAACGGTGGAGGAATTCATCGAGCCGTACCTGCTACAAATAGGTTTTCTTAAAAAAACTCCCCGTGGCCGTCTCCTGACCCCAAAAGCGCTTAATCATCTCAAAATAACTCGCAAGAGGGGACCCTCCAACCAGCCTGCTTTGATATAATAAGAGTAAATAAGCCGGGGTGGTGAAATTGGCATACACGCAAGACTTAAGATCTTGTGATCTTTAAAGATCGTGTGGGTTCGACCCCCACCCCCGGCACTTGGGGTGAGAAGCCTTTCTAGCTCAATGGCAGAGCAGCGGTTTTGTAAACCGTCGACCGGAGTTCGATTCTCCGGAAAGGCTCAAAATCCCCGAGCCCTCATAGCTCAACGGATAGAGCAAGTCCCTTCTAAGGACGAGATGGAAGTTCGATTCTTCCTGAGGGCACTTAAAGATATATGAATATACTTCTCTCCAATGTAGAATGGATGCTTTGGAACATATTTCTGGCAGCTCTAAGTATTATATTAGGCAGAGCCTCCTTAAAGGTAAAACCAAAAATATTGCACGCTTTAGCGCTAGTTGTTTTCTTACTCTTTATCCCCAACACCATTTATATTGTGACCGATTTAGGGCACCTTTTTCAGCAATGGGTTGGTGTTTTTGGCTGGCTTAAAATTATACTTGTCGTTCAATATGTAATCGTAACGCCAATTGGCTTTATTACCTTTATTTATGCAATGAAACTGTTCAAGATGAATCTTGCCAAGTTCACTCGGAAACTAAGAGGCAATCGAGTGATGATTTTAATGAATTTTATAGTATCTTTTGGAGTAGTAGTTGGAAGGGTGCAAAGAGCCAATTCTTGGGAGGTGTTTACAAATCCGGCAAGAATATATCGAAACACTTTAACGACTTTAATATCCCCCAGACTAATGATCTATGTTTTTGTGTTGGGGTTATTCTACAGTATTTTTTATTTTGCTTGGACAAAAGCGAGTGTCGGGGAGAGGACTTGAACCTCCACGCCTTGCGGCACAGCCTCCTCAAGACTGCGCGTCTACCAGTTCCGCCACCCCGACTTTTTAAGCTGAAGCTAGTTAAATTATATCAAACTTACTTCCTCTGGATCGTATAGGTGTAGGGGTAGTAAAGAAAAATAGCCGGCAGATCATCTGCAATTATTTTCTGAAATTGCAGATAAAAGCTTTTTCGGGCAGATACTCGTAAAGTACCTCTTCCATCCTCAAGGAGTTTATCAACTCTGACATTTTTATAGCCGAGAAGATTACTCTGTGTCTGAAGGGAATGCCAAAAAAAGTATTGATCAGGATCTTTGGGAATCTGCCAATAAGCAAGAAGGAGATCAAACTTCTCCGGTTGGTCTAAATTGCTTAAAGAAACTGTGGTTGACAGGCCGACATCTTTGAGACGCTTATCAACAATATTTGCAGTGTTAAGATAGTCATAAAAAGTTTCAAAATCTAATTTAGCGGAAGTTGATGCCTCCTCGGTATATTTTTTCAAATTTTTCTGGGCAGTATCTGAGTCTTCAACTGTTTGCTTTAAGTCAGGATTATATGCCCACGAAGTTGGAGGAATGGGACTATTGGCAAGCTCTCCAAATTCTACTAATTTTTTTCGCGGCATTGTAAGATCAATCGCTTGCCTGACGTCTTTTTGATCTAATAATTTGTTCTGAAATTTAAAGAACAGTGTCATTACTCGACTGTAGTCAGTGGATCTTGAAATTTTAGTATTTTTCCACTCGGAAAAGGACTCTACCAAACCTTTCCTATAGAGCGTCATTTTATTTATTTCCCCCGTCTTGTAGGCGTTGATAAGTTTGCTTTCATTACCATAAAATTTATAGACGATAAGCGGTAAGTCATTTTTATTTGGACTCAAATTAATCTCTTTGATTGTGCCCTGACTCACTTTAATATTATCGACTTTATATAAGCCTACAACTCCATGCAGGGGATAGCGCACGACTGGCTTAGTCAAATAAGTGGGAAAAATTGGCAGTTTCTTGTGAAGAGTAAAATAAATAGTGTTTTTATCAATTATTTTTACATCAACATCTTTAAAGTTATAAACAAGATCCTTAGTGGTAAATTCTTTTCCATCATCCCAGAATAAATTATTTTTTATGTGAAAATTAAACTCCAGTCCCCCATTGATCATTTCCCAGGAAGAGGTAAGAGCGGGGATAATTTCGCCTTTCTCATTGACGTAAACTAAGCCGTGGGAAATTTTTTCTATAATTTCCTCAGGAACGTGATTGATGTCAAAACTTCCGACAATTCCGACCACCTCTTTGCGGGTAAAAAAGAACCTGTTTAGATACGGTGAAAAAGAGACTAAGCTGGTTATCAAAAAAAAACTTAAAAAAAAGGAGAGAAGAATCATCCGCATATGCTTCTTTATAAATTCAATGGTCAGCCAGTAATAGTAACGGAGAAATTTAGACTTAAGAATCATTTACTTAAAAAAAGATTTAGAACCGATATGACCAGAAAAATAGCGATAAGAACTATTGTGAAACGAAGAGTAATTTTCTCTATCCCCCGGCGGGTTTGGTATAACTCCCCGCTGCCGCCCCAGGCGCTGCCCAAGCCCGCTCCCTTTCCCTGGATAAAGATAAAAAAGACCAAGAGACCGCAGATTACGATATTAACAATTAGTAAAACGGTTTTCATATCAAATTAAGCGATTTAACAACCTAATTATAACCGATATGGAGAGTGATACCAAGAAGAGATTGGCTAAATAATCAACTCTTGTTTTATGGATACTTACGCCAAGTAGGGTAAGACCTTCAAATGTCCAACCATGGACTTGAATAAAGCCGGTATAATTAGTTAACGCATAAAAAGTCAAGGCATAAAGTGCAATCGACAAAAGGCCAAAAGTCAGAATATTGATCGGTAACAAAATGACTTTGGCAATTGGAATAACTAGATAATAAGCAATTGCGACAAGAAGAGTAGTCTCTAGAAAAGTGAACGGGTCAAAGTGAATGATAAAGCCTCTGTTCCAGAGAAAAGTGAGATAGATACCAACTCCGGAGAAGACTATCATCCGTATGATTTTCTTCATGCCTTATTGTAGAGTTTTTTGTCTCTAAGGTAAAGATGATATTTGCGCGCAAAGCGATGCGATTCGTCACGAATGAGTCTTACCAGATTAAAGCCGGGTCTGTTAATGTTGGGCCTGACAGTGGGAAGATTTTCGACCCCGATAATAAGCCTATCCGGCCGCTTTGCAATTCCGACAACAGGAATTTTTTCCCCAAGATCATGTAGAAGCTTTAAAATCGTTCGGACTTGGGGTTTGCCGCCGTCGACAACGATAAGGTCTGGTTCGCGCCATTTGTTTTTGAACCTTCGAGTCAAGACCTCCTCCAGCATCTCAAAATCAGAAAAAATCCTGGTATTTTTAATTTTGAATTTTTTATATTCATCTTTGTCAACTTCTCCGTCAGTTAGTACAACCAGCGAACCTGTCCCCTCTTTCTGAGATAAATTGCTTATATCGTAACATTCTATCCTTGAAAGCGATTTTACCTGCGGAAGATAATAATGAAGGATTTGAGCTAAGTCCTTTATTGAATCGCGGCTTTGATTATAGGATTGAAAATCATGTATGTTAAATAATTGTTGAGAGATGAGTCTTTGAAAGCGCAGCAGGCGATTGCGCACCAGGATCGCATCCTCATAACGCTCTTGCTTAGTTAAAGAGTCAAGCTCCTCAATAAGTTGTCGCTCAACGATATCGGTTTTTCCCTTGAGAATTTTTTTAATCTGTTGAATATTTTTTTTGTACTTTTTTTGAAAATTATTTTTAGCTTCCCCGCTGTTTAGGGATTCTATATAGCTTGGGCAAGGCAGACAAAGTCCTATCTTGGAATAAAAGCACGGCTTACCAAGCTTTTTTTGAGTGCAGAAGGGAATAACACGTCTAATCTGTCTTAGAATTTCCTGCGTGTTTTGTACAGAAGGAAACGGGCCAAAATATTGGGCACTTTTCTCTCGTTCTTTACGAACAAGGTGGATTTTAGGATACAGCGCATTTATGGTAATTTTAATATATAAATAGCTCTTGTCGTCCCGCCAGCGGACGTTATAGTGCGGGTGATGGGTTTGGATTAATTTAGACTCAAGAAGGAGGGCCTTAAATTCAGAATCCGTGATAATATATTCAATCGAATCTGCATTATCCATGATCGCTTTTTCTTTTCTGTCTACTTTTGCGTTTTCAAGGTGCGAAAGAAGACGGGCTTTTATATTTATTGATTTACCAATATAGATAATCCGGCTTGCCTTAGTAAATAGGTAGACACCAATACCTCCTGGAATTTTTTTAATTTCGCTTTTGGATAGCTTGACTTTGACAGCATTCAGGGGATCGGTCATGTGGATATTATAACTTAGCTGTAGATTAGGGAAAGGAGCATAATAAGGCTTGCAAGCGCCATGACAAACGTGATGAACCAACCCAAGAAATTGGAAAGCGGGGAGTTGGTATAAGAGCCCATAATCTGCTTATTATTGGATATCTTAAGAATTAAAATCATTAGAGGGGGTGCGGCAATTCCGTTAAGTACTGCGGTATAATAAAGCATCTGAAAAGGTTTTATCGGGGTAAAGTTGATCAGAATCCCAATCAGTGTTGCGATTGTGATCACGCCATAAAATCCGTGCGCTCTTTTTAATTTCCTATAAAGACCAGATCTCCAGCCAAATGCCTCAGATACAGCATATGAGGCTGATCCTGCCAGGATGGGAACAGAAAGCATGCCAGTGCCGACGATCCCGAGAGTAAACAGGAGATATGCGAAGTTGCCCCCAAGCGGCCGTAGTGCCAAAGCCGCTTGATCAGCCGTTTCTATATGGTTAATTCCATTTTTGCCTAAAGTTGAGGCGGCAGTGAGGATTATAAAGAACATGATGACGTTGGAAAAAAACATTCCAATCAAAGTATCAAGGCGCATCTCTCTGATATCTTTATGAGTAATCTTGGGAGTTCCTTTCCCCGTCATCGTGAGCTTGCCCTTCGCAATTTCCTCTTCGACTTCTTCGTCTGCCTGCCAAAAGAAAAGATATGGCGAGATCGTAGTCCCGAGTATGGCAATAATATTGAGGATATATTCCTTACTTAAGACGAAACTCGGAATTAAAGTTGAGCTCACAATATGCGTCCAATCATGAGCGACAATAAGAGCTGTAATAACATAGGCAAGAAGAGTGAGAGCGAGAAATTTAAGGAATCGAGAGTAAACCCTATATGATACAAATATTTCCAGAATGAGTGTAATGACTGTCATCCCAATAAGCAGGAAGATGAAAGGGATTGGTAGAAGAAGTTGGAGCGAGGAAGCCATTGCTCCAAGATCTGCCCCAATATTGATCGTATTTGCAACGATAAGCAGAAAAACCATGCCATAAAGAAGACGGGCGGAATAATGCTTTCTAACTACTCCCGATAAACCTTTGCCGGTGACCATTCCTATTCTTCCGCACATCTCCTGAATTGCAGTCTGGAGTGGAAAACTGTATAAAGCTGTCCAAAGTTGATTAAATCCAAACAATGCCCCGGTTTGTGAGTAAGTTGCGATCCCGGATGGATCATCGTCTGAGGCCCCTGTTATAAAACCTGGTCCAAAAGCTTTTAGAAATTTTTTAAATCTTTTGATCATACTTTCTCCCTTTCCTGATTTTAACCAATAAAAATATTGTACAAAAAGCTAAAATAAAAAGAAAAATCTTAATAAGCAGGCCATAGTAGAATGGATGGCGGGCAATTTCCTGAGAATAAACTTGGGCTCCCTTAATCTCAACAGTCACCTTTCCCTTGCCGCCTGATGAGGAGGCGTCGGATTTATATTCAAACTGAATGGCCTTTTTCTCAAGTGGAGCAATTGAGTCGATAATAAAGTTGGCGGGAGAGATTGCCAGATTTCTGCCTTTAAGTTGGACCGGAACATTATATTGAAAGACGTTACCATTGTTTTTGACAACAAGAGATCCTTGATATATCTGGTTGTCATCTATATCCTTTTTTATATCTACTTTATCAAGGATGAGCTCTAGATTCTCTTGAGGTTGTGAGGAGATGGCACGAACCTCAACATCTCTTGAGTCCTCAAGCTTATACATGCCGGCTGGCAAGGGGTAATCTGGTTTTTTACCATGAATCGCAAAGGCAATATGATCAAGATCAAATGAGCTGAAATAGTCAATTCCTGAGGTATTTTGCCACGTTGGATCAACAGATATCCACAGATTCCTTTTATCATCAAAATACTCCGGCCACGAGTGCAAAATATCTGTGAGCAGGGAAAGAGGTCTCAGCTGGGAATCGCCTGAAAAGCCATAGCCTTCTATTTCTCTTGAAAAAATCCCTTTTTCTCTGGCAAGAGCGATAAAACTATCGGAAAATTCCAAACAGACCGCCTTACTTGGAGAGGCAAGAGCGATATTGGCACCTAATCTTTTTATACTTTTATTTACTCTTTGATAATCGTAGCTAAAGTTGGTGCTAACAAAATTAAATATGTCAGCGGGAGTTTTAAGACTCAAATATTTATCTATCTGATCCACTCTCCAATAAGTACTTTGGGTAAGCAGGTAACTCTTCTGTTTTTTAATTTGCTCTTGATTAAGAGCCTGCAGTTCGGGTCGGGCGGCAACTGATAAAGCAGCTATACCTCTGAAAAAAACAGTCATATTTTCTTTTGGATTTAAATAATATCTTCCAATGAAGTTGCCGTCATCGTCTGTGTAGGTCAGGATTGGTGCCGGATCAATGGAGCTGATAAATATTTTTTGATGCAACATGTCTGGCGGGAAGGCGATATCAGTATAAACACGATATACTTGAGGATTTTGTAAGTTATAGACTGACTTTAAATCATAAAGTTGAACATCCCCAAAAACAGCATAGATGGTTTTACTGATTGGATTTTTCCAATAGATAGTGTTATTTTGAATCAGATCAGGCTTCGGTTTAGCGATTGAAATTTTTTGTCCAGCATCTGGAGGGAGGTGGATTTCAATTTGGTAATCCCCTGTTTTATGAGCTTCGATTGTAGGCAATATCACCTCCCAGACATTGCCGTTTACCTTAAAAAGATTGTTTTGGTTAAATGACAGATAGAAATTATTAGTTGAGCCTATGCCGGTTTTCGGATTTGAGAATTCCGCCTCAATCTGGGAATTATTTGCGCTTTCATTAACTTTTGCGGTAATAGGTCCATAGTCATCGGAGGCAAATAAATTACTGATGACAAAAGTCTTGGGGAAGGTTAGTGAGAATTTCTTTACATAAAGATCCGCATGTAGATTGGTTATTTTAACTCTGAAGTCAACAGCAGTATTGATGTTTTTCTGACTTTGACTTACAGTATAGAGAACATTGTAATCGTCCCTAAATTCCTGAGCGGGTGTCTTTCCGGCAACCAAGGAAAAAAGTATAAATAAAATAGCGAAATATAAAGCTTTTCGCATTTATTAATTATACAGTTTAGTCGCCAACAATTTCCTTAAGGTATTCTCCGGTATACGACTTTTTCTCCTTTAAAATCCCCTCAAGCTGGCCTTGATAAATGATCTTTCCCCCTTTATCCCCGCCGTCTGGGCCCAGGTCAACAAGATATTGACAATTTTTGATGACATCTAAATTGTGTTCAATGACGATCACGGTATTTCCTCGCTCAACAAGTTTATAAAGGGAGTGAAGGAGTTTTTCAACATCATAGAAATGCAGGCCGGTCGTAGGCTCATCAAGGATGTAGATTGTCCGGCCAGATTCTTTTCTTGATAGTTCGTTTGAGAGCTTGATTCTTTGAGCCTCACCTCCTGAAAAAGTTGGAGCCGGCTGACCCAGCTCTATATATCCCAAACCCACCTCTTTCAACAAAGACAGCTTTTGATAAATTTGGAAGTGGTTCTGAAAGAAATCAGTAGCCTCATCAATTGTCATATTAAGGATATCGTAGATACTTTTACCTTTATAGCGGATTTCAAGAGTTTCTTTATTATATCGCTCCCCGTCGCAAACGTCGCATTTGATATAGACATCAGGCAAAAACTGCATTTCAATCTTGATAACTCCTGCTCCCTGACATTTTTCGCACCGTCCGCCCTTTAAATTAAAGGAAAATCTACCCTTTTTAAATCCCTTAACCTTAGCGTCAGTTGTTTGGGCAAAAATTTCCCTGATATTGTCGAAAAAACCGACATAGGTTGCCGGATTGGATCTTGGCGTTCTACCTATTGGTGACTGATCAACCAGGTAGACTCTATCTACGTACTCAAAGCCCTCAAGGCGTTTAAAGTCCCCCATCGAATCTGAGAAATGGCCGTCAATGTGGTATTTTAAGGCAGGAAAAAGAGTTTCTACAAGGAGAGTTGATTTTCCAGAACCTGATACGCCTGTTACGCCTATCAAATTCCCCAAAGGGAGTTTCAGATCGACGCTTTTTAAATTAAACTGTGACGCCCCAACCAAACTGATTTCCCCCAGTATTTTTGTCAAAGGTCTCCTCTCTAAATGAATCGTCCTTTTACCCGAAAGATAATTACCGGTTAATGAAGATTTAGTATGCTTCATTTGTGAAAGTGTACCTTCAAAGACGACTTTGCCTCCGTCTTTTCCCGCTCTTGGCCCCAGCTCAATTAGATAGTCTGCAGCTTCCATTGTAGTTTTATCGTGCTCGACTATGACCAGCGTATTGCCCAGAGCTTTCAAGTCATCTAAAGTATTGATGAGCGCAGCTAAGTCTTTAGGATGCAGGCCTATTGAGGGTTCATCAAGAACATAAAGTACACCGGTTAGACCCGTACCAATCTGCGATGCCAATCTAATTCTCTGCAGTTCCCCGCCAGATAAGGATTTGGCAGGCCTGGAAATGGTCAGATAGGAAAGTCCGACATTGTTTAGAAAATTGAGCCTGATCAGGATCTCCTTCAGTATTGCTTTGGAAACTTCGGTCTCATATTGATTAAGCTTCTTTCGCAACTCACTATTCAAATAATTATTGAGTTTTTCTATTGAGTCCTCACCAAAATCCGCGATATTCCGCTCGTCAATAGTAACTGCCAATATTTCTTTTTTAAGGCGTTTCCCATGACACACTTTACAAGTCTCTTCTCTGATATATTTATTTACGTCGAAAAAATCACCACTGGTTTCATTGCTGAAAAACCTACGGTCAAGCTCGGCTAAAATACCATCAAACTTCTCGTAAATTACAGTTTGTCTGCCATGGCGGTTTGTACCATAGACTTTATAAGTTTTATTTGTTCCGTAAAGAATGAGGTTCAGCATCTGCCGAGGCAGTGCCTCAATTTTCAGGTCAAAATCCACCTCCTCCTCAAGAGCAAATTGCCTAAAAAGCCTGATATACCAAGTATCTTGAAGGAAAAGTTTGTTAAAGGGCATCAACCCCCCCTCATTCACGCTCAATTTAGCATTGAGGATAAGGTCCGGATCAACTTTATAGATAGTACCAATTCCTTTGCAGGTTTCACATGCGCCAAGGGGCGAGTTGAACGAAAACATGCGAGGTTCAAGCTCAGGTAGAGACAAATTGCACACCGGACAGGAAAATTTGTCTGAAAAAAGGTAGTCTTTTGAGCCGGTCTTAAGGACGACCAGTCCGTCGGATAGATTAATGCTTTGCTCGATGCTATTTGCCAACCGTGAGCGCAAGTTTGACCAAAAGAGCTTGTTTTTAAATTCCTGATAGGAAACAAAAAACGGATCAATCTCCACGCTGACATCATGCCTGTTTGTTTTTATCAGATTGACTTCTTCATTTAAGTTCATTATTTTTTTATCAACTTCAACTTTTGAGTAACCTTTGGAGCTTAAGTTTGAGAAAAGATCTTTGAATTCACCTTTTTTTCGCCTAACCACAGGAGACTGGATGAAAAAATTGTGCGGCTTTATTTTATCCTTAAGCAACTCATCCGCAACTATCCCTAAAATTTTGCTAACGATCTCATCAAGTGAAAGTTTGCTTATTTCCCTACCGCAATTTGGACAATGAGGGTGGCCTACACGGGCAAAAAGAAGCCTCAAATAATCGTATATTTCGGTAATAGTTCCAACGGTTGAGCGGGGATTATGCGAGGTCGTTTTCTGATCGATTGAAATAGCGGGAGACAAGCCTTCGATCGTATCAACGTCGGGTTTGCTAATCATTCCCAAAAACTGGCGAGCATAAGCTGATAATGATTCGACATATCTTCTTTGTCCCTCGGCATAAATTGTGTCAAAGGCCAAAGAAGACTTACCCGACCCAGAAACTCCTGTCATCACCACCATTTTATTTTTGGGAATATCTATGTTGATATTTTTGAGGTTATGTTCCCTTGCGCCTCTCACCTTGATTGCATCTAACATAAGGACTTATTTAATTTTTAAGCTCCTTTACCTTATCCCGAATTTGAATTGCGAGTTCAAAATTAAGATCCTCAGCCTGAGCTTTCATTTCTTTTTCAAGCCTTTTGATTAGCCGCTTGCTATCATAAGGAGTCATTGAGTCTGATTTAAGATCATCAAGGAAACTCTTATCAACGACCCGACTTGTCTTATCAAACATCAAGAATTCCTCTTGCTGCTCAATAATCTTTTCACGGATTGGCTTATAGATTGTTTTTGGTACAATTTTGTGCTTGAGATTATATTCCGCCTGATACCTTCGCCGTCTTTCTATCTCCGCAATTGCCTCACGGATTGAACGGGTAATGTTATCCGCATAAATTATCACCTCGCCTTGAATGTTTCTTGAGGCTCGCCCCATAGTCTGAATCAATGAGGTTTTAGAGCGCAAGAAGCCTTCCCGATCGGCATCAAGGATAGCAACCAGTGCAACTTCCGGTAAATCCAAGCCCTCCCTTAGCAGATTTACTCCAATTAAAACGTCAAACTCATTTTTTCTCAAATTATCAAGCACATCTGATCTTTCCAAAGTTTTGATATCTGAATGCAAATACGCAGCCCGCAATTGCCTTTCCAGAAGATATTCTGTCAGATCTTCGGCAGTTTTTTTGGTGAGCGTAGTTACTAAAATTTTTTGGCCGATTTTCACTCTTTTTTCAACTTCCCCGATTAAATCCTGAACTTCGGTTTTTGCGGGTCTGATAATTATTTTGGGATCAAGAATCCCAGTCGGCCGAATCAACTGTTCAACAATCCCGATGTAAGGTGGATCCTTATGCGTTGAGATTTCCTCTCTTGTCTTATCAGTTTCCCAAGGGTTGGGAGTTGCCGAGACATAAATGATTTTTGCAGGTATCTTATAAAACTCCTCAAAGCGCAGAGGTCTATTGTCAAAGGCGGCCTCTAGGCGAAAGCCAAAGTCTATAAGTATTTTCTTTCGTGAAAAATCACCGTTATACATGCCCCGAATTTGAGGTACAGTCATATGCGATTCATCGATAAAAACAAGAAAGTTATCTCCGTAAACTTGTTTGAAATAATTCATTAAGCTGTAGGGTGGATCTCCTGGCGCGCGACCGTCAAAATAGCGGGAATAATTTTCAATACCATTGACATAGCCTACCTCCTTGATCATCTCCAGATCATAATTAACGCGCCTGAGCAGACGCTCAGCTTCTAAATTCTTTTTTTGCTTTTTAAGCTCATCATACTCTTTTTTGAGATCACTTCGGATCTCTGCTTCAGCGCTTTTGAAGATCTCAGGATCTGTCAGATAGTGCTTGGCAGGATAAATACTAAGGACTGTATCTTGGCCCAGGGCTCCTATTTCCTTACCAGTCAAAGGTTCAAATTTGACCAGCTTATCAAGTTTTGCGTCTTTCGAATATAATCTATAACCAAAATCCTCATACGCGGGATAAATGTCCAGATAATTTCCTCTCAATCGAAAACTCCCCCGTTTGAAATCAAATTCCGAGCGATCATAAAGGAGCTGGACCAAGCGCTTGGCTATCTGATTCCAGTTTATTAGCTCGCCTATTTTAAGTTGCAGAGTGAATTTATCATATTCGCTGGGTGAGCCGATGTTATAGATACAAGAGACTGAGGCGACAACGATAACGTCTTTGCGGGTTAGAATATTTGTCGTTGATTGCAGTCTCAGCTTATCAATCAGCTCATTGATGTCTGCCTCTTTTTCAATATAAGTGTCTGTTTGGGGGATATAAGCCTCAGGTTGATAGTAATCGTAATAAGAAACGAAATAGGAAATGGCATTTTTGGGAAAAAAATCTCGCATTTCCTGATAGAGCTGGCCAGCAAGAGTCTTGTTATGAGAGATTATCAAAGCAGGCATCTGCAACTTCTGGATTATATTGGCCATGGTAAAAGTTTTACCAGAACCGGTGACTCCAAGTAAGACTTGATTTTTTAAACCACGGTTAACACCCTCAGCTAGCTTGAGAATTGCTTGTGGTTGATCTCCAGTTGGCTTGAATTTTGACTCGATTGTGAATTTCATAAAATATAAATAACCAACCGATCATTTTAGCAATTTTTTAAAGAAAAAGAAAGGCAGAAGCTTTTTTATGCTGAGTGCTTCTTGGGGAGTTCTTTAATCTTTTTGTAGATGTAAATCAAAGCAAGAAGGACCAAACCCGCGGCAATAAGATACTCGAATTGACGATAGTAATTCTCCAGTGAATTCCAGTTTGCCCCCAGATAGAAACCTATATAAGCTAAAGCTGCAGACCAGATGAGCGAACCTATAAAGGTGAATAATGAGAATTTCCAGATGTTCATGTTGGCAAGTCCTGCCGGCAAGGAAATAAAGGTTCTGATGATTGGGAGAACCCTTGAGAAAAAAACTATGTTTTCACCGTATTTGCGAAACCACCCTTCAGAGCGGTTGTACTCATGCTCAGTTATGAGCAGATATTTACCGTATTTTCGTATCCAGATCCTGATAACGTGCTCTCCAGACCAATATCCCAGCCAAAACGCCAAAAGCGAGCCTACTAAATTGGCAACTGCACCGACAACGATTACCCAAAATAAGCTAAACTGCCCGGCTGAAGCAAGAAAACCAGAAAAAGTCATTGTAACCTCAGATGGGATGGGAATCAGGGCTGATTCGGACATCATCAGCAGAAATATGCCCCAATATCCGGTATTGGAGATAAAACTCGTGATAAAATGAGTAATTGACTCAATGAGAGCGTTTAGCATTTAATATTTTAAGCTAATGTTATATATTGTTGGAACTCCTATTGGCAACCTTTTTGACCTTTCTCTTCGACAGGCCGAAACCCTAATAAGCGCAGACCTAGTTTTGGCTGAAGATACTCGTTCGGCGCAAACTCTTCTTTCAAAAGCCCCCGCCCTCTTTAAACTTCAATCCAGAGTTGACCAAAAGATTATTTCTTATTATAAGGAAAATGAGTTTGAAAAACTACCTGAAATCCTTGAGATACTGAGGCTGAATAAAAGTGTTGTTCTCATTTCAGAGTCAGGCATGCCTTTAATTTCTGATCCCGGCTACCTTTTACTTAAGGAAGTTATTAAACAAGGTCTTGCCTATACGGTTATTCCCGGCCCCACAGCTCTGGTAACGGCTTTAGTTCATTCAGGATTTAAATCAAAAAGCTTCATGTTCCTGAGTTTTCTTCCTAAAAAAGAATCGGAGTTGAAACAAATAATTGAGAAAATTATAAAAGTAAATAAGCTTGATAAAAAAACAGTCTTTATTTTCTACGAATCCCCCAAGCGAATTAACAAAACGCTTACATTACTTGATCAAAACGTTCCTGAGGCTGAGGTAGTTATTTGCCGCGAAATAACCAAGAAATTTGAAGAGATCGCGAGAGGGAAACCAAAGGAATTGCTCGAGAGAAATTATAAAGGCGAAATTACAGTAATTTTAAAAATTTGAACAATCAATTCCTTAAATCGAGCTAAATTCTAGATGACTTTGTGAGTGTGTTGGCTTGCTGGGATTTGCTTTTTGAGAATAATGTTTAAATTTTGAAACTTACTACAATGTTTTACAATATTGGAGTAAAGGTGTAAATTGTTGAAATCCTCTTTTAAAAATACCATTAAGCATACAAGGAATAAAATCATGCAATCGCAGGAAAGCAAAAAAAGCAACAGCTATAACCATCAACAATACTACTGTAATAAGAACTAGGAATAGATTTTTTATATTAAACTTAAGTATATCAAAGAGTAAGAGTCATGGTTCAGGCTAGTTGAATACGGTGAAAATTATTTTATACCCAACAGATGGGGAAGGTATTGTCCCAAGAAATATCCTCCAATGCCTGCGCCTGCTCCAACTGATAGTACCTGCAATCCACTTTTCAGATATGGTAATAGAGCAAACTTTGCTTTAAGAAGACCGATGCAAAATAAAGCAACAAGAGTTACAAAAATAGATGTAATAATAGCCATTTCTCCTCTGAGAAAAAAATAAGGGAATAAAGGGATTCCGGCAGCAATAAGATATGACAACCCAACAATGAAAGCGTCTCCCACTGGAGTTTTATGGGGGTCTGGTTCAATGCCCAATTCCTTCTGTATCATTGTTATAGAAAATGATTCTTTGTAGTTCCACATAATATTTGCAATAGTATTGGCGTCTTCACTACCCATTCCTTCTCTTTTAAAGAGCAAGCTCATTTCTTCTTTTTCCTCTTTAGGGTAATTCCGAATTGCATCACGTTCTCTTGCTATCTCAGCATTATGTACTTGTTTCTCAGCTTGCGATGCAAGATATGCACCTGTCGCCATGGAGAACGCACCCGCTAAAGCTTCTGAGACTCCTGCAACAATGACAATATGATTGTTATTAAATGCCCCGGCGACCGATGAGATGACGCCAAGGGGAACAAGTAATCCGTCTTGAGCACCAAAGACTATTTCTCTAATTTGTGAAAGTTTTCCTATTCTCTCCTTTTCCTTAAAGATATGTTCTGGATTATGAGGCGCCACCATAGAATAGAATAGTATATCAAGAAGTTCCAACCGTAATTTGCCACTTTTAATTTAGACTGGCCCGATAGTCCTTCTGACGTGTCCAGGCTGGTTGAATATGTTGGAACTTATTTTATTGGCTCACCGTCGTTTTAGTAAAGGGAGGACTAATATCAAATGTTGGAAAATCAAGGATATACGCCTTGAGCAAAACGCCCTTACGATCTTCTTGACTCTCCGGCAAATTAATGACGAATAGATCGTCTGTTCTTTCTACCTTACTCAAATCATAAACAAGTAAGACGGGAAAGACCTTGTCAGCCTCCCCTTCGGCTTCTAATCCACCTGATAAATTATGCGAAGCTTTGCCAGTGTATTTAATTGGATAGTTTGAAATTTCGTAATAAAATTCACCATTTGAACCTGGTTCAGGAAATTCTCTCATTTTCGTAGTGGTTTTCCCTTGTTCTTGTCCCATATCCAGAATTTGTCTGACATCTCTTATAAGTAAACCATTTGAATATACTCCTCCATTTATTGAAGCTGCTGTTCCTCTTACTCCAACTGGCAATTGATCTTTAAATTCGTCTCTAATTTTAACAGCTAAAAAGTCTTCCAGCCCTCTCCTATATATAGCCGCAAGATGTACTTCACTTTTTTCTCTCTGTAATTGAATCAATACTTCGTTTGGTAGTTTTTCAAAGTTGACATATTCAATTCTCGGATCTTTTTCCAATTGATCAATCAACTCTTTAGGAGGAGAAAATAAAAGAGCCATACCAGTTTGATCTTTAAAAGCTCTTTTCCCGTCTTTCAGCGTTCCTGCATAGAGAGGTTTGAAACTTAAAACTTCCATTTTAGTTTGTTCTGATACTTGAGGAGGTGTAGGGAGTTCTGTAGGAAAGTCCATAATTGAAAGTATATCAGGTTCCAACCACAATTTACCTTCCTCAATTTAGAATGTCCTAAAGCTCTTTTTGACGTGTCCAGGCTAGTTGACTATGTTGGAACTTATTACAGAGAGATTAATTTGTTTGTTCAGGTTTGATTGCCTCAGGAGTAAAAGCTTTTAAAATCATACCGCTGTCCTCTCTAATTCCATCAGGTAGCCTTCTGTAAAATTCCTGTCTGTCTATATCATTTTCAAAAAATCTTAAATAGTCTCTATCTGCAGCGTCAGCTTGCTGTTCTAGGAAAATGAGATACTGCTCCTGTTCAATTTTACTCAACATTACCCATTTCTCAGCAGCTATAGCAGAAAGTATGTCATGAATATATCTTCCCAGCTGTTTACGTTTATAAGGATCCCGCTCTAAACTAGCTTCAATATGGATTGCGATAAGCTTATCTAATAAGGAGCCAGGAGTGACCTCAGGAGTATTTTCCAAAGATTCTCTCAAGCGCTCAAGTAACGCCTCACGAAATCTTAGTTGTTCCTCTCTATTAGGTAGTCCTTCATGTCGACCCTCGAATGAAAAACTTAGACCTTCACCCATGATAGGATTTTACTACTGGAAGAGTCTAAATTCAACCGTTGGTTGTTTGTCCAGGCGAGTGAAGGACGTTAGAACTTTTTACTTTCAAAAAAGTCTTCTTTGAAAAAGTCAATGCCTGAATTTTCGGCAGCTTCCTTATCTGAATTACTGTCGCCAATCAATAGATATTTTCTTTTAAAAATTTTAGTGTCATATATTTTTGTAAATCCTTCGCTATTTGGTTTTAAATACATTACATCTTCTCCCGTGATAATTTTCCTGAATTTATCAAAGATCCCCAGTTTTTTAAGTGTGTTTGAAACTGTTGGCTTTGTATTTGAAGACCAAATAAACATGTGGTCATGAGAATTTTGAATAAAGCTTACCAAATTATTATTTGGAATCATTCCTGCAAGAGTTGTCGTTTCGAACTCTATTCTATGATCGATAAGTAATTTTTTAACTGGGACGCCGAATCTGCTAACAAGATTATTTTCAAAGTCGCTTAGAGAAACTTCATTCTTATCTAATTCATAAAATAACTTCTTATCTAATTGAATTAATTTTATCTTAATACCTTCCACATAGTCGTCCCAAGGTAGAAGGAGCTTGCAAAGAGTCTCATCAAGATCAAAAATAAGATACGCCTTATTATTTTTCGGAAGATAGTCGTCTAACCTCATTTTGTAAGAATTATACAGAAAAGTTCGAACGTCCTCGTTCTTGTGAAGCTAGGTCCAGTCTGGCTATAGCTCTGAGCTTGTCGAAGAGTTGTATATGTTGGAACGTATTACGCACGAAGTTGAAAATTCGTTTAGTTTTTGTGAAGTTTTTGAAGTTTTCTGTAAGATCTGTAATTTACAGTAGCAGCTCCGTAATTAATTAAGCCTAAAACTCCAGGAACAATTGCAATTATTGGTTTTGAACTAGCTAATCCTAATCCAGCTACAGCTTCTGAAATAGTCCCAAGAACAAGCCCAATTTTAACCATTCGCTTTCCATCTTTTGGTTTTGGGTTATTCACATCAACTCCAAAGAAGTTTTTTCCAGCTTGTTCTGAAGGATTCCTCATTGCGGACATTATACTCAATCAAGTGTTTAATGTCAACTATAGGCTTGTTTGTCCAGGGGGAAGGATTCGAACCTCAAAATAAGGAGTCTAGTGAATTACCTTATTTTCTTTTACAAAAATAAAATAATAAGACAATGGAAAATTAAATAAAAGTCAATGTCTGTCGCACCATTTTAGCATAAAAGAATAGATTATTTTGAGGAATTTTGAAAATTTAACTCCGTGTGACCCCAGCGGGATTCGAACCCGCGATTTTCGGGATGAAAGCCCGATGTCCTGGGCCGCTAGACGATGGGGCCAGAAACATCTATTTTACACGTAAAGAGTTCCCGAAGCAAGTTCGGGATGACGCAGACTCTCAAAGCCCGGTCATTTTACCTTCTTTTTTAGTTCTTCTAGGACCTCTTTAGCCATTTCTCTTCCGCCCAGACCAAACGCTAGTCCTCCAGCAATCGCCAGCATACCAACAATGCCGGTAAAGAGGATTTTGACCAGATCCTGTGCGACTCCCAATTGATTTAATACAACCAAAGCTGTAAAAAACACAATGGTGGTCTTAGTAAATACTCCAAGAGTATTGGCTGTTCCAGAACCCATTGTTTTTACTGTTCTTTTCACCAGATCAGCGACCAGGTTTGAGGAAACAAGTCCTACAAACCCAATAACCACTGCAACGATTACATTGGGCAGATAAAGGACAAATTCATTGAGGACAGATGTTGCTCTTGATAATCCCCAGACTTCAAGTGTGGGAATAAGAAAGAGAACAACTACAGTCCAGCGCAGAACCTCCACCAGAACCTCCTCCCACAATCTTACTTCTCCCTTATCCATTACTTTAGAGTCTTGAAACAGTCTCTCAAGCTTAAAAAAGGAAAAGATCGAAAGAAGAATTCTCTTCAAAACATCTGCAATTGCTAACCCTATAATAAGAATTAACAAACCACCTAAAAGATTGGGAAGAAAGCTAACAAATTTAGTCCAAAATTCGGTAAAGATACCATTGACGAGTGAGATCATCTATTTATCACCCCCTTTCTTATTTTAGAGAGCAATATTTTCATATAGATTAAATCTTTCCGCGCTTTTGTCACTTTGCAAGTACAAGTTGACACAGCCTCTATAGATAGTTTAGGGTTATTTATGTTATTTTTCAACAGATATTATTCTATAGTATTTTCTATCTGGTGAATTTTATGGAAGTTAACCGTCCCTAATTAAGTTGACCCTTATCTATATAGATTTATTTTTTGACTTCAGAGAAGTACAACTTCTGGTTATTAATAAACGATTATATCTATTTCGCCTAATTTGCAGGTAAGAGTTGTCTGATTATTATGAAGCCATTTTTAGTGATAAATTTTGTGGCGAATCTCCTGCTCTGACAAATTTCGAATATAATAAAGCTTGGCTCTTGAAGATTTGCCTTTTTTAGTTATTTTGATATCTACCAAAAAAGGTGAGGCAAGAGGAATAATCCTTTCTACTCCCACCCCTGAACGTGAAATTTTCCTAGTCGTAAACATTTTGGTTGTTTCACTATTGCCTCGGACTTTGATAATTATTCCAGAGTACTTTTGCTGTCTTTCTTTACCGCCTTCTTTTATTTTGTAGGTTACAGAAACTGTATCTCCCACAGAAATCGTATTTTCCTTAAATCTGAATGATCGAGACATGGGTAATTTTAACATTTAATGCCAACCTGCGCAAGCACCTAAAAAAGCAAGAAAAATGGGATGAGGAGATAAAGGTCTACTTTTATACTCTGGATGACCTTGAGTTCCAAGGTAAAAAGGATGTTTTGCCATAGGTAACTCGACTATTTCAACTAAATTTTCCCTGACTGAACGTGCGCTGATTATTAATCCTTTGGCCTCAAATTCGTTTAAGTATTTGTTATTAAATTCATATCGATGCCTATGTCTTTCACTGGTCAAGCCTGAAGTTTTATCTATAAAGCCGCTATATTTTCTATAGATTTCAAAAGCTCTAGTTTTGGGTTTGACTTTAGCCCTCCAGCCCCCCAGCCGCATCGTTCCGCCATAGGCTTTTTGTCTGACAATCTCTTCCTGCTCAGATATAAAATGAATGACCTGGTGCTTTGTCTTATTGTTATTTTCGGACGTGTTGGCATCTTTCCACCCAAGTATGTCTCTGGCAAATGAAACCACGGCAAGTTGCATGCCGTAACATAAACCAAGATAAGGGATTTTATTTGTTCGGGCATAACTTGCAGCTTGAATCATGCCTTCTGCGCCTCTTTTTCCCCAGCCAATTGGAACGATAATACCGTCTGGTTTTCCAATAATACCCACACCGACTTTTTCTACTTTCTGGGCGTCAATCCACTTAGTTTTAACTTCCAGATTAGTTTGCCAAGCCGCATGATCGATTGCGTCAAAAAGTGCGGCGTAAGCATCTCTCAATTGGTAATTTCCGGTTCCGAAATATTTACCTATGATGGCAATTTCGATAGTTTTTTTCTTTTTTGACTTTATGTTTTTTACTAAATTAATCCATTGTGTTAAGTTGGGCTTATTAGGTTTTAAGTTCAATTTCTTCAATATTTTTTGCTCAAGTTTCTGCTCATGCAAGATTAAGGGTATCTCATAAACAGTGCTTACATCAGGATTTGAGATGATACTGTCAGGGATCATATTGCAAAAGAGCGCGAAACGATTTCTCCTTCTCTCATCCAGAAAAGTTTCTGAGCGGGCTATTATAAAATCAGGCTGAATCCCCATCGAGTTAAGCGTGCGCACTGAAAGTTGAGTGGGTTTAGTCTTAGGCTCACCAAGGTGCTTGGGTGTAGGGACATAACTGACGTGGATATGCAATACATCACCGGGATACTTTAGAGTCATTATACGGGAAGCCTCATAATAAAGAATATTCTGATATTCCCCAGCTGTGCCCCCAAGCTCAATTATGATAATATCTGCTTTTTTGTGTTTGGCTAAATTTTGAATTCGGTCAATAATTTCGTTAGTAATATGAGGAATCGCTTCAACATCTTCACCTTTATATTCGAATCTGCGTTCACGTTCAATTACAGTCTTATAGATGTCTCCCATTGTCACAAAATTTTCTCTGCCCATATCTTCCTGAAGGAATTTTTCATAACTACCGATATCCATATCTGCTTCAGTCCCATCTTCGCAAAGATATGGATCACCATGTTCTATGGGATTGATAGTTCCCGCATCAACATTGAGGTAATTTTCGAATTTAATAGGGGAAACTCTATATCCTGAAGCCTTAAGTAGAAGAGAGATTGAAGAGGTGGTAAGCCCTTTACCTATTCCCGAGATGACCCCACCAGAAACAAATATAAATTTAGTTTTTCGCATCGGGTTTGACTTCTTTGTTTTTTAACTTCAGATATGAAAATTCCATGTAATCACAGTTTGGATAGTTCTCGCAGCCAAAAAAACGTCTGCCTTTTCTGCTATATCTTATCACAACTCGACCGCCATCTTTCGGGCAGATTTTGCCCTCGGCAAATTTAAGGATAGGTTTGGTAAATTTACATTTAGGATAGCTTGTGCAGGCATAAAACTTGCCGAAACGTGAAAATTTGACAGTTAAAGGACTTCCACATTCAGGACAATTTTCTTTAACCTCATCTTTTACTTCTATCTTTTTCTTATCCAGCTTCTTTTCCTTCAAATTCTCCCAAAAAGGATCGTAAAACGCTTTTAATAGGCTTACAATTTCATTTTTTCCGTTGGCAATCTCATCCAATCCTTCTTCCATAGTTGCAGTAAACTTCATGTCAAAAATTTTTGGAAAAGCTGCTGAAAGATAATCGCTGATTGCAACTCCTAAACTAGTTGGCCGTAGATACCTTCCTTCGCGCTCGACATATCCTTTATCCTGAATCAGTGAAATAATCGGAGCGTACGTTGAAGGTCGACCAATACCCCATTCCTCAAGCGTTCTAATGAGAGAAGCCTCGGTATATCTTGGCGGGTGAGATGTGAGTTTTTCCTCTGGATCAAGTTTTAACAAATTGATTGGAATATTCTTTTCGATATGAAGAGTCTCTTGGTGTTTTGCAACGAAGGTAGGGTTAAGAACCCTTAAAAAACCATCAAATAAGACTTGTTGGAAATCTGACTCAAAAAGATACCCCTTGTTGCCTCGAATGAAAACTTTCAGCTGTTTTATTTGAGCTTCCTTCATTTGTGTGGCTAGTGCTCGATTGAAGATTAATGTATAAATTTTGCGCTGGTTTGCATTGAGTTTTTTTTCTTTAGCAACAATTTCCGGGGATTTTTCAGCATGAGTTGGCCGAATCGCCTCATGAGCCTCCTGAGCATTTTTTGCCTTTGACCTAAAACCTCTGGGCTTTTCCAAAGCGTATTCTTTTCCGTAAGTTGCAGTAATAAAATCCCTTGCTTTAAAAACATAGGCGCTTGAAAGGTTAAATGAATCTGTGCGGTGATAAGTTATTAGTCCGCGCTCATATAAGCTTTGGGCAATGCGCATGAGCATCTTTGCCGGATATCCGAAGCGGTTGAAGGAATCCTGCTGTAGGAGTGAGGTGGTATATGGTGGAGGCGGGAATCTGGAGACTGTCTCTTCTTCTAGACTTTCTACTTTATAACTATCATCATTTAAACCATCAAGAATGGCCTGCAGATTATCAGCATCAATACTTGTCTTTACATATTCATAATCTCCGATGAATAACGTGACTTTTACTTTTTGTTGATACTCAATTTCATCTTTTTTTATGAGTCTGGCCAGTAGTTCCCTCCCGTTTTTAAAGGTTCCTGCGATTTGAAAATATTTTTCCTGCTTAAATGCTTGGATTTCTTTTTCTCTCTCAACAATTACTCTCGAAGCAACCGTTTGAACTCGCCCTGCAGAAAGCCAATTTTTACCCAACTTTGTCCACAAAAGCGGTGAAAGCTCATAGCCGACTATTCGGTCAAGAATTCTGCGGGCCTGCTGGGCTTTGACCAGGTTAATGCGAAGCTCTTCAGGATGAGCAAGGGCATCCTTAAGCGCAGAGGGAGTTATTTCGTGGAAAACTATTCGTTTCATGGTCTTGTCTTTCCTATTTTTTAGTTTAATTTCAGGCCAGTTTTCAGCGGTAAAACCCAATAGATAGGCAACGTGATAAGAGATAGCCTCGCCTTCGCGATCTAAGTCTGTTGCCAGAATGATCTCTTTGTTTATTTTTGTTAATTTTTTAAGCTGGTCGACAACTTTCTTTTTATTCTCAATAATCTCGTATTCTGGTTTGAATTCATGATCATAGTCAACAGCTAGTCTTTCATGCGGTAGATCTCGAATGTGGCCTAGTGTAGCAAAAACATAATAATCCTGTCCTTTGAGAATCCGGTTAAAAGTCCGTGCTTTGGTAGGAGATTCTACAATAATTAACGTCATCTTGGATATTATATCAGCAATGTATGGGAGTCATCTATAGCCTCTTTTTGCGTTTTTTGAGGAGTTTAAGGTCTACGACTGAGCGTCGATATAAAGATAAAGCCTCATGACGCTCTTTTTCATCCTTGGCGTCTTTCATCAGCCTTTTTGCTTGATTTAAGGCTTTTTCTGTCAGTTCTTGATTTATCTCATCCTGATTATAAGCTCTTGACACCAGGACGTTTATCGATTTACCGTCAGTTTCCATGTACCCACCGCCTATCGCCAGATAGTCTTCATTTTGTCCCTTTCTAATTTTGATCACGCCCTCTTTTAACATCGCAAATAGGTTCATATGCTTGGGAAGAATGGTCAGTTCTCCTTCGGTGCTGGGAATAGTCAGGGCGTTAACTTCCTCGTCGCGAACAATTTTTCTGGGAGTTATTATTCTAAGATGTAACATAAGTTCTAAAAATTTAAAGCAGACCCTTCCGCTGTCATTTTACTTCGTCAATCGTCCCCACCATATAAAAAGCCATTTCTGATTTAGTATCGTGTTTGCCGTCCAATATTTCTTTGAAACCTTTTACTGTGTCATTTCGGGTGACATATTTTCCCACGCGTCCGGTAAACGGTTCAGCCACTGCCATCGGCTGGGTTAAGAATCGTTGAATTTTTCTGGCTCGCACAACCGTAAGTTTATCCTCCTCAGATAACTCTTCCATGCCTAAAATTGCTATTATATCCTGTAAATCCCGATAGCGCTGAAGCGTTTTAATGACCGCACTTGCCACATTGTAATGCTCCTCTCCTACCACTTCAGGATCAAGAGCTTGAGAGTTTGATGCCAATGGGTCAATAGCTGGATAAAGACCCTGCTCAGTCAGGGATCTTTCTAAGGCCAAAGCTGCATCAAGATGGGCAAAAGTAGCTACTGGGGCAGGGTCGGTATAGTCGTCAGCAGGCACAAAAACGGCCTGAATCGAGGTAATTGAGCCTTTTTTAGTCGAGGCAATCCGCTCTTGCAGTGCGGCAAGCTCCGAAGCTAAAGTAGGCTGATAACCCACTGCAGCAGGAATTCGGCCTAATAATGCCGAAACCTCTGATCCTGCCTGGGCAAAGCGGAATATATTGTCAATAAACAGCAGGACATCCATATTTTTTTTGTCTCGGAAGTACTCTGCCATTGTTACGCCAGTCAAAGCTACTCGTAATCTATTTCCAGGAGGCTCATTCATTTGACCAAAAACAAGGGCAGTCCTCTCTATTACTTTGCTTTCCTTCATCTCCAGCCACAGCTCATTTCCTTCTCTGGATCTTTCGCCAACACCAGTAAAAACCGATACTCCTTTATGAGCTTTTGCAACATTGTGAATCAGCTCTTGAATAAGCACGGTTTTCCCCACACCCGCTCCTCCAAAAACTGCCACTTTCCCTCCTTTTATGAAAGGGGAGATCAAATCGATGACTTTTATGCCTGTCTCAAAAATTGCTTTTTCAGGCTCCTGTTCTTCCAAAGTAGGAGACGGATTATGGATTGAGGCTTTATGTTTTGTCTTAACCTCTCCCAGCTCATCAATCACCTCACCCAAAACATTAAATATTCGGCCAAGAGTTTCTTCTCCAACTGGGACTTCAATCGATTTGGCAGTATTCACCACCTTCATCCCTCTTGCAAGACCAAAAACATCTCCCATGGCGATTGTTCTTACCTGACCCGGATTAATTATTGACTGCACCTCAAGCAGTGTTTCTTTATTCTTACCGGTTCCAACGAGTAATGCATCGTTAATTTTGGGTGTCTCCTTCTCATCAAATTCAACATCGATCACAACGCCGCGGATTGTAATTATTTTTCCTTCAGTCATATTTATTTTTGTCAAGATTAGACTGATTCGACCGACTCCTTAGCCGTAATCATGTCCAGTAATTCATAAGTAATTTTTTGTTGTCTTAATCTATTGCCCAGTGAAATCAAGCTGTAAATAACCTCAGTTGCGTTGTCTGTGGCATTTTTCATGGCTATCATTCTGGCAGAATGTTCTCCTGCCTCATTCTCGACCATTGAAAATCTTATTTTCTCTTCAATATAGCTTTTTAAAAGAGAATCGACAATAGCTTCTGCGTCTGGTTCTGCTGTGTAGAGATAGTCAAGATCAGAATCCCAAGTTTCAACTGTTGATTTAAAAGGAAGCAGTTTTTCTTGAGTCGGTTCGTATTTGAGGGTTGAAATGAAGCGGTTAAAATAAATTGACACTGAATTATTTTCTGCATTTAAATATTTCTCCAAAACAAAAGTAAAAATTGCCGAGACGTTATCCAGCGGATAATTGGACGAATAATCGGCTAAAATTTTCCCTCCGAATTGATTAATCAGAGTTGCACCTTTTTTACCGATGATCACGAAATTACAATTTTTCAGATCTTCCTGCTTTACTATTTTTCGAATAAGATTGAAGTTAAATGCCCCGCAAAGCCCTTTGTTGGAGGAGACAACGATTATTAATTTTCTCCTTTGCGCGTTTTTAGGGGGCTCAAGAAGTTGGGAGATGTTTGGTTTAAGTTTATGGGTAAACCTTTGAATACTTTTAGTCAGAAATTCCTGATATGGTTTAGCCTCCAGGGCTGCCTCCTGGGCCTTCCTCATTTTAATAGCAGATACAAGCTGCATGGCCTGAGTAATTTTTTTTACATTGGATACTGATTTGGTCTTTTTCCTGACACTTCGTAAATTCATAATCAGCTCTCTTCAATCAACTTCTTGAGTTCCCGCTCGTCAGTTTTTTCCAGAAGTTTATGTCTGTTAATTTTAGACATCAATTTTTTCCCGCTGGACTTTAAGTTGCCTATGAAATTTTCTTCAAACTTACTGATTTGGGCTAAATCCAGATTGTCTATATAACCATTTGTAGCTGCCCATAATAAGCCAACCTGCTCAGCCAATGAGTAGGGGTGGTTTTTTTTCTGCTTAAGCAGTTCTGTAACTTTGGCTCCTCGATTCAATGATTTTTTTGTTGCCTCGTCAAGATCGGATTCAAACTGCGAAAACGCAGCAAGAGCCCTATATTGCGCTAAATCTAACTTTAGAGTCCCAGCAACTTGTTTCATAGCTTTAGTTTGGGCATTTCCGCCGACACGAGATACTGAGATGCCTAAGTTGACTGCGGGCCGAATACCTGAATTAAATAATTCCGTTTCCAAAAAAATTTGTCCGTCTGTGATGGAGATAATATTTGTGGGAATATATCCCGAGATGTCTGCCTCTAGAGTTTCGACAATAGGTAGAGCTGTTATTGAACCACCTCCGTATTTTTGATCCACCCGGCAAGATCTCTCAAGTAACCTGGAATGAAGATAAAAAATATCCCCAGGATATGCCTCACGTCCGGCTGGGCGTCTTAAGATCAAAGACATTTGCCGATATGCCCAGGAGTGCTTGGATAAATCGTCGTAGATGATAAGTACATCTTTTCCTTGATCCATAAAGTACTCTGCAATTGCCGTTGCTGAATATGGCGCGATATACTGCATGGCTGCCGGAGTTGAAGCTGAGGCGCTAACGATTATTGTATAATCCATCGCGTTATTTTTTTTTAGGGTTTCGATAACTTCTACGGTCTTTGAGTTTCTTTGTCCAATTGCACAATAAATACAAATGACATTCTCATCTTTTTGATTAATAATCGTATCGACTGCCAAGGTGGTTTTACCAGTGCTGCGGTCGCCAATAATCAGTTCCCTTTGACCTCGGCCGATCGGGATCAGGGCGTCAATTACTTTCAACCCTGTTTGGATAGGTACTGTCACTGGTTTTCTATAAATGACACCCGGAGCAATCTTTTCAATCGGATATCTCAGGCTTGGTTTGATTTTTTTGCGCCCATCAAGTGGTTCAGTTAAAGAATCAACAACTCTGCCCAACAGCTCATCACTGACAGGAACTGATAAAATCTTGCCTGTACTTTTTACCGAATCTCCACTTTTTAAACTCTCATATTCTCCCAAAATGACAACGCCTACTGTATCCTCAGCTAAATCGATAACAAAAGCCTCAACACCGTTAGCAAACTCAACGATTTCTCCATAAAAAACACTCTGCAGGCCGGAGACTATTGCCACTCCATCTTTAAGTTCAAGGAGAGTTCCTCTTTCCTCAGGTTGGGGAATCTCCTTTTTTTTACTAAGTTCTTTCTCAATCGCCTTGAGATATTGATCAAGCAGCTTCATTGACTGAATGTTGTAAATTTCTAATTTTATTTGCTAAGGAAAGATCAAGCACTTTTGTACCCATCTTGATGACAACTCCTGCAATAATATTTGGATCAACAACCGTGATCAGCTTCTTGCTTTCTAGTTGGGGATATAGCTTAATGATCTCCTGAAGATCGTCTGGTAAAATCGTATAGGGCGCGATAATCGTTACTTCCTCTTGCTTTTTTTTCAGTCCTTCACGAATGAATCTTTTTATATCTTTCTTGATCTCGGCCTTAATTTTCATTGAAATTAATATTCTTTGGAGAATTTTTAAGTATTTGTTGAGTAATTTTCTTCCTTAAGTCATCCGTTAAAATATCTCTCAAGGCAGTGTTTATCAAGTAGAAGCTCAGCTCGTTTATTTTTTCTTTGGCTTGGCTATAGACTATTTCTCTCTCCTGCTCAATCTGCTTTTGCGTTTTCTCCAATATTTTTTTGGCTTGACCTCTGGCTTCTTCTAAAATCTGCTCCTTAACAAGCTCTGCATCCTTTTTCGCTTTTTCAATTACCTTCTCCCGTTCCTTTTTCAGGGTCTGCTGAAGCAATTGCTCTTTTTTAGCCAAATCCTCTTCCAGCTTTAGTGCTTTTTCGTGTGCTTTTTTAATCTCCTCCTCCTTTTTCTTCTCTTTATCCAGAAAGCGCAAAAAAGGCTTGGAAATAAATCTATGAAAAATAATCAAAAAGAGAGCAAAATTAATCACTTGTGCGATAAGTAGTTTTACATCAATACCTAGACTTTGCATAATTTAGCTCAGGTGAATCTAATCAATAATGCTATAACTAAGGCGAAAATTGCCAACCCTTCGGTAAACGCTATTCCTAAAATCATTGTGGCTCTAATTGAACCTTCCGCATCAGGATTTCTACCTAAAGCCTCAACGGCTTTACCTGCCACGATACCTATACCAATTCCAGGTCCAATGACTCCAAGTCCGATTGCGAGAGCTGTTGCTAGTAGTTTTGCTGCTTCTGGTGACATATTTACACCTCCTTCATCTTGACTCAAAAAAAATTAATGTTCGACTTTCTGCATCGCTAAATTATAAAAAACTGCCGAAAGCATGGAAAAGACAACTGCTTGAATAAAACCGATAAATATTTCAAAAAGCAAAAAAGGGAATGAAACCAAAACCGGGATGAGAAAAGCCATAATGGCGATAATCACCTCTCCTGCAAAAATATTTCCAAATAAACGAAAAGAAAATGAAACAATTTTGGCAAATTCCGATATAGTCTCTATTATACCAGTGAAAAAAGGAAGAGGTCCCTTGAAGCTGATAAATCTCTTGATATAAGCAAAAAAACCGATCGTTCTTATTCCTATATATTGCGAAAAAACAACCGTAATCAGAGCTAAAGCGAGAGTCGTATTTAAGTCTGTTGTATTACCCCTAAGGAGGGGAACTAAGACTTCACGCCCATTTTCCGTTGTCTTAACAAGCAAGGTTCCCACACCCGGAATTAAACCAGACCAGTTGCTAAGCAGAATAAAAAAGAAAAAAGTCCCCAGAAGGGGGAAAAAATAATTTATTTTGTCTTCAAAAACCGATTTAAAGAGATTATAAATAAAGCGTAATCCGAAATTAATGAAATAAAAGACTCGGCTTTTTTCTTCTTTTTCGGTTTGAGATCTGTAGGATAAAGACAAAACAATAAAAAAAACAAAAACCAAGGATGATAGCAAAAGAGTATTGGTCACAGGAAACCCATAAAGCGTAAAAATATGTTCTGCTTTAATACTGATGTGAAGCATGTTTTATTTTTTAGCTATTTTCCAAAAATTATAAAAACTACCAATTGTCCCGAGTAAAATAAAAATAATTACAAAAAATGGTTTGGTTTTCAGGATTCTGTCAAGAGTAAAACCGATAAAAACGCCTAAAAGTATCGGCGTCATTAAATAAATACCCACGTTGTATAGCATCGGATTTAGCCAAAACTCCTTCTCACCGGTCTTTTTCTTCTTGATAATTTGTGGTGCGATTTCGAAATGTTCATTTATTTTTCGCTCGTGTGCTGCTTTCATATTCTAACAATTTTTCAGTATCACTGTCAAATTGCTATTTTAATTGAGTCTGACTCCGTTCTCCATGATCAGGGACAGCTTATTATCCCTGTCGGTTATCTTGCCTTTGAAGATGATAACCTGATTAATAAATAACAAATCGCTAATTTTTTTGTATAGTCGAGGAAATACAACGGTCTCAAGCGTTCCTGTCTCATCAAAAACAGTGACAAAAGCCATTTCACTATTGTCTTTTTTTGTCTTAATAATTTTCTTTGCGCTTATAATACCTGCTAAAATAAGATCTTTATTGACATCATCGATATTAATTTCTCCTATTTTTTTTGTTGCTTTTTTATCAATAATTGTCTTAAATTTTTCCAGGGGATTTTTATCAATCAAGAAACCAATCACTTCCCTTTCCATGCCAAAAACCTGTTCCTCTGAAAATTCCTCAACAGCGTCATAATTATCCTTTAGGCTCTGATAGCTGTCATCTTGAGAAAAAAGTCCAAACTGACCCTTGTCAAATTCAGTTTTAATGCTTGATACTTCACCAATTGCGCGCGGGTAATAAGTCAGAAGGGTTGCTTTATTGCCAAATTGCGTAAATACTCCAGCTTTTATTAAGCTCTCAACTGTCTTTTTATTCACTTTTCTCAAATCAACCTTGTAGAGAAAATCTCTAAAACTACTAAACTCGCCCCCTTCGCGGGCCTTTACGATTGAATCAATTGCCGCATGCCCGACATTTTTAATAGCCGACAGGCCAAAGCGAATTCCAGCCCCTTCAATTTTAAAGTTATAAACTGACTTGTTTATATCAGGAGGAAAAATCTTTATTTTCATCCTCCTGCATTCCTCAATCGTTTGGGCCATTTTAATCTCCCTTTGGGGGCCGGCAACCCCCTGCAACTCAGCCGAAAGAAGCGCTGTAATAAACTCCACTGAGTAGTTTGCTTTAACATAAGCTGTCCAATAGGCAATTAAGGCATAAGACGCTGAATGAGGTTTATTAAAACCGTAAGCTGCAAATTTCTCAATAAAATTGAAAATTCTCTCAGCTAGCGTCTTCGTATACCCCTTTTTTATACAGCCGTTGATAAACTTCTCCTTTTCAATTTTCATTAAAGTTTTCTTCTTTTTGCCCATGGCCATTCGCAAATTGTCCGCTTGACTCATCGTATAGCCGGCAAGTTTATTGGCAATTTCCATAATCTGCTCTTGATATACAAGCACACCGTAAGTTTCCTCTAGAATTGGTTTCAAATCCGGATGGAGATAGCTAATTTTTTTAGCGTTGCTTTTTCCTTCGATAAAAATAGGAATAAGTTCCATTGGCCCGGGGCGAAAAAGAGCGACCATCGCGATAATGTCGCTCATCTTCTCAGGCCTCAAATCTTTAGCCAATCTGCGCATTCCGGAAGATTCAAGCTGAAAGACTCCAATTGTTTCACCCCGGCTAATCAACTCATAGGTTGTTTTGTCATCAAGAGGTACTGTATGAATGTCGATTTTTTTGTGAGTAAGCTTCTCAACGTATTCTAAGGCTCGCTCAAGGATAGTTAAGTTCCTTAAGCCCAAAAAATCCATTTTCAGCAAACCGATCGCTTTGTTGTCAGATACGGCATTCAGATCAAGACTATACATATCGTATTGAGTAATTATTTTGCCTTCTTTTGCTTCTCGCTGAAGCGGAACGTATTCTATGAGATCTTTATCTGAAATGACAACACCTGCCGCATGAGTTGAAACGTGACGGGGAAGACCTTCGAGCTTTCTGGCGATATCGATGATTTTTTTTGTATCTGTTTCTGTCTGATATGCAAATTTAAGCGCAGTTGATTCCTCAATAGACTGGGCAATGCTCATGGGAAATCCCTGCTTCCCGGGAGGAATCATTTTAGCCAGTCTATCACCCTGTGCATATGAGAAGCCTAGCGCCCTTGTAACGTCTCTTACTGACAAGCGAGCCTCCATTGTGCCAAAAGTTATAATTTGTGCAACTTTGTTTTCACCGTATTTTCTTCTAACATATGACATGACATCATCTCGCCTTATATCTGCAAAATCTATATCTATATCCGGAGGAGTCGGACGCTCTGGATTTAGAAATCTCTCAAAAGGTAAAGTATACTCCAGCGGATTTATATCTGTTATCCCCAGAGTATAAGCCACTAAAGATCCGGCAACTGACCCTCTCCCGGGCCCGACTGCAATGTTATTTTTTTTTGCCCAATTCACAAAATCCTGAACGATAAGAAAATAAGTTGAATAGCCCTTTTTTGTGATTACCTCAAGTTCGTAATTCAGTCTCTTTTGGACTTCCAGCTGATCAAAATTGCTGATTCTATCTGACCTTTTATCTACAAGCTCTTTTAAATATTCATCCGGCCCCTTATTGCCTGGAGTTTTAAAGGCGGGAAGAATAAATTTGCCATACTCAATTTGTAAATTACATTCTTCGGCGATTTTAAGTGTATTATCTATTGCTTCAGGTAAATCTAGAAACTGACCTTTCATTTCAGCAGGGGACTTAAAATAATAGTCTGGTTCATTGAGCATAGATAAAGGCCTGTTTTTTTCAACAATTGTTCGCTGAGTTTGAATGCAAAGAAGGACTTCTTGAGCATAAGCATCCTCGGAATTTAGGTAATGGTTGTCGTTTGTGGCAACAACAGGGACTCCCAACTTACGCGATAAGCTGATGAGACCCGCGTTAACTTTTTTGAGCTCATCTGACCTGGGGTGCCGTTGAATCTCAAGGTAAAAATTATTATTGAATATTTCATTATATTTTTTTGTTAATTTTTCTGCTTCCTTAGTTTGATCGTGGAGAAGAAGCTCCGGGATCTCCCCGTTTAAGCACCCTGATAGTACAATCAGACCCTCTGAGTATTTTTCCAATAATTCAAAATCAAGTCGCGGTTTGTAATAGAATCCTTCAAGATTAGCCAGAGTAACGAGCTTTAATAAGTTTTTATAACCTGCTAAATTTTTTGCCAGGAGAATAAGATGATTTTGATCACGATCAACTCCCACTTGTTTGTCAAAACGGGATCTTTTTGCTTTATAAGCCTCAACTCCGATGATTGGCTTGATGCCTTGTTCAATTGCTTTAATATAGAACTTGAATGCGCCATAAAGACCCCCGTGGTCGGTTATTGCAAGCGCCGGCATGCCAAAACTCTTGGCCTTTTCCAAAGCATCATCCATCCGGCACATCCCGTCAAGGAAGGAATATTCGGTGTGATTATGTAAGTGGACAAAACTCATTTTAGTTTTTCTAGTAACTTCCTCCTTAAAATCTTGGCATCGGCTGATCCTTTCATAACTTTCATGACTTGCCCAAACAGAAACATCAAGGCGTTTTCTTTTCCGCCTTTATAATCACCGACTGCCTTTGCGTTTTGAATCATGATCAAGTCAATTGTTTCGTCCAGCTTTTTTTGATTGGTTTTAGTTGGTTTTTTTGATTTTTCAATAAGTTCCTTTATTTGATTTAAACTTAGGGTTTTTTTGTTGATAATTATTTTTGCAACATTTTTCGCCTCAGCTAAGCTCATCAACTTTTCAAACTTTTCGCTTAAGAGCGGATTAAAAGCCAGCAAAAGGGCATCTTGCTTCGTCAAACCAAGTTTTATAAAACGTTGCCACTTTTTTCTGGGTAGTTCGGGAAGACTATTTTTGAGTTTATTAAAGTAGACCAGATCAAATTCCATAGGTGGAATATCAGGCTCAGGGAAGTAACGGTAATCATGAGCATATTCTTTTGATCTTTGGGAGAAGGTTATTCCTTTATTCTCATTAAATCCTCTTGTTTCCTGCTCAGGTATTTTACCCCTCTCAAGAATTCCAGTTTGACGTATGCGCTCGTACTCGATGGCCTTTTTGACAAAATTAAATGAATTGATGTTTTTAACTTCCACTTTGTAGGATGGGAGTTGCCTTTGGGATTTTTGACGGAGGGAAATATTGGGTTCCAGTCGCATGCTTCCTTTCTCCATATCGGCATTGGAGACGGCAAGATCACGAATTATAATCTGCAGTTCTTTTAAAAAGGCCCCTACATCCTCTGCGTTCTCAAAATCGGGTTCTGTCACAATTTCAACAAGCGGAACTCCTGAACGGTTAAAATCTACCAAGCTCACTTCACCCTTATGCATTAATTTGCCTGTATCTTCCTCCATATGGACTCGGGTAATCTCATGCTTGACCTCTTCCCCAGATTTGGGATTATAGATTGTAATCTGCCCTTTTTCAGAGAGGGGATCGTCATATTGACTAATCTGATAACCTTTGGGCAAATCAGGATAAAAATAGTGTTTGCGGGCGAATTTTGAGGATTTATTAAGCTTGCACCCTAAGGCTAATCCAAGCAACTGACAGTATTCTATGGCTTTTTTGTTGGGCACAGGCAAAGCTCCTGGTAAACCAAGACATACCGGACAAACTTGGGTATTTGGCTCCTTGCCAAAGTAGTCTGCCGAACATTGGCAAAACATTTTAGATTTAGTCTGCAATTCAACATGAATCTCCAAGCCTATAACTGGTGTATAATCTGCCATATTAGTCTGGGTACTTTTCCAATATTTGTTTGGTTGTGCCGAAAAAGTCTGTTTCTTGTTCAAACTGTCCGGCTAAGTTTAAAATCTCCTCCTCTTCAAAGTAATTTCCGATAATCTGTAATCCTACAGGTAGTTTATTTTCATCCAGTCCAACAGGGATGTTTATCGCAGGAACCCCAGCTATTGCCGCAGGTTCGTTGAGCAGGTCCATTATTTCTCCGAAGAAAGAATATTTCTCAAATTCACCCAATTTTAAGGCTGTTGTGGGAGTCGTTGGTGAGATGATAACGTCCACTTCTTCAAAAGCACGTCTAAAGTCTTCTATGATTAAAGTTCTTACTTGTTGGGCTTTTTTATAAAACGCCTCATAATAGCCGTGAGATAAGGTATAAGTGCCAAGCATAATTCTTTTTTTTGCTTCTTGACCAAAAAATTCTCTTGTCTTGCCAAATCTAATGCCGTCGTAACGGCCCAAATTAGAACTCACTTCTGACCGTTGAATTATCGTATAGACCGAGACAGCATACTTTGGCGACATAAGTTGCACTTTTTTGGTTTGATGACCCAATTTTTTAAGTATTTCGACCGCATCTAACACTTTTGCTTTTACTTCCTCATCAACCCCTTCAAAATAATCCTCCGGTATCCCAATTGTCATTTTTTTAGGGTTTTTAATAAGTTTAGAGTAATCCGGAACATCGGCGAAGACCGTTGTTGCATCAAAGTGATCTTTTCCAGCAATTATTTTAAGGAGAAGCGCCGCGTCTTCCACGGTACTTGTGATCGGACCTGGACAATCAAAGGAGGAACCCATAGCAATGACTCCGTAGCGGGAAACGCGGCCGTAAGTCGGTTTTAATCCGACAACCCCGCACCAGGAGGAGGGTTGGCGTATGGAACCTGCGGTTTCTGAACCAATTGCTGCTGGGGTCAAATATGCCGCCACAGCTGCTGCTGATCCTCCTGATGAACCTCCTGGGACTCTATCTAGAGCCCAAGGGTTTTTTGTTGGCCCGAAATCAGAAGTTTCAGTTGATGAGCCGTGAGCCCAAGCGTCCATATTCGTTTTACCTAAGGTAGCTGCTCCTTCATTTTCTAATCTTTCCACAACCGTTGCACTATAGGCGGGATTAAAATTCTCCAATACCCTTGAGGCGGCTGTAGTTATTATGCCCTTTGTGCAGAAATTATCTTTAAAAGCAATTGGCAACCCAGATAAGATTCCTGCTTTTGCCTGTTTCGGTTTTTCGATTAATGTCAAATAGGAGTTTAAAAGGGAGTCGTATTTTTTTGCTCTCCCTAAAAAATAACTATATAATTCTTGCTTTGAGACTTTTCTCTTATTCAATAAATCTAAAAGCTGTGTTACTGACTGTCCTCTTAACTTCATAGTATTTTCTTGACTGTGAAATATTTATTTTTTCTTGATTTTGTATTCTGGAAAACTTCATGTTCTGTCAGTCCTCTGGTATTTTTTGTCCCATCTATAAAATATTCATTTGTTAAGTTGACAGTGTGATTAGTCGGCGCTACCTGAATCGTATCGATTTCGTTTAGATTTTGAACGTAGTCCAAGGTCTCGCTTAGTTGATTTTCAATTTTCTTTATTTCTTCAGGGTCAAGTATTAGATTCGATAGCTTGGCCAGGTGAGAGATGTCTTTGGAGGAAAGTTTTGTCTTTTTCATGTTTTCATTATAGCTCAAATCGAGAGTAAGTGAAGTTTGTTTTTTTAAAAGTAGACTATGGCCAGCGGAGTTTGTTCCCTGGCCTGACCCAGCGGATTATCGGAAAAAATCTTTTCTGCAAGTGATCTATCAAATTCTGTTGAATTTCCCAGTATATTTTGTCCCAGATCATTTGCGTCAATAATAATTACTCCCGAAAAATTTCTCCTCTCGCGGGGCTTGAGTTTTTTAAATACTTCATCATGTATTTTTTCAGCAACTTGTTGCGGATTTTTAGGGGCGAGCTTGGCCGACACGTTTGAGGGGTAAAGAGAGTACTCTGTTGGCCCATCAATAGCTGCAACTTGTCGCCCTGCCACATGATAAAACATACCTGAGATTCCAAAAGGTCTTGTCAATACTGAGGCAACCGAAGCTACTAATATTTTAGCAAGACCTGCCTCCTCAATTGCCAACTGCATTGTCCAGGGACTGCCCAAACCAATTCCGGTGGGAGTTTTTTTTACGGATTTGGAAAGAATTTTTGCCCATCTTCCTGGTTTAATTTCCCAAAGGAAATAAGATCTGCCTTGGGATATGGCAATTATTTTTTCAGAAACTGCTAAAAACCACTTTTTCTTCGGCTCCAACTTCTCCTGAAGTATCCTGTCTGTAATTTTTTTTACGTAGTTGTCACCTTTTTGGAAAAGATCGGTTCTTATGGGATGTCTCTTGTACACTTTTTCGTCAACGGTAATTTTCTCAACAATTTCATTTCGCACTTGCTTTTTCTTCTCATCAAAAAAAATTCTTAACCAAATCTCCAGGTTAATCAATCGCCAGAAAACTAAAGTGTCCTCGTTTTTCCCTTCGGTAAACAGTTCATACTGCCTTAAGATTTCCTGACGATTGAAGTATTTGCGCCCGGCAAAAGTTTCTGACAAAAGTATTGAGTAGATTTCGCCAGTCAAATTGGTAAACCATTCCTGCTCCGGGGTTGTAAAACCGATTTTGTTTCTTCTCTCTAAAATGGATTTAGGCAATAAATCAGCAAACGCGTTGCGTAATATTTTTTTATTCCAGCCGTTTTCTATGAAGTACTCTTCGGATAGTGAAAATATGTCTTTGACTAAGTTAACATCCAAAAAAGGGACTCTCCCCTCGATTGAAAAGCTCATACTATTTTTGTCTTCATATCTCAACAGGGAAGGAAGACTATTGTGGAAAATATCATCTATTAATCTCAATTTAAGGTTATCGTGTACGTTTCTGAAATTCTCAGATTGGTATTTTGCAGCAAACGGCGAACTTAAGACCTTATTCAAATCAACTTCCCTTTTAATCCCCAACGCCCGCCCTAATCTAATTTTTAGATATTTTGAAACAATATCCCAGGCCGAAAGAGTTTCTCTGGTAAATCTTAAATATTTTTTTTCCTTCAAAAGTTGCCGCAGATAGACAAAAAAATAAGGATCATACCCTGCAAGCAGCTCGTCTGACCCTTGACCGTCCAACACGACTTTTACATGTTTTGCCGCCTCCTCCATGACTTTGTATTGTGCGTATGGCCCTGTACTTATCGTAGGCTCCTCTTGGATCGCAATGAATTTTTCAAGCTCGTTTATAAAAGCTTGGGGATTGGGTCTGACTTTAAAATTTTTCACCCGTGAGTTTTTTCTGATTAAATCGTCTATATATTTTTCTTCATCGTTTGAGGAGCCGGGAAAAACTGAGGAGAAAGTTTGTTGGATTTTTCCAATGGAGTTGGACTCACTTACTTTTGCCTTAAGAAGCTTATTCACAACCGCTACCACAATAGATGAATCCAGTCCTCCAGATAGGCAAGTGCCAACCGCAACATCGGAAATCAAGCGGAGCCTGACTGCCTTAATAAAGCTTTCTCTGAATCTCTTGACTGCGCCGACTGAGCTGGTATCTTCTTCTGTCCTTGAATTTTTCAAGGCCTCTTTTAAATTTGAATAGTAACTCAGCTTAAATCCCGTTTTATCTATCCTCATCATCTGGCCTGGCATTAATTTTTTTATTCCGTTAAAAAAAGTTTCTTCCTGATCATCGTGGACTCTGTATTTTAAATACCTGTAGATAATTCTTTCGTTTGGTTCCTTCTTTATTAATCTGCTGTTAAATATCGGCTTAATTTCTGAGGAAAAAATTAACTTGGAACTTTTAATTGAGTAGTAAAGCGGCTTGATCCCGAAATGATCCCGAGCCAAAATGAGCCTTTTTTTCTTTACATCATAGATGGCTATCGCAAACATGCCGTTGAATCTATCAAAACATTGCTCACCCCACTCTTGATAACCACGGACGATTATTTCCGTGTCTGATTCTGTATAAAAGAGGTAATTTTTTTTCTTCAGCTCACTTCGGAGCTCTTTGTAGTTATAGATTTCTCCATTGTAGACTACAGCGATGCTCTTATCCTCATTATATTTTGGTTGATCTCCTGTTGCCAAATCAATAATCGCAAGTCGTCTATTAAGAAGAGTCGCTATATCATTGCTGAAGATTCCTTCACCATCAGGACCTCTGTGGGCAAGTTCTTGGGAAATTTTATTTATAAGCTTTTTATTTTCAAACCCATAAAAGCCGGCAATCCCGCACATAATTACATTTCTTTTAGAATTTTGATTCGCTCTTCAATGGGAGGATGGGTACTGAATAAACCGGCAAGCCACGAAGAAATTTTTTTTCCCTTAAAGGGACTCACTATAAAAAGATGTGCAGTTGCCCCCGATACTTTTTGCAAGGGACGGGGATCTGCTGAAATCTTTTCCAAGGCGTGAATCAATCCTTCAGGGTAACGCGTTAATAATACTCCGCTTGCGTCGGCCAAGTATTCCCTCCTTCTTGAGATGGCAAGTTGAATCAAAGTTGCAATTATTGGGGTAATAATAATCGTTAGAACAAAGATCAGCAGAAAAAGAGGGCCTGATTGTCTGTCGTTTTCATCTCTTTGTAATCCGCCCCACCACCAACTCCTCATTATCCAATCAGTCACAAAAACTAAAGTCCCTGCTAAAACAGAGACTAACGAAGATAAAAGAATGTCATAATTTTTAATATGCGACAGCTCATGGGCAATAACGCCTTCCAGCTCGGTCCTATTGAGCTTTGCCAGTAAACCAGATGTTGCACAAACTACTGCGTGTGTAGGATTTCTCCCTGTCGCAAAAGCGTTGGGGGAGGGATCATCTATCACGTATATTTTGGGTGTTGGGGTGCCCGCGGCTATAGCTAAATTTTCTGTCACCGTATAAAAATCATAATATTTTTTCTGGTCGGCTTGTTTTGCCCCAGTCATAAAAAGAATGATTCTATCCGAATAAAAATAACTACCAACACCTAAGAGGATAGAGAAAAACAAACCCAAGATTAAGTAAGATGTAGAATTACCGTAAGCTCTACCGATAATAAAAAAGACAAAAGAGAAAAAAGCAATAAAAGTGATCAGTAGGAAAACAGTCCTGATCTTATTGCTGGATACTTGACTGTAGATTGTCATCTTTCAAGGGTTTTTATGAAAAATCCACTTTAACATTTTTCTTTTCTTCTTCACCCTCAGTTTGGAAAAATTCATTTTCCCTAAATCCAAATACTCCCGCGATGACATTTCCTGGAAAAACAGCGATCTTGTTATTATAATCAAGGACGTTGCTGTTATAAAATTGTCTAGAATAAGCTATCTTGTCTTCTGTATCCTCAAGTTGTCTTTGCAAATCCTGAAAATTAGTACTGGATTTCAACTCCGGGTATGCTTCGGCTACTGCAAAAATAGATTTTAGGGCAGAAGTGATCATATTATTGGCTTTGGCTTTTTCACTTACGGACTTTGCTGACATCAAGGCGCTTCTTGCTTTAGTTACATTTAGAAATACATCCTTTTCTTGCTTGGCATAACCTTTTACTGTTGAGACAAGGTTTGGAATCAGATCAGTTCTTCTTTTCAACTGCACGTCTATACCAGACAAAGCTTCCTTAATTCTGTTTCTGAGGACGATAAACCCGTTATAGGAAGCAACTACATAAACGGCAAATAGCAGTATGAGGATAATTATGATATTTGTTAGGTTCATCTTAACCGCACCTCCTTTAGTTTTTCAACCATTGTTTGAAACTTCTATAGTGTTGTGTATTTATTATATCATTTTTCCTGGCCCAGCCACGGCGAGCAACAGATACTCCGTAGCTCATATTGTCCATATGCTCGTTGGCATGGGCATCGGTATTGATGACGAGTTTAACGCCGAACCCTAGTGCTTCTCTAACCAAGATATCCGGTAAGTCCAGACGCTCCGGCCATGCGTTTATTTCTATTGCTATGTTGTTTTTCCTGCAACGATCAAATATTTTTTCCCATTCAAGCTCATAACCCTCACGTTTCCCCAACAGCCTACCTGTTGGGTGGCCGAGAATTTTTACCTTAGGATTGTCCAGCGCCTTTAAAACTCTACTGGTCATTGTCTTTGTGTCTAGTCTGAATGAGCTATGGACTGAAACCAAGAGATAATCTACGTATTCAAATGCTTGCTTTGGTAAGGCCAATTCTCCCGAGGGAAGAATATCCAGCTCAAGTCCAATGAAATAATAAACATCGCTCATGCTACCCAGATTTTTTTGGATATGCTCTTTTCGCTTCTTCATAATTGCGCATACCTGTTCTTCAGAGAGATCGCTAATTTTTGGATTATGGTCGCTAAAACCCACGTATTCGTATCTCAACTCTCGAGCTTTTTTGCAAATTTCCCGATAGGTATTTGCGCCAAAATCATGAGAGGGTTTTAAATCATAATTTGAATGGGTATGAAGATCTCCTTTGATGAATTTATTCTCGATAAGTTGAGGTATGTTATTTGCCTTGGCGATTTCTATTTCATTTGTTCCTTCCCGAATCTCAGGGGGGATATACTGAAGTTTTAGGAAATTATAAAGTTCCTTCTCGGTTGAGAATTCAATTAGCCCCTTTTTTTTGCGTAAGTATTTTATTCCCCATTCTGATAAAGATAGCCCTTTTTTTAAAGCATGTTCTCGAAGTCTGATATTATGATCTTTGCTGCCAGTGAAATATTGCAACATTGATCCGTAACTTTTATCATCCTGTACTCGAAAATCCACTCTTATTCCAGGGTTAACTGTTATCGAAGCTTTTTTTTTGCCCGCGTTTATGACTCCTGATTTCCTGGAAAAAGAGATAAAATGATCAATAACTTGAGACGCATACTTCCCATTGCAAGAAACCGCTATATCAAGATCGCCGATTGAGGAAAGCCTTCTGCGCAGTGAACCTAAGGCGTCAACTCTTTTTACGTGCTTATTTTTTCTGATATGGGCAACTAATTCATGAGCTAAGGCGTCTGCATAAGGAAGCGGCATTCTCCTTATTCCGTACGAATCACTTCTTTTTTGATATTGTTCCAGTTCTCTCAAGATTGATTCTTGAGATTTTTTGCCAAATGTTTCAAGTTTTGCAATTTTCCCCGAGAGACAAAGATATTTTAAATCTTCAAAGACTGTCTCTTTATTCGTTAGTTTAAGCGCTTTTACCAACTTGTACGCTTTTTTGGGGCCGATTGAGGGAATTTTCATTAGTTCAAAAACTGTGGCAGGAATTCCCTTTAGGATTGATTGAAAATGCGCGGAGTAACCTTGTTTGAAATATTCATCAAGACCTGAAGCAATTGTTTTGCCGATATTGGGAACTTGATTAAGTTTCCCCTCCTGCCAAATGTCCTTTATTTCCCGAGTCAGGTGTTCTACTGAATCGGCCGCATTTTCATAAGCAATAATTTGAAACCGGTTTTTATTTCTTATAAGATGTGCTGCTGCCAGCGTTCTAAGGAGTTCTGCGATTTCTCTATTATCTATCTTTGATTTTGCAATTTGTCTCATAGTACTTGACAAGGGAAAATTTTCTGATATATTATATAAAACTTATGGCCAAGACATCTAAACAAAATCTTCAATCATTGTTAAAACTACTGCAAAGCAATTTCTCAACTTTTCTTCTTGGACTGACTGTTCTACTGATAGTAGTACTTGTTGCTTCATTATTTGTCAAGAAAAATCATCAGACAGCAAAGTCCGGCAAAAGCTGGACAGCAGGTTTGGCGGAAGTGTTTACTCAGAAAAAAGAGCCAACAGAAACCCCAAAACCAAAACAAGAGCTAAATACTAATACTTATCAAGTTAAAAAAGGAGACTCTCTATGGATGATCGCAGAGAAAACTTATGGTTCAGGTTATAATGCATTTGACATTGCCCAGGCCAACAATCTGTCAAATCCTGATGTAATTGAACCTGGTCAGAATCTAGTTTTACCCAAAGTTGCATCAAAACAGCCAACTGTCGGGGAAATGACTAACCAGGCGAGTCAGCGGCCACGCGAATATACTGTTCAACGAGGAGAGTTCTTATGGAAAATTGCTCAACGTTATTACGGAAATGGTTACGCTTGGGTCAAAATTGCCCACGCCAACAAACTAAAAAACCCGAGTTTAATCCATGCGGGAAACAAACTCCTTCTACCATAAATTAATCTTTTGGCTTTAGACAATACTCTTTGCTACACTAACCAAATCTCAACAATGTCAAATTACTGTTAACGCTGCCTCACATCTATTTTAGTATAATGTCAGATGATATAAACTGCGGGATTAGTTGAGTGGCTCAATGCGTCCTTCCCAAGGATGAGACACGGGTTCGATTCCCGTATCCCGCTCCAACCAGGTATAATTTACCTATAGTGCCGATGTAGCTCAGTTGGTAGAGCAATGCTTTCGTAAAGCAGAGGTCGTCGGTTCGACCCCGACCATCGGCTCATGTCACGTTTGGAGAAACATCGACAGAAACAAATTATTTTTTACGCGACTGTCCTTATTGCACTCATCGTCTTTTTTATATTTTTTGGTTTGCCCCTTTTTATAAGTAGTTCAGTTTTCATTTCAAGTCTGATGGGGGGAAATAAGGAAAGCCCAACTGATAAAACCCAAACCTTCAGAGACATTCAAATCTCAGATATACCTGAGGCAACAAATAGCGCCTCATTTGTAGTTGCCGGAGCAGTCAGTAATTTTGATACTCTCGAGTTCTATCTAAACGGAGAAAAGGTTGACAGCAAGGATGAAAAAGGTGAAAACAGTTTTGCTGTGCAAATATCAGGTCTGCAACCTGGGGAAAATAAATTTTATCTTATAGCCAAGGTAGAGGAGTCCTCCGATAGTAAACGAACCTCCACTTATACAATAGTTTACAAAAATAACAAACCTAAACTTGAAATCAGCGAGCCAGCTGACAATTTAAAAACAAACCATACCGAAATAAAAGTTGCAGGCAATACAGATAAAGATGTAGGCATAAAAGTAAACGGAATTCCTGTTGTCGTTGATACCACAGGTCATTTTCAAACACAAATCAAATTAAATAATGGTGATAACAAAATTGTCATAACCGCCCAAGATTCCGCAGGTAACCAAGAAGAAAAGACTCTTAATGTAAATTATTCTACCGATAACTAAAAACTCCTCGTTCAGAGATCAAAAGAATAAAAATTAGGAAGAGAATAAAAGGATGAAGTAAGACATTATCCGTCAAGGAAAAAATAGACGTAAAAACTACCATAAACTTCGACAGCTCACTGATTTTCCCAAATCCTATCAATACGAAAAGATATGCAAGTAAACCGATAATTCCCCCTGTAACTAAGATTATGAGGAAGCTCGAGGAAAACGATGCTCCCGAATGTGTAAAGTCTTCATTTTCCTTATCAAGAAGACCCAGTCGCTCTTTTTCATAACGGATTCTGTTGTATCCTATACCCAGCAAAGGTTTCCTTTGCCAGATCAAAAGGGCAACTTTGTCATCTCGTAATCTTGAATCAATTGAAAAAGTCCGCAGCAAATTAACTCCCTCGCCAAATTTCTTGGGTAAAATGATTAATGAAAGAAAAAATATAATTGTTAAAAATAAGATATATAGATACTTCTTATTTGAAAATAGCCAGGTTATTAACGTCAGCAGTATTGCCAAATAAAAACCGCGAGAGTAAGTTAACATCCCCATAATTGAATAGACCAGAATCAGAGCGCATTTAACATAAAGTGAGAACTTTATTTTTTTAAAATTAATGATCAAGAATAAAAGTACGATTCCGTAAATAGCCGCGGCAGAAGAGGTATCCAAGTAAAGACCAAAAGTGCGATACAAATGAGGATCCCAACCAAGATAAAAAAGATTGCGCAAATCAGGGTACAAAAAATATTGGAGCAGGCTTAAAATTGGTGTAAGTATTACAAAAAATGATAATCCCCGAAGTATTTTTTTGCTAAGATCTTGTTTTTCTTTTAAGGCCCAGGCAACATAAAAAAAACCAAAAAAATATGAAGTTAATCTCAGAAGATAAAGAAAAGCGATTGCATTCTGGTTGACGGTAAAATAAGAAAGCCCTATTAAATATGATAAAAGTAATACGGCGAAAAATATAAAAACTTGCTGATACTCCCTTAAAGCATGCCTCAAAGGAGTCAATTTATATTTAAAAACCAACGGTAAAAGATAGACCATAAGTGCCAGCTCATAAAAATAGATATTCACTTGCTGACCTAGAAAAGATAACCTGCCAATTTGCCCAAGCGAAAAGAGGAAAAAAATCAGATATATGAATATCATGTTTCGCGCTGCGTGCTCAATTTAACGTACTGATATAACTTAGCTCTGACCAAAAAGGAGTGGAAACTCATCATAAAAGCGTAAAGAAACCCTGCAGGTCCGTCTAAAAATCCTAACCTTAGGAAATAATTTAGAAGAAATTTCCCCGTAGGGAAAATAACAATCGCCAATAAAGAAGGTTTAATCCCAAGTTGGAATAACTCTTTCGCCCGTAAACTGCTATAAAAATTAATTTCTTCCAAAAAATCCCTAACTGATTGGTGAGGAAAATGGTTTATGTGTGAATCCAATTGTCCAATAGTTGAAAAAGTCAAAAAAGTTTCATGTACTGGGGCAGACCATTTGCCTGAATTTTTTTTTATTAATCTTATCAAGCCCTTATTCCTTAATTTCCTTAACTCACCGTATTTTAGTTCGCTCCCCCACATATGGTCACGTCGTTTAATGTAAAAAGCACCATATTTTGTAGCATTGTTAATTATTTCTCTAATCTCCTCCTGCAACTCTTTTGATAAAAATTCATCAGCGTCAAGGAATAAAATCCAGTCTCCCCTACTCTTTTTCAAACCAAAATTTCTTTGAGCGCTAAAATCTCCGTTTAGCGCTCTTTGGTAGACGATTGCTCCCATTTCCTTGGCAATTTCTGTTGTTTTGTCTATCGAAAAATCGTCAATGACAATAACCTCACTTGAAAATTCAACGGTTTCAATCGCCCGTCCAAGCTGTTTTTCTTCGTTTTTAGCCAGAATTACCGTTGATAGTTTCATAGAAGTCTGCAATTTGTTTAGTGATCTTTTGGCAGTCAAATATTTCTTCAGCCCTTTTCCTTCCCATTGTACCAAGTTTAAAACGTAGAGTTTCGTCCCGGACTAATCTTCCAATTTGACTTGCGAGATTATTGACGTCGTTCTCCTTCACCAAAATACCCGCCCCTCCTAGATTTTCAGCTATTGCTCCAGTATCATAGGCAATTATTGGCAATCCTGAAGCCATTGCCTCGATCAATACCATCCCATACTGCTCCTCCCAAGTTTTAGTTCTTTTTGAGGGCATAATGAAAATATCAGCATTTTGATAAACCTTGTGCATCTCTTGATAAACCTTATTCTCAATTATCACTGATTTTTTTAGACCATCTTTGCTGATTAATAGTTTGAGTCTTCTCTTAAGCGGGCCTGAGCCAACAAGTCTTAACTTTTTACCTCTAATTCTCTTAAATGCTTCATAAAGATCCAAAATTCCTTTTTCCTCAACGAGTCGTCCAACAAAAAGAAGCGTTAAGTCTTTTGCTTTAAGCCGTTTTTTGTGAAAGCGATTTAAATCAACTCCCAATTTGACAATTTTTACTCTCTTTTCATTAATCCCTTCTTTGGTTAAACAATTTTTTGCTCTCTGCGTATAACATAAAAAGAAATCTGCATTCTTCTTTGAAAATTTCTTAATTAACTTCTTTCGATAAACCGTTTCATTATTGAAGGGAATTGTCTCCCATGAAGTCATCAGAAGCCTATTTATAAGTTTTCTTTGTCGCAAGCGGGCAAGCTGGTAGCTGTAGTAGTAATGAGGATCTGCGGAATGAAAAATGTCGAATTTGTCGGCATATTTCTCCAAGCCAAACAAAATCTGGCTATCCCCAAAAATCCTATTGGCAATAATTCTTGTAAATTTACTATCGAAATCCGCCAGACTCGGAAGCTTGAGCAGTGGGAAATCTGTGTTTGCCTCAAGCGGAAACCTGCTGGCTATTGCCGATAAAGCAATTCTATTTTTAGCAAAGCGATAATTCTGTCCTTCATAGTTATTTAGATATTTTCCCCTTACTAAGGCAACTTTAATCATTATTAATAAAGTTTAGTTAATTTTTTGACATAGTTTTGCCAGGAAAACTTATTTCTCAACTTAGTCTGATTAATTTTTTTTGAGTCCGCACTTGCAATTTTCTTCATCATTGAAATAAAATCCTGCCTATTATCAGCGACGTTTACAAAATCATAAAACTCAGGAATGATTGCGGAGCGCAGGCCTACTACCGGGCAATTTTGCGATAAAGCCTCCAAAACAGGAAGATTAAAACTCTCATACAAAGAAGAAGTCACATAAGCGGCCGCCTCCTGGTAAAGCTTACGTAGTTTTCCTCGACTCAAACTGGATTTCGCAATCCGAATCAGTTTATAATCGCGGAACCGCCTATCTTTTTTGACTTCTGAAAATGCCCTCATAAGAAACTCAAAGTTTTTGATCGGGTGATTCATCCCGACATGCAGAAAATACTTTCTTCTCCTTGTTTTGGAGTAAGTTATAAAATCCAAAGGTATGCCAAAGGGGATAACCACAACTCGAGCTTTATTTTGCAAAACGCTCGCTAATTCTTGCTCCACTTTTGACGAGGAGACAATAATAAAAGTCGCTCTTTCATTCATTGTCATCAGTTGTTTCATTAATATACTGTAAGAGTCTGGATATAGGTCTCGATGATAGTAAAATGATAGACCGTGAGAAAAGGCAACTATTCTGGAGGAAGTTGTGGGAATAGCTTGATTCAGAGCTAAAAAAATATCATGTTTATTGGTCCGCTCCTCCAAACTAACTCGAAGTCGCATCCACATTTTTTTAGGAGTAAGCTGTTTATAGACTGTTTTACTTAGCAATTCAAGCTCTTTGGGTTTTTTACAAAAAGCATAAATCGAGTAGTGATTCTCAGCGTCATAAGAGTCTAGAGCTTGAATAAGATTTAGGCTGAAAAAATAGTTGCCAAAGCGTGATTCCTGATTTGCACATAAAGCGCCGCCGTCTAAAGAAATCTTCATGATTTGTTAGGGCTATAATTTTTAAAAAAGTATTTAAATAAAGCTATTGATAGAAATAAATTAATGATTTCGCTGCCCACCGTAATATAGGAGCTTGCGATGTATGAATATTTAGGAATAAATATCAAGTTCAATCCGACATTAAATAAAATCTGGATCATGAATAGATAGACTACGACATAGGATTTTTTTAGAATATAAAGGCCATTTAGCATTATTGACGTCACAAACAAAAGCGGAAAAGCAAAAATTACAATCTGGAATACAGCGATTGATGGATAAAAATCCCCCTTGAGAAATAGTGGAAAAAGATGAGGGGCCAAAGAGGCCAGAGCAGCTGCAAAAAACACTCCAAATAGACCAAGATATAAAAAGTCTCTTTTAACTCGCTTAAGGAAAAACTTCTTATTGTGGGAAAATATTTTGGTCAGGAGTGGAATCGAAACGATGTTGTAACTTGCTGGAATAAACATCAGAGCCTCAAGAAACTTATAACCAGCTGAGTAGACACCGATCGCTTGCTGTCCTTTAAGATAATTTAACAAAAATATGTCTATTTTGAAATAAAGTCCGGCAAAAAAACTGATCAATACAAAAACTGAGGATTTTTTAACAATTTTAAGCCACTCGGAAAATTTTATTGAAAAAAGGATTCCTTTATTTTCTTTATTAAGGACATATAAGTTGACAAGCGCATAGATGAGATAAGCAATGAAGATAACCTTAAAAACTAGATTAAGGCTTCGTGAAAAATAAAGAATAGCTATCAACAGACCAGTCAAACACAAATTAAATCCCGTTGATACTAATGACGTAATGTAAGCTTTATTTTTTAAAGATGAAAGAATGAGTAAGGAACCTGAAAATGCGTTTGAGAAAATGACAGGTGAGGCAAGCAGAATAAAAAAAAGTATTTGTGAATTAAACTTAAAAATATAGGCAAGTAGAAAAGTCAAAATAAAAACTGCTAGAGAAAATACTATGCGCATTGAAAAAAGGTTGTTGAATGCATCTTTTTTTTTAAAAGAGGCCTGGAGAATACCATAACTGGTTGTGCCAAAATCTGCAAAAGGCGACAATAGCCCAATTTGAACCCAAACCAGAGTGTAGAGACCATAATCTCCAGGGCTCAAGAAACGGATTAAAAATAAAAACAAAATGAAAGTTGCTATTTTATTTATTAAAGATGAAGCGTTCAAGCTTAGAAAATTAAAGATGAATCCTTCCTTGTCTTCAAATATTGTCTTAGGCAGCCGAATAAATTCATAAAGTTTCTGAGAAATTGTTCCGTGTTTGAGTAAAAAACGCAATCTGTTTTTTTTAAGATAATATTCTTTTAACGGATTACTTTCCTCCGATAACTCGAAATGTTCATAGAGATTATGACTATCAATACCGATCTTAAATCCTGCTTGTCTCGCTCTAAAACAGTAATCAACTTCCTCATAATAAAGAAAATATTCCTCATCCCATAAACCGACCTTGTCAATGACTTCTTTTTTAATACAAATTAATGCACCTGAAACAAAGTCTCGCTCAACAAATCTTTTTTTAGGTTTTTTGGTTACAAGTCCCCCGCTCATTCTCCACTTATCTATTTCCCCGCCATAATAAACAGTCTTTTTTTGTTTCATAGCAAATCCCCAAATATCAAAGAGCTTAGCGGCAGCTAACAATTTTTCAGCCGTGATTTTTTTTAGTGAAAGATCAGGGTTTAAAATAATGAAAATCTCTGCTTTATCTTTAAGTGCCCGCAAAATTCCCTTATTGACTCCACTGGCATAACCCTCCTCCCCACGCTTGTTTCTTATCTGATAGAATCGGCCATCTTCCAGATTCAATTGCGCAATTTGTTTTTTTAGATCGTTAACCAGAGTGGAGGGCTCCCCGGCATTAATCACGATAAAAGCTGTTCTCATCTCTTTTTTTTTAGAAATAGCATTGAAAAATAAGTCAAAAATTCCATGTAGGCAAATCCAGCATCCAAAGGAATTCGAAAAAAGCCGTCTTTATACCCCTTATCTTCGACAAACCTCGCCCAAAACATGTGCACAGGATATAATACTATTTTTTTAAACGAAGTTCTTTCTCCCTGTTTTTTCTTCTGCTTAGCTTCCCTCAAGGCGTAATCTGAAAATTTTCTATACATTTGAGAGAGCGAGCGATAAGAATAGTGGTAAATCTTATTTTTAAGTATCCCAACAACTCCTTTATTTCCTTTTAATTCTGCGTGAACCACAAAATCTCTCAAATAGATATCTTTGGATTTTCTTTTAAATAGACGCAATTTTTGATAAGTTTCCCCTCCGTGCCGGACTACTCTGCCTAAAAAATGATTTCTAAAGGGGATGATGAACCCAGAACGCTCTTGCCTTCTTGAAAGACTTTCTTTAATTTCTCTTTTCAATCCAGAACTGACCATTTCGTCACTATCTAAAATCAAAATCCAATCTCCATGCGCTTTTGTAAGAGCGATTTTCCTTTGCTCCCCCTCACTCTTATATGGCTGAAAGTAGACCACCGCTCCAAGCGCCCTGGCCAGCTCTACTGTTTTATCTGTGGAGTACGAATCAACTATGATCATCTCATTGACAAAATCGTTGACTGATTTAAGACTTTTTTCCAACGTGTCTTCTGAGTTTTTTGTGATCATTACTAAAGAAATGGAGGGTTTTTTCATCGTTTTGTAGATTATAATCCACAACCCAGTCGAGTTCAATTAAGCTTTCCGTAGTGTTAGAATGAATCTATGGATAATCCTCTTATTCAAAAATTGAAACACCAGTTTGCAGGCAAAAAGATTCTGATAGTTGGATTGGGTTTGCAAGGAGGAGGAGTCGGTTTAGTTAAATTCTTTAGTGAACTTGGAGCGCAAGTGACGGCTACTGATCTTAAAAGCAAGAAGCAACTGGTTCAGTCCATTGAAGCGTTAAAGTCACATCAAGTCAGCTATAGCTTAAACGGTCACAGGATGGACGATTTTGTAACTGCAGATTATGTATTTAAAGGTCCTTCTGTACCCTGGGATTTACCTGAACTTATTGCAGCAGAGCGAAAGAAAATTCCAATCGAGATGGAGACTTCTTTTTTTGCCAGTCTTTGTCCAGCTTTAACTGTTGGAATTACAGGGACACGTGGCAAAACAACCACCGCCTATATGGTCTATGAATCACTAAGACACACCATAGGTCGCGTATACCTGGCTGGAAATATATCTGGAACTTCCACAATTGACCTTCTTTATAAAGTAAAAAAAGAAGATCTGGTAATTTTGGAACTCTCATCGTGGCAGCTTTCCGGGTTTCATAGAAAAAAGTTGAGTCCCCATATTTCTGTTTTTACCAACTTCTATCCGGACCACCTTAATTATTATCAGACTGAAGATAAATATTTTTTTGACAAGAGCGCGATTTTTGCTTATCAACACAAAAGCGACTTTCTGATTGCCAACTATCAACTGATTAATAAAATAAAGAATTCAAATATTGATTCAACAATCCGTTATTTCTCTGCAAAGGATTTTTTGACTCCTTTGACTTACCTGCGGGGCGAACATAATCAGGAAAACGCTGCTGCTGCCTTATTAGTCAATGAGCTTATGGGTAAAGACCGTGAAGAAGCAATCAGAAAAATTTGCGCTTTCAAAGGTCTTCCCTTCCGACAAGAAATTATTGGAAAGAAAGCAGAGATTATTTTTGTTAATGATTCAACCTCTACTACTCCTGTCTCTGTCGTCAAGGCGATTGATACTTTCTCAGACGGAAAGATTGTCCTCATTTTAGGAGGCAATTCAAAACAATTACCCTTTGACAATCTGATAAGTAAGCTTAAAGTAGCGGACTACATTGTGTTACTCAAAGGTTCATTCACTGACGAAATTATTAACGATTTGGCAGAAAGATTCCAGACTAAAATCACACAACCTTATGATAGATTGGATGCTGCAGTTAGAATAGCCTATAAAGTAGCTAATTCATTTAATCAAAAAACATACGTCCTTTTTTCTCCTGGCGCAACATCTTTCTCCATGTTTAATAATGAATTTGACAGAGGAGAGCAGTTTAACAAAATAGTCAATTTCTTGTAAACGAAATCCTCATGAAAAAACTAAAAAAAAATAAGTCAAATAGGCTTTCTATTTTTTTCTTCCCTATAATGTTAACTCTCCTTGGTCTTCTTTTTGTATTTGAAGCGTCATCTGTTAAAGGCTTTAGCGAATTTGCCGATAGTTTCCATTTTCTAAAACTGCAAGCTGTTTGGACAGGCTTAAGTTTGGGCGCAATGCTATTTTTTGCTTATTTTGATTATCATCGGCTTTACTACCTCTCTTTTCCCCTAATGATGGGAACCATTATCTTACTGATACTTGTTTTAGTCCCTGGAATCGGAACGGTTTCCGGCGGCGCGCGGCGGTGGATTGATCTTGGAGTGATTAACTTCCAGCCTACCGAAATCGCCAAATTTAGCGTGATTATTTATTTATCTTCGTGGTTTATTCATAAAGAGCGTAAGCGCTTCTTTTCGTTTATCGCTCTTTTGGGACTTTTGGTTTTCCTGATCATTCTTCAACCTGATATGGGAACTGCTCTGATTGTTTTTTCGTTGAGCATTATCATCTATTTTTTGGCAGGTATTCAACTTTCATACCTTGTAGCCTTTATTCCACTTGCTCTTCTGGGATTTCTTTTTTTGATTAAAGTCTCCCCTTATCGTTTCAAACGTATTACTGCATTTCTTAACCCGGCAAACGATCCTCTTGGAGTTGGCTATCATATTAATCAGATACTTATATCTCTAAGTAATGGAGGATTTTTGGGGAAAGGTTTCGGCGCCTCCAGGCAAAAATATCTGTTTCTTCCAGAAGCACATACCGATTCTATTTTTGCTATTATTGCGGAAGAATTTGGATTTATAGGGGCATTTTTACTGATTTTTGCTTTTTTTGTATTAATTTATAAAATTTATGAGGTTGCCGTAAATGCTCCTGACAGGTTCGGTAAGTTTCTTTCAAGCGGAATTTTTGCTTACTTTGGACTTCAATTGATAATAAATCTCGCAGGAATGGTAAATCTTTTACCGCTTACTGGGGTACCTCTTCCTTTCATTTCATATGGAGGCTCTAATCTAATTGTTTCCTTCTCGCTCATGGGAATTCTTCTTAACATAGCCAGAAAAACCAAAAGAGCTTAAAAAAGCGCTCCCATGGTAAACTCGTGGCCTCGCCTCTAAAGCAAGATGTTAAAATATTAGCTACATGAGAATTCTTGTAACGGGAGGGCACCTGACGCCTGCGCTGGCTGTTATAGATAAGCTAAAAGATCATGAAATTATATTTGTCGGCCGAAAATATGCGCTTGAGCGGGAACAAACTCTTTCTTTTGAGTACAAGGAAATAACTAAAAGAGAAATTAAATTTATTGATTTAACTACGGGAAGAGTGAATCGCGCAGTTTCAATAAGGGATTTTTTAAGTATTGTGCGTATTCCTTTGGGGTTTTATCAAAGCCTTCAGGTTATAAGGAATGAAAAACCAGATCGGATACTCTCGTTTGGCAGCTATGTGGCAGCTCCTGTAGCTTTTTGGGCCTGGCTCTTTGGAATTCCTGTGTTCAGTCATGAGCAGACAATTCAACCTGGTTTATCAAACCGCTTAATAGCTCTATTTTCAAAAAAGGTATTTGTTTCTTTTGAAGAAACGCTCTCCTATTTTCCCCAGCATAAAACAGTTCTCTCAGGTAATCCGATCCGTCAATCTATCTTTACAATCCAAAAAAAGCCCTTTGTTCTTGAAAAAAATAAATCCGTAATCTATGTCACTGGAGGCTCACTCGGCTCGCACAGTATTAATATGCGCATTAAAGATATCCTACCTAAACTGCTTAAAGATTTTATCATCATTCACCAGACAGGCGATACCAAAGAATATCAGGATTTTGAACAATTGGAAAAGTTGCGGGAGAAGCTGCCTAAGGCGTTAAAAAGCAATTATATTATACGCAAGCATTTTTTTGAGGATGAAGTGGGCTATATTTACTCCCTCACCGATATGGTTATAGGACGAGCGGGCGCCAACACTTTTTTTGAACTTCTGTCTCTTGAGAAACCAACCATTTTCGTTCCGTTGCCCTGGTCAGCTCACAAGGAACAGCAGAAACAGGCGGACATATTCAAGAAATACGGTGTTGGCGAGGTATTTTTGCAATCTGAAAAAAGCAACCGTCTGCTTGAGCTTATCGCACAAATAAGACGCTCTTTGCCAAAATATAAGAGAAATTTTCAAAAATTAAAGTTTTTATATAAAACAAATGCGGCAGAAACAATCGCCAAAGAAGTACTTAGGGCTTAAATATTACCTTCTCATAATAATCTTTTGTGTATTGGGGTTTTTATCTCTCTATATGCTTGATCAATACTTTGCAATCAAGAGGATTGAAATAATCTCGCCGGATGAAAAAATAATTATTAAGGGACTTGAAAATCTACAAAAGAAAAATATTCTTCTTACCTCAGACCGCGAGATCATCTACACTGTTTCACAAAACAATCCTCAACTTAAAAATATCAGCGTTGAAAAAAAATATCCCGATCAATTAACCATTAGAGTTGAAGCCGAAAATAGCGTTGCCGCCTTAAAAGCTGACCAGGGTTATTTCTTACTTAATGTTTCTGGCAAAATTCTTGCTAAGGATAAAGGCAATTTAGCTAACTTTCCGGTAATAAATTATTATCAGCAATTAAACTACAATACTTATGAACTTGGTGACCAAGTCGATTTGCACGATATTGTCGTTTCCCTTCATTTTACTAAAAAAGCCGCGGAGATGGGGTTGCCGGCTCTTAGTATTGATATTGGAGGAGTGGATATGATACGATTAAACTTACATAATAAAAAAATTCTTATTTTTTCTACAGATAGAAATATAAATATTCAAGATTATCAATTTGAAAAAATTATACGACAATTCAAGATTGAAGGTAAAGATTTTGAGTCGCTGGACTTTCGCTTTGATAAACCAATAATTAAATTAAAATAATTTATGCCTGATAATCTAGTTTGTGGAATTGACATCGGAAGCACAAAAATCGCAACTGCAATCGCCATAAAATCCAGTGAGGAGAAGGAGATGAGGATTATCGGCTTTAATACAACCCCTTCTCGTGGAGTGAAAAAGGGTTTGATTGTCGATATAGATCAAGTAACCGAGGCAGTTGAAGAAAGTATAGAAAAGGCCGAAAGAATGGTAGGCCAGAAGATCAATAGTGCAGTAACCGCTGTCGGCGGCCCCCATATCTCCTCACTTAACTCTCACGGCGTCGTTGCAGTCACTAACCCCCAGGGTGAAATCGAAGAGGATGATGTAAATAGGGTTGTGGAGGCGGCACGGGCAATTTCTCTCTCAACAACAAGGCAAATTATAGATGTTTCCGCGAGGGAGTATATCGTAGACGGACAGGAAGGAATTAAAAACCCGATTGGAATGAGCGGTGTCCGCCTTGAAGTTGACACTCACATCATTACCGCCTCGCTGACAAACCTGAAAAATATTGACCGTTGCCTATCTGATCTTGGAATTGAGAACGACGGATTTGTATTTTCGGGTATGGCCTCGGCTGAGGCAGTGTTAACCGATACTGAGGAGGAGCTGGGTGCGGTACTTGTTGATATAGGCGGCGGAAAAATAGATATGTGTTTATTTGCTGATGGAGCGCTATCCTACTCAGCCTCGATCCCCATTGGCGCCAAACACATCACCAACGATATTGCGGTTGGGTTGAGAATCTCTTTGGAGTCTGCGGAAAAAATCAAATTATTTTTGAGCAGGAATCTTCGTGGTCGAAGAAACGATAAGAAGAAAGTTGAAGATCTTGATCTTTCTGAATTAAATCTCCCCGAAAGCCTCAATGGTGTGTCTATAAGGACTATAGTTGATGGAATAATAGGTGCAAGATTGGAGGAAATTTATAAATTGATTGCCGAGGAGATCGAGAAGAGTGGATTTGGGCAATCGGTTCCTTCGGGATTAGTTGTCACAGGCGGAGGATCGCTTACCGTGGGAATTGTAGAAACAGGCAGAAAAGTAGTAGGTCTCCCCCTGCGAGTTGGGATTCCCTCAAACGTCACAGGTCTCTTGGATGAAATCATTGACCCTCAATATGCCACAACGGTTGGATTGATTTTAAAGGGAAGAAAAAATATAATTAACCAGGAAACTGGTGTGATAAAGTTTGGTAAGGTGTTAAAGAGTTTTTCAATTGGCAATTCTTTGACTAAAATTAAGGACATGATTAAGCAATTTATCCCATAATATTTTTTATTTGAATGTTAGTTAAACCACGGGCCGGACAACCGGCCAGAATAAAAGTAATCGGAATCGGGGGAGGTGGAGGCAATTCCTTGAACTCAATGATCGATGATGGGGGAATTCCCGGAGTTGAATTTATTGTGGTTAATACTGACTCTCAAGCTCTTCTTCACAATAAAGCTCCTATTAAGATTCAAATTGGCGAAAATCTTAGTAAAGGTCTGGGATCAGGAGGCGATCCTGATATTGGTTATAAAGCAGCTGAGGAATCTCGTGAAAAAATAAAAGAGGAGATTGCAGGTGCAGATATGGTATTCATAACCGCGGGGGAAGGCGGCGGCACTGGTACGGGAGCTGCTCCTATCATTGCGGAAATCGCCAGAGAAACTGGAGCTTTGACTGTCGCGGTTGTGACTAAGCCGTTTGATTTTGAAGGAACAAAGCGAAAAATTATTGCTGATGATGGGATCCAGAGATTAAGGGAAAAGGTTGATACATTGATTATTGTGCCGAATCAGAAAATCTTGCAAATCGTTGACAAAAAAACCCCAATTCTTGAAGCTTTTAAGAAAATTGATTCGGTACTTCATCAGGGAGTCCGAGGGATAGCCGAGCTTGTCACAACGCCTGGTTTGATCAATGTTGATTTTGCAGACGTTAAAACAGTCATGAGCAACGCAGGAACCGCTTTAATGGGAATGGGTATAGGAAGCGGTGAAAAAAGAGCGATGGTCGCAATTAAACAGGCAATCTCGTCCCCACTACTTGAGGTTTCAATTGAAGGAGCAAAAGGTATTCTTTTCAATATTGTTGGTGGCCCTGATCTGTCCATGAATGAAGTTGACGAGGCGGTTTCGATCATCGCCAAAACAGTTGATCCTGATGCAGATATAATTTTCGGCGCTGTGATTGACGACAGAATGATCGATCAAATAAAAATTACAATGATCGCAACAAAGTTTGACGTGGGTAAATTAAAACTCTTTAGATTTAAGAAAAGCCATGACCAGCAAAAAGAAAATACGCCTGTGAGTTTGAGTGATTTGAAGGGCGAGACGCCTTTAAGCGACAAATCTGACGAGCTTGATGAGGAGGAATTTTTAGATGAAGATGATTCGGAATTTGATATCCCAGCCTTCCTAAGAAAGAAATAAAGCTGCTATAATTATTTCCTATGTTTAAACCAGCTGAGGCAAAAGAAGACTTTATTGAAATGGAAAAAAAGTGGTTGAAACATTGGTCTGATAATGCCATTCTGGATAAATACTTAAATAAAAATATAAAATCCAAAAAAATATTTTCTTTCCAGGATGGACCCATTACTGCCAATAACCCAATGGGGGTTCATCATGCTTGGGGAAGAACTTATAAAGATCTTTGGCAGAAATTTTTTAATTTGCTAGGCTTCAGACAGCAGTTTCAAAATGGATTTGACTGTCAAGGACTCTGGATTGAAGTCGAGGTTGAAAAAGAGTTAGGTCTAAAAAACAAAAAGGAAATAGAAAATCTCGTCCCTGATGATAAAAAAGCCTCAATTGCCAAATTTGTGCAACTTTGCAAAGACCGCGTTTATCGTTTTGCAAAAATACAGACTGAGCAGTCTAAACGACTGGGGTATTTTATGGATTGGGATAATTCCTACTATACGATGAGTGATGAAAATAACTATATGATCTGGCATTTCTTGAAAAAATGTTACGAAAACGGCTGGATTTATAAAGGAAAAGATTCTGTCCCATGGTGTCCGCGATGTGAAACCGCGATTTCTCAACATGAGATGTTGACCGAAGACTACAAAGAAGTTACCCATGATTCAATTTATTTCAAACTCCCAATTGAAGGAAAAAGCCAAGAATATCTACTGGTTTGGACCACAACTCCCTGGACCATACCTGCAAATATAGCAGTTGCCGTGGATGCTAAACTAGATTATGTCCTGGCCGAATCTGAAACCGGAGAATTTCTCTGGCTGGCTAAAGCAGCACTTGGCAGGGTTTTGGCAAAATCATCTAAAAAAATTATCCAAAAAGTTAAAGGCAGGCAACTTGTCGGGCTAAGATATAAGGGGCCGTTTGATGAATTGCCGGCTGTCTCCAAGGTCAAAAAGGAGACCTCAAAGACCTTTCATACAGTTATCGCAACCGATGATAAGATCTTGCCTATCTCCGGTGAGGAGGGAACAGGACTCGTACACACTGCAGTAAGTGCCGGGACTGAAGACTTTAAACTGGGTAAAAAATATAGTCTTGGAATGGTTCCGGTGATAGCTGATAACGCAGACTATTTACCGGAAATGGGTGAGCTTACTGGAAAAAATGCAAAAAAACATCCAGAGCTTATCATTGAAGCTCTTCAAAAGAACAATAAGGGTCAGTTCCTTTTAAAAGTTGAACCATACACTCATCGTTATCCTGCCTGTTGGAGATGTAAAACCGAGCTGGTTTGGAAAGTTGCAGACGAGTGGTATATCGCGATGGATAAAAAAGATATAAAAGGTAAAACCCTAAGACAGCGCATGATGGCTGTTTCCAAAAAAATTACCTGGATGCCTCCTTTTGGTCTTGAAAGAGAAATTGACTGGCTCAAAAATATGAATGACTGGTTAATCAGTAAAAAGAACCGTTATTGGGGGCTTGCTTTGCCGATTTTTGAATGCAGCAGGTGTGGTCATTTTGAGTTGATAGGTTCAAAAGAAGAGCTCAAAAAGCGCGCAATATATGGTTGGGATCAATTTGAAGGCCGCTCGCCGCATAAACCTTTTGTTGATGAAGTGATGATAAAATGCTTGCGCTGCGGACAGGAGGTTAGCAGAATTGCAGATGTTGGAAATCCCTGGCTTGATGCTGGGATAGTCCCCTACTCGACCATCACCGAAAATAATCAAGGAGAGCCTCTTTATCTCAAAAATCGCAATAAATGGCAACAGTGGTTTCCTCGTGATTTTATAACCGAATCTTTTCCCGGTCAGTTCAAAAACTGGTTTTATTCGCTAATTGCAACCTCAACTGTACTTGAGGACACCAACCCATTTAAAACGGTTCTTGGTTTTGGTACTCTCCTGGGGGAAGACGGTCGAGCAATGCATAAAAGCTGGGGCAATGCGATTGAATTTAATGAGGGTGCAGATAAGATCGGCGTTGATGTGATGCGCTGGTTATATTCAAGACAGAACCCTGAGGACAATATGCTCTTTGGTTACAAGCACTCAGATGAAGTCAGGCGACAATTTTATCTTATTTTATGGAATGTTTATAAATTTTTTGTGGAATACGCAAATTTGGACAAATTTTCAGGTAAAAGTTCACGAGGCATAAAAAATGAAAATGTTCTAGATCGCTGGATTTTAAGCAGATTCAATAACGTGAATAATACCGTAAAAAATAATTTAACAAAATACGACGCCAAAGGTGCAATTGACGCAATTGAAAGTTTTATAAAGGACTTGTCAACTTGGTACTTAAGAAGAAGTCGCGAGCGTGTGTGGGTCAGCTCAGAGGATCAAGACGACAAACGCGAGTTTTATACTACACTCCACTCTGTCCTTATCGACTTATCGATAATCCTATCCCCGTTTGTGCCTTTTTTAACCGAAGAGATTTATACAAACCTTACAGGCGGAAAATCCGTACATTTATCAAATTGGCCAGAAGTGAGAGACGAGTTGGTGGATAAAAAGCTTGAGGAGGAAATGAGAAGTGCTATGGAAGTTGCATCTTTAATTTTAACCCAAAGAAAACTTAATAATATAAAAGTAAGGATCCCCCTGGTAAAAATCTCCTACAGTGGACCTGCAGCTCTCTCGAGGGAAATAAAAAAGCTCATCGAAGAGGAGGTAAATGTTGAGGGACTTGAATATGCAGGAAAACAACCGAATTACGGGTTGGGCAGACTGAGCGAATTTTCGGCTGCCAGCAATCGGAATCTGCCTGCCGGTCAAGCAAGGGAAATTATTAGGCTGATCCAGTCTGAAAGAAAGCGGCTTGGCACCCGACTTGATGAGCGGGTGATTGTTTATTTGTCAGATTGGCCAAAAGACTTCGAGGGGGAGATCAAAAAAAAGGCTCTCGTTGAAAAATTCATAAAATCGCCTGAATTTAAGCTTGTTAGAAAATAGTCTTTATGCTAGCTACTATTTTTTCTTCTTTATTTTTGAGTGTTTTTGCCTTTTTTAATCTTTTAGGCATAAGAAAAGACCTCGTCGGGAATCAAATTATTTACTTTCTAATCGGCATTGGAATTTTTTTTCTAGTCAGGAAATTGGGTATTAATTTTTTTAGAAATAACGTTAAATTTTTCTATTGGCTATTTATTTTTCTTTTAGCCGCCACGTTTATCATTGGTATTGAAGTCAAAGGTTCAAGACGCTGGATTGATCTATATTTTTTTAATTTCCAGCCTTCAGAGTTTTTCAAAATATTTTTTATTTTGTTTCTTGCAGACTTTTTTGTCAAGCACCGTAAAAATATTGAGGACTTTTCAACTTTTTTAAAAAGCCTAGGCTACTTTATGCTTCCCTTACTGATAATTTTTAAACAGCCAGATCTGGGGAACGCGATGGTTTTAGTTTTTATCTATACGATAATTCTATTATTCTCCAATACGCCAAAAAAATATATTCTCTATTCGGCTTTGACATTACTGCTCATCCTTCCCATAGGTTGGTTCACGCTCAAAGATTATCAAAGAAACAGAATAACCAGTTTTCTTAATCCAGAGATCGACCAACAGGGAATAAACTACAATCTGGTCCAGGCGGTAATAACAGTGGGATCGGGAAAATTTTTGGGTCGGGGGTTGGGTTTTGGCACACAGTCAAAACTTTTTTTCTTACCCGAAAACCACACTGATTTTGCTTTCTCATCGCTGGTTGAGCAGTTTGGTTTTTTAGGGGGAATCTGTATCCTTATTCTCTATTTTGTGATTTCAACAGATTTAATCAAGAGAATTTCGCCTATATTTGGATCCTCGGATGAGGATAATCTATTTAAACGTCTTTTCATGCTTGGTTTTTTTGCTTATTTTGTATTTCAAATATTTATTAATATTGGGATGAATCTTGGTCTTCTACCGATTACGGGTGTAGCTTTGCCGCTGATATCTTATGGAGGATCTTCATTGGTTAGTTTTATGCTCGGCCTTGCTCTAATACTATGAATCTTGTATAATTTCTTATGACGAAATTAGCGGTAATCAGATCAGGTGGGAGCCAATATTTGGTTAAAGAGAGCCAAGAAGTAGTTGTAGATCGTCTCGAAGGGAAAGAGAATGGTGAAATCCCTCTTGAAATATTAGCAACTTTCGACGAGGACAAAAAAGCTATTGAACTTGGCAAACCAGTTCTTGAGGAAAAAGGCAAAGCTAAATTAATTAAGCATTTTAAGGGAGAGAAAATAAGAGTGGCAAGGTTTAAGTCAAAAGTCAGATATCGTAAAGTTCGAGGTTTTCGACCAAGTCTATCATTAATTAAGATTATTAAAATCTAGAACACTAATGGCGCATACAAAATCACAAAAAGCAGCAGCCGGCAACAGAGACTCCCGTTCAAAACGCCTGGGGGTCAAACTCTATGGCGGTCAAAAAGTAATGCCGGGTAACATCATCATCAGACAGAAGGGTTCAAAAGTAAGAGCGGGCTCTGGAACGCTTATATCTCGAGATTACACGATTGTCTCGTTAAAGGAAGGAATTGTCGAATTCAAAGTCAGACAAGGTAAGAAATACGTTTTTGTCAGAGACTAACTGGTATGGACCAGGAAATTGATTCAGTATATACACAGATTAAAGAATCCCCGGATTACTTCCAGAAAGCCAAGCTTATTCTATACCTTAAACGGGATAAAGGATTAAGGGTCTCAGAAATCGGCAAAAAAATTGGACTTAAACCATCTTACATCAGCCATATACTAAGACTAAACCATCTGCCTGAGCTTGTTAAAGACGGCTATTATTCCAAACTTATTTCTTTATCGCATCTTTTTATTATTTCCCGATTAAAAACCGATAAACAAATAATCGAGGTCTATGAGAAGATCTTAAGTGATAGTCTATCCACACAACAAACAGAATCGATGATTAGAGAAATTCTCTATCAACTCAAGGATCAAGGTACATATTTAAGCCAAGAAGAACGCTTGGAATTTGCAAAAAATTATAACGGAACCGACTATATCCGTACTCAAATTATTCAGTCCAGATTAAAAGGAAAATTAATCATTGAAATAAAGGGCAATCTGGAAAAAACTAGCGAAGAACTACGGAAGATAATGGAGCTTCTGCGAAAACGCTCTTAAATTTTTTGGGAGTGGATTCTCAAATCCTCCCATTTTGCTGGGTGGAAAGTATCTGTAAAAAACCTGTCCGATGATGCTTGAAATTGGAATGGTGCCAAATTCTCGTGAATCCGAAGAGCGGGGACGATTGTCTCCCAAAACCAACAGCTCTCCCTCGGGAACAATCACTGACTTGCCTTCTTTAATATAACCGCCTTCCCAAAGAGTTGTCTGAGTGGAAATATATGGCTCATTTAAAGGCAATCCGTTAACCGATACTGTTTCGTTTTTGATAACCACTCTATCTCCGGGTAAACCGATTACTCTTTTGATATAGTCTATATCAGGATTTTGCGGGGATTTGAAGACAATAATGTCGCCTCTTTCTATGGATCGGAATTTATAGGTAATCTTACTGGTAAAGATATATTCTCCAGAGTGAAGAGCTGGTTCCATTGAAGCACCTTTTACCTGATTAGGCTGCATAATAAACAGATAAATCACGATAAAGATCGAGGCAACAAAGGTAATGGTCTCAAGAATGTCCATGACAAAGTCAAGGATTTTTTTAAGAAAGTTCATAAGTAATAATTTTATGAATATTTCAGGCAGAATTCAAGCTATGTTTAGTATAATATAATGCATTGAGTCCATAGCTCAGTGGTAGAGCGCTCGGTTCACATCCGAGAGGCCGATGGTTCAAGCCCATCTGGACTCACAGATGCTAGTTAAAAAAAAGAAGTAAGGGCAGAGGTCTATAGTGCTTGAACGGAGTGAGAGTCTTCAAATTCTCCGACGGACACAAGTAACCTATAGTTTGACATCGCCGTCAATTTTGGTATAATAAAAAAATGACCGAAGGAATTAGAGCAGAAATGGATCATATTATTGGCGTTGCAGCTGAGGAAGTCTTAAGAGAGATTGTTAAAGCGCAAGGACTGATTGTTAAAGCTAAAGATAAATTTGCAGAGTATGATATACAATCAGAAAGGTTTTTTAATAAAATTTTACCGGGCATAGAACCTGCTTTGCATATAGAGAGAGAAAATTATAATACGAATGCACTATCTACTTTACGTAAGATCATAGCCCATACAAACTTTGATCTAGTTGATGCAGTAAGAATTTGGCATAGCGTACCAACTAATGAGAGAGAGCATAACCGCGATTTTTTGCGTGTCCAAGGTCAATTGCAATCTTGGGAAATAGATACGAAAGCAATGGATTTTTTAGCTCAAGGTTATCCCCTATACGAAGAAGGTCTTCATTTAAGAGAACAACCTCCCCAAACCACATAATCTCTTAAAATTTGGACATGGGTTCGAGTCCCATCGATCGCGCATATGCGACAAAGTTATCAAAGCGTGGTGAGGAAAAAATATTTACTTCAGGAAAGCTAACATTGAACCAATGAAGGCAAAAAGGATCGCAATTACCCAAAAACGCATAACAATTTTGGACTCCTCCCAACCTTTAGCTTGTAGCCATAAGTGAAGTGGTGCAACAGGAAAAATTTTTCTGTGAAGGAATCTTTTGCCCAAGAGTTGCACAAGAGATGTAAAAATCTCAATTACAAATACTCCACCAATAATTGTCAGGGAAAAGGATTTACCCAAGACTAACCCAATGACTGCAAACGTTGCCCCAAATGAAAGAGCGCCCGTATCTCCCAGAAATAGCCTTGCAGGTGGAATATTAAAATAAAGAAAGGCAATCAAGCCACCCAACCAGGCACTAATAAAGAGGGACGTTGGAACGTCTAAAATTGAGCGTGAGATAACCCAGAAACTGATTAAAGCAATTGTTAATACACCGCTTGCCAATCCGTCAAGACCGTCAGTAATATTCACTGCATTGGCAAATGACACTATAATGAAAGTTGAAATAGGGATAAACCACCAGCCGATTTTATAGACTCCAAAAAATGGAATATAAAAAAAACTGATTTTCAGATCGCTGAATAACCACCATGATACAATCGAAGCAAGAACAATCTCAATCAGAAGCTTATATCTAATGCGCAAACCATGGAACTGATTTTTTTGCCAAAAAAATATTTTGCTAAGATCATCAAAAACACCAAGTAAAGCAAAAGCAATAAACGCAAATAAAATAATTTTTATTTCGGCAATAATTGAAGGAAAATTAGATTGTAAAGGCTTGTTAAAAAAAATAAAAAGCAATAAAAGAAAAGCAAATAAAAAAACAGTCGTAGTAACCGTCAGAATACCCCCGCCAACAGGCGTTCCTACTTTATGTCCGTGATATCTGTCAAAAACAGGCGTATATTTGTTAAAAACGTCTTTAGTCTTTTGGGCTAGTCTTTGGAATTTTAATTTATAAAGAAAGTTAATGAATGGAACGATTAAAATAATGTTTAGAAGAAAAGAAATAAAAACAGCCAAAAAATAAATGGACATAATTTAAAGATACCAAATTTTAAATGCCAAAAAAAATCAGAATTCGCGGAATGAAAATAATGCCTGCAATAGTGATTGCTCCTATTGCAAATATGAGCATCGAGGCGGCAGCAACGTCTTTGGCAATTTTAATTTCCGGACTCCAGTCTTTATGAATCGCATCAATCGTTTCCTCAATTCCGGTATTGATAGTCTCAATTACCAACCCCAGCGAAATAAGCACTAAAATAACCAGCACTTCAATATAGGAAATTTTAAAAAACCACGCACCAATTAGACTCAACACGGAAAGAAAGATATGAATTTTAAAATTAAGCTGTGTCGAAACAACCCATTTTAGTCCGTGAAAGGCATGTTTGAAGCTAATTGTGTGTTTTTTAAGCATAGTCTCTACTTTTATTCTACTAGATTTTTCTTATCTTGCCGCCAAGCATTTGTACTTTATCTATAAAATCTTCATAACCTCTCTCAAAAATTGAAGCGCCGCTTACGACAGAACCACCGTTGGCGCAAAGTGCGGCTATAATCAAAGAGGCTCCAGCCCTCAGGTCCCAGATATTCAATGCTCCCCCGTGAAGAGGATATCCGCCTGTAATCTTAATTTTCTGTTGATAACCTTTATTTCGCTCGTAATGAAATTCATAAAATTCCTCTGGATTATCGACCTTGACTGTTTCAAAAGCAATCTGAACTCCCAGCTTCTGCAGCTCAGTAACATAAGAGAAACGATTTTCAAAAACTTTTTCATGAATATAAGAAATGCCTTTGGCTTGTGTCATCAAAACTGCCCAGTTGGGCTGCCAATCGGTCTTAAAACCAGGATGAGGAGCTGTTTCTACAGACACCGGCTTTATCTTGCCTTTATAAGCAAATCTAAGGTTATTATTTTTTAACAACTCAGCAGTATTGCCTGTTTCTTTTATTTTATTGATAAACTCAGTAATATGATCAACAGGTGGATTTTCAATAATAACTTCACCTTTGGAAGCGATTCCCAAAACTGCAAAAGTCACCGCTTCATTTGAATCGGCGATTATGTGAAAGGGTTTAGTCTGACTAAGCTTATCTACTCCCTGGATACGGATGTTTTTACCCTCTCTTTGAATTTCCGCTCCCCCTTCATTCAAGAAGTTTATCAGCTCATCTATTTCAGGCTCAAGAGCTGCATTTTCAAGCAGAATCTTACCGTTGCCAAATACTGAAAACATCAGTAAAAGCTCTGTTCCTGTATGTGAAGGTTTTTCAAAGGTGTAGCTGCCATGGACCGAATTATCAAGATAAGCTTCATAATAACCTGTTTCGTGATTATAGACAATTAAAGCCCCCAATTTCTCTAGACCCTTGATGATTCTATCAACCGGTCTTGCTCCGATACGGCATCCACCAGGATTAGGAATATAACATTTCTTGAAGCGATGAAGCAGTGGCGCAAACAGCATGAATGAAACCCGTGTCTTTGATGCGTGAAGAAGATCTACTTTGTTTTCAGTCAGACCCGAACTATCGATTTCGAGTGTATTTTTTGCTGTAAATTCGGCTTTTACTCCCAATTTTCTAACTAGGTGCAGGAGCTCAAGAACGTCGCTTATCTTAGGCACATTCTCAAGTACAACTTTTGACTCAAACATTAGAGCCGCAATTACTGTTTTCAAGGCCACGTTTTTGGCGCCTGAAAGAGTCACTCTCCCCTTAAGTTTACTCCCACCGGTAATGGCATAGGCGTCTTCTGTCATATTGATTTAAAGCTTTCTAATAAGATCAATTATATCAGCTTCGAGCTTATATACGTCTCCTGCCCCCATGGTAAACACAACGTCTCCTTTCTTGAGATTTTTACCAAGTACAATAAGTAAATCAGCGACTGATGAAAAACTTTTTATGTTTGAAATATTTTTCTCTTTTGCTTTTTTCTCAAAATCAAGAGAATTGACGTTAAATTGTTTTGGATCCTCCCGCGCTGAAGGAAAAACCGGCCCAACCAAGCTCAAATCAGCCAAAGAAAGTTTTGCAATAAACTCATCCAAAAAAACCGCGGTCCGAGAATAAGTGTGAGACTGAAACAAGACTATTATTTTTCTGTTTCTGAAACGATTCTTTGCTGCTTTTATTGTTGCCTCAATTTCACTTGGGTGGTGAGCGTAATCATCAAATAGATAAGTATCATTCTCATAAGCTTTTTTCTCAAAGCGCCTCTTTGGACCGGTAAAACCCTGGATTGCCTTTTTAATTTTTTCCGGATCAAATCCAAGGTCGATTAATGCCAAAATGGCGCCTGCGGCATTGGAAACGCTCTTTTCGCCGTAAAGCGCGATGTTAAACAGCCCGTAATCCTTGTTTTCGTCTGGTGAGTGAAGTTCAAACCCAGAGCCGTTCTCATCAAACTTCACATTTTTAATAGCCAAATCTGACGTGGGGTCATAACCAAAAGTTTGATAATTTTTAATTTCTTCAAGTTTGATAATTTCCAGAGAGATCGGGTCATCTTTGCAGAGATAAACTTTGCTTGCTTTTTTGAAAAACTCTGTAAATTCTTCTTTTACCTGTCTTTCGTCATTGTAAACATCAGGATGATCAAAGTCAACGTTAGGACAAAGAATAATATCCGGCTGCCAGAACCGAAATTTTACAGTCTTGTCTTGCGGAGGATCAACCGCGTATTCATCAGCCTCGAATACAAAATACTTTCCTTCACCAAAACCTCCACCCGGGTAGCCATTAAAATCCGACGAGCCTACGAGGTAAGTTGGCTCAGCATTGAGCCTGATTAAAGAATAGGCCATCAAAGCAGTGGTCGTGGTCTTTCCGTGCGATCCTGCAACTGCAATCTTTGTCTTAAAACCTCTCATCAGCTCGGCAATATAAGCTGCCTGATGCAGTACTTTTATTCCTCTTTTTTTTGCCTCATGTACCTGCGCATTTTTACCTCCACCATGCGCTGCAGAATAAATGACTAAATCTGTCTGTTTGGGCAGATTATGAGCGTCAAAACCAATGGTAACAAATATGTTATTTTTCTTTAACCACTTATCCGTAATAAACTCTTCTTTAACATCTGATCCTGAAACATTTTTTGCCATTCCCTTAAGAATCTGGGCCAGATTCGCCATCCCCACTCCCTTAATCCCGACAATAAAGATGTTGCTTATCTTATTTAGCATTGATTATCTCCAGAACTGCTCTTTTTTCGTTCCATGAGTATTCTTTTTTCCCACGGGCGAGGCTCTGCTCGTGGCTTTTGCCGGTAAGAACAATGACATCGTGTCTTTTGGCAATTGATATAGCTTTTTTTATCGCTTTTTGCCGGTTAATGATGACTGCATAAATTTTAGGATGCGCAACGACAAATTTTGGGCTTGTTTCTTTGAAACCCTTGCGCTTCAATCCGCGGGCTATCTCCGCACAAATTTTTTCAGGATTTTCAGTCCGATAATCTTCTTCAGTCAAGATAACAATATCTGCAAAAGTGCCGCTTGCAACACCCATTAGGGGCCGTTTCTGCCGGTCGCGCAAGCCTGCCGATCCAAACACATGGATTAGTTTTCCTTTTCCCTTCATCTGCTTGGAAATTGCCATTAGAACTTTATAAATAGAATTTGATGTATGGGCAAAATCAATAATTATCCTGAAGCCTTTGTCATAGACAGTTTCCAGCCTTCCGCTTGGCAATTTGAACGATTTAAAGGCATTTTTGACCACATCTTGAGGTATTCCCAGAATTGAGGCAACCGAATAAGCAGCTAAATAATTGTAATTGTTATATTCTGTTATAGAATGATCTATTTCGTCCTGCGAATTGAAATTAAAATCTACCTTGCTTTTTAAGCCATAAGTATAATATTTTCGACCAGCCTTTTCCAGAAGATACTTTAGCGGCTCAAACGACTTATCGTCTTTATTAATTATTATCGCGCGGGAACTAAGCAGCATTTTCACCTTTGCCGAGAGGTATCTCGCGTAGCTTTTGTGATAATCCAAGTGCTCATAGGTAACGTTGGAGATGACACCAACTTGATATTTAATTCCCCAGTTTCTATTCTGATCGAGCGCATGTGAGGTCGTTTCTAGAACAAAATACTCATCTCCCCCTAAAGCAGCCTGTTTAAGAAGCTTCTGCAAAAGCAGGGCGTCGGGGGTAGTTATGTGCAAACCTGTTTTTAACTCCTTCTCCCCGATTTTTGCGTAAATGCTGGAAACCAGCGCTACTTTCTTACCTGCCGTGCTTAAAATATGATATATAAGATGAGCTATAGTTGTTTTTCCATCGGTTCCAGTCACCCCGATAACCTTTAATTCTCTGCTTGGAAAACCGTAACTAAGATTGGCAAAAATTGCTTTAAATTGATGGTAAACGTTGATCAAAGGCTGGATCTGGCGCTTCAAAGATTCGTACATATCATTGATTTGGAGCTATATTATAGTAAACAAACAGTTCCTTTGCTATCTCGAAAAAGAGCGGTGCAGCAGTCTCCGAACCATAAATTGAGGTGCCCGGTTCCTTTAAGACAACAAGGGCGATAAACTTAGGGTTATCAACCGGGGCAAAACCGACAAATGAAGCAATTGTTTTGGACGTGTCATAATGACCTTGAAGCGGAATCTGAGCTGTCCCCGTCTTTCCACCTACCTTATAGCCTTTGGGGACGCTCCATTTATATTCTCCGTGCTCGACAGTTGACTCGAGCATTTTTTTTATGGTCTCTGAGGTTTTTTTATCTATTACCTGGCTCTCAATAATTGGATCTATCTGTTTTTTTTCACTGACTGAATCAATTTCTTTAACCACGTGAGGACGCAAAACTTTCCCTCCGTTGATGAGGGAGGAAAAAGCTTTGATCATTTGAATAGGGGTGACTGCAATCCCTTGGCCGAAATTGACAGTGACAAAATCGATAGGATACCATTGTTTTTCTGGACGAAGATAACCTCCTACTTCTCCTTGAAGATCTATATTGGTTGGTGAGCCAAATCCGTACTTGTTTAAATACTTAAAAATGTTATCGTTGCCTAATTGTTGTCCCACATAAACCATCCCGACGTTGGAGGACTTTTCCAAAATACCCGTCATCGTAATCTTGCCGCTGTATTTATCATCCCAGGTTCTGATTTTATATTCTCCAATTTGAACCGGGCCTGTTTCGTCAAAAAAATCATCAGGCTTAACTTTTTTTTCATTGATTGCGGCGGACATTATCATTGGCTTAAACGTGGAGCCTGGTTCATAGAGAGAAGAAATTGCCGGATTTTTAAAAATAGCTTGACCGAATTGATAATATTTATCCGGATCAAAATCTGGCAAACAATCCATGCCCAAAATTTCCAAAGTGTTTGGGTCGGCAACAATAATGCAGCCTTCTTTAGCTTTATATTTTTCAAGGCCTTCTGTCAATTTGGTTTTGATAATCTTTTGGACAGAGTTGTCTATCGTGAGAATAAGATTCCTACCGTTTTCCGATTCTATCTTCTCCTGACTCCCAAGAAGAATCGGTCGTCCAAGCAGATCTCTTTCAGTCTTCATCAGTCCAGATAAACCGATCAGATCCTGATCATAAAATCCCTCAACTCCAAAATAGCCTACGCTGTCACCATCCTTGTTCTTACCCACAAAGCCTAAAAGATGTGCAGCCAACGAAGATTCAGGATAATACCTTTGTGAATTATCCTCGAAACCTATGCCTTTGATATTTAGCTTAGTAAGCTGATTCTTTTGCTCTTCAGTCAGGCCTGATTGTATAGACACCCAATCCTTGGTTTCATCAATTCTCGCCTCAAGCGTAGCCTCTCCGATAGCTAAAACTTTGTCAATCTCATCTATCAACTTTACCTTGTCCGTGATTTTTTTGGGCTCGGCATAAAGTCTGAAAGAGGCCTGATTTAGAACTAATGGTTTACCGTTTCTGTCTAAAATAAATCCTCTCTGCGGAGTTATTTTATTGTAATTTAAATAATTGTTGTTTGAAAAGCTAAAAGAAGCGATAACCTGAAGATAGAAAAGTTTGACAATAATCAGAGCAAAAAAAACGATGAAGAAGAAAAAGACGAGCTTGAGCTTTGTCATATCTCATTTTCTCAAAGCAAAGCCCAAACTTTCAAGAAAATAAGGCTCTGCTTTCTGGGCGAAATCTAGCTGGGCTGCAACCGATGCGGCAAATTGCAAAGAATCCGCTTCGTAAGCTTTTTTTTGCAAACTTAAATTTTCTTTGTGTAAACGCTTGGTCTCCTTCTCCAGATAGCTTATCTTCTGACCTATAGTCATTCCGGAAACGAAAATATACAGATTGGCCGCTATCAAAGTTAAAAACAAAACTCCGATTAATACCTTGCCTATTTTTTTCATGATCTTTTATTTTTGCATAACTCTTAATGTTGCCGATCGTTCGTAACGTGACGTCTTATTGCCTTTTAACTTTTTAATTTGCTTAAGTTTATTTTCAATGAAAAATTTTTTAACCATCCTGTCCTCAACCGAATGAAAAGTTATTGTTACAAGACGTCCCTCATTCTTTATTAGATTCATTGCACCTTTTAATCCTTTCTTAAGATTGCTCCTCTCTTCATTTACTTCCATCCTCAACGCCTGAAAAACTCTGGCATACACCTTTTCATCTTGTCCTCCGACAACACCGTCAATCAACCCCAAAAGCTCCCCTACTGTTTTTATTTTCCTTAGACGGCGGGCGGAAACTATAGCATGAGCAATTGCCCGAGAATTGATTTCTTCAGCATTTTTTGCCAATACTACATAAAGCTCATCCTCGCTTAAGCTATTAACTAAATCTGCGGCCCTTATCTCGCCTCTTAAGCTCAACCTCATGTCCAGAGGCTCTTCATTCCTCCTGTAGGAAAAACCACGGCCTAAGAAAGACAACTGACTATAAGATAATCCCAGATCAAACAATATCCCGTCAACTTGAGAAAAACCCTGCGACTTGGCAATTTTCTCTATGTCTGCAAAATTCCCAACGACCAAAGTCAACTTCTCACTCTTTATCTTTTCTCTATTTTCATTTATCTGGTCCTCGTCAAGATCAATACCCAACACTCTGCCTCCTTTTCCCAGTATTTTTTTAAGGTGCCCGCCTTCGCCTGCTGTCGCATCTATGTACAAACCGCCGCTTATAACTTTTAGCCCCTCTATTGCTTCATTCAATAAAACAGGCGAGTGCACTTTAGTATTTATAGCTCAAAGGAAAAGTTTTAAAATGCAACTTCACCACGCCTAAAGCTTTTTTTAGAGCTTTTAAGTTATTGTGTGTGAATCTGACCGCTATTTTTTGTTTCCTTTCAGATATTTTTCCCATGTTTCGGGTTTCCAGATCTCAAAATGGTCTCCTACGCCGACTATAACTACTTTATTGGTCAATTTGGCGTAGTTGAGCATGTTTTTGGGCACTACGAAGCGTCCCTGCTCATCCACGTCCATGTAGACGGTTGAGGAGAAAATGAATCTACGCTTCTCCAGATTGTCCTCGTCAAGCAGTGAGACTTGTAGTAAGTCTTTGGCTTTCTCCTCCCAACCTTCCTTATCATAACCTGCCAGACAAAAATTAAAACCTTTTGTTAAAATAAAGATGTTACCCTTAAGAAGGTCACGAATCTTTTTAGGCAGCACGAAACGGCCAGGAGCTGAAAATGAAACGACATATTCACCAAAAAACACCATATATAACCATTAAACGCCAATTGCTGCCTATTGTCAAGGGGAAATAAGAGGTAGATAGCAAGCTATGAATAAACTGTTTTTGAGCACCAAAAAACTCATCCTAAGCAAGCAGAATTCAATCGTTTCCTCAGCTACAATCGTGGCAATTATGATCATTCTTTCCCGTTTCTTCGGTTTCCTGCGCTATAGGACAATGGCTGGTTATTTCAATAAAAGCGAACTGGACATTTTCTTTGCCTCATTTCGCATTCCGGATCTGGTCTTTGAGATCCTGATCACCGGCGCAATTACCTCTTCTTTCATTCCCATCTTTATCAAATACCAAAAGAACAAAAAAGCCCTAGATGAGAATATATCTTCAATCATCAATCTCATCTCCCTGGTGTTTTTAGGTATTATTATTATTGTTTTCATTTTCGCAGACCGCATTATTCCCCTGACTGCTCCCGGCTTCTCCAGGGAAAAAATCGACCTTATCGTTTATTTTTCTCGTATTCTTCTGCTGTCTCAGCTGCCGTTTCTGGTCTTTGCCAACTTTTTGACCGGAATTGGACAAGCCAATAAAACCTTCATCATCTCCTCCCTTGCCCCCATTGCCTATAATATCGTCATCATACTGGCTACTGTCTTTTTTGCTCCCACCTTTCATCTTTTGGCGCCAATTCTGGGAGTTTCCACAGGTTCAGTTGTTCTATTCCTCCTTCAGATTCCTTTGCTTTTTTCATCGGACTTTATTTATAAACCTGTTTTAAAAATAACAAGAGGCGTGAGGGAATTTTTCCGCTTGATTGTACCCAGACTCGTGACTGTGGCGATCAGCCAGATAGATGCAACCATCGATCTTATACTAACCAGTATCTTAAGCGCAGGCTCATATACCATTTTCTATCTGGCCCAGCATCTGCAGCTGCTGCCTGTGTCGGTCATTGGGATTGCCTTTGGTCAAGCATCCCTTCCTTACCTGTCTGAGGTTTTCCAGGATAAGAAAATTGAAGAATTTAAAAAGATTATCATCGAATCTATTGTCAGCATATTATTTCTGACTGTGCCGATTATGAGTTTTTTTATTTTCGCCAGAACTCCGCTCGTCCGTCTTTTTTTCGGAGGCGAGAAGTTTGACTGGGATGCCACAGTAAAAACCGCAATAACTTTATCCTACTTTTCACTCTCAATTCCTTTTCATTCTGTTTATTACTTTTTGACGCGTTGTTACTTCGCGTTCCTCGATAGCAAGACTCCATTCCTCATCAGCATTCTGTCTGTATGCTTAAACATCGGCTTTAGTTTATTTTTTATATTTGTATTAAAACTTCCGGTTTGGTCTTTGGGTGCCTCCTTCTCCATCTCGATTTTTCTAAACGTCATTATCCTGCATATCCTGTTAACTCGCAGACTTGGAGGGCTGAATAATACTTTTCTCCTTCGCGAGTCCTTTAAAATAGTCTTGGCAACGTTTGTCGCCTCTTTTTTCACCTGGTGGGGAATGAAAGCTCTTGACGGATTGATCCTTGACACATCAAGAACGATCAACGTATTTCTACTTCTTCTGATTGGTGGAACATCTTATTTGGCTCTTTTCCTTTATCTCTCTTGGTTATTTGAAATAAAAGAAATCCAAATAATTCATAAAGTTCTACATAAAGCCAAAGTCTATAGAAGAAAAGTTGTTGAAATTTATACCGAAGTTGAGTGATATGGGAAAAGACAGTGATCGAGCAAATGCCATAAATTCAATCCAAAAAAGACTCCTGGGGAAAAAACTCTCCTACAAAGAAGTTTTTACCTTGATGAAAGAAATCGGTCAGGAAAAATTAAGCAGCGTCTTAACTACCTATTTCGTTGCCGCTTCATTTAGAGAGGGATTTTCTCCGCAGGAGCTATTTTATTTCACAAAAGCCATGGTTGAGACCGGAACCAAACTCCATTTTAAAGGTATAGTTGCGGATAAACATTCCACAGGAGGAGTTGCCGGAACCAGAACTACCATGATTATTGTTCCGATCATCGCTGAGGCAGGCTTCACAATTCCCAAGACTTCATCCCGCTCAATAACCTCACCTGCTGGAACAGCTGATGTTATGGAAGTTCTTGCACCTGTAACTTTTACAGTTGGACAAATAGAAAAAATAATAGCTAAAACGGGAGGTTGTATCGTCTGGGGAGGACATCTGGGAATAGCGCCAGCCGACGACGTAATCATCAATATCGAAGAGGAGTTGTCGTTTGAATCCTTTGATAAGATTATCGTCTCAATCATGGCCAAAAAAGTGGCTGTTTCAACCAATCACTTAGTTTTGGATATTCCAGTGGGGACTACGATGAAAATCAGACATTTTGAAGAAGCTGAAAAAATTGCGAGTAAATTCAAACAGTTGGGAAAAAAGTTCGGTGTCAAAATAGTCACTGATGTCAATCAATCGCTTGAGCCTGCAGGCTATGGAGTCGGCCCAGCCCTTGAAGCCCTTGATGTTTTGTATGTACTTGAGCAGAAAAAAGAGCGGTCACTGGCGCTTGAGGCCAAAGCTTTACGATTGACTGGTAAACTTTTAGACATCTGCTTCAAGGACGCAAAAATAAATAAAAATGGTGAGGAGGAAGCAAAAAAAATTCTTTACGACGGAGGCGCCCTGAAAAAATTCAGAGAAATAATCAAAGCTCAGGGAGGGAATGATCATGTTTCGTCAGAAAAATTCAAACTGCTTGCCCGCGCCCGAAGACACGTGATTAAGTCGAATAAATCTGGTAAGATTAAAAAGATAAATAATTATAATCTCAACATGATTGCCAAACTTCTTGGTGCGCCCGGCGATAAATTTGCCGGAGTCTACTTGAATAAAAAAATAGACAACAAAGTCGAAAAAAGTGAACCCCTGATGGAATTTTACAGTAAAGACCCTTATAAATTAAAAGAGGCAGAAGTCACTCTACTCAGTTTCCCGATCTATGAAATCGAGAACTAAAAACAAAGGAATAATAACTCTCGTTTTATTACTCATTTTAGCTCTTGCGTCTTTTATATTCTATAAAGAGGGGTCTTTACCGGTGAATAAGGAAAATAAAGCTCCAAAAATATTTGTCATCAGGCCGGGCGATAAGCTGATCAAGGTCACTCAGAATCTGGAGGAGGCAGGATTGATTAGAAATCGCCTTGTTTTTTTCTTTATAGTAAAACGTCTGGGAATTGAGAAAAATATACAGGCCGGAGATTTCAGACTCAATCAGACGATGAGCGCGCAAAAAATTGCAGAAGCCTTAACACACGGAACATTGGATTTGTGGGTTACGGTTGTTGAAGGATTACGGAAAGAGGAGATTGCCGAAATACTGGTTAAGAAAAATTTAAATATCGAAGTGGCGGAGTTTATCAGCAAGGCAAACGAAGGATACCTCTTTCCAGACACTTATTTAATACCTCGTGAAGCCAGTGCTGATGCGGTCATAAAAATTATGACCGCCAATTTTAATCGAAAAGTCACTCCTGATCTTGAGAGTAGATTCAAAAAAGTTGGATTAACTAAACAACAGGCTGCCATCTTGGCCTCAATAGTTGAAAGAGAGTCAAAATTCGCTGAAGACAGGCAACCCATAGCCAGTATCTTCTTGCGCAGATATCAGGGAGGATTTCCTCTACAATCGGATGTGACTGTACAATATGCCTTGGGTTACCAACCTGGGAAAAAGACTTGGTGGAAACCAGAAGTTACTTTAGATGATCTAAAAGTGAGCTCTCCCTACAATACTCGTCTTCATCCAGGACTTCCTCCTGCTCCTATCTGTAGTCCCGGTTTAGCATCATTGGAAGCTGTAGCCAACGCAGATCCCAATACTCCGTATTTGTATTTTGTGGCTGATAAATCCGGCCACGTGCATTATGCAAAAAATTTAGACGAACATAACGCTAATGTAGATAAGTACATGCAATAAGTCAACTTTGCATAAGTATTTATTCGTCATTCGTCCATTACTTCTCTTCTTTTGAGGACTTCTCGGGGCTTGGAGCCTTCTGGCGCACCAACATAGCCATCTGCCTCGAGCTGGTCAAGTAGACGGGCAGCTCGAGCGTAGCCTATAGATAATCGACGCTGCAGAAGAGACGCTGATGCCTTATCGGATTGGGAAATGATTTCCAAGGCTTGATTAAAGAGTCCGTCTCTATCAGAGGCTCCCGCTCCTCCACTTAAGTTGGGTAAAGATGAAATATGTGTATCTCTTTCAGTAATCTCCTCTGTATAGTGGACTTGAGGCGTCTGTGACTTGAGGAATTTAACCAGAGCTGTCACCTCCTTTTCATTGACATACGGCCCCTGAATACGACGGGGCTTGGCCTGATCCGGCGGAAGATAAAGCATATCTCCCCTGCCAAGCAATTTCTCAGCTCCCGGCATGTCAATAATAACGCGCGAATCAACCAATGAAGAAACGTTAAACGCAATGCGGGTTGGGATATTAGCCTTCATTAAGCCGGTAATAACGTCAACTGATGGCCGTTGGGTGGCCAAAATCAAATGAATCCCTGTAGCCCTTGCCATTTGAGCAGTACGGGTGATTAGATTCTCGGCATCGCCCGGTGCAAAGCTCATCAGATCAGCCAGCTCGTCAATTATAAACAGGATGTATGGCTTCTTTTCTATTCCTTGGACCAAATTATACCCTTCAAGATTGCGCACGCCTGCTTTTGAAAACTCTTTATATCTGGTTTCCATCTCGGCAACAGTCCATTTAAGCGCTTTAATAATTTTATCTGCCTCGACTATAACTTCTGTCAGAAGGTGGGGAATACCATTATAGAGCGTGAGCTCAACTCTCTTGGGATCAACCATAATCAAACGCAGATCTTCTGGTTTTGTACGAAACAAGAAAGTGGAAATCCAACCGTTTAGAAGCACTGACTTACCTGAACCTGTAGCTCCAGCAACCAACACGTGAGGCATTTTTCCGATGCTCCCGGCTTGAGGGGTTCCTGAAACATCAAGTCCCAAGGGAACAAGCAGCGGATCTGGATTTTGTTTAAAAAGTGGCGAAGCGAGTAAGGTTTTAAGAGTCACAATTTCAGGCCGGATATTTGGAATTTCTATTCCAACGAGTGATCTGCCTGGAATAGGAGCCTCAATCCTGACCTGGCCAGTTGGAGCGGCAAGCGATAAAGCCAGATTATTACTCAAGCCAGTGATTTTGGAGACTTTGGTGCCGAGCGTAATTTCAAGTGCATATTGGGTAACAGTCGGGCCATAATTGACTTCGGAAACTCGTGCACGAATGCCAAAACTCTCCAGGGTTTTTTCAATGGTGTCTGCATTTTTTTTAACATCGCCTCTATCTGCCTCTTTTTGCGGAACATCGTGAAGAAGAGTAAAAGGAGGATATACCCAGCTTGAGCCTGATTTGGTGAACGGACGAATTAACATTTCCGAAGAGGAAGACTGGGACTGTACTGTCTTTACCGCTTGAGCGCCCTTGGACGGGATGTCAAACTTCCTATCTTGAATAAATCTATCGGCTACTTTTTCTTTCTGCTCTCCTTTTCCTTTTTTCTTTGGTTCAAGTGATTCTCGGAAAAGATATTGCCTGGAAAATCCGAATAAAGCCTTAAGTAGATTGATCGCAAACAGCACAAACGAATCGACTGAGGTATCTAGAAACAGAATCAAACCCATGAAAAACATAATGACCAGAATTATTATTGCGCCTGCTGTGGAAAAATCCAGAGTAAGATTGCGATATATAAAACTCCCCCAACTGCCTGATTGGAATACTCCCAAAAGTGCAGAAAAAATAAGAAGTGCTCCAATTGTAATATTCGGCTTGATGAATTTAAGTTTTTTCGTACTGAAAAAGTGCGCGGAGAGCAAAAAAAGAAGAAGTGGAATCAAAATACTAAAGCCGCCAGTTCGTGAAACAACAAGGGTATTAATCTTATTTAGAAGGAGTCCGCTGTTGCCGCCTGCTGAAAAAAAATTAAGATAGGAAAACAGTAAAATTGCTCCTGCCGCGATAAATAAAAAACCTATAAGATTGAAAAAAGTCTTGTTATTGATCCTCAAGCGTCTTAAGGGTATTCCAAAGCGAGCTTTGCGCCTTCTTCCCATATAATCTATTATTCTAAAGAAGTTTCAATCTAAAATCAAACTTGAAAAGAAGTCACGTTTATATTTGAAGTTGTAGGTTAATCCGGTTTTGTTTATCAATCTCATAGACTTTTACCCGTACTTTTTGACCGATCTTGACCACTTCTGAGGGGTCTTTCACAAAACCCTTACCCATCTTGGAAACATGAACCATTCCTTCTTTACCTGGAATAATCTCAATAAACGCCCCAAAAGGGAGGATCCTTTTAACTTCGCCTTCAAACTCCTCTCCGACCTCTATTTCCCGCACCATATTCTTGATAAGATTGGCAGCCTCTTCAACTTTCTTCTTATCAAGACCGCTGATAGTTACTTTACCGTCGTGGGAGACATCAATGTCTGTTTCCGTCTTGGCGATCAATTGACGGATGTTTTTACCCCCTGGGCCGATTATTTCGCCAATTTTTTCCTGGGGTGGCGTGAGAACTACAACTTTGGGCGCAAATTTGGAGATCTCGGTTCTTGGCTTATCCATTACTGCTGTCATCCTATCAAGAATAAATAATCGCGCTCGCTTTGCTTTCTCCATGACCCCACTGAGCATTTTGTCAGTCAGCCCTTTGTTTTTAACGTCAAGTTGAATAGCAGTAATCCCTTCTTTGGAACCTGCAACTTTGAAATCCATCTCGCCTGAAAAGTCTTCGATCCCTGTTATGTCAGTCATGATCACATAATCGTCATCTGAGCTACTGAGCATGCCCATGGCTACTCCGGCAACAGGCGCTTTGATGGGAACTCCAGCGTCCATCAAGGCTAAGGCTGAGCCGCAAGTTGATGCCATTGAGGTTGAACCGTTTGAGGATAATACCTCAGAAACGACTCGAATGGTGTATGGAAAGTCTTTAGCTGCTGGCAGAACCGGCTCGAGTGCCTTCTCAGCCAAAGCTCCATGTCCGACCTCACGGCGGGAAGGAAAGCCTATCCGACCGACTTCTCCTACAGAATAAGGAGGCATATAGTAATGATGAATATAGCGCTTGGCCTCTTCGCCTTCTGGAGATTCAATCAACTGCTCCAGACTCGGGGCGCCCAAGGTCACAATCGAAAGAACCTGTGTGTCTCCCCTCTTGAAGATTGCCGATCCATGAGTTCTGGGGAGTGTGGAGACTTCTACGCTAATTTCCCTCACCGTATCCATATCACGACCGTCAAGCCTTTTTTTTGTTTTCAGGATATTTTCACGGATTGTCTGTTTGCTTAAATAATCAACGGCTTTGACGATGGCTTTTTTTTCAAATTCCTCTTGATGTTTTTCCTGAAAGTCCGCAACCAGCTCATCAACCGCATTTTTGTCTTCAAATTCTTTACTGGCACTCTGCTCAATTAGCTTATCAATCTCTTTTTTAAATCCCTTCTTCAAAAGTACCACTATCTGCTCATCAATCAAGACAGTGTCAACTTTTTGTTTCGGCAATCCAACTTTTTTGCGGAGTCCTTCAATAAACTTGATGATTTTTTGGTTTTCTTCCTTGGCCATCTTGATACCTTCAAGAATTATTTCCTCTTTAAGCTCTTCCGCTCCAGATTCGATCATGACTACTTTATCTGCTGAAGAAGTTACGATCAGATCCATTGTTGAAAGTCTCTGATGATCCTCATTAGGATTTACCACAAATGAGCTTGAACTGTTGGTTACGACATGGCCGACGCGCGTGGTTGCGAGCGGGCCTTCCCACGGCAGAGAAGAAATATGCAGTGCTGTATAGACCGCATTTGCAGCCAGTATCTCAGGCGAGTTCACACCATCGATTGAAAGCAGGGTGATTACTACTTGCACGCTTTGTCTAAAGTTCTTGGGAAAAAAGGGTCTGATGGAACGATCGATCAATCTAGCGTTTAAGACTGCCTCGTCGGAAGGTTTACCTTCTCTTTTAACCCAACGTGAGCCTTTGATCCGCCCTCCTGCATAAAGCTTTTCCACGTACTCAACATGTAAGGGGAGATAGTCAATGTCTTCTGAGGCTTTGGCTGTATTGATGGTTACCAATACGCAAGTATCGCCCAAACGGGCAAAGACAGAAGCATTCGACGCTTGGGCCAGTTTTCCAACTTGAATGGAGAATTTTTGTTCATTAAGTTCTATCGACTCTTCTAAAAATTTCATATATTTTTAACCGAAAGTGTTTTATTTCTTTAACCCAAGCTGCTCAATAAGCTTCCGATAGCGCTTATCGTCTACTTTTTGAAGATAATTCAATATTCTTCTTCGTTTGGCTACAATTTTTAATAAACCTCTTCGCGAATGATTGTCCTTTTTGTTTTCTTTAAGATGTTCCGATAGTCTATCAATTTTAAACGACAAAAGGGCAACCTGAACTTCGGGTGAACCTGTGTCTCCTTTGTGTTGGGCAAATTTATCGATGATTTCTTGTTTATTGGTAGGGAGCTTCTTCATAGAATGAATCTTATCCATTATAATGGTTTATAGCCTTGCTTTCAAGGGCTTTTTCCCAAATGAAAAGACGTTACAGGTCGAAAGTCAACATAAAACTCATCCTTTTGCTCTTGACCGGCTTTTTTAGTCTTTTTTTTATTCTGCGTATTTCACCGCGAGATAAATGGCCGGTCTTAATCTTTATGCTTCTTTTTCCTCTTTTCCTTTATCTTCTCTCATCGTATTTTTTGAGCAAAAAATTTTCTTACCTGGTCGGCCTGACCATATTTTTTTTTCTGGCTCTTAATTATTTTATCGGTTTCCAGATCGTAAATAATCTACTGCTCTTCTTATTTATGTTTGGAGTCGCTTTTCTGATAAAATAAAGCAAATGAAAAAGACTGCGTATATCACAACGACTCTTCCTTATGTCAACGCCGAACCTCATCTTGGTTTTGCTTTTGAATTGGTGCAGGCTGATGTGTTGGCAAGATTTTGGAGACAGCAGGGAGTGGAAGTTATTTTTAATACTGGAACCGACGAACATGGTTTAAAAATTTATAAAAAGGCAGTTGAGGAGAAAAAAGATCCACAGGCCTACGTTGACGAATACGCTGTCAAATTTGAAAAATTGAAAGAAGCGCTTAACCTGACTTATACAAACTTCATCAGAACAACCGATACTTCTCATAAGCTGGCTGCTCAAGAGTTTTGGCAAAGATGCGCCAAGCGAGGCGATATTTATAAAAAAACTTACAAAATCAAATATTGTGTCGGTTGTGAACTGGAAAAGACAGAATCTGAACTTATAGACAATCACTGCCCGCTTCATCCTAATCAAGAACTTGAAATAATTGATGAGGAAAATTATTTTTTTAAATTTTCACGCTACCAGAGTCATCTACTTAAACTTTATACCGACAATCCCAATTTTATCGTACCTGATTTTCGCTTAAAGGAAATTCATAATTTCGTAACCAAGGGGCTTGAGGATTTCAGTATTTCCCGCCTTAAAAGTAAGATGCCGTGGGGAGTTGAAGTCCCGCAAGACCCTGATCATGTGATGTACGTCTGGTTTGACGCTCTTATTAATTATATTTCTACTCTTGGCTGGCCAAAAGATGAGACAAAATTTAAATTATTCTGGCCAGGCATACAAATTGCAGGCAAAGATAACTTAAGACAACAAGCGGCAATGTGGCAGGCGATGCTTATGTCAGCGGGAATTCCAAATACAAAGCAAATTATCATTCACGGATTTATAACCTCAAACGGACAGAAGATGAGCAAGAGCCTGGGAAACGTTATTGATCCTTACAATCTTGTTAATCAGTGGGGGGTTGATGCAGTCCGTTATTATCTGCTTCGCGAAATCCCCACATTTGACGATGGCGATTATTCAGATACTCGAATGAGGGAAGTCTACAATGCAGATCTAGCAAATGAGCTTGGGAATCTCGTTTCACGAGTAACTCAACTATGTGAGCAGAATGAAATAGTTATCAATGTGAAGGAGGCTAAGATTCCACGATCTTCAGAGCTTGGTGGTTTTTCCGCTCATGTAGAAAATTATCAGCTTAACCTTGCATTAGAAGAATTATGGAGAGATGTTAAAAAACTAAACGGCGAGATTAATCATGAAGAACCGTGGAAAAAACAAAAAAAAGACGCCTCTTTATACTTGCGAAGTTATGTAAATAGAATAAGAGATATCGCTTTTGGACTTGAGCCTTTTCTTCCTGAGACTGCCAAAAAAATTATGAACGCAACGCAAGGTAAGGTCACAAAGACGGAACCTCTCTTTCCAAAAAAATAAGATTTGCTACAATTAGACCCATGCAAATAACTGGCGAGTCTTTAAATATTTCTCCCCAAAATATTAAAAATAAAAAACAAATATCAATAACCGTTTTGGCAATTATCGCCGTAATCATATCGATTTTATATATTTTCTGGGGGTTGCCAACGCCTTACGATTTACAAAATTATAAAAAAGTCCCTCTTTCTACTCATATCCTCGATCGGAGTGGAAAACTCCTGTATGAAGTCCACGGAAAAGAAAATAGAACGCCTATAAAACTCTCCAGTCTCCCCGATTATGTCTATAAAGCAACAATTTCGATTGAAGATAAGGATTACTTCAAACACGGTGGAGTTTCAATAATTGGCGGAATTCTCAGGGCCGTCAAGGATTCTATTCTTCAACATCAACTGCAGGGAGGCTCGACTCTTACCCAACAGTTGGTGAGATCCGCGCTTCTTTCCCCAGAAAGGACTATCCGTCGCAAAATAAGAGAGATTATTCTCGCGGTCTGGAGTGAAAAAGTTTACTCCAAACAGCAGATTCTGGAAATGTATTTAAATCAGGTCCCATACGGTGGTTCAGCTTATGGAATAGAGGAGGCTGCAAGAACGTATTTTAATAAACCTGCAAAAGATTTAACTCTTGAGGAAGCTGCTTTTTTGGCAGGATTAACCCGTGCACCATCTCTTTACTCGCCTTTTGTTGATCCGGATTTAGCCCGAATAAGAAGGGACGAGGTCTTAAAAAAAATGTCTGAACAAAAATATATTACACAACAACAATATGAAAATGCGAAAAATAAACCCCTTAAGATTAATCCTCCTCAAACTACTATTAAAGCACCCCACTTTGTCTTTTACCTCAAATCAGAACTCGAAAAAGAATTCGGGTCTGACGAAGTTGAGGAAGGGGGTCTAAAAGTAACAACCACACTTGACTTGGAAATCCAGGAGAGAGCTGAACAAACACTCAGAGACGAGCTTAAAAGCATCAAGTATCTTAATGTCTCAAACGGCGCAATCTTAGTGACTCGCCCGCCCACAGGTGAAATCTTAGCGATGATCGGCTCAGTCGACTACTTCGCGACACCCTCGGGTGCTTTTAATGTTACAACTGCTCTTCGTCAACCAGGTTCTGCTATAAAACCGATAAATTATGCGATTGGTATTGAAAGAAGATTGGTCACACCGGCAACCGTATTTTTGGATGTTCCTACCTGTTTTCCCTCCTATCCCAGTAAATACTGTCCTGTCGACTATGACGGTAAATTCCACGGACCGCAACCTTTGCGCATGGCCCTTGGAAATTCGTTTAACATTCCAGCTGTAAAAATGCTGGCTATGAACGGCGTCGCAGAATTTGTTGCTTCGACATCCGCCTTTACAATGACAACTTTCAAGGATCCCAGCAAATATGGTCTTTCGCTTACCTTAGGAGGCGGTGAAGTGCATATGACCGAGATGGCTCAGGCTTTTTCTGCCTTTGCCAACCACGGTGTTTCAAAAAAATTAAAAGGAGTTCTTAAAGTTGAGGATAGAAATGGAAAAGTTTTATATGAATTTAAAGATCCGAATTTTGTTCAGGATATAAAAAAACCGCTCAAAAATCCAAATTTTTTGGCTATTACCGGCCAGCGGGCAATTTCTCAGGAAACGGCCTTTATCATTTCACATATTCTGCTTGACAATAACGCCCGCTCTTTGGAGTTTGGTCCAAGCTCATATCTTGTTATACCGAAACATGCCGTATCGGTGAAGACAGGAACTACCGATGATAAGAGAGATAACTGGACAATTGGTTATACTCCGAATTTTATGGCCACTGTCTGGGTGGGGAATAACGATAATACGCCCATGAATCCGTATCTTGCCTCCGGGATAACTGGAGCTGCGCCAATTTGGAACAAGGTTATGAGCAGTCTGCTCAAGAGCCAACCTGATCTTTTCCCTATTCGGCCAAGTTCAGTTGTTGGCAGACAAGTCTGCTGGGATACAGGCGCTGCAGCTTCTCAGAATCCTGACGGTTCTCAACCCGGCTGTCCGACTCGATTTGAATATCTGATTAAGGGGACAGAAGGAGTTTCAAACCTAAAAACAACTAAAGGACCTGTCTTCGTTACTAAAGACAGCGATAAATATGTCGCAAATCCGAATCCTGGCGATCCAAATCTGGAACAGAAAGAAAAAACAGTAGTCTCCGACGGAATATCTTCATATTGTATCGACTGTGCAGGTGACGTAATTACCAGCCCAACACCCACTCCTAACCCATGATAGCGCTTATCCAGCGCGTTTCAAAAAGTGAGGTTGTAATCCAAGATAAACCTTATTCTCAAATAAAAAAAGGTTATGTCATCCTGCTTGGAGCCTTTGCTGACGATGGGGAAAAAGACGTTAAAAAGCTTGTTGAGAAAATTGTCAATCTTCGAATTATGAGTGATGAACAGGGAAGGATGAATAAATCCATACTTGACGCCAAAGGTGAAGTTTTGGTTGTCTCTCAATTCACGCTCTCTGCTGATCTTTCCGGAGGGAGAAGACCGTCTTTTATAAAGGCGATGAAACCGAAGGAAGCGGAAAAACTTTATGAGCTCTTTGTCAAAATACTTGAGGAAAAAGGGCTAAACGTCAAAACTGGTAAATTTGGGCAGTACATGAAAGTTCAGATCTCAAACGACGGACCAGTAACCATCATCGCCGACAGTAAGAAAATCTAGAGAGGAATATGTATTAATTACTGTGCCAACGGGGGGAATCGAACCTCCTACCAATCGCTTATGAAACGACTGCTCTACCAGTGAGCTACGTTGGCTTCTGCTATAATTATACTAAACCCGCATGGAAAAAATTGATCTCTCAATCGTAATTATTTCCTATAACACTAAAAAACTCACCCGAAATTGCCTTGAGTCAAGTCTGAAATCACTTAAAAATGCCACTTTTTCTTATGAAATTGTGGTTGTGGATAACGCCTCAAAAGACGGCTCGCAAGAAATGCTTAAAAACTACCAAACGAGGCTGAATGATAAGTTTAAACTCATTCTCGGTAATGAAAATATAGGTTTTGGTAAAGGTAACAATCTGGGCGTAAAACACACACGAGGGAAATACATTCTTCTTTTAAATTCGGACATTGTTGCACTTGATGATGCAATCTCTGCATTGTTCAAATTTTATACCAAGCACGAGGAAAAATACCATTTTCTCGGAGGAAAATTATTGAATAAAGACATGAGCCCCCAGCCTTCGGCCTGCCGGTTTTTTACACTACCTGTGGTTGCCGGAGCCCTTTTTTTAAGAGGAGATTACTGGGGCCTCACGCGGTTTTCCCCGCGCTTCGTCAAGCAGGTTGACTGGATATCGGGCGCCTGCATTTTAACCAGAAAAGCCTACTTTGAAGCTCTCGGTGGTTTTGATAAGGACATTTTTCTGTATATGGAAGAAGTGGATTTGCTTTACCGAGCAAAACAACGAGGCTACTTCACTTTTTTCTACCCCTTTGCCCGCTTTATCCATCTTGGATCAGCCTCGTCTACTGGAAGAACTTTTCCCATTGTCCAAGTCTATCGCGGCTTTCTTTATTTTTACAAAAAACACCGCTCTCCTCTAGCGCTTTTTTGCCTAAAATTTATGCTAAAATTAAAAGCGTTGATTGCGGTTTATATTGGAAAGGCAATCAAAAACCAATACCTCATTGAAACTTATGAAAAAGCTTATCAGCTGGTTAAAATGGATCGATAACAACCTCGTAAATATTTTTTTATCCATCTTCATTTTCTTTATCCCCCTTTATCCAAAGCTTCCTTTTAGTCATGTGGAATACACTTACATTTCCATAAGACTCGAGGATCTGTTTATTGCTCTTTTTTATGCTATTACCTTTATCCAGTTACTGCGTAAAAAATTCCGACTCAAACCTAAGTTTCTGGTTCTTTTCATACTCTTCTGGACGTCGGTTGCAATTTCTTATATAGTCGGCTTTTATCTTCAACGTACAATCATAATCAATCAAGTCGGCCTTCTTCACGCCTTGCGACGTATTGAATATATGTCTGTATTTTTCATTGCCGCCTCCGTTATAGACTCCAAATCGCGATTCTTCTATTATCTGAAACTATTCTTTGTATCTGCCTGTCTTATCGGTTTATATGGACTTGGGCAGAGGTTTCTCGGTTTTCCTGCTGTTCAAACGATGAATCCTGCTTATGCGCGAGGGATGATTCTCTATCTCACGCCAGAAGCCAGAATCTCCTCAACATTTGGCGGACATTTTGACTTAGCCGCTTTTTCCGTATTTGCAATACCGCTAATCCTGGGCTACTTTCTTTTTTCAAATAAAAAAATATACTTCGGTCTTTTTACCTTAATACTCACTATACTTCTTTATACTGCCTCGCGCATCTCCTTTATAGCTTATGCTGTGACTGCAACATTATTTCTTCTGTTGAGTAAAAAATGGCGTTTATGGATTCTGGTCACTCTGCTTACCGCAATTCTTCTTTATGCAACAGGGGATTTATCCAAGCGCTTTCTTCAGACAATCCAAGTCAAGCAGGTGTTTGTAAATGAGCATACTGGAGGATTGACTATCAGCCAAAAAATCAACCCTTATGAATTACCTGCAGGTGGTTTTGAAATTCCCGGCTTATCCGCAAAAAATAAAACACTTACTCATGCAGAACAAAAAAAACTAGAACAACAAATTTTGCTTCTGGCTCAAGGGCAGGCGATACAAGAAGCCCAACAACAAGGCAGAACTTTAAATCAAGCCGAGTTGAAAAAACGGACTGAGCAGATCGCTTCATTTATTAATCCTAAAAAGAAAATACTTTGTGACATCTCATGTGCCACTCGTCTGCAAATTGAGTGGCCTCGAGCAATCGCGGCCTTTTCCTATAATCCTTTTTTTGGCACAGGACCTTCCTCAATCACTGAGGCAACCGATAACGATTATCTGCGTTGGCTCGGGGAATTTGGTCTTGTAGGTACGCTACTTTTCTTGACAATTCTTCTTAGAATCATCATATACGTTTATAAATCATTAAAAAAGTTCAGCCCAGCGGAAAAATATCTTCTAGTCGGATTTATTTTTGGGCAGTTTGCTCTACTGATAAACGCGATTTATATCGATGTTTTTGAAGCTTCGAAAGTTGCATATATGTTCTGGTTGGTTGCAGGACTTTATGTCGGATTTATTAGCCTAAACTATGAAAACAAGCGCAAATAAATTTGGACGCTGGGACTTCATTCTTTTAGCGCTTATTTTAGCAGTAGCTCTCCTTTTCCGTCTTTATAAAATAGATGTTCCGCTGGCTGATTTTCATTCGTGGCGGCAGGCTGATACCGCTGCTGTTGCCCGCAATTTCGTCAATAACGGATTTAATCTTCTTAAACCGACCTATGATGATTTAACCAGTAATCAATCGGGTCTTGAGAATCCCAAAGGTTCAAGACTAGTGGAGTTTCCCCTATATAATGCGACTTTTGCCGCTCTTTACAAATATTTACCAGTCACTTCACTTGAGGTTTACGGTAGATTGGTAACTGTCTTTTTTTCTCTCATTTTGATTGCCTGCCTCTACTTTCTTCTGCTCAAGGAGACTAGCCGGTTCGCTGCCTGTGTCGGAAGCCTTGTTTATGCTGTTTTTCCTTTTTTTGTCTTTTTCTCGCGAGTTATTCTTCCTCATACTATGGCTCTTACCTGCGTATTTTTGTCTCTGACTCTTCTCTACCTCTTTTCAAATGAAAAAAATAAATTCAAAAATGCAATACAGTTTTCCTTGGCAACAATTTTTTTTGCTTTGTCTTTGCTGATTACTCCTTTCTCTGTTTTTTATTTTCTTCCAACGGCTTACTTGTTTATAAAAAAATATAAATGGTCAATTTATAAAAACCTGCCAGTCTACCTTTTTTATGCTCTAGCAATAACCCCGCTTTTTCTTTGGAGAAAGTATATAAGCCAATTTCCCGAAGGAGTACCTGTCAACTTCTGGTTTATGACCTATGTCAATACTCCCGAAGGTATTAAATATATTTTTTTAAGACCAGCCTTTTTCAGATGGATTTTTTATGAGAGAATAAATAACATAATTCTGGGTGGATATCTCACGGTATTTTTCGTTCTGGGCATGCTGGTTAAGAGTAAAAAATATTTCTTTTTGAGCATATTGATTTCAGCGCTTGCTTTCTTATTTACTTTTGAAGGAGTGAATGTGCAGCATGCTTATTACCAGATTCTGATCTTACCGGCTATCGCAATATTTGTAGCACTGGGGGTAGATTTTGTCTTTAAAGACAATAAGTATTTTATCAATCCTCTACTTCTTTCTCTTGCCTCTTTGCTAATCTTCGGCTTTTCATTTCTCATCTCATACTATCAGGTTAAAGATTATTATAATTATTCTGCAGATCTTGTGAGTATTGCCAATATAGTTAGGGCTCTCACCAAACAAGATGACAAAATAGTTACCGATACGATTGGCGACACGACCTTGCTTTATCTTTCACAACGCCATGGTGCACCCTCGGTCTATAAGGATTTTGGTGAACTCCATAAAGACGGCTATAAATATTTTGTCACACTCAAGAAAGAAGTTATCAGCGACCTTAAATCAAAGGGAAAGTACGAACTCGTTTTTGAGAACGAAAAATTTGCTATCTTCAGATTATGAGAATATTGATGGTGACTCCTTATCTCCCCTATCCTCCTGCATCTGGAGGACAGATTAGAACTCTAAACTTACTCAAATACTTAAGTAAAAAAAACCAAATCACTCTTGTCGCGCTCTACAAAACTGCCCAAGAAAAAAAATATTTATCTTATCTCAAGCCATTTTGTCAAGATATATATTTATGCAAAAGACCGGAAAAACCTTGGCGAATCAACATCATTCTGAAAGCGGTTTTTTCTCGTAAACCTTTTTTAATTGTCCGTAATTTTTCTGCCGAGGCAAAAAGAGTTATTGAGAGATTGCTTGAAGATGAATCATTTGACGTTATCCACTGTGAAACATTCTACGTCATGCCCCACATTCCCGAGACCGACATTCCTGTCTTATTGGTGGAGCAAACAATCGAATTTAAAGTTTATCAACATTTTGTCGATACTCTTCCCTTACTGCTTCGTGGATTTTTTTATTTTGATATTTTAAAACTGAAACACTGGGAACGATATTATTGGAAAAATGCTTCAACTGTTGCGACGGTCTCACTTAGCGATAAAGAACTGATAAAAAAAATAGAAAAGACAATCTCTCCAGTGATGATTCCCAATGGCGCAGGAGATGAGATGTTTGTGAAGTCCCTGCCTGAAAAAACTTTAGATAAACCACTTCTTTTATTTGTTGGAAATTTTTTTTGGCTGCAAAATAAGGAAGCTGCGGATTATCTGGTCAATCAGATTTATCCTCTGCTAAAGGAAAATCTCAAAAATTTCTCTTTGGTTGTTGCCGGGCAGGAGGCAAGCCGAGTCAATTTTGAGCTTGATAAAAATATCACAGTTATTGACATAAAACCGGATGACAACGATAAAGTGAAACAGCTTTACCAAGAGGCCACTTTGTTTATTGCACCAATCTATGGCCCAGGAGGAACCCGCCTGAAGATTCTTGCCTCAATGGCAGCTGGACTACCGGTTGTCGGGACAAAGACCGGCTTTGAAGGTTTAGACGTTCAAGATAATTTGGAAGTTCTTGTCGCAAACGACCCCCCAGAATTTGTAACCAAAATAAAACTGGTTCTGAAGGACCCAAAACTATATAAAAGATTGCAGGAAAATTCCTACGCCAAAGCACGCAAAATATACAGCTGGGATTCCATCTCCAAACGTCTTGAGAGCGTTTATAAAACTATTCAGCACAAATAATGAAAATTGGTCTAGATATCTCTCAAATTGTTTATAAAGGCACTGGAGTTTCCAGGTTTACAGAAGGACTGGTAAAAGCTATTTGTGAATATGATAAAGAGAACGAGTGGATTTTTTTCTTTTCTTCCTTTCGTCAATCGCTTGATAGTTCTCTTGAAAAACTGATTAATTTTAGGGGTTGGAAAATAATTAAACTGAAGCTGCCTTCTACCGGATTATCAATCATCTGGAATGATCTGCATGTATTGAAGATTGAGACAATAACCGGAAAACTCGATTGGTTTATCAGCTCGGATTGGACTGAACCACCGGCAACTTGTAAAAAAGCAACAATTGTCCATGATCTTGTTTACTTGCGCTATCCTGAAACTGTCAATCGTTTGATATTGAGAACACAGACCAAGCGTCTGAATTGGGTCGGCAGGGAATCTGCTTTGATTCTGGCCGATTCTCAATCAACTAAAGACGATCTGATTAAATTACTTAATTTAAACTCAAAGAAAGTGGTTGTTAATTATCCTGGAATAGAAATTAAAAAACCGGGCAAAAAAATTGCAGTCAAAAAACCTTTTATTCTGACTGTAGGGAAAATCGAACCAAGGAAAAATATCAACAAACTTATTGACGCGTTTGCAGAGGCAAAACTAAAAAATGTTGAACTTTTGATTGTGGGACCTATGGGTTGGAATCAAAACATAAAAGTCAGAGAGAATATCCGCTTTCTCGGTTATGTTTCCGAGAGCGAACTTTACGCCTTATATTCCTCATGTCTGTTTTTTGTTTACCCCTCCCTCTGGGAAGGTTTTGGCTATCCTGTTTTGGAAGCAATGAGCTTCGGAGTTCCTGTTGCAACCTCAAATACCTCCTCACTAAAGGAAATTGGAGAGAATGCGGCTCTTTTCTTTGACCCGACAAATGTAAATGAAATAAAATCCGCACTTATTAAGCTGGCAGAGGACAAAAAATTAAGAGTTGAACTTTCCCGCAAGGGCAGCCAACGAGCCAAAGAGTTTACTTGGAAAAAATATTATGATGTTATGATAAAAGCGTTATGGTAATAGGGATTGATGGTAATGAAGCCAATGTCGATGAAAAAGTCGGTGTATCGGTTTATGCAGCCAATCTGCTCTATTATTGGTGGAGAAAGGCAAATCCTAAATTAAGATTTAAGATATTTCTAAAAAAAAAGCCACTCAATAATCTTCCCAAGGCAAACGAGCACTTCTTCTATGAAGTGGTGCTTGGAGAAAGACTCTGGTCACAGATTTTTCTGCCGGCCCGGTTAAACCTCAAAAGAGATATCGATGTCTTTTTTACTCCGGCTCACTATGCTCCCAGATTATGCCCGGTTCCAGTTGTTGTGACTATCCATGATCTTTCCTATTTTTATTATCCTGAAGAATTTTTAAAAAAAGACTTGTATAAACTCGAGAGCTGGACCAAATATAGCGTACAAAAGGCAAATAAGGTTATTGCGGTATCACAAAATACAAAAAAAGATTTGAGCAAATTTTATCAAGTTCCTGACAGTAAAGTTAGAGTTATCTATAACGGATATGAAAAACTGCTGCAAAATTCACGAGTCAAAAATCAAATTGTTACTGGCCCTTATATTTTATATGTAGGTACTCTTCAGCCTAGAAAAAATGTTTCATTGCTTATTCGTGCCTTTAATAAATTTCGCCAGAATAATTCCAACTTCAGATTAGCTGTTGTCGGTCGCAAAGGTTGGCTATATCAGGAGATATTTGACCAGGTAAAGCAGCTTGAGCTTGAAAAAGAGGTGATTTTTACGGATTATATCACTGATGCCCAACTGGTTGAACTTTATAGGAATGCTTTTTGTTTTGTTCTCCCCTCTTTGTATGAAGGATTTGGGATTCCAATTTTGGAGGCGATGAACTATGGCTGTCCGGTTATCAGTTCCAATGTTTCCAGTCTGCCTGAAATCGGAGGAAACGCCTGTTTATATTTCAATCCTAAAAATGAAAAGGAGCTGTTAAAAAAACTGGTCGATCTAAAAGAAAGCGAAACCTTGAGAAACAGTCTGATTAAAAAAGGTAAAGAGCAGATTAAAAAATTTTCCTGGCAAAAATGCGCAGACGAAACTTTAGAAGTAATAAAAAGTGCAGCTAAATAATGGGAAAGAAAGTTTTTATAAAGAAAAAGGCCCAAGACCAATAAGGGAGTAGTAGGATTTTTTCAGCAGGTATTTATGATAAGAATTATTGCTAAAGACTTTGATAAAAGAGTTTACAATGAGGCGGCTCATCATCCCCTGCAAGCGTGGCAGTGGGGGGAGGCCAGAAAAGAAATGGGAGTTGAAGTGATAAGGCTGGGAGAATTTAATGGAGTAAAGTTAAAGGCTGTTTATCAATTAACATTACATGGAGTTCCCTTTACTCATTGGAAAACAGGCTATCTTCCCCGCTCAATTTTCCCATCCAAACAAGTTTTGGATTTTTTAGATGATTATTGTCTAATAAATAACATAATCAGCATCAAGTTGGAACCGTATGTTGAGCAGACCCCTTATTCCGCTCGGGATGAAAGGTTGGTCAAATCACCAAATTCAATTTTTCCTGAATGGACGCAAATTATTGACCTTACTCAATCTGAGGAACAACTACTTAAAAATATGAAATCTAAGACTCGCTATAATCTCCGACTCTCCGAGAAAAAGGGGGTAGTCGTCAAGGAGGAATCCAATGAGCGTGGTTTTAAAACTTTTCTCAAACTCTATTTTGAAACTACTAAACGTCAGAATTATTACGGGCACAACGAAGCTTATCATCGAGCAATCTGGAATAATCTGAAAAAAAATATTTCTCACATCATAGTCGCTTATTACCAAAACGTCCCACTTGTTGTTTACGAACTATTTCATTTTAAAGATCGACTCTATTATGTTTATGGTGGCTCATCCGAAGAATATAGAAGTCTTATGGCGGCACAACTTATTATGTGGGGAGCAATTAAACTGGGAAAAAAGATTGGAGCAAAATATCTGGATACGTGGGGATCTTTGGGGCCTGATTACGAATCAACACACCCCTGGGCAGGCTTCACCAGATTTAAAGAAGGATTCGGAGGACGCTTCGTCCAGCTTTCAGGTAGCTATGATTTAGTCGTAAACAAACCGCTCTATAAATTATTTAATTTCGCCTTCCGCATCAGAGATACCTATCTTATTTTTAGGGGAAAGCTTCGTTAGTTAATATTTCTTTCCTTGAGGGCAAACTGCTTCGTAAGAAGAGGGATAGTTATTTTTTTCTTGGGGAAAGCAAGCGCCTCCTTCAATACTTCATCCATTTGACTCACAAAAACGAAGTGTAGGTCATCCAAAACGGATTTTGGAATATCTTCCAAGTCTTTCTTGTTCTCCTTTGGCATAATAACCGCCTTAATCTGAGCTCGATGAGCAGCAATAACTTTTTCCTTGACGCCACCTATTTCCAAAACTCGGCCACGCAGAGTAATTTCACCGGTCATAGCCACATCCCGGCGAACAGGAATCTTAGTCAGCGCAGACACGAGAGCTGTCGTGATTGCAACTCCTGCAGAAGGTCCATCTTTGGGTACAGCCCCCTCAGGAACATGAACATGGACATCAATTTTATTGAAAAATTCTTTGGTCAGACCAAACATTTCCCATCGCGACCTAATATAGGAAAGAGCTGCCTTACATGACTCTTTCATGACGTCTCCTAAGTGACCTGTGAGGGTGAGATTCCCCTTTCCAGGCATAATTGCAACCTCGACAAAAAGGATGTCACCGCCGGCCTGTGTCCAGGCAAGACCTGTAACAATGCCGACAGTATTTTTCTCTTCAAGCATTTGAGACTGATATTTATATGGTCCAAGATATTTCTGCAAATCTGAAATTCCCAGGGTTTTCTTGGAAATTCTTTTCTCGACTATTTCTCGAGCCATTTTTCTACTGATTGCGGCAATATGTCTTTCAAGCTCACGAACCCCAGCTTCCCGAGTGTACCTGCGAATAATGGTTTTCAGGGCTTCATCGGTTATTGTTAGATCACTCTTGACTAGACTGTGGGCCTGAAGTTGCTTAGGAATAAGATACTGTTTGGCGATATTGAATTTCTCCTCTTCTGTGTAGCCTGGGAAATGGATTACTTCCAAACGGTCAAGCAAGGCGTCCGGAATCGTATCTAGGATATTGGCTGTGGTGATGAAAAAGACATCTGACAGGTCAAATGGGACCTCAAGATAATGGTCTGAGAAGGAGTGATTCTGTTCTGGATCCAACGCCTCAAGAAGTGCAGCAGAGGGATCTCCGCGATAATCACGGCCAATCTTATCGATCTCGTCGAGCATAAAAATGGGATTTCTCGTTCCAGCCTGCTTCACGCCTTGAATAATCCTCCCAGGCAGCGCTCCTACATATGTTCTTCTGTGCCCTCTTATTTCTGCCTCATCGCGAATGCCACCCAAAGATACTTTGATAAATTCTCTGCCTAATGCTCTGGCAATTGAGCGACCAAGAGAAGTCTTGCCGACACCCGGAGGTCCGACAAAACATAAAATTGTAGGCTGGTGTTCTTTCTTTTTTGGTTTTCCTTCGGAATCAACGGCTTTTTTAGCTTTATCTTCTTGAGTCTCCTTTTGTTTTCTAAGCTCCAGTACAGCCAAATACTCCAAAATTCTTTCTTTTATTTTTTTTAAACCATAATGATCTTCGTTAAGAACCTGCTCTGATTTTTTGATGTCAATGTTGTTTGACGAGGCAACAGACCAAGGAAGATCAACTAACCAGTCAAGATAAGTTTTTATATACGAAGACTCTGGATTAAATTGGGACATCTGAATCAGCCTTTTCAGCTCTTTAACCGCTTTTTCCTCTACTTCCTTTGGCATCTTGGCTTTTTTTATTTTCTCCTTAAATTCGTTTATCTCCTTATCTTCACTCTTTCCTCCCAGTTCCTCTTCAATCGTCTTCATTTTCTCGCGCAAGAAAGTTTCTTTTATGCCTTTTTCAAATTTTTGATGGGTCTTGGTGGAGATGTTTTGTTCAATCTCCAAGATGCGAATTTCATGATTAATATACTCTACCTCCTTGATTAATCTATTTTTAAGATTTACTTCCTCCAGCAGTCCCTGCCTCTCATTTTCACGCAGGTCAAGAACCATTGCGACTTGGTATGAGAAGTCCTGCGGAGAAGTAACGTTTAATATATTCATCAGGAACATGAAATCGATTGTTTTACCCAGATTGATGGCTTTTTTGATTTGAGCGGAGATATACTTAATGCTTGCCTGGACTTCCTCATCAGCCACGATTACGTCTTTAATTTTCTGTACCTCGGCCTCATAATATGGTTCTTCTCTCGTTACCTCTTTGATGAGTACTTTTTCCATGCCTTTAACGAGTGCGTTGATCTCACCTTTTTCCCCGTGAACCACATTTTTGACTAAAACCAGGATTCCGACGTTATAAAGATCGTTTTTTGAAGGATTATCCAAAGCAGGATTTTTTTGCATTACCAAAACAATTTTCTTATCTCCTTTTAGAGCCTCATTAATTGCCACCACACTTTTTTGTCTGCCAAAAACCAGGACGTTTTCGGTGTTGGGGAAAACAATTCCTTCACGCACGGCTACAAGCGGGTGTTTGGATTGTTGTGACGGGTCAATTATAAAAACCATATCCGTTAGCAGTATAACTTATTATCTGCTAATTGTCAAATGAAAATTAATTTAGCTTGTTAATACTTGTTAAATTCACAAATTCGTTCAATTAATTATAATCAATCATAACAGCATGGATCCTTATAACCGCAATTTTTGCAAACAGAATCGCGTCCACCAGGCATGCCTTGCAAAATTAACAGTTCACAAGAGGGGCAGATGCGCTCGTTATTATCTGCTCTGCTCCCTAAACCGTCCCTAAGCTCTTTAAACAAAATACTATGGTGATTTTGAACCACAAGTTGCTTCTTTCTCATATTCTATCTATTATCCGCCTAGAAAACAAGCACCAGAGAAACCAGAATTACCGTGCTCACTATCATAAAAAGTACGCTTACATTTGAACCTGCCGAAGGTGGATTTGATTTAGGTTTAGACGTCGGAAAAAGAGTAAGTATTGGCGTCCCTGTGGGGATTAACTGTGCAATTGCGACACCACCTGTAGGTATTGGCGTCACTGTTGGCATTACCGGAAGGGTTGGAACACCTGTAGGTATTGGCGTCCCAGATGGTGTTATCTGAGGGGTTGCGGCTAATGTTGGTGTTGGTTGTGTGGAAATGATGATCTCAACAAGGGGAGGCGTTATTGTAGTTGTGGGGGTTATTACCTTGGTGGGAGTTGGTATTGCTGCTGTTGGGGTTGGTGTTTGAGTTGGTAGTAACGCTTGTACTTGCTTTCCTGTTGGGGTTATCCCTTGGGTCGGAGATGGTGTGGGCGTGTTTTGAGTTGTGGGCGTGAGAATACCAACTCCAACGCAACTATTGACGGCTTTGCTTTCAGGCCCCATCCCGCATTGATTGACAGCCTTAACAGTACATATATATGTATGACCAACAAGCGGCGTAAAGGATATTCTGGTCTCTTGAGTTGTACCTTCCTTTGCCAGCTGGTTATCTGTTTGGTCAAAAATCACAAAAGAGTATGAAGTTGCTCCTGTCACTGCGCTCCAACTACATGTTGCTCCGTTTGCCGGACAGCTCAAAGACGTTTTTGTCTGCGCTCTTTCTTGAAAACTTGTCGATTCTGGCTTAAGTATTGTAAATAAACCAAACCCGACTCCCAAAAGAAGAAAAATCAGGATGACAATCAAAACAATTGTTTCTTTTTTATTATGTTTAGGTCTGTCCAAAGGATACAGTTTTATTTGTGGCTCCATAACTATTTTTATTGTGATTGATTACAGAGCGGGCAATCAATTTTTAAATTGGTTATTGCGCCTGGCACTGGACAACTTGTAGACATAGGTGCAATAGTTTGCTTTGGTGACGATGTTGTAGACGATATTTGCGCAGCAGGAGCTTTACAAATGGAATCGCGGCGGTTTCCCCCCATGTGAAAACTGAAATGACAAGGAGGTCCTACATCGATCTGCCAGATTCCACAAATTTGAGGGGGGGCAAAAGCCTTCAAGTGACCGTTCCCGTCGCCTCCTGAAACAACTTTATCCCAGATATTAAGATTGGGATTTGAAGCGCTGAGCTTGTGAATTTCGGCATAATAAGCCAGGTTTTTGGAAGGATCAACAGGGTTTTTTTGACAACCCACCTTGATAGCTTGATCCCACTTTGAGATATGGCATTTAAAAAGAGATACATAACAATTTGTAGGGACTTTGGTATAGCCGGTATTATCATTCCAACCGTAATCGTTACAATGTCCTGATGGTCCACAATTTGAGAAAGTGTCAGAGGCTGCAAGCTGGTTTAAAGTCTCAGGCGCATTAAGAAGATACATGCCTACCGCGATGCCAAGCAGCAATACAACTATAGACAGACCCAATATCGCATTAGTCCTCCTCTTTTTTGGGTGGAAGCTTGCCGAAGAACCGCTTTTATCCATATATGGCTATAAAATCATTGTAGCAATTCAAGGCTGCTTGTCAACTTAATTAATATCAGAGCTGCCAAGGCGAAGACGGGGAATGCGGTCAAGTTTGTCCAAATCTTTGACAAAAACCTGATGCTTTGCTCTGAATGAGGCGGCTATGCCTATCATTGCTGCGTTATCTGTGCAAAGATACTTTTGGGGAGGGAAAATGACTTCACCTTCAACTTTTTTAATCTGTAAACGCAGTCTGCCTCTCAGATATTGGTTTGAGATGACTCCGCCACCGACGATGATTTTTTTTACTCCTGTCTGCTTTATCGCCTTTTCCAGCTTAATCTGCAATGAATCAAATACTGCCTCCTGAAATGAGCTGGCAAGTTCCCTTAGATTCTTACTGATTTCCTTCTTGTCCATTCTCTTTAAGAAATAGTAGAAGGACGTCTTCAGACCGGAGAAAGAAAAGTTCAGATCGTCCGACCTGCTCATGGGCCGGGGGAATTTGTAAGAATCGCTGTTCTTGACTTGTCCGGCAAGCCGTTCAATGACTGCTCCACCAGGATAACCCAAGTTCAAAAGCTTAGCTGCTTTGTCCAGGGCTTCGCCAGCCGCATCGTCTACTGTTTCACCCAAGATCTCAAACTGCAGTTCACTCCTCCAAAGGACCAGTTCTGTGTGTCCTCCTGAAATCAAAAGAACAAGATAGGGGAATATCAGATCTCTTCTGGGATTACCCTTGTTGTTTTGGGCAAAGTTGGCATAAATATGCCCTTCCATATGGTTTACTGCAATGAGTTTTCTACTGTATTTTTTTGCCAGCTCTTTAGCTTTATTGATCCCAACCTCCAGGGCAATTGCCAGACCCGGGCCGTAAGTAACGGCAATTGCATCAATATTTTCTATTCTCGTCTTTGCCTTTTGGAGAGCTTGTTTAATGACCATGTCGATACGCTCTTCGTGTGCCTTTTTCGCAAGCGAGGGAACAACTCCACCCCACTTTTTATGGATAAGAATCTGTGAATAAATAGCATTGCCCAATATTTTTCGCTCCGTAACAACAGCCGCTGCCGTCTCATCGCAGGATGTCTCAATAGCCAGAATTTTCACGTTGACAATTGATAAACTTTTATTGCTCGCGTTTTTTGGTTTACGTAATCCATTTTCACAAAGATCACTTTTCCTTTTTTACGTAAAACCTCAATCAGCGGCGCTGCTTTCTCACCCCATTCGAAACAGAGAATATTCCCCTTGGTCAAATATTTTTCCAACCCCAAATGTTTAAATTCCTCCTCATCCGTCAAGTTATATAAGTCAACGTGGATTAGTTTTTCAATGCCCTTTTTCCAAACATCGTATTCGTAATAAGTCACAAAAGTCGGGGAGATGATGTTCCCAATTCCCAACGCCTCGCCTACTCCTTTGACAAAAATCGTTTTTCCAACCCCAAGCTCGCCTTGCAAGATAAAAATCTGCGGTTGATTATAGCTATATCTCTTTAGCATGCGCTGAGCTATTTTTTTTGTTTCCTCCGGAGTTTTTGAGATAAAGGTCTCCCTGTCGGAGATTTTGAAGTCTCCTTGGCGAATAATTTTTATCGTCGGAGTCGTCAGATCAACGATTGTCGAAGGTTTGTTTCGGGGAAGTTTTCCTGCATCGACTATTAAGTCAATCAGCCGCTTCTTTTTTTCCGGCAACTTCCTCAGCAAAGGCTCTATGGAATAATGGGGAGGCTGTCCCGAGATATTTGCCGATGTGGCAGTGAGAGCTCGTCCCAGCTCCTCAATCAGTCTATTTACGGGTTGATAATCAGGGATCCTTACCCCAAGCGTGCCCTTTTCAGACTCAAGGAGTTTAGAAACCTTTTGTTTGGATTTTAGAATCACGGTAAAGGGCCCGGGGAATAAAGCGTCAAGAGTCTTTCTATTATTATTATCAATCTCAACTAAACCTGCAATTTTTTTGGCGGTGGTAAAAACAGAGATCGGCTTGCCCGCAGGCCTGCTTTTAAAAGCAACCAGTTTGGCAACGGCTTTTTCATTAGTTGCATCAGCCAAAAGAGCGTAAACCGTATCTGATGGAAAGATGACAAGTCCACCCTGCCGAAGAGCGTCCAATGCGGCAGTTATTTTATTTAATTTGACTTTTTTCATGCCTGAGTGTAGCAATTTTACCAAAATTCTGCTAAAATGATTGCCATGGCAGCCAAAAAACCCAATGGTTCTCCTAAAAAACCGAGGGATATCCCAGGGAGCAAAGACATCAAAAAAATCACAGAGTTTAAGCTAAACCTGAATATTCGGACTCTTTTTATTGTTTTGTTTGCAGTTTTCTTCCTTTTTTTTATCTATCGCTCATTCACCAATGAAGTTAAGCAGGTCATGCCCGAAAAAACCATAACTACGATCATCAATGAGATTAAAGAACACAAAATCAAACAGGTAGAGATCATCGATAATAAAATTATTATCCATTATAAAAACGATCAGCTGGCCTTGGCGTACAAGGAAACCGGACAAAGCTTCATCGGAGCCCTTAAAGACTCGGGCGTCAATCCCAATGAAGTCAATATTTCCATAAAGGATACCCAGGGTTCTCTGGGCTTGATTACAGTCCTGAGCAACATTATTCCGACAATTCTGATGGTTGCTTTCTTTATCTTCATTTTCAGACAGGCAAAAGGAGCTCAGGATTCTGTTTTTTCCTTTGGTAAAGCGCGAACGAAGCAGTTTACTAAAGACATGCCCAAAGTCACCTTTGGTGATGTTGCTGGAGTGGATGAGGCTAAACGCGAGCTTGTAGAAGTGGTTGACTTCTTGAAACATCCGGAAAAATATAAAAAACTCGGCGCCAGAACACCCAAAGGCGTCATTTTAATAGGTCCCTCAGGCTGTGGAAAAACTCTTTTGGCTAAGGCTGTGGCTGGGGAGGCAGGAGTACCCTTCTTCTCTATCGCCGGCTCTGAATTTATGGAAATGCTGGTGGGCATAGGTGCGGCCCGCGTGCGCAGTCTCTTTGAAACGGCTAAAAAAAGCGCTCCTACAATCATATTTATTGACGAGGTGGACGCAATCGGCCGAGCCCGATCAGTGGGGATTATGCCTTCTCACGATGAGCGTGAACAGACCTTGAATCAGATTTTGGTGGAAATGGACGGTTTTGCACCAACTGAACAAGTGGTCGTAATTGCTGCAACCAACCGCGGAGATCTGCTGGATTCGGCGCTCCTTCGCCCTGGCCGATTCGATAGAAGAATACTGGTTGATTATCCTGATCTTCAGGGAAGAAAAGATATTCTTAGAATACACGCTCGCGGTAAGCCGTTTGAAAGTGATGTTAACTGGGACCGCGTGGCCAAAAGAACCGTTGGCTTCTCCGGGGCAGATCTGGAGAATATGCTCAATGAGGCTGCCATTGATGCTGCCCGTCAGGAAAAAACAAAAATTTCGGTAGACGATATTGAAGAGGCTGCAACCAAAGTCAAGCTTGGGCCTGAAAAAAAACGCCTACAGTCAGATATGGATAGAAAACTAACTGCTTATCATGAGGCAGGCCACGCAGTAGTCTCGCATTTTATGCCTCATACTGATCCTGTCCATCGCATCTCAATCGTTTCGCGAGGCATGGCGCTCGGCTATACTCTTATCCCTCCTGAAAAAGATAAATTACACGAAACCAAAACTCATCTACTGGAGCGTATTTCCGTTATGATGGGCGGACGAGCTGCTGAAGAGGGCGTCTTTAATGAGGTCACAACAGGCGCAGCCAATGATTTTGATCAAGCAACTCAAGTCACCAAAGCTATGGTCATCCAATATGGGATGAGTGATCTTGGTCCTATCAATTTTGGACCCCTGGTTGACATCACAGATATGGGCAGAGCATACTGGCAGGAAAACCCGATTTCTCAAGATATGTTGGCAAAAATAGATCAAGAGGTGAAAAAAATTATCACACATTGTTATCAAGAATCAGTAAAAGTTCTCAAAGAGCAACGGCAGTTATTGGATAAAGTAGCTGCGGAGCTTATTGCCAAAGAGAGTCTTGATCAAGACGAATTTGAAGCAATAGTCGGGCCTAAACCAAAAGTAACTTAGATTGTCATGGATACTCTTCTTCTGATTGACGGTAATGCAATTATGCATCGAGCTTTTCATGCTCTACCTCCTTTCAAAACCAAGGGTGGAATCCCTACTAATGCAGTTTATGGATTTTTCTCTATGCTCTTTAAAACCATTAATGATTTTAATCCTCAATTTGTGACTGTCTGCTTTGATACCCCAAAACCTACCTTTAGAAAAAAATTATTTAAGCAATATCAGATACATCGGCCGAAAATGGATGATGATCTCAGTAGTCAATTTCCCTTGATTAAAGAACTCCTGCAGAAGGCAGGCATTTATCATGAAGAAAAACCAGGATTTGAAGCCGATGATGTCATCGGAACGATAACAAAATCCGTTCCTAAGGATCAATTCAAAGTTCTCATTTTAACTGGAGATAAGGATCTGATGCAACTTATAGATGGCAATGTTTATACAATAACTCCTCAATTGGGCTTTAGTAAAACTAAGATTTTCGATCGGAAGGAAGTTGTTGCCAAATTTGGGATTCAACCTGAACAGATCCCTGATTTTAAAGCTTTGGCCGGAGATCCTTCTGACAATTACCCTGGAGCAAAAGGAATCGGTCCTAAAACTGCATCAAACCTCATCAAAGAATATCATTCTGTCGAAAACTTACTAAAAAATATAGATAAACTGCCGGAAAAAATAAAGAAAACCATCACGAAATATAAGAAAGATATTTTATTGTCAAAAAAATTAGCTCAAATCATCACTGATATTAAAATAAAATTTGCTCTGGAAAATGCGAAGTTTGCTGGATTTAGGCCAGAGTTGAAAGATTCCCTTCTTAAGCTGGAAATGTATTCTCTCGCCGGTCGATTTTTTAGCGATAGAAAAGTTGCTGAGCAAAAAGTGAAAAAACCAAAGAAAAAACTTGAGATCGTCTCCTCTCAAATCGGCTTGTTTTGAAGAATGATACAATTGAACTATGAAAACAGCCGTAGTCTACGACTGGATTGATAAGTGGGGTGGCGTGGAAAGAGTCTTGTTGACGATGGCCAAAATGTTTCCCAGAGCTGATTTTTATACCTCATATTATGACCCTGAAACCGCTTCCTGGGCAAAGAATTTAAATATTAAAACTTCATTTATACAAAAACTTCCTAATTTTATTAAAAAAAACAGGATCTTATCTTTGCCCTTTTATCCTTATGCATTCGAGTCTTTCAATTTTTCAGATTATGAATTGGTGATTTCCGTCTCCTCTTCATTTGCCAAATCTGTAATAACCAAACCCCACACGCTTCATCTTTGCTATTTATTGACGCCGACCCGTTATTTCTGGCTCGATACAGAGACATATCTTAATAGTCCCTTAAAACAACTTGGCAAGATTCGCTTAAAGAAATATCAAGATTGGGATTATGTAGCAGCCCAACGGCCAGACCGGATTATTTCTATTTCCAAAACAGTACAAGAACGGACCAAAAAATTTTATAAAAGGGCAAGTGAGGTTGTTTATCCACCGTTTGATGTTGAATACTGGGAAAAAATAAACCACAAAATGCCGGCTGCGGGGCAAAAAGCTTCTAAGTTCTTTCTTGTTGTTTCCAGACTTGAACCCTATAAAAAAGTTGACCTTGTCATTAACGTCTTCAATAAACTAAAAGAAAAACTGATCATTGTGGGCAAAGGAACACAAATGTCCAAGCTGAGAAAGCTTGCAGGCCATAATATTGAATTTTTTTCTGATCTGTCAGACGGGGAGCTGGCCAAGCTTTATATGAGCGCTTGCGCGTTAATTATGCCCCAAGAGGAGGAGTTTGGATATGTTTCGCTTGAGGCTCAACTGCTGGGGTGCCCTGTCATTGCTTTTGGAAAAGGTGGTGCGACAGAAACGGTACAAGATGGGAAAACCGGTATTTTTTTTGACCATCAAACGGTTAAAGCTCTGACCGGCGCGGTTGCAAGATTTGCCAAGATAGAATACAATTTGAAAAAGAGCGCAATAGAATACGGAAAGATCAGTGTGGAGAGATTTTCCTTGACGCGATTTGAAAACATGTTTAAAGCGTTTGTTTCTTAAAAAATTATCTTAAACTTATGAAAGTTGTCTTATTTGCAGGTGGAGTCGGAACTCGTCTTTGGCCCTTATCTAGAAAAAAGACTCCCAAGCAGTTTGGCAAAATTATCGGTGAAGATTCCATGCTCCAAATTGCCGTGAGCAAGCTTTTCCCCCTTTTCAAATGGCAGGATATCTACATCTCGACCGGAAAACAATATGCAGAGACAGTCCGCAAACAACTTCCCAAACTACCCAAAGGCAATCTTTTATTGGAACCGGAGATGAGAGACGTTGGACCGGCTGTCGGGTTGGTGATTGCCCAGTTTCTGAAACAAGATCCCAACCAACCTATTGCTCTTTTATGGGGGAGCGATCACCTGATAAAAAATACTAAATTATTTCAGAACGCGCTTACTTCAGCTAACAAACTTGTTAAAAAAGACCCAAATTCTATCGTCTTTGTCGGACAAAAACCCCGTTTCGCCAACCAAAATCTTGGCTATATCGAGTTTGGCAGGGAAATAGCCAAAATAGATCAAGTACCCGTTTATGAATTTATTGGTTTTGGATACCGACCTCATCTATCAACCGCTGAGCGCTGGGTAAAAGACGGCAAACACGCTTGGAATTTAGGATATTTTGTTACTACTCCCGCTTTTTTGTGGCAATCATTTGAACAGTTTGCTCCTAACCTTTTTAAACAACTTAAAGAAATTAGTGAAGCTTATCAGACAAAAAATTATGAGACTGTCTTAAACCTTGTCTACCCAAAAATAGAGAAAGTCTCATTCGACAATGCAATTCTTGAGCGCATTGATCCCCAATTCGGACGCGTCATTTCTGCAGACATCGGCTGGAGTGATGTTGGCGCATGGGAAGGGTTGAAAGAAGCTTTGGAGGAAAGTAAGGAGGCCAATGTCAGCAATGGCAATGTGCTTCTGGAAAACTCATTCGACAATCTTGTTTATAACTATGAAGATGAGAAACTGCTTGTCGGGATTGACCTTGAAGATCTTTTGATTGTCAACTCAGGAGACGTTATCTTGGTTTGCAAAAAAACTTCTGTACCGAAAATAAAAACTCTCGTTGAAAGTTTTAAGGGAACAAAGCACGAGAAACTAACATGACCGCCCCTGCTAATCCTTTCGTAGGAAAAACCTATGATAAATATTTAAAAAGAATCCTGGACATTTTTCTAGCGTTTACCCTGCTGGTTATGTTCTCTCCAATTTGCATTCTGACCGTTTTAGCGATAAAATTAAACTCTAAGGGCTTTTTTTTTGCGGATGTGCCAGAGCGGATCGGCCAAGATAAGAAGCGATTCAAAATGTATAAGTTTCGCTCCATGATTACAAATGCCCATGCGCTCTTGAGAACTGATCCGAGGTTTAGGCTTCTATATGAGGAGTATAGGAAAGGAAGCTATAAACTAAAAGGGGATCCCAGAATAACGGCTGTTGGGAAATTCATCCGGAAACATTCCATCGATGAGATTCCACAATTGATAAACGTCTTAAACGGCGAGATGAGCATCGTTGGACCCAGGGCCTATTATCCAGATGAGTTGGAGGAACAACAAAAGAAATATAAGCAGACTAAGGGCTTGGTGAGGAGAGTATTATCAGTTCGACCGGGAATCACCGGCTTATGGCAAGTTTCAGGCCGATCTGAAATAAATTTTGATAAAAGGATAGTGCTTGATGCCAAATATGTTGATCATTTATCATTATGGAACGATTTAAAAATAATTTTCAAAACCCCCTTAATAATGATAACTGGCAAAGGGGCAATCTAAATTCAGTGCGCAGAAAGTCCCCGCTTTTTTTCAATAAAAAATCACGGCGCGTATGGGCAGGTGTTTTTGTTTTGGTGTTGCTTCTTGGCTATTTTTTCGTCTTTAGGCCTGTCTTGCAAATTAAAGTGCGCGCGCAAGAAGTTGCCGCTTCTGCAAAAGAATTAAAGACTGCTTTTACCAAAAACGATATTGATCTGGTAAAAAAACAACTTGACGATCTTAATAAAAAATACCAGGATCTGGAAAAAGAGTCACAAGCTATATACTGGGCGGCATTTATCCCTTACGTCGCCGACTATAAAAATGGGGTCGAGGCCGGAGATTATATCATCAAAGCGGCACATGAGGCAGTTGTAGCTATTGCTCCTTATGCAGATTTGATTGGTTTCAAAAAAGGAGAATCTTCTTTTCTCGAAAAATCCTCCGAGGACAGGCTTCAAACCGCAGTACTGACCCTGGATAAGGTTCTGACTCGAATAGATGTCATCTCAGATGACATTAAAAATGCCCAAGAGCGAATCAATAAAATCGACCCTAATCGTTATCCTGAGCAATTTGGCAAAACCGTTGTCAAAAGCAGCATTGTCAATCTAAAAAATCAATTTGCCGGGTTAGCGTCTCTTTTTGTGGATGCCAAACCGCTGTTGAAAAATATTCCCAATATCTTTGGTAAAGATAAGGAAAAGACCTATCTGATATTATTTCAAAACGATAAAGAACTCAGGGCCACCGGCGGCTTCCTTACTTCATACGCCGTTTTTAAGATAAAAGACGGAAAGCTTCGAGTTGAAAAGTCAGCAGACATGTATACTCTTGATCAGACGATAAGCGCCCATCCGGTTGCGCCACCTGAGATCTTGACTTATCACAAGAATGTAAGTCAGTTTTATATCCGGGACAGTAATCTTTCTCCGGATTTAGTTAAATCCATTGAGCTTTTTAATTCCCTCTATGCTAAGAGCTCGGAAAAGGTTGATTACGATGGAATCATTACGCTGGATTCGAAAATATTAGTCGACATGTTAACCATCTATGGAGATACCGAAGCTGATGGAGTAAGATTCTCCGCCAATAAAGACAAGCGCTGCGACTGCCCACAGGTCCTCTATACTTTATTTGATCTTGTCGATCGACCTGTTAATTATGTAAAAGAAAATCGCAAAGGTATCCTGGGAGATCTGATGTTTGCATTACTTAATAAAGCGCTCGCTTTTTCTCCTTCAAAATATTACGGCACCTTAATGCAGACTATGTATAAAAATCTTCAGGAAAAGCACATGCTGCTTTACTTTACCGACCAACAACTCCAAACGTCTGTTGAGAAAATTAATTTCGCAGGGAGAATCCGGGATTTTGATGGAGATTATTTACACATCAACAACGTCAATTTTGCCGGAGCAAAATCCAATCTATTTATTTCCGAGGTTGTCGACTCAAAAACTAAAACCGGCTCGCAAGGGGTTGAAAGAGAGGTTTCGATCCAATTCCGCAATCCCTATCCTCACTCCGATTGTAATTTGGAAAGAGGAGGATTGTGTCTTAATGCCCAACTTCGGAACTGGATGAGGGTCTATGTTCCCAAAGGTTCGAAGCTTTTGAAATTTGAGGGGTCAGAGACTCAAGTTAAAACTTATGAGAGCCTTAATAAAACAGTCTTTGAAGGTTTTTTGAAAATTAACCCATTGGGTTATGCTAAAGTTAACATAAAATATACACTACCAAGCTATATTTCCACTAGTCCCTATCAGCTGATGGTTCAAAAACAACCAGGGGTTGATGCGCTGACACTTAAAGTTGAAGCCGATGGAAAAAAACTTTACGATAATCTCTTTGACACTGACAAGATTTTAAGCGCTGGCCAGTAATTTTCTTTTAGTTCTTTTTGATAAGTGCTTCATATGTCCAGAACGTCCAAAACCGAAGGGATCGTACTGAAGAAAAAAAACCTTCCGAATCAGGATATGATCGTGACTATCTTTTCGGAAGTGATGGGTAAAATCCGCATTCTGGCTAAAGGCGTCAAAAAAATATCAAGTAAGAGACTTCCCCATCTGCAAACAGGCAACATTATAAATGCAGTAATTTATAACAGTGAAAAAAGACTCTATTTGCAAGAAACGTCTCTTATCTCAGGTCTCACTCAAATAAAAAAAGACTCTAAAAAAATAAGCTTTGTTTATTTTTATTTTCACATAATCGATAGGTTATTGCCCGAAAATCAGCAGGAGCCGGATATTTATAATGCCGTAAAACGTTTTCTGATTGATTTATCAAAATCCTCTACCACTATTCCCCTGCTTGAAAAACACCTAAACATCCTGATGAAAAAGCTCGGTTACATCAGTAAAAAGGGCAGCTTAGATGAAATTCACAAGTTGGTGGAGGAGCTGATAAACGAAAAGGTACCGCTGATTATTATATAATTTCAACAATGGATAAAATCGTTGCCTTAGCAAGGAGACGGGGATTTATTTACCCGTCTTCGGAAATTTATGGAGGATTGAGCGGTTTTTGGGATTTCGGCCCACTTGGGGTGGAGCTTAAAAACAATCTCAAACGAGAATGGTGGAAAGCTCTGGTCCAGACTCGAGATGATGTTGTGGGTATCGACGCTTCAATCATTATGAATCCCGAGGTTTGGAAAGCCTCAGGTCACATCGACGCTTTTACTGATCAATTAGTTGAATGTAAAATCTGCCACCAACGATTTAGAGCCGATAAACAGGAAGAAATTGCAGAACACGAAAAAACTCATCACCATAAAAAAACTTCCTGGACTAATCCAAAAAGCTTCAATTTACTGGTTGAAGTGCTTTTAGGAACTACGCAGAAGACAAAGGCATACCTTCGGGGTGAAATCACTCAAGGTGCGTTTGTCAATTTTCAAAACGTGGTTGACTCAACGCGGGTCAAAATCCCCTTTGGTATTGCCCAAATTGGAAAAGCCTTCCGTAATGAGATAACTCCTGGAAATTTTATTTATAGAAGCCGTGAGTTTGAACAAATGGAGCTTGAATACTTTATCCAGCCAAACGATAAAGACGGTCAAAAATGGTTTGAGTATTGGAGGAGGGAGCGCATGGCTTGGTATGTCTCACTCGGAATGAATAAAAAGAGGCTTCGCTTTAGAGCTCATAAGCAAAACGAGAAAGCTCATTACGCCAGGCAGGCTGAGGATATTGAGTATCAAGCTCCTTTTGGCTGGGCAGAGTTTGAAGGAATTCATCACCGGGGTGACTGGGATCTTTCCCACCATAAATTGACTTATAAAGACAGCGATGCAGGAGGAGAATATACGCCGTGGGTCATTGAAACCTCAGGCGGAGTTGACAGATCGACTTTATTTTTTCTCCTGGACGCATATACTGAGCAAGACGGCCGCACCTATCTTAAGCTCCACCCTAAGCTTGCCCCGTTTAAAGTCGGCATATTTCCCCTAGTCTCCAATAAAGACAACCTGGTCAATAAAGCTCGCGAAATTTACAATTTGCTAAAGGTGGAATTTAATACCGCTTGGGATGATCGGGGCAACATCGGCAAGCGTTATGCCTCACAAGACGAGATCGGAACGCCATTTTGTCTGACCGTTGATTATGAGACTCTGGAAAAAGATTCAATAACCGTGCGCGACCGCGATAGCGCCAGACAGGAAAGAATACCTATAGAAAAAATCTCTCAATATTTGCACAAAAAATTGTTATAAACTATAATAAGATTAAAATACTTTTAATAATTAAACCTAACGTGTATGAAAAACCTACTAAACGGTAAAAAAATTGTAATTGCCGGTGTAGTTATTGTTATTTTATTAGTTGGAGGTGTTATGCTCTTGGGCGGAAAAAGTTCGCAAAAGCCTGGGCAAACTGAGACGTCTATTAAAAATGAGGCTGCCATCCCCACGGTTGATTCATCGGTCAAAGTCACACTTGAACCTCTGCCAAGCGGGAAAGAAGTGTTTTTGACGGTCAAAGGCATTCCTTCAGGTACAAAGAACCTTGAATACGAATTAAGTTACGACGCCAGGAATGCAGGTCCACGAGGAGTATTGACCCAGATTGACGTAAGCGGGCAGGATTCTTATGAGAAAAAAATTACCCTTGGAACCTGTTCCTCCGGGACGTGCATCTATGATGATGTTGTAAGTGATTTCAGGCTTTCGCTTAAATTTACAGGAGGATACGGTCAACGAATTTTTGAGAAAGATTTCCCCCGGAAGTAACTCTTTTTTTAGTAATTAAAGCGAGGGTGTCACTCAATTTAGGTTATGCCTATCATTAAATCAGCCCGAAAAAAGTTGAGACAGGATAAAACGAGAACTAAAATCAACGCAAAATACATTGCTGCCTATAGAAACGCTCTCAAAAAACTCAAAAAACAAAAAGGAAGCCTGGCAACCTTGAGGGAGGCTCATCGCCGCATCGATAAAGCTCTCAAAAAAAATCTTTTTCATAAAAATAAAGCAAATCGCCTGAAATCGCAAGCCTCCAAATTAGCTCGTAGCTTTTCTTCCAAAAAACAGGTAAAATCAAAATAATGAAGTACGGAATCAATTTAGTTGGCGAAAGAAAACTAGATTTATTAGAGACCATTCTTTATTTTTTTATAAATTATCTCCGATATATTCTAGTTATTACTCAACTGGTTGTAATCGCGGTGTTATTCTATCGTTTCAGCATCGATCAGAGCATTATTGACCTCAAAGAGACCATTGACCAAAAAAAAGAAATTGTCAAAACGGTCAGCCCCCTTATTGCCGAGGTCAAAAAGGTGGATAGCCAAGTTACAGAAATTAAAAAAATAATAGTTCAACAAGATTCCCAACAAAAACTCCTGAACTATCTTTTATCTCAATTCCCCGCATCTGCGAACTTATCCCAACTTTTGCTAGATTCGGATAAATTAAGTCTGATAGGTTCATCCACCAACGCGAAAGATATCCAGCTTTTTTATAACAGGCTTAAAAAAGACGGCAAGTTCGCCTCGGTCAATCTGGCAAATATTCAAAAGTCTGATTTGGGTTATTTGTTTACTTTAGAGGCGGGAGGATTCAAAAATTAATATGGATAAATCAAGCGCAGCAAAAGATTTAATCAAGCAGTTAAAATCAAAAAAAGCCAAGGACTATACGTTTATTACCTTATTCTTTTTAATTTTTTCGATTTTTATTATCTTTGCCATTCGACCATCTCTTATCACTGCAATATCCTTAAGACAGCAGCGCAATGATCTGGAAAAACTCGATGCCCAATACGAGAGCGTAGTTGCCAATATCGTCGCTAATCAGTCGACTCTGGAGAATATCCGTGACGGATTATATCTCATCAATGACGCTCTCCCCACCGGAGCTTTGATTAATAAGCTCGTCTCCGACATTGAAAGCGAGGGGAAAACAGATTCTATAAATTTCGTCAAAGTCGATATCGGTGAAGTCAATCTGATCCAGAAAATCAGGGATAAACCTCAATCAGCTGTAATCAATATCGAGGCAACATGCACCTTTGAGAATCTGCTAAAATTTGTTCAAGGTCTTTCAAATCAGAGAAGGCTCAAATTAATCAAGCAGTTCACAATTTCCAGGGACAATCAAGCAGCATCCACAAGCGCAAATCTAAAAGTTCTGATGCAGATTGAGGGATACTATTTATGAACCGCAAGGAATTATTTGTTTTATCTTTAACTATCTTCCTGACTGTCGTCATCTGGGTTGTCTCGGACATTGTCCATGCCCGAGCTAGAGAGCACGCAAAACTGGATATGTCTGTTCCCTCTACAAAAGAGTACCATATAGACAAGAATATTTTTACAATTTTGCAAAACAGAGCTCCCTAAATGAATTATACCCAACTCTACGCCAACAAGAACGAGATTAAGATTCCCACAATATTTTCCCTCGTCTTTATTGGTCTGACTATTTTTTTTATCACTAAATTTTTTTCTAATACGAGTAATTTTTCCCGCGCGTCTCTAAAAAAAATAAGCCGGATTGAAATCACCAATGTCTTTCCAAACCAAACGACAATTTTTTGGCAAACAGATCAGAAAAAGGCAGGTTGGATTGTATACGGGACAAATGAAAACCAGCTTGATAACATTGCTCTTGATCAGAAAGATGCCAAAGGAGCCAAGGTGGCGTATGTAAATCATTACATTGTGCTGCAGAATCTAAAAGAAAATAGTCGCTATTTTTTCAAGTTTGTCGTCGATAACAGCTTGATTGGAAAAGATAGTGACAAGCCCTTCACCTTTACAACTATCAGCAATAAAATAGCAGTCAATAATCTGCAGCCTGCATATGGAAAGGTTCTCAACCCGCGTGGACAGCCGCTTGAGAATGCGGTAATAATCCTTTCTGTAAACAATACTTATTCCTTATCTGCTCTATCTAAAAATTCCGGGGAGTGGCTTATTCCCCTCAACTACATTATTGACAACAAAACTCAACAACTAAAAACACTTTCCAAGACTGATGTAGTTAAGATTCAGATGCTCGACGAGGAAGGACACAATTCCAATATTACCGCCACTCTCTCAAGTCTCAGCCCAATTGCCGAGACTTTAACGATTGGCAAGGATTATAATCTTCTGCAAAAAAATGATGTGCTCTCGGCAGTGTCCAGCGATAATGGAGGCTCAGCCATAGAAATCATCTTTCCTAAGGAAAATGCAACGATTCCAGCCGGTAACCCGCTGATCAAGGGAAAGGCAATCCCCGGGAACACTCTGACAATTAGCGTAAATGAGGATAAATCGACGACTTCGGTCCAGACTAAAGCGGATAGTCATGGGGTCTGGCAAATAACTTTACCCCAGGGGCTTGCTCCAGGCTCTCATCAACTTGTGCTTCAGACTAAAGATCCCAATGGAAACACTCTTACCAAAGTACGCACATTTACTATTGCCAAAGCGGGTGAACGGGTGCTTGGAGAAGCCACTGGTTCTGCCACTCCTACGGTGACTGCAACATTAACGCCTACTGTTGGACCTACAGCTTCTCCCACCAAAGCGATAACGCCTACTACCCCTGTAAGTGGAGGGAATATGACGTATCTGGGCCTCTCAAGCGCCGCGCTTGTTCTTCTGGGATTAGGTCTTCTTGTTTTGTTCTAATCAAACTCAAAAAATCACGCAACTTTTTTTATCAACGGCTGAAAAAATACAGGCAGAATATTGATGAATAGTTTTATAATCGCTATTTTTTGGAATAAGCACATAGCGCCCGTCATATGAATCAGAGCCAGGAATATCAAAAAAATCGCGGGGCAAAGCAAAGGTATCTTGTTTAAAATCTCTCCCAAAGACAATTGATTTGGCGATAATCGCCGCTTGTTGATTTGAAATGTCTCTTGAGATGATCGGATCTGTATATTTATAAAGCTCCTCAATCCGAGATATATTCAGAGACTGGATAATTTTTGTGACTTTATCTTTCACGGCAAAAAGCACCTTTTGCTGGCGCCTGCTGCGGGCAAAATCGCTTCCCTCCTCACCAATTGCATTTCTTGACCGGACAAACTTCAAAGCATTTTTTCCATCCATGTGCGCCATCCCTTTGTTAAATGAGATTGTTTCATAACGGCATAGAAACTCTTTATCTCCACCGCAAGTATCTTCTTCCTTGCCTCCAATCGGATATTTTTTATCAGTAAACGAGCGTTCTATATCAACATCAATACCGTCAAGGTAGTTGATCAGATTTTCAAATCCCTGAAAATCGATGACCACTGAATATTGGATGGGGATACCGATCACGGATGCGACTTCGGCTTTTGCCAGTTTAATTCCCCCTCCTTTTTGTTTAGCCTCGCCATAGGCATAAGCCGAGTTTATTCTATCGTTTAGAGTGGAGCTCCAGATATCCCTGGGAATGCCCAATGTAGTGAGCCTATTTTTGGCAAAGTCGTAATTGGCAACCTCTATCGAATCCGAAAGCGTAGAGCCCTCATGTGTCCCGCCGGCAATTCCTAAAATAAGAATATTGGTCCGATTGTCTACTTTTCTTATCGAATCCCAAGATAATAAAGTTTTAAGCGGAGAAATTTTAAGCGTACTTTTAAGTAAAAGATAATACGGTCTAAGGATTAAAAGGATTAAAATAGAAAAGGCAAAAAAAATAAAGAGAAGGACTAGGAATTTCCGTCTCATACCTGTGAGATAATCCGGGTGAGTCTTTCAGGGTCAAGTGACGCCCCGCCAATAAGCAGCCCGTCTATCTGATCGGAGGCAAGATACTGTGATACATTCTGGTCGGTAACGCTCCCGCCGTATAAGAATTTTACCGAATCACTAAGCCCAAGACTGCCTCTTATCAGCAGAACATTTTCCAAAGGGGCATTCTCACCTGTCCCAATTGCCTCAACCGGTTCATAAGCAACCAATTCAACGCCTTCAACGAGTTTATCCTCTGTGCTGCGCACGCAGAGGATTGTTTTAAGCTGATATTTGTGTGCCGCCTCTATTTTTTTAGCAATAATTTCATCGGTTTCATTAAAATACTTCCTTCTCTCGCTGTGACCCAAAATAACATAATCTATAAGCCCTTGCAATGATTTTGCAGTGACTTCACCCGTATAACTTCCCTCGTCAAACTCGGAAAGATCCTGGGCGCAAACATAGAGATTTTTTAACGACTTGACATAATCCAAGACAATCCCTAAAAAAGGGAGGGGGGGAGCAATAAGAACTACTACATTTTCCTTGTCTTGATAATTTTTGGCAAATGTCTCAAGCCACAGCTTTGTTTCGTCCAGGTTTTTATTGGCTTTCCAGTTGGCGACGATATATTTCATCTATAATGAGATTATAAGCTATGATCAGGTCTGTCTTCAATGGTTTAAATCCGCAGCAAAAAGAGGCCGCTTTTTATACGGCTGGCCCCTCAATTATTCTTGCCGGTGCAGGATCCGGAAAAACGCGTGTCTTGATTTATAAAGTCATCAATCTAATCAAAAATCACAATATTCTACCTTCTTCCATAGTCATGATTACTTTCACCAACAAAGCGGCCACCGAGATGAGGGAGCGGATTGAAAAACAAATCCCCAAGGGGGAAAGGCTTGGATTTATTGGTACTTTCCATTCCTTTTGCGCACGCATCCTGCGCATCGACGGCGAAAAGATTGACATTGACCGCAATTACAATATTTTTGACGAATCAGACCAGCTGCAGATAATTAAAACAATTCTTAAAGAAAAAGACATCTCCAAATTTACGCCTTCTTATTATCTCAATAGAATCTCCACCTGCAAAAATCAAATGATCGCACCGGGAAGATTTTTAGAAATTTTTTCTGACTACGCAGCGCCTGAAACATATATAGTCTATAAAGAATATCAAAAAGAACTAGCAGAAAATAAAGCGCTAGATTTTGATGATCTTCTCATTAAGGCAATTGAACTTTTGACTTTTGATCAAACAGTGAGAGAAAAATATCACAATAAATACAGATTCTTTCTGGTTGATGAATTCCAGGACACCAATTTGGTTCAATACCATCTGACCAAGATGCTTTCCGGAAAATATAAAAATATCACTGTTGTGGGCGATTTTTCGCAAAGTATTTATTCTTGGCGGGGAGCAGATATTGGTAACTTGGAAAAATTACAAAAGGATTTTCCAGATTGTAGAGTCTTCCATCTGGAAACAAACTATAGATCAACGCAAACAATTTTGGATTTTGCCTACACAGTAATCACCAAAAACAAAACTCACCCTGTGCTGCATTTGACAACCATAAATGATAAGGGGGAAGAAATCATATTTCTGGAAGTTGATAATGAGCAGGATGAGGCAATTTTTGTGACTGAGGAAATTCAGAAACTAAGTCCTTCACACGACCTTTCCCAAATTGCCGTACTTTATCGCACCAATGCCCAATCAAGAATAATGGAAGAGGCACTCCTTCATTATGGCGTCCCTTATGTCTTGGTCGGTGGAACAAGATTTTACGAAAGGAGGGAAATCAAAGACACACTTGCCTACCTCAGATTAATTACTAATCCGGATGAAAAAGTTGCCAAAGAACGACTGCAAAAACTTGGTAAGACTCGCTGGAAAAATTTCCAAGAAGCGTATGCTCAACTTATAGAGAATAAAGATAAATTCACTACCGAAGAGTTGATGGAAAAAGTCTTTCAGGCAACCAAATATCTGGAGCTTTATAATCCCAAAGATGAAGAAGATTACAGTAGGCTTGAGAATATAAGAGAATTAAAGTCTGTGGCGATTCGTTTCCCCAATCTAACCGAGTTTCTGGAACAAGTTGCTTTAGTGGAATCCGAATATTTTGAGGACGAAAAGAAACGCGGCAAAAAAGATGGAGTAAGACTGATGACTTTACACCAGGCAAAGGGCTTAGAATTCGATTGCGTTTTTATTGTTGGAGTTGAAGAGGGGATACTTCCCCATTCACGCTCTTCAGACGATCATTTTCAGATAGAGGAGGAAAGGCGACTATTTTACGTTGGAATAACACGTACGAAACAAAAGTTATATATTACAAACGCCCGGAAACGGTTTATTTTTGGCCGGAGAAATTATGCCCTGAAATCCCGTTTCCTGATGGATGAGGATTTCATTCAATTTGGTTAAAATAATTCTGGTCGGGGGATGACAGTTAAGTCTCTTTCCTTGAATGTAGTTCTTCTACTTAATTCTCTTCGTAGATCTTCCTGAACTTCAGCTGTAGCTCTATTGGCGTCAATTTCGCACAGATCAATATTCAAGTTAGATTTTTTTATCACGTCTATTAAGGCTTTTTGTATTTGTTGCGAGTTATTCCATCTCTCCAAGAATTTTTCATGAGAAGAGCCACTTATTTCTGCTCCTTCACTATTAGTATTCAAGTGGACAAAATCCATCATTATTTGCTCCGCACCAACTTCTCGGACAGTTCTGAAAATTTTTCGAAGATCTTCGTCCTCATTCAATAAATCTGGAAAAATAAAACTTAAGTCCTTATTTTTTTCTAATCCCGCAACAATCTCTTCATAAAATCTAGAGAAGCTATAATCTTTATTGTTAATATATTGAGATTCAAGAAGTTCATACTCTCTTGGAAATGATCTCCACCTGCTTATTTCTCTCCCTATTGAAATTACCCTTACTGGTTGATCAAAAGTATCAGCGAGTAATATTGCATGTGTCTGCTTATCACCACCAACCGGCCCAAAGAGGAAAAAAAGATGTAAGTCCATAGATCATCGGAATTATATATGTTGTTTAAGCGAAAACCAAGAAATTGGTAAAGCTGAAGCTTACCCACGATATGTCACCAGTGGAAATTTTTAGCACTCCTTCTTGGGGTAGTTTTCTAATTAAGGGGTCAACGAGGGTTTTAGTTGGGATAATGGCATTTCTTGTACTTCTTGCCTGATCCGCACCAGCAGGGGTCATTACGACCGATTTTCCGCTTTTCTGCTGACGGGGCAGGGGAGTCATCAGTAACTGTTCGCCAAGTAACAGTAGCTTTTGATGATTTTTCTGGTTTAACTTCAGACGTCGTTAAATGTTTCGGTACAGGGGACTGCTTATAAGGATCTACTTTTGCAGCTGATTTATAAACCAAATTTTCTTTCTCAATTTTTTCCCGCTCCGGGGGTTGTTGAACTGGGACTTGAGTCTCCTCTATCTCCATTTTAAAAATTCTTCTGATGATCTCAAAATTAATATCGCTCAATAACTTCTCAAACATTGAATATGCGTCGTTTTTATACTCAACTAAAGGATCAAGCTGCGCATAACCTCGAAGATTAATCCCCTCCCTTAGATCTTCTATCGCGGTAAGATGCTCGGTCAGATAGATATCAATGGTCGAGAGAAAAACTGCTCTCACCACTCCGCTCCAGATTTCCTGTCCGAATTTTTTTTCTTTTGCCGCATATTCCTTTTGGATCAGATCGTTGACAAAATTTATAAGACCCTCTATATTCTTCTCTTTTACAAATTGGCTTATTTTCTCCTTGGGCACCGGAATAATCAGATTAAGTTCCTTGTCCAGTAGTCCAATTGTTTCGTTTATGTCCGGCACCTCTTCTATCGGATACCTGTTGATAAGGTTTTGGACCTCTTCTTGAAAAGTCTCAAAAACAGTGTCTTTGAATAACTTTAAGTCTTGATCGGGAAGAATTAATATTTTTCTGCGAAGATCGTAGATTATTTCCCGCTGTTTATTCAATACGTCATCAAAATCAACCAAGTGCTTTCTGGTATCAAAATTGAATCCCTCCACTTTCACCTGGGCCTGCTCTATTGCTTTGGAAACCATTGAGTGAGTGAGAGGTTGATCCTCAGGCAGTTTGAAAAAACCCATCAGTTTAGAAATCTGCTCCCCGCCGAAAATTCTCATCAAGTCGTCTTGGAGTGAAACAAAAAATCTGGACTCCCCTGGATCGCCCTGACGGCCTGCTCTACCTCTTAACTGATTATCGATCCGTCTGGATTCGTGTCTTTCAGTACCGAGTATGTATAATCCACCCAGTGAAACGACCTCATCGTGTTTTTTTTCCCACTCCGCCATCTGCTTTTCAAAGTCTTTTTCTTTACTTTTATTTTTTATATCATTATCGGTGGTTTCGTATCTGCTTGGGGGCTCTCCTCCCAAAACAATATCAACTCCGCGTCCGGCCATATTGGTTGCGACAGTAATCGATCCTTTCTCCCCGGCCTCGGCAATAATTTGTGCTTCTTTTTCGTGGTTTTTGGCATTGAGAACCTGGTGAGGTACTCCTTTCTGGGTCAAAAGCCTGGCAATATGTTCGTTTTTATCAATTGAGGTTGTGCCGATCAGAACCGGTATACCGACTTTATATTGTTGAATTGCTTCCTCCGCGATCGCGTTATATTTTCCTTTTTCAGTCTTATAGACCATGTCCGGATTATCTTGGCGGATCATCTCCCGATGAGTGGGAATTACCAAAACATCAGTCTTATAGATTTTCTGGAATTCTTCAGCTTCGGTTGCAGCAGTCCCGGTCATTCCGGCCAGCTTTTCATATTTTCTGAAATAATTTTGAAGAGAGACGGTGGCGAGAGTCTTTGATTCTCTTTGAATCGGAACGTTTTCCTTTGCCTCAATTGCCTGGTGGATTCCTTCTGAAAAACGTCTACCTTGAAGGAGTCTTCCGGTAAACTCGTCAACGATAATTACTTCTCCCTCCTTAACTATATATTCCTTGTCAATTTTAAACAGGGTCTCTGCTTTCAATGCTGCCTCAATATGGAATAAGGTGTCAAAGTTCTTTTCATAAATATTTGCAACGCCAATAAGTTTTTCTATCCTGACAATCCCCTCCTCTGTCAAATTCGCAGTTCGTGCTTTTTCATCGATTACAAAGTCTTTTTCAGGAACAAGCTGTTTCACAAGGGAAGCGTATTGATAATAGCGGGAAGTATCCTGCTCATAAGGAGCAGAGATAATATGCGGCGTTCGCGCCTCATCAATAAGAACAGAGTCTGCCTCATCGATAATTGCATAGTAAAAGCCTCTCTGGCTAATCTGCTCAGAAGATGTTGCCATGTTGTCACGCAGATAATCAAAACCAAATTCGCTATTTATTCCATAAGTTATATCAGCCAGATAAGCCTCTCCTCTTGAGACCGGACGCAGATGGGTGAGTCTCCAATCAGGAGACTGACTCTCGACAAATTCGGGATCGTAAATAAAGGAATTGTCAGACACGATCGCTGCCGTTGACACGCCCAGAAAGTTAAATACTCCTCCCATCCAGCCGGCATCACGCCTTACAAGATAATCGTTGACTGTCACCAGATGTACGCCTCGTCCAGTTAAACTGTTTAAATAAAGTGCGGTTGTTGCAGATAAAGTCTTTCCCTCACCTGTTTTCTGCTCTGCAATTTTTCCCTCATGTAAAGCAACCCCGGCAATCAGCTGGACGTCAAAATGTCGCTGGTCAAGGACTCGTCTGGAGGCTTCCCGCACCAGGGCAAAAGCTCTTGGCAACAGCTCATCCAGAGTTTTTTCTCCCGACTGAATCTGTTTTTTAAGTAAGGCTGTTTCTTTAGGAAAATCCTTGTCTGCGAGCTTGCCAACCTCCTCCTCCAATCGATTCATCTCCTCAAGTTTTCTTCTTATTCTATTTAGTTCTTTCTCGTTGTAGTCGAGAATGTTTTTCAAAAATTTCAACATACGAGAAGTTATTTAATAAAATACTCTTGGGGAATGATGAGGATTTTTTGGACAGAATATCTATTTTTTTCTCTCTCTTTCCCGGCTTTTTTATAAACAAAATGGATAGTATCGCCTTCTTTAATTTTAGACAAAGTTATCGTCTCAACATTAAACGTCTTAACATTGAGCATAAATTTTTTAGTAAAAGTTTCAATATCGAGTATGTAATTATCTTTTTCCGTCGTCAAGGCCTTGATTGAGGAATCGCTTTGATTCACTTCTGTAATTTTCCCGGAACCAATAAAAAATTGTTCGTCTTTGTAAATTGAATTGGCTGTTATGTTTTTATTATCCGCCGGTCCTGAAACAATAATATAATCACCTTTTTTCAGATCTGAGATTTGAGCTTCTTTTTTATTACTGCCTGCGATCGTAAAAACCTTGGTCAGAACTTTATCCAATTTGATTGTGTAGGTTGCTTCTTCACTGTTTTTGATTTTTATGACCGCCTGGCTGATTTCGGTAATTGACCCTGCGACTGCTTTCTGCTCCTTGTGCTGAAGCTCAGCTACTTTAGAGGCAATTTTGTCTTTCAAGCTTTGCGCTTCATTAAGGTCTGCGCTTGGTGTGCTTTGTGCATAAACAAGGCCAGAAGACAACAAGCCAACTAAAATAAGAAAAATCAGTATTCTATTTTTCATTCTGTCAGATAATAAACTCTTAAAGTATTGGTTTGCAAATTCAATTTTGCATTTTTGGGATAAGCCGTTATTGAGATGACATTCTCCCCCAGGCTAAGCGGGAATGAAATTGCAAAATCTTCATTGCTATTTTTTACGGCTAAATCATTGATCGGTGATTCTACAACAATCAAACTATCTTTTAACGCTTTTCCTTTTATGGTTATTGTGTCTTTATCGGTTATGGTGTCTGAAGAGGGGGAAATTATTTCCAGCGGTTGAAGTTGCGAATTTTTAGTCATTACTTTGGGCGTTATTTGATTTTCCGTAGAAATCTTATTTTGTCCCCCAGATTGCCTCACCCTAAGGACCATTAAAACCGCAACAACCAGACCAAGCAACACTCCAAAGACAATAGCAATAATAATCTCCCGTCTCATATTGTTTATTTTGAAAGGTCAAAAAGAGTTTTGGGTATTTCTTCTATGACTGTCCTTATATTATACCAATTCCCCTGCCTCAAATAAAGAGTCTCTGCGGTTCTTTTTAGGACAAATGACGCCAAAACAGCTGCTGTAACCGGATCGTTTTTTGCATAAAAAGAAACTGCCAGTCCTGCCAGAATATCACCTGTTCCTCCTTTGGTTAATCCGGTATTCCCGCCTTCAATGACGAAAATGTCTCCACCATCTGAGACGATATCAAAAGTGGTTTTAAGAAGTATGACGATTCCATACTCTTGTGCAATTTTTTTGACAATCATCATTTTTTCTTCTTGGGATTTCCCTTGCAGGGATAAACTAAACAGTTTCTCAAACTCCTTCGCCTGGGGTGTGATAATCGCAGGCTGCTTTAACTTCCCCAACCACTCTTTATTCATTGTCTGCAGGGCTCCTGCATCAAAGACAAATCGCGTGTTAGGAAATTTTTCAATCAGCTCTTTGGTGAGCGCTCTTGTAAATCTGGCTTCTTCGCCTTCTCCTCTCATCATTCCCGGACCCACCAAAACCGCATCGTCTTCCCTCACATAATCCGGGAGGTCTTTTTGGGCAATGACAATCCCGTTATGAAACTTTTTCTTTAACGATAAAAATATCTCATTGTTTTCTTTGGTTGAGGAGTAATGCACCATGTCCACAAAGTATGAGGCTATCTCAGCAGCCCAGATTGAGGCTGAATGAAAAAGCGAGGAACCGCCGATAATCAGTACTTTTCCGTTTTGCCCTTTGTGAGAATCATGTTTTGGGATGTATAACTTTTTAAGAAACGGCTGAATGGATCTGGTATCCCCTGTTTTTATAAGCATATGCAAGTGCTATAATTTTACAATGTCACTCACTCATTTGCAGCTGCGCGAAAAATTCGCTAAATTCTGGCAAGACAACCAGCACGTCCGTGTTCCCCCTGTCTCTCTGGTTCCTGAGAATGATCCCACAACCTTGTTTACCGGATCTGGAATGCAGCCGCTTGTGCCCTATCTGCTTGGCGAACCTCATCCGCTGGGAAAAAAATTGTTTAATATCCAGCCTTGTTTCCGGGCGCAGGATATTGAGGAGGTGGGAGACAATCGTCACACGACCTTTTTTGAGATGATGGGAAATTGGTCGCTGGGGACTTACTTTAAAAAGGAACAGCTGGAATGGTGCTGGAAGTTTTTCACGCAAGTGTTGGATCTTCCTGAAGATAAACTTTGGGTTACAGTTTTTCAGGGGGATAAGACAATTCCCGCAGATTACGAATCGCGCGAGATTTGGAGGAAACTAGGAGTCCCTGAGAAAAGAATTTATAAATATGGTGCCAATCAGAACTGGTGGTCTCGAGCTGGGATTCCTGATAAGATGCCCACAGGTGAACCTGGCGGCCCAGATAGTGAGGTCTTTTATGAATTTGAATCTATTTCCCACGATAAAAAATTTGGAAGTGAATGTCACCCAAACTGCCCCTGTGGCAGATTTCTTGAAATAGGAAATTCTGTCTTTATGCAGTACAAAAAAAACGCAGACGGATCTTTTTCAGAACTTCCCAACAAAAATGTCGACTTCGGCGCCGGCCTCGAGCGGGTTCTTGCTGCCGCAAATAATGCGCCTGACATCTTCACAATCGATGTTTATTCTCAAGTTGTCAGGACTGTTGAGAAATTTTCCAATAAAAAATATTCAGATAAAAAAAATCAACTGGCAATCCGGGTTATTACCGACCATTTGAAAGCTGCCATGTTTCTGATCAGTAGTGCTGTTTACCCCTCAAACAAGGAACACGGTTATATCTTGCGCCGCCTCATTCGCCGCTCCGAAGTAAAACTCAGCCTGCTCTCCAGTGCAGATCAACTCAAAGTTTATGAAAATATATGTGGTGCGGTTTTAAAAATATATTCAGGCGTTTATCCTGAACTGATGACAGTAGATACTTTCTCAGTAATCAAGGAGGAGGTCACGCGTTTTGATAAAACATTAGAGAGAGGACTTTCTGAGATTGGAAAACTCGACAAGATTGACGGTCGGCAGGCTTTTGACTTCTATCAGACTTTTGGTTTTCCTTTTGAGATTACAGAGGAAATCATGAAGGAAAAAGGGCAAACTATAGATCGTGGGGAATTTCAGAGTGAAGTTGAAAAACATCAAGAAAAATCAAGGACTTCAGCTAAAGGCAAATTTAAGGGGGGCTTGGCCGACCAGAGTGAGCAGACAGTAAAGTATCATACGGCAACTCACCTTATTCATCAGGCCTTGTATGATGTTTTAACCACTATCCGGCAAGAGGGATCAAATATCACGACCGAGCGTCTGCGCTTTGATTTTTATTCGGAAAAGAAACCCCAACCGGAAGATGTGAAAAAAGTTGAGGAGATTGTTAATAAAAAAAGCACGGAGGCGCTACCTGTGCGTTTTGAAATAATGGCAAAGGAGGAAGCAAATAGAATCGGTGCCAGATCTTTTTTTAAAGAAAAATACGGAACCCAAGTAAAAGTATATTTTATCGGAGACTATTCCAAGGAATTTTGTGGCGGCCCGCATGTAGCCAATACTAAAAATATTGGAAAAATCTCAATTTACAAATTCAATAAAATAGGTTCAAATCTTTATCGAATATACGCCAGAAACCTCGCTTGACAAAAAAATCCGTTCCTGATAACTTTAATTATATAAACAAAATGAGGAAGCCATCTAGAGATTTTCTCCTATTCCTGCTACTTCTCATTATTGTGGTTTTAGTCATAGGCAATTTTTACCTTATTAATCTTCTCTCCTCCAACCGGGCACTGCGTCCCAGTGATTATGGAAGATTATCCAACGCCCAAGAGACTGAGTGCCCAATACTCGACAATCTGGCGCCAGGTTGTGGTGCATGGTTGTCAGCCACCTCAAATTTTCATGGAGTCTCCGGTCTTCGCAATAGAATAGAGGAGCATGAAACCCGAATCCTGCAAAAACTTGATGTGGTGCATAGTTATCACACTGTAGGCGACAACCAGCTTAGCGCTGATGAAACATACTTTATTAACAGACCAGGCACGATTCTTTTTGCCAACTGGAAGCCTGCCAGCGTGTGGGCTCAAGCTGCAGGCGGAAACAGTTCCATTGACGCAGGCATTGATAGTATGGCTGATTCAATCAAATCGGTTGCCCCCAAGAAAATACTCCTTACGGTTTTTCATGAACCCGAAAACGATGTTTTAGGCGGCGCCCCCCAATGCTCCCCAAGCATTTATGTGGGCACTGCCGGAACGCCGGCTGAATACCGCGGGATGTGGGCAAATGTGCGAAATCGCTTCGCCGCAAAAGGAGTAGGCAATGTGGTCTGGGTTATGAACTACATGGGATATAAACAGTGGGACTGTATGATCAACGATCTCTGGCCGGGCAACAACAACGTCGATTGGGTTATGTGGGATCCGTACTTTTCAGGTAATGATACCTTTAATTCTAAAATAGGAAGGTACTACAGTCTTCTTGAAAGCTTAACCGATGCCAGTCATGCCTACAATTCAAAGACTTGGGGTCTTGCCGAATGGGGAGCTTGGTATGTAGATCAACAGCAGACATATCAATTATATGCTGATGCAGCGTCCGCGCTTAAAAGCAATGTCTTTCCCCGCCTCAAACTTTATGCAATTTTCGACTCCACCGGTGTCCAGGATAGCAGAATAAACTACACAAGCTCAGGCGTCCTGGACCCAATTGAGGAGCAGAATTATAACATATACGCTCAGGTTGCCAAACAGTCTCACTTAACATCTATCCTTTCAACTTCAACGCCACCTCAACCGACCAATACACCTATCCCATCAACTAATACGCCTACCCCAACAGTTACTCTTAGACCAACACCAACTAGTACTCCGACCCCTTTCCCGACTAACACACCTAGACCAACACCAACTAGTACTCCGACCCCTACCTCGATTATCATCCCCACTCTCACAAATACTCCTACACCAACTCCGGAACAAACAGAAGGTAACAATAATTCAGTCCTTAAGATTTGGGCCTTTGGCACACCTTCTGGAAACGTCTATCCTACAATGCAGCTTATTATCAACAATAGAGTTGTGAGAACTTGGTATGATGTCCGACCCAACTGGTTTGGTTTTGCCAAACAATATTATTACTTTAGTCCCCAAGCCATAGGTCCAGGAAGTGTAGTAAGAGTAGCTTTTGTCAATGATGCAAATACTGACGAGGGGGACAGAAACCTAAAGGTGAATCGAATCAATGTCGACGGTACTGATTATCAATCCGAAAACATGTTCTCAACTGGTACCTGGTCTAGAAACGGAGGCTGTAGCGACGGGTATAAACACTCTGCCTGGCTTCATTGTAACGGCTACTTTGAATATCCAATCAAATAATTGGCTGCATTTCCCCTTGACATCTTGATGAATTTTTTTTATATTGAATAGTTATGGCCGCTCCCCGAAAAAAAATGACTCGCCGAAGTACTCCCCGACGAGCAACCAGACCTGCAAGACCGCTGATGTCAGAATATGTTCAAACTCCATCTGGAAAATCAGAATCTCGTCCGTTTCTTTTAATTCTGGTTATTGTTTTGGCTTTTTTTACTGGCTATCTTTTCTTTAAAGTTCAAAAGCTGGAAAAGGCCGCAGTTCCTGCTGGCAACGTCGTCCAACAGGTGGGCCAGCAACAACCAGCTCCCGGCACAAAAGTTAATGTTGATCCAGGCCATTTGCCTGTACTTGGAGACAAAAATGCAAAAGTAACGATGATTGAATTTGCAGACTTTCGTTGCCCATTTTGTCAAAAATTATTTACCACTGTCGCTCCTCAGCTGAAAAAAGATTATATCGATAGCGGAAAAGTTAAGTTCTACTACAGACATTATGCTTTCTTAGGACCAGCATCAACAGTTGCGGCCAACGCAGCAGAGTGTGCAAATGAGCAGGGAAAGTTTTGGACGATGCATGATTATCTGTATCAGAATCAACCTAGTGAATCAGATACCTCGATGTATACGACCGATAAAATGACCAGTGCCGCTGGACAACTTGGCATGAATACGAGTCAATTCCAAAACTGTCTCGATAGTAAAAAATACGATAAAAATGTTTCCGAAGATCTTAGTGCAGGACAGAAAGTCGGCGTTCAAGGGACGCCTTCCACATTTGTAAACGGAGTTATGATAGATGGTGCCCAACCCTACTCAGTATTTAAAACCGCGATCGATAAGGAATTAAGTAAATAATCTCTCTTTTTGCAAACAATAAATTCCCTATTTCAAACCAAATTAATGACTAATTTACTGCAATAGACAAGCAATGTTTCTCCTCTTAATTTAAATAGTCACAGCAGCCTTTCTGACGTGTCCAGGTGAATAGACGACGTTTGAACTTTTTGGGCACAAATTTAGTAATTATTTTATGTCAACTTGACATACAAATAACTATATGTTATTATAGTAATATGCAAAACACAATTTCAGCTAGACAACTTCAGAGAGAATATAAAAAAGTGCTTGAGGAAGCAAATCGGCTAGAGAAACCTCTTATTGTAATCTCAAATAATAAACCTCAAGGAGCTATTATTGGACTTGATCTTCTTGAAAAATTCCTATTAGACGAGACCTTAAAGGAAGCCCTTAGAGAAAAAAAAGAAGGTAAAAATAAGACAATTTCGACAGATAAAGAACTCGAAGAAGATTTAAGAGAGCTAGAGACTTATGTCTAGGGTTACGATTGAGTATTCACGCAAGTTTTTAGAAAATAGAAAGAAATTTGTTAAAAATAATCGAGCAAGATTTAAATATTATTCAAAAACAGTAAGATTATTCTTAAACAATCCAAAACATCCATCACTTAGTCTTGAGAAGCTATCACATTCTCCGTTTTGGACTCTTAGATTAAATAGAAGTGACAGAATATTTCTAATATGGACTTCAAAAACTTCAGTCCTATTCTTTGATATAGGCAAACATGATAAGTATAGACAGTTCTGATTATTATTTGTTTCTCTGAAGCTAAATCCAGGCTAGTAGAGGATATTAGAGCTCTTTAGAACACTATTTAAGAGCTTATCAATAGGCTAAATTGGTATAATTGAAGAATGGAAAAATCTGAAAATAGGCACAAAGTCGAAGGAGATATAAGAGAAATAAAATTTGGCGATGTCATTACATTTATTGAGGCGCCAGAAGATTTTAAATCAATTATTTTCAACGTTGGAGAAAGAGAATGGTTTTCCGCGGCAGACATATACAAAAATGGTGAAGAAGAAGTTCTCTTCTTTCCAGATACATTTAGGTTAAACGAAATAAAGCAGATTGTTGGTCATTGGGATTTTGAAAGAATTAAAAAGGCGCTTGAATCAGGGAGAAGAGGTCAACTGGCTCAAGAAACTTTAGATTTACTCATAGGTTACGAAACTAATGGAGCTAGAACAATTTCCCAAGAAGATTTTGAAGCTGCGATTAGAAGAGCTGAAGGGCAGAGAGCAAAGTCTAAAAAATTGAGAAAATTGAGGATCATTACGATACAGTCTAAATATCTTGAATAAGCTGCCAAGTGTTCTTCTCTTCCAAAAACTTTTGGAAGAGTTTTTTTCTCTTAATAATTTTTGAAGAATCTTGAAATTTTAGACTCATGTGACCCCAACCGGATTCGAACCGGTGTTACTAGGATGAGAACCTAGCGTCCTGAACCACTAGACGATGGGGCCGTTTGACTCTTCCTATTTGACTTTACGCTCAAATTATAGTATATTTTACCAAGAAATCCCCTAGGCAGACAAGGACAGGGGGTTTTTTATTTATGAACAAAGTGCAGCTGACCAAAGCAGGTCGAGACAAACTGGAGGTTGAACTGAAAGACCTTAAAGAGAATAAAAGGCCAACGGCTGTTGAAAGACTTCAGAAAGCCCGCGGTATGGGAGATCTATCTGAAAATAGCGAGTACTCTGCCGCCAAAGAAGGACTTGCTTTTGTTGAGGAGAGAATTAAAGAAATAGAAGAAATTCTCAAACATTCCGACGTCGTTGAAAACCACACAAACGGACGCGAAGTTTCGCTTGGATCAAGTGTCACAATTGAAATGAACGGAGAAAAAGACACCTTCCACATCGTCGGTGAATACGAAGCAGATCCTGGACAAAAAAAATTATCAAACACCTCCCCTATTGGAAAAGCACTCTTGGGTAAAAGCGTAGGAAGTATTGTGGAAATAGAAGTACCCGCCGGAAAAACTACTTACAAAATCCTCGAAATAAAGTAAACTTCTGCTACAATAAAAGCTACTTATGATTTGGGTCGATCGTGAAGCAAAAAAAATAAAGGAACGTAAAAGTAGACTCGAGTGGGTTGATGATATGAAAACTCCCTCGGGCAGAATCCACGTCGGAGCCCTGCGTGGAGTAGTCATTCACGATTTGGTCTATAGAGCTCTACTGAACGAGGGAATTGCAGCCAAAAATACTTATGTCTTTGATGACCATGATCCGATGGACGCGATCCCCGCTTACCTGGAGGAGTCCAAATGGAGGAAATATGCGGGTATGCAGCTTTTTAAAGTACCTTCACCTCAAAAAGGATTTAAAAGTTTTGCAGAATTTTATGCCCAAGAATTCCAAAGCGTATTTGAATCAATAAATTGCCACCCTGAAATTATTTGGGCATCTTACCTCTACAATTCAGGAAAGATGAACGGAGTTATTAAAGAAGTCCTTGATCAGGCAGATAAAGTACGGGAGATTTTTAATCGGATGTTTGAAAATAAAAAGGGAGCTGATTGGTATCCATTTCAAGCTGTTTGTAAAAAATGCCAAAAAATTGGAACTACCTATGTCTATAAGTGGGATGGGGAAAATGTCTATTACCGATGCGAGCCACAATTGGTTAAATGGGCTAAAGGGTGCGGTTACAAAGGCAAAGTTTCGCCTTTTGACGGTAACGGAAAACTTAACTGGCGTGTCGATTGGCCTGCCAAATGGAAGGTAATCGGCATAACCATAGAAGGCGCTGGAAAGGACCATATGTCTGCAGGCGGATCTTACGACATGGCGGTTGCCGTCTGCAGGGAAATCTTAAATTATCCTCCAACTTATCCCCTTTCCTATGAATGGTTTACTATTGGCGGGAAAAAAATGTCTTCATCAAAAGGCATCGGGACTTCGGCAAAAGAGATTACCGAGATTCTCCCTCCGGAAGTTCTGCGCTTTCTGATAGTTCGAACTCCGATTCAAACCGCTCTTGATTTTGATCCTTATGGAGATACTATTTTAAATTTATTTGACGATTATGATCGCTGTATGAATGCTTATTTTGATAAATTAGAAAATAAAATTCCTGATGGAAAACCTGGTGAAGTTCTATCTGATTTTGCCCGAATTACAGAGCTTTCGGAAGTACGCCCGCTTCCTGACAAAAGATTATTTTTGCCTCGTTTCAGAACTATTGCAAATCTAATAAAGACAAAAGCAGATTTACTCAATCACTTTGAGACTCAAAAGGGTAAATCGTTGACAGCTGATGAAAAAGAAATACTTGAGGAAAGAGAAGTTTTTGCCCAGAAATATCTGTCAGAATATGCAGAAAGTTCTGAAGAAACGGCCCAACAACCGATTAAGGTTTCACTAAATAATCAACAGAAAAAATTCCTTGCTGAACTGGCTGATGCCATAAGTAAACAAGAAAAGTCCGACCGAGATACAATCCAAGACATCATCTTCGATGTGTTGAAAAAAGGAAAATACAAAGCTGGTGATGTTTTCCCAGCTTTTTATAAAGTAATAACTGGTCAAGAATCCGGCCCAAAAGCCGCTGACCTAATATTATCTCTCGGTGTCGCCAAAGCGGTTAAACAGCTTAAAGTTTATTTAAATTCTCCTTCGGGAAGATGAAAGCCGTGAGCTGCAACTTGAAGGACAAAATTGGAAGCCTGTTCCGGTTTTAATTTTGTTTGTGTGAGATTCCTGACTACATAACGCTCTTCTGAAAGTTCAACTACATCCTCAGACAAGATGTAATAATCTGGTCTTTCAACCAGTTCTTCAGCTACGAAGCTTAGGTCGAAAATCCCATGATCGTGAGTATTATTATAAAGAATGTTCTCGATAATAGATCTACCGAGATTTTTTAATGTTCCTACTTTTAAAGATGCACTCACTAGTTTCCCTTGGGTATTTCCCCACGCTCCCTCGCTATAGACATTCCACCCTGCGTGCCTAGCAAGAAAGTCTGATAATCTCTGGATATCTTCTCCATTTTTCGGTCGAGCTCTGTTAATCGCTTTATCTATTCCATCTCTTTTTGTTAATTTCCATACCGTATCATTGACATCAATTGGTGCGAGAGATCTCAGAGATTCATCTTCTTCCAAAAGAGCCTGTACACCATTGAGTTTAGCACTGGTAACCAACACAGGTAGCGGAGCTTCTACTTGACCATACTTAATCCAAAAGGGACTTAATAATCCATCCTCCAATTCATAGGCCTCTGTCAAGTGTTTATAGAATTCTTCCTCAGCGTAGTAAACCCTTTCTGCTACCCTCTTATCGCCTATGACTCTTCCCCCAAGACCCTCAACAATTCCGTGTTTGTGTACGCTACCGCTTGCTAAATTTGCATGTCTTAAATCAAATTCTTTCATATTCAAAAAAACCCGCGCTCTGCGCGGGTGCAATTTTCAGTTAGGAATTAAATTCCTCACTTCCATATTCAATTATACATAGATCTTTTTCTAATGCAAGCAGAAATTTTCGCTCTAATCTTTAATGTGAGGGAAGTTAAAAAAAACTTCTAGTTGCTCTTTACCAGGAACTGAATATTCCCCGGGAAGTTCACTTCTCATCATTCGTATATTGTTCACTCTGTCTAACTCCCTTTGAGTCAACCGTTGAGCTTTTCCCAATCTCACCTCCTCTCTTATGATTCTTTTTTTTAACTCCTCCAAATTAAATCCAGAGTTTGTTTGAGCTCTAACCTGATCTCTTTCGGTCATAAGGCATATCTTATCATTTTTATTTTTATAGGTCAATCTTACTGTATAATAATTATGTGAAAAAACTGCTGTTGGCCACGCATAACCAGGCTAAGCTCGATGAGCTCAAGATAGGCTTAAAACCACTTGAGAAGGCAGGAGTAAAAATCGTTTCTTTGAACGATTTGGGCATCAAAGTTGAACCTGAAGAAGCAGGCAAAACGTTTGAGGAAAACGCTCTTCTGAAAGCTAAATTTTACGCAAATTTAGCCGCTCTGCCGACCTTGACTGATGACGGTGGAATTTGTATAGACGCTCTTAATGGTGAGCCAGGCGTAAAATCCCATACCTGGTTGGGTTATAAGGCAGATGATGAGGAGCTTATCAGGCATACGCTTGAGCGCCTAAAAAACGTGCCTAAAAGGCAAAGAACTGCCTATTTGACTACTACCATCTGTTTCTATGATTTCATAACTAAAACGCAACTTTTTGAGGAGGGACGACTCAATGGATATATAAGCTATCAAACAAGCTCTAAACGAATTAAAGGCTATCCATATAGATCTTTATTTATCTTGCCCTATCTTAATAATAAATACTATGACGAACTTACTCAAAAAGAGCATGCAAAAATTAATCATAGATTAAAAGCAGTTAAACGATTGCTGCAAAAGATAAAACCTTATTTGCTACAATAAAACCATGCTGTCTATAGACTTTATCCTCAAGAATAAACAGAGAGTTGAAGAATCTGCCTCAAAAAAAGGATACAAGATCAATGTCAGTAAACTAATTGAAATTGATGATAAAAGAAAACAATTAATTCAGAAAGTCCAGCGCCTTAGGGCGGAATTAAAAAAAACTTCCCAAAAAGGAATCGCTGAATCCTTAAGGGAATTGGCAAAGCAAAAAAGAGGGAAAATACAACAAATGGAGGCTTCTCTAGCAGAAGTTGAGGCGGAGTGGAAAAATCTCCTTTATGAAATTCCCAACCTTTCAGCAGATGATGTTAAGCCAGGAGCGGACGCGTCAGAAAATGAAATTTTAAGAAAATATAAAGACCCAACGAAATTTGATTTTAAGCCTAAAGATCATCTTGAGCTGGGAAAGGAGCTTGACATTATTGATGTTGAGCGGGCAGCTAAAATATCCGGCACGCGCTTTGGATATATTAAAAATGAAGCGGTTGCTCTTGAGTTCGCCTTAGTTCAATTGGCCTTTCAAACCTTACTCAAGGAAAAGTTTCAACCTGTCATTCCCCCAGTTTTGATTAAAAAAGATATTACTGAAGGACTTGGGTACTGGCAAGCTGGGGGCAATGAAGATTATTATCTGGTCAGGGAACCGGGTGAAAATTTAGAGTTTTATTTGGTTGGGACGGCTGAGCATTCTCTTGTACCTATGCATAAAGATGAAACTTTCGAGAAAAAAGATCTTCCAAAACGCTATGTCGGATTCTCAACGTCATTTAGACGGGAGGCAGGATCATATGGACGCGATACTCGAGGAATTTTCCGAGTGCACCAGTTTGATAAAGTGGAAATGGTCTCTTTTACAACCGATGAGAATGATTCCAAAGAGCACGATTATCTTTTATCTTTGGAGGAGAAACTGTTTCAGGCGCTTGATATCCCCTATCAGGTAGTTAAAATGTGCACCGGGGATTTAGGCTTTCCTATTGCCAGGAAATACGATATAGAAGCCTGGATTCCGTCACAAAATAAATACCGAGAGGTCACATCCACTTCAACCACAACCGACTTTCAGGCCAGAAGATTAAATATAAAGTATAGAGACGGCGAGCAAAAAAAATATACTCACATCTTAAACGGCACTGCTTTTGCTGTCGGGCGGACAATAATAGCGATCCTTGAAAACTATCAGCAGAAAGACGGCTTGGTAAAAATCCCCAAAGTCCTTCAGCCCCTAACAGGTTTTTCCGAAATAAGGAGAAAATGATTTCAAGGGGTTGGAGTCGGAGTATTTTCAGGTCGGAACTGGCAAGGGGTATTTTCAGTTCCTTTCAAAAAGTATTCGATCTTGCCTCCATAACATGACTTTTCTACAAGATCATCGGGCTTATTAAACCAGGTATTTTTCTGACTATACTCGGTCAGCAGATAAGTCATCATTCTGTTCCAGATTGGGGCAGCGCCTGTGATTCCTGAGGCAAGTTGCTGGTTCATTGGTGAATTATTGTTATTCCCCACCCAGGTGGCTACCAAAAATTCAGGAGTGTAGCCTATTGTCCAGTTATCTTTTTTGACATCGGTCGTCCCGGTTTTGACTGCAACTTTATATCCGGGGATTTCAAGTGCGGAGCTGGTACCAAACTCCATAGTCCGAGCATTGTTGTCTGATAGAATATCCGAAAGAATATAAGAGATCCCAGGATCAAGCACCCTCAGACCCAAGGGATTTCGGTGGTAGATTGTGCCATTGGTGACATCGCTGACTTTCAAAAGGGGTGAAACTTCCGCTCTATTTCCTAAATTTGCAAAAACGCCAAACGCTTGGGCCATATCTACCATCTTGACTTCTCCCCCCCCAAGTGTGAGGGACAAACCGAAGCGGGAAGGGTCTGTCCACGTTGTAATCCCCAGCCTTCTTGCCCGATCAACAAAGTTATTGACTCCCAAAGTATTAAGTGTCTTTACCGCAGGCACATTTAAAGAATTTGCCAAGACCATCCTTAAGGGGAGACGGCCGTGAAACTTGCCGTCATAGTTGACCGGGGCATAAGTTTCTCCAAGAGTTTTAAACACCACCGGTGAATCGTCAATGATGCTGGCTGCCGTATAGCCTTTTTCAAGAGCCAGCGAATACATAAGGGGCTTGATCGAAGACCCAGGCTGCCGAAGAGCGGTTGTGTCATTGAAGGCTCCCGAAGGGGTTGCAAAGTAATCGACTGATCCCACCATGGCTAAAATTTCGCCGGTTGACGGGCGGGTCACCAGAATAGCTCCATTTGAAACATTGAGGTTTGAAATTTTGTCCAGCTCTTCTTTCAAAATCTGCTCTGCTTTTTCCTGGATCTCAAGATCAAGCGTAGTGGTTACTCTTAGTCCCCCTTCTTCAACTTCCTGGGACCCAAACTGCTTGATCAGCTCATCTTTGGCAAAAAAAACGAAGTGAGGCGCCTTTATATTTGTTTTTGGCTGCTCTATTGTCAGATCTTGATTTACAGCCTCTTGATATTGACTCTGGGTAATGTAGTTCTGCTCAAGCATTTTTTTGAGTACCTCATTTCTCCTAACCTGTGCAAGATCAGGGTTGACGTATGGGGAATAAATCGACGGGGCTTGCGGCAAGCCTGCTAAAAAAGCAGCCTGACTAAGGGTTAGGTCTTTGGCATCTTTATTAAAGTAGGTTTTGGCTGCCTCTTGGATCCCGTAGGCTGATCCTCCATAGGGTACTTGGTTCAGATACATTTCAAGGATTTCCTGTTTACTATAAAGTCGCTCTGTCCACAACGCCAGAATGATTTCTTTAGATTTACGACTTATGGTTCTTTCCGGGGTAAGCAGGGCTGATTTGACCAGTTGCTGAGTGATGGTTGAGCCTCCCTGCAGCTGCTTATTGATCAAGGTATCTTTCATTGCGCGAACCATTCCGCCTATTGGCGAAACGCCACCGTGTCTGAAAAAATCTTTATCCTCAACTGCTACAGATGCCTCATGGACATAGCGCGGTAAGCTGTCCAGTTTAACCGGAGTTCTGTTTTGCTCGCGATATATTTCATACAAAAGCCTGCCATTTCTATCAAAAATATGCGTTGACAAGGGATAATTCACTTTACCAATATTGCGAGGGGAAGGAAGGTTTTTGACAAATTGATAAGTCTGGTTAAAAAAAATAACCAGTAGGGCGCAGATAAACCCCACAAAAAAATAAATTGTCTTGATGGAAAAAAATGGCAGCCTTCTCTTCCTGGGCTTTTTAGGAAATAGGGCAATCTGCTCTTTAGGGATTGGCGGCTTTTTAGCTATTTTTATGCGGGAAGCCAGACTCGACAAAAACGCCCTGGGCTTATCCCATAAAATTGATTTAAGTAAGGCGGTAAATTTTTTCCAGTCAATTGGTTTTGGCTTTTTAAATTGCGGAAGTTTTAGTTTCCTTGGCTTTAGTTTGATTTTTTTAAACAGCCGGGAGGCATATTTTCCAAGTGCTATAAGAAATGCAACTGCCCCATTGTAAAGGCCACCAAGCAGTTTGAAAGGAGCACGCACAAGCAATAAAGTAAGGTCTCCTACGGAAATAAAAAAGCGGATAAAGGCAAGTAAAATTACGTATAAAATACGCTCAAAGAAAGTGGATGAAGAGTTTTTCTTAGGCTGCCTCGGCATGCAGGCCATTATAACATAATATTATAGGCCGAGCAATCACAACTCCGTGGGTAATTTGGCCAGTTTTGCCCTTAAAACTAGCCTATTCCAAAAGGTCCCAGGCGGCACGCAAGTTATGAGAGTCAGATAAGAAAAGTCAAATTTCGGGGCAAGGACCGACACTTGATCAGGCTTAACCACAAACATTTCAAAAATCTCATACTCGAAATTAAGCTGCCCCACTTTAAGGATTACCTTATCCCCTTTCTCAAGTGATGGTAAATAAGTAAAAATTGATTTGTAATCTTTGGGATTGTAGAGTTGGGGCAAGGTAGAGTGACCGAAAATGACCACGTTCCCGTTATCCCCCGGCGCTGAGGTTGGCAAGTAATGGATCAAGCTCTTGGAAAGATCTTCTCCTCCCACTTTAACTAATGCTTTATCAATGTTCAATCTGGGGATGGATAAATAGTATTCCTTAATGTTTAGTTTGTTTAATGTATCCTTATTTGATTTGGTGGGAAACCATAAACTCGCATTTGTGAAATCACGTAGGTTATTTGAGAAAATGTTGTAACTCCCTAGAGTTGAGCCGGCAAGCTGAAGCGAAGTTGCTACTTGAGACGATGGGATGGGAGCTATGATTTCCCTTGGGATAAACATTCTGGAGTAGACTTCAAAAGACACGACAGGATAAAATGCCCAAAACAAAAGCAAGCACCCTGCAGTTAAAGCAAGGTATGAAAAATAATTAATTACTTTTTTTTTGACCGTATTTTTTTCTTTTATATACACGCGAACTGCCATATCGGGACTCAAATTTAAAGATAGGAAATATCCAAGGTAATGTTTTTCTTGAATAGCGGTAACCAGTTTTTAAGCCAGGGAATAGGATGACTTACTTCCAAATCCAACCCCGCAGCATGATAATCGTTTTTTACCATCTCCTGCAGACTATCGCTTCTTTTTCCTCTCATTTTAACCAAGAGCTCGTTTGTGTTGATGTCCCCAAGCGCTTTTGTTTGGACCTCAACGATGAGCAGGTACTGCTTTGGGCTCTGCTCTATTGATTTGATTTTGTAGTTGGTGGCTTGATCACTGATATGAAATCCTGCCTTTACGTCACCTGCTAACTGTCGATCAAGAATCTCCAAAAATTCCTGCTGTCTATAGGTAAAATAAGTAATTGCCGCCTGGCTTTTCCCCTCAACGCCTGCAGCCTCATCGCCTACCTCTTTGGAATAAGTAAGCTTGCTCAGATTAAAATCGGATAACTGGGGAAGTATTTTCTGCTCTTTGGGAAGTTTTGTGTTAAGTTGATTGTCTACATAGTTTTTTGCTTTAGCCAAAAGCTTATTTTTTACGTCAGCCACGTCTTCTTGGGAGACTATTTGAATATCTTTTTTCGATCCTCCGGAGAAGGCATTCTCGTTTACGGCTAAATAAAGCGTCTGTGGTGAATCGCCGACCTGGAATCTCTGGCCTTTTGGCAGATTTGACTCCGGGCCAATCTGATCAGCAACAACTCCTGCGTTGCTTTTTCCGGGTTGTAAATTAAGGTCGGGGGAAACAGATGATGAGGCAACGGTCACATCATCTGTCAGGACAAATTTCAAGCTCTGCGCCTGGATCGTGGTTCCTTTACTAAACGTCTTTGTGGTTGCCTGGTAATTGAGCATCGCAACTGTCCCCTTGGCCTTTTCCCCCACGGATTTTTTACCACTTGCGCTTTTTGATTCGCTTAAATTTGCCGCCTCTGTTGCAACTTGCAAAGATAAGGTGTCCACGCTACCTGCTCCTCCTGCTGCGGCAGCTTGGATCCTCAAACTTTTTTCCAGTTTTTGAGAAGGAAAGAAAACTCTCACTTTTGCAGTATGGAAAAAATATTCCATAAAAAAAAGCGCGCCAAGTATAAAGACAACTCCGATTGCAGGCAGAACCGGAAAAGGCAATGATTTTACTTGCGAGATTAAGCCGCTTACTGCTTTTTTGCAAATTGCTAAAAATCTTGACAAAAAGCTAAAAGGGACCCGTCCCAAGAAAGAGAAAGGCTCTTTTAATTTGGCGGCAGGTGCCGGCATATCATCTGTCGTTGCCTGCTTTGGGGGCTCCTTCTTGACATCATCCCCTATCACAAATCCCATCACCTCTTCCCCTGTTTCTTTAATGTGTTGACCCTGCGCCTCCATATCTGCCTGTTTTGGGCTTGTCATCTGTCCAGAAAAAATATTCAGAAAACTTTCTACGACCTCATGCTCTTTTAAGACCTGGACTTTGGGTAATTGAATAAAAAAATCTTTTCCCCATTGGTGTGTAAGGATGCTTGTCGACTCTGGATCCAGGTCTTTGGAATTGTAGAGAATGATGCGGGGTGGGATAACCGTCTGCGTCTTAATTTGTTCAAAAACCGGCAGTAAGTCCGCAATTATGCTATCTGTCCGGGGAGCGGTTTCTGAGAAAATGAGGCGGCCGGTTGTGTAGACAAAAATGCCAAGGGCTGTTTTGTCAAACTCGATAAGAACGGTGGTTAAGGGCATTTTTTCTTTTTGCTGCAGATAATCCAAAATTGCCTCGTGACACTCGATAAAACCCAAGGGTTTCAATTCCAGGTTTTTTACCAATTGCTTAATTTTCTGAAGGTATGGACGTTTTATATCTTTCGTAACCGGATCAACTAAGTGGGAATAGATAAAAAAAACAGTTTTTTGGGGGGATTTTCCGGTGGTTGTCTCCAGCCGGTTTAGAACCTCATCAACATCTTCGGTCAACTTTTCCCAGCCGTCTGTGAAGGTAAATTTCTCTCGCTTTGTTATTTTAAAGCTCCCGCCACCAACCTGACTAATATAAAAAAGCATGCCTTCGCTTTCCTTAAGAAATAACCCCAGATATGTTCCCTCCTCCTGGACTCCTCTGCTAAAAAACTCAAGTGGATTTTTCATCAGTTTACAGAAATTTGAAATAATGTCAGAACTTGGTCAACTCCTTGTTTTGCTGTTTTCAAAGCCTCCTCATAACTTACGCCTTGGGCTGTTGCGTTTATGGCATTGGTGATATATTGAATAATGTTGTCGTTTAAGCCACCGTCAAAGGTGCGGGAGATTGTGGGCACGGAGACAAAAGAATTAGCCTGTTTGATAACAGGCCCAATAAACTCGTTGCCCGCCAGAAGCGGAGCCAAATCAACTCTTGCGTAAGGCTCGCCAAATAAGCGCGTCTTTGCCTCCAGCTCATAAAGTTTGGTCATATTCTCCTTCTTGGATAAAAACTTCAGGAATTTCCAGGCCTCAAGCTGGTTTGAACTGACTCTTGAGACCCCCTCCACCCAGTAGGTGGCGATTGAAACTGCTTTGCTGCCCGGGATAGATGGGACTGAGGTGACTTTTAAGCTGAGGTCAGGATTGGCTCTTTTGATATTGGCTACCTCCCAGGAAGGAGCGATAATCATGGCTACTTTTCCCTGAATGAAGGCAGGGATTGAGGAGGGAAGCGATTCGTCCCAAATATTATCAGGCGCTTCAGCAAACTGGCGGTAACTCTGGAGTGCGCCTGCTGCCTCTGCCTGATCAAGTTTTTTAATACTTCCTCCGTTTTGAATCAGAAATAAGCCAAAAATGTCTGAAAAATGGTCAACGTTTGAAGCCGTTCCCAAAGCCATGCCCGAGGTTATGATCTGTCTGTCTGTCGATTTTACAGTCAGCTTTCCGACATAGTTATTAATAAGCTCATCCCAACTTACAGGCGGTGTATTGATCCCTGCTTTTTTGAATAAATCATCGTTGTAGATAAGGACCAGACCATCTATCTCCAAAGGTATTCCAAAATAGTTATTCCCAACCTTCAGATCGCTCTTGTGGATTGGATAAAAAGTCTGGTCAAATTCTTGATTACTCATAACTGTTGAGGGGATAGGCGCGGCAATCTCTTTTATTTCAGGCAGCCAGGTGTTGTGGAATCTGAAAATATCAGGTGGATTTTGCTTATTTTTACTGCGGGCAAGAAGTTTTCCTCGATATTGATCAGGTTCCATTTTATGATATTCGACAAAGATATTTTTATTTTGGGATTGATATTGGTCAATCAGAGGCTTCATGACTGATTCATCTTCCCATAATCCCCAGTAGACAAGCTTGACCTGTTTTTTCTCAGCTCCGCGACCAAATATCATAAATAGAATGAAGGCGAAAAACAGAAAAAAACCCAAGACCGCTGCTCCGATAATCAGATATTTTCTTCTGTTATCCGGCTCCTCCTCAATAAACATCGGCGGTTCACTTGGGGGAGGAGTCTGGGTTGGAGTGCTCAAATCAGGCGGAGCCTCCTCAGGCTGAATCTCTTGCGGGAAGACTGCGGCTTGTTGCGGCTGATCCTCAACCTGAACTGTCTCAAAAATAGTCTTTGGCTCTTCTTTGCCGGGTAAAGGTTCTGGTGCCGGAGCGGGAGAGGGAGGAATTTGATTTTCATTAATATTTTTATTATCATCAACCATAGATTTATGATACCAGATCAGGCAGGAAAATACGCCTGGCTTTTAAGAGCTATCCTCGCTATAATTGTAGTCTTTTTTGCAGCGAGTGTGTTACTCACAGATTACATTGTTAATCAGGAAAAAAAGCTCAGCGCTCAAATTTATCCCAACGTTTATATAGATAACATGGGCGTTGGCAGAAAAACAAAGCAGGAAGCTAGCCAGCTACTTGAGGAGAAATATTCCCCCTTGAGGCAGATCCAACTGTCTGTCATTTACCAAGAACAACCTATCGCCACTTTTTCCGCGACAAAGCTTGACCTCCATGCTGATATCGATGAGACTGTCAATCGCGCATATCTTGTCGGCCGCTCCGCGAGCTTACCCCTAAGACTTGATCAAAAAATGAGAGCAATTTTTAATTGGGGAAAGTTTTATTTTCAGACTAAAATCACCTACGACAAAAGAAGCGTTAATGATTTTATCGACCAGTCTGAGCAGCATTATAATGTGCCGGCAAAAAATGCGCTGTTTGAATTTGAGAATAATAAAGTTGTAAGTTTTAGAAAAGAAGAAAATGGGACAAAAATAAACTCGGGGCAATTTTTACAAGAAATCGAAAGCAGTATTCTTACCCTCAAGGCTAACCCCGAAAACAAAAAGATCATTCTTCATGATGCAGTTTTGGAGCCGGAGGTCACCCTTGCCAAGGCAAATCAATTTGGAATCGAGGAGGAGATTGGTGAAGGCCAATCCAACTACAACCATTCTATTCCTGAGCGAATTCATAACATTCTTCTATCCACGTCAATATTTCACGGAGTTCTGATACCCAAAGATGAGGAGTTTTCTTTCAACAAACTCGTTGGCGACATCTCAGCCGCAACAGGGTATCAGCCGGCTTTTATTATCAAAAACGGAAAAACTGTTTTAGGCGATGGGGGTGGAGTCTGTCAGGTATCAACAACCTTGTTTAGAGCTGCCCTAAATTCCGGTTTAACTATTTCTCAACGCGTTGCTCATGCTTACCGAGTCGGTTACTATGAAAACGATTCTAAACCGGGCTTTGACGCTACAGTTTTTAATCCTTATGCTGACTTTAGATTTAAAAATAACACACCGGCGGCAATTCTGATTCAGTCTGAAGTGGATAAAGAAAATAAAATATTGAAGTTTAAATTTTATGGTAAAAAAGACGGGCGCAAGATTGAAATAAGCCAACCTACTCTTACTGATGTCCAGCCGCCTCCGCAGGCTGTTTATCAAGATGACCCCACTTTAAAAAAGGGAGTGATCAAGCAGGTTGATTTTGCCGCATGGAGCGGTAAAGCAAACTTCAGCTATAAAGTAACACGAGATGGTCAGGTTTTGTTTGCCAAAGATTTTTATTCTGTCTATCGCCCTTGGCAAGCTGTCTATCTTGTCGGCACTGCAGATTAACGAAAAAGACGGGGGCGGCCGAGTTTGTATCTCAGCTTCTGAGTCAGTCTTTTGCCAATTACTCTTGCAGGAACGCCTGCAACAATTGCATAAGGGGTAACGTCCTTAGTTACAACAGCCGCAGCGGCAACAACTGCTCCTTTGCCGATTTTCACACCAGGAAGAATTATTACCCGCGGGCCTATAAACGCATAGTCGTCGATTTTGACACTTGCACTTTTGGGTTTAAACTCTTCATCGTGAACGTCATGTTCCGAATTATAAATCATTACTTCACTTGCGATATCCACATGGTTGCCAATTTCCAAAGATTCTCTTCCATCAAGGACCGCCCTTTCCCCCACTATTGAATCCTCTCCGATGACAATGTTCCTGGGGTCATAAAATCTGACTCCCATGTGAAGCGTTGAACCCTGGCCAATCGTCATCCCCCCCAGCCGATAAATTAATTTTCTCAACCAATGTACGGGAACGTGCCCCGCAAGATGCATTAGCGCCACCTCAGTTTCCAAAATTACATTCCAAACTCTATTTAAGACTTTCTGCCAGATTTCAGCAGCCGTGAGAGCTCGTCCTTTCTTATCTACCATATATAGCTTTATTATAAACGCCTAAAGTCTTTTTTGTCATTTCTTCAAACGAATACTTTGGCAGAAGCCCCTTATAGTCAAAACCCGGGTGTTTTTTGAGAAACTCATCTATTTTATTTTTTAGATCATTGACGTTGCGGGGATCAAACGAAAGATATTGATCCCCCAGGACTTCTTTAAATACTTGAATGTCAGATGCAATAATCGGCAGACCAAAATGCATTGCCTCAACAAGCGGCAAGCCAAATCCCTCAGCCAGTGACGGATGGACAAGAGCCAGCGCATTTTTATAGAAAAAAACAAAGTCCTCAATTTTTGGATTGTAAAATAAAATTATTTTTCTCTCCTGATTTAATTTGTTGATTAATTCTCTTGTTCTGTCGGCAAAAAAATCATCGGGGCCGACAAGGACAAGCTGTGCACCACTTTTTATACTTGAAAAAGCTAAAATGAGTCTTTCAACATTCTTGTGAGGATAAAAGTTACCAACATATAGGAAAAAAGGCTGCTTAAATCTCCTACCAAGTGCCGTATTCTCCTTTGCCCCCAAAAGTTCCCTATTAATTCCTTCATAAATGGGATAAATTTTTTTTAAGTATCTCCTGCCAAAAGTTTGGGCAATTTGGGCTCTGATGGATTTTGTCGGAGTAATAATGTATTTGGCATTTCTGACTTGAGACTTAACAACGAAGCGAAATGCTAAATGTTTTAAATTATAAACCAGGGGGTTCCTGGTTGATGATCTTCCTGTTTTAAACAAAAGTGGCGTCAAATCGTGGATTGTTGCAATGAAGGGTCTCAGGTATAAAACCGGATAACCAAAATAGGTAAAATGCATCAAATCCAGATTGTCTTTATTAAGCTCACCCAAAAACCTGGATTGCTCACCGACGCTGTGCCATTTATCATTGACCGCTCTTTTGATAAATTTTTTGCTCTTGAAGACTATTTTTTCATTATCCTCATTTTGCACATAGACAAAAAAGGTAAAATCCGCAGGGGCAATTTTTTGCAAATTAAAGAGGAAATTTCGCAGGTAGACCCCTACTCCTGTTTGAAAATACAATCTTGCATCGATCCCGATTTTTTTCATGAAATTTCTTTCTTGAGATTAATAAAAAAATAAACCAATTGGTTGATTAGCCATAAATGTTTTTTTTCATAATGTTTGCGATAAAAAATTTTCATCGCCTCGTAGAAGTGCTCCTTAGTCTTTTCCCTTATTTCACGGTTTGATTTGTTTAAACCGCTTGCGTATTTCAGATGCAGAACTTCAAAGCGGGGATAATATATTATTTTATAACCTGCTTGCTTTATTCTGTAGGATAAATCCAGATCCTCGCCATAAAAAAAGAAATTTTTATCATCAAATCCATCTATCTCGCTCAGTACATTTTTTCTAAGTAAGTAAAAGGCGCCTAAGGCAGAATCAATCTCATGGATTTTATTTAAATCTAAATGCTTAAGATGATAACCTCCAAAAAACCTATTCAAAACAGGGACTCCCCCAAATATTTTCTCCAGACCCGAAAAATAGCAAAGTGAGTTCCAGATCGTAGGGAAACCTCGGTGTGACGCAGAGTCAATCTGGCCATTGGGAAGCGTGACTTTGACGGTTAAGCCTCCAACCTCGGGATATCGGTCAAAATAGATGAGTAGCTTACCAAAATCGATGTTTTTAACAATGGCGTCTGAATTAAGTAAAAGAATATATTTCCCGCGGGCGATTTTTAAGCCCTGATTATTTGCTTTAGGGTAGCCAAGATTACTTCTATTAAAGATTGTTTTTATTTGAACGCGATCTTGTTTTTTTTGATACTCCGCAAGCATCTTGACTGAACCGTCGGATGAGGCATTGTCGACCACAATGATCTCAGCGCTTACTGCTTTCTCCTCCGAAAGATTTTGCATCAGGGCATCAAGACACCGACTCGTAATAGCGCGGGTATTATAGGAGGGGATGATAACTGAAAGATCAGTCATATAAAGCATTTTAACAATTTGCTTATCGCTTTGGAGATTGTTTCTGTCTTCTTGCTTTTCCGCCGCGGCCGACTTTTCTTCTCTCTTTGACTCGAGAATCACGCTTGAGCAGACCTGCCTTTTTAAGAGTGTTTCTATATTGGTCTTTATCCACTTTTTCAATTGCCCGAGATAAACCATGGACCACTGCATCCAGCTGCCCTCTTTTACCTCCGCCTTTTACCAGGACTGAGATTGCAAAGCGACCTTCATTTTCGGTTAATTTAAGCGGCACCTTGAGACTATCTTCTTTACGGGACTTTTTGTTGATGACTAATTCTCCTTTTTTAATATTTACCCCGTCAACGCTGACTGAGCCTGATTTGTCAACAACATAGAGTCTGACTCGGGCAACTGCCGATTTTCTTCTGCCGACTGCTTCATAATATTTGAGGGTTAATGCCTTTTTTGCCATATTGATTATTTTTTCCCAGCTGCAGTATCCTTTGAGGTGATGGGACTTTTAGCTTTGGCCATTGACTCATACGGGTGTTTCTCATCTTTATAGATATAAAGCCTGGTCAATCTTTGCGCGCGGAGTTTATTTTTGGGTAACATGCCAGATACTGCGTGCCTGATGACCTCTTGAGGATTCCTTTTTATCGCCTGAGCAAAAACGATTCTTTTTTGGCCGCCCGGGAAACCTGAATACCGTGAATAAACTTTAGTCTGTGATTTATTTCCGCTTAGCTTGACTTTTGCAGCGTTTATAGCAACCACGTGGTCGCCCACATCAAGATAAGAAACATATCCGACTTTATGCTTGCCCTGAAGGAGCCTCGCAATCTCGCTGGTTACCCGGCCTAAAATTTGCTGCTCCAAATTAATAAGGTGCCATTGTCTTATCGTGTCTCCTTGTTTTTGAGCCTTGGTTGATTGTGAAGGTTTTTTCATACTTTTTTGGTTTTTCCGCTTACCATATCTTCTTGAGGCGTGTCTTTTTTGCTTTTTACGGGGAGTTTACTTACTTTTGCTCGTCTTACCGGTTTCTCCAAAACCACAGGCAGGCTCCAATTGATCCGGGCAACTGCGGCACCGTCTGAGTCTCTTTGGGTGAGATGGGTAAGCGTGGTAAAACCGCTTATTTTATCTTTAAAAACCGGAGCAACGTATTTGAAAAGTGCCTCTTCAACTTTTTTATCAGCCAGTCTTCCTCTGATTAATATTCTTGTCGCCTCTGTGTTTCTTTTGGCAAAGTGGACGAGTTTTTCAACCTGTTCCTTGACGACCTTTATCTTCTTTTCGGTTGTGGTCATCTTTCCTTGCAAAATAAAATTCTTCAGCAGCTTTCTGGTCAACATTTTATTCGCATTTCTCCCATATTTAAATTTTATTGTCCTTATCCTGTGTTTCATAAAAAGTTGGGGAAGATTTTAATCTATCGAAATACCCATTTTTTTAAGCTCGTCTTCGATCAGGAAAAAGGATTTTTTACCCAGTCCTTTGACACTGATGAGCTTGTCTTTGCCGACTTTCACCAGATCGGCAATAGTCTCAATATTCTCCCTTAAAAGCGCATTGATAACCCTAGATGGCAAGTTCAGCTCATCGATGATGATATCTTTAAGCTTTTGATCAATCTCTTTGGTTTCCTTCTCAGTTTCGCCGACGCTTTCTTTTTTACTGGGCGTGTCTTTTCCTGATAAGACATGCGCAAAATGACTCTCTAGGATACCTGAGGCTTGTTTCAAAGCCGCATCCGGAGTAATCGTCCCGTCTGTCCAGACTTCAAGTACTAATCTGTCATAATTGGTTTTTCTCCCGACGCGGGCTTCTTCAATTTTGAAATCCACTTTCTTCACCGGAGAAAAATAAGCGTCCAAGGCGATGTACCCAGTTTCTTTTTTTTCCACCTCATCTTTGGTAATACTCCCCACCCCTGTCTCAACAATTGCCTCAATCTCAAGCTTGCCCTTATCATCGGTGATTTGACCGATATACAAATCCTGATTGATGACATCTGCTTCTCCCTTGATGTCTTTACCGGATAGTTTCTTTGCCCCTTTTGCATCCAGATGAATTTTGAAGCTGCCGGTCCCCGGTGTCTGAAATCTCAGCTGCTGCAGATTTAAAACCAGCTCCAGCACTGATTCTTTTACCCCTTTTAAGGTGCTAAACAAGTGAGGTGATCCGCTTATTTTTACCTGGGTAATCGCAGCTCCTTTGAGCGAGGAAAGTAAGGTTCTTCTTAAGGCATTTCCCATACTATTGCCAAAGCTTAAAGGTAAAGGCTCCAGAGAAAATTGAGCGTAGGATTGTCCCTGCTCGGTTTTTTTGGTGAAAAAATTTGGTTCGATCATAAAAAATTAAAATTAATGATTAACGGGAATAAAACTCAATAACTGATATTAAATTGATCTGCTTTTCAATATCTTCGCTTGTCGGTTCGGCAACTATCTTCCCGCTTGAGTTCTCCCTCACCAACCACTTTGGAATCAAAGTGTCTTTGTTGGCCAGACTCGCCTCAACTGAGGGGATTTTGGGGGTTTTTTCATGGGCAAAACTGATTGCATCATCTACAGAAACTTGAAAAGAGGAAATATTTACGACTCTGCCGTTGACTTTGATGTGCCGGTGGGACACCAGCTGTCTCGCGTTTGGCCGGGTTGGGGTAAATCCCAGACGAAAGACAGTATTATCAAGCCTCTTCTCCAGCAGTTGACTCAAGATAACACCTGTGTTTCCTTTAACGCGTGTTGATTTGTCAAAGTATTTTTTTAACTGCGTCTCCGTTATCCCAAATAAAAATCTCAATTTTTGCTTTTCACGCAGTTGTCTTGAGCGCTCCGACTGTTTGCGGCGTCTTTTTGTACCATGTTGTCCCGGGGGAACATTCAACTTCCTCAAAAGAGACGCATGGCCCTTGGATCCTGGCGTTTTTAAGCCAAGATCAATTCCCTCGCGCCTTGACTGTTTGTTTTTAGGTCCTATAATTCGCATAAAAAGTTTATACTCTTCTCAATTTCGGCGGCCGCACCCCGTTGTGCGGGATCGGCGTAATATCTGTAATTTTACTGATTTCAATATTGGATCCTTTAATCACTCTTAAGGCAGCTTCGCGGCCTGGCCCAATGCCTTTTACAAAAACTACTGCTTCTCTGAAATTATACGTTCCGATCGCTTTTTTCAAAGTTGCATCCATGGTGATAGTTGCAGCATAGGGCGTTGATTTTCTGGTTCCTGCAAATCCGTACATCCCGCAAGAGCCCAAGACGACAGGGTTTCCTTTCTGATCAGTTATCGTGACTAACGTATTATTAAAAGTTGCCGTGATATAAATTCTCCCCTTCTCAACTATTTTGGCCGTTTGTTTTTTTACCATATTTTATAGCGCAATTTAACTTTTCTCCTCCGTCTGCTTATGCTGCTCCATTTTTGCCCAGGTTTCTTTCTTGAGGGCTCCTACTGTTTTTCTTTTCCCCCGTTTGGTCCGCGCGTTTGAACGCGTACGTTGACCGCGAACAGGTAAACCTTTGCTATGCCTTGATCCTCGATAAGACCCCATTTCTTTTTGTCTTTTGATGTTGTCTGATATCTTCTCCCGCAGTTCCCCCTCGATCTGATAATTTTTTTCAATCACTTGGATAATTTTCTTTAAATCCTCTTCGCTGAGCTGATTCATCTTTCTATTTTTGTCTATCCCTGTCTGATCAAGGATCCATCCTGACCTCCTCCAGCCTACCCCATAGATGAGCGTTAACGCGTATTCAACTCTCTTTTCATCGGGTAAATTTAATCCTAAAAGCCTTACCATCGTAATTTAACCTTGTCTCTGTTTATGTTTTGGGTTTGAACAAATTATAAATAATACTCCCTTGCGCTTTACTAGTTTGCATTTTGGGCATATTTTCTTGACTGACGATTGTACTTTCATTTATCTATATGTATCTATATGCGATAAACTATTCTTCCGCGATCAAGATCATACGCGGTAAGCTCGATTCTGACTTTGTCCCCGGGTAAAATTTTGATGTAATGCTTTCTCATCTTCCCAGATAGATAACAAAGGAGAATCTTCTCCGAATCTGCAACTTTTACTTTAAAGAGCGTATTGGGGAGATTTTCCATTACTTCCCCCTCAACTACCATAATATTGTCTTTCATAAGCTATATATTTTATCATATGTTTGATCTAAATTGAACCGGGAAAAATCAGGTTATGATTATAGGCCCCCGGTCGGTTATTGCCACAGTGTGCTCAAAACAGGCCGTCAAGCTCCCGTCCCTGCTCACGATTGACCAGTCGCTGCCCTTCTCAGGGGAAATATCTTGCGAACTTTGGCAGTAGATGACCTCAACCGCAAGTACCAGTCCCGGCCGCATCTTATAAGTCTGTTCAACCCTCCGGTCTAAAAATTGAGGAACAAAAGGATCCTCATGAAGATCTCGGCCGATTCCGTGTCCTGTCAGATTTTTTAGGATCCTGTAGCCCCCTTTCTCAATTTCGCCTCTTATCACTTGGGAAATCTCCCCCAGATGATTGCCGCTTTTGACTTGGCCCAAAGCCTTGGTAAGGGCCATTTTCCCAACCTCCAAAAATCTAACCACTTCTTTATTTTTTTTATTCCCAACGATAAAACTCGTTGCAAAGTCAGTATGAAAGCCTTTGTAATATAAGCCAATGTCCACAGTCAAGACATCTCCGTCTTTCAAAACTCTCTCCGATGGCGGCGTGTGGACAGCCTGCTCGTTGATCGGCAGACAAGTAGCCCACTTATAATTTTTAACTTTGGAAAAAGATGACTCCCCCCCGTACTTATTTATAAGGGCCTCTGCCTGAGCGTTGATAAGTAGAGTTGTTATCCCGGGTCTGATTTGTGGCAGAAGATCGGCAATTACTTTTTTCAATTTATCTCCGGCCTCCTGCATTATTCCAATTTCCTGGGGAGTTTTCAGCTTTATCTTAATCATGAAAAATAAACTTCCCGGTAGACCTGTTCCAACTTGTCATGAAGATCCTCAAGGGAAAAATTATTCTTAAGCAGAAAGTCGGCATAAGCAATAGCTGCTCCTTTATTTGCTCCGACAAGTTCATTGATGTCTCTTTCCTCGCCAAAGACCTTGGATCTGTATTTTCTCCTGGAAATTCTATCGTATCTAATCTGCTTTTCGGCAAAAAGCGCCAGGAGATAAATTTTTACGGCAGGAAAGTTTTTTTTAAGATAGGTATATTCTTCCCATGAATATAATCCGTCTATTATTACGATTGAATTTTTTTCCAAAGCCGCCTTAATTTTATCTTTGTTGATTACTGCCATCGCCTCCATTCCGTGCTTTCTTCTAAACTCTTCCCTTAGTCTTTTATGCGTCTTCTCGTCATGAGTCAGCTTGTTGGTATCAACATACTCGTTGATGATTTTCCCGAAAGAAATGACCGGAAGTTTTTTTTCTTTGGCAAAAAAATCCGCAGCTCCGCTTTTTCCCGATCCGGCGAGACCAACTATGGCGATTATGGACTTTCCTTTTTTCCTCCACTCCTTGACTTGATTCTCGACCAGCTGCTTGCCCAAGCTTTTCAAGATCTCCTCATTGACCTCTTCAATTGATTTGGTCCCGTCGATCTCAACCAACTTACCTTGACTTTTGTAGTAGTCTAAAACAGGTTTGGTGAATTTATGGAAGATCTCAATTCGTCTGATTACTGCATTGACCGTATCATCTTTTCTCAAGTTATCAGTGCGATAAGCCAGTCGCCAAAGAGCTTCTTTATCAGGTATCGCCAAATAAATTACTTTATCAATTGAATTTACAAATTTTTTTGCCTGGTTCAGGGTTCTTGGAAAACCATCGAGAATATACCCCCTTTTATATTCCGGACGCTTGAGGTAACTCTCAACTATCTCGGTTGTCTTGTCATCTGAGATCAGAAGACCGGCCGCCATGGTCACCTTGACATGCGCTCCCAACTTTGTTTTCTCCTTAGCGATCTGGCGAAAGATATGACCTGTTGACAAGTAGGGCATCTTGAGCTCCCGGGAAAGTAAATTCCCTTGGGTCGACTTGCCAGATCCTGGGATGCCAATAAGGACTATTTTCATAAGTATTTTTTAGCCTAACTTCTTTTTTTCCTTGTGAAAGGTGCGCTTGCGACACCTGTTGCAATATTTTTTAAGCTTCAGAGCGGACGCTGTATTGACTTTATTTTTTTCAGTTACATAATTCTGCTTGTTACAGACCTCGCAGACCAATCCTACCAGAACTCGCGACCCTCTTTTTGCCATAAGTCTTTAAAGATTAAATTTTACAATAGTTATTGCGAAAACTTATCATAACTCTTCATCACCAGCTGCGCCTCAACCGTTTTAAAGGTTTCCAAAATAACCGAGACGACTATCAGAATACCGGTTCCTCCAATCACCAAATTGGCCAACCCTGTCATTTTTGAGACAATTGCAGGAAGAATGGCAATAACTCCCAAAAACGAAGCTCCCACGCTAGTTATGCGGTAAAGTATCTTTTCTAAATACTGCTTAGTCGCCAAACCGGGTCTTATCCCTGGAATAAATCCGCCATTTTTCTGGATTTCCTCGGCAATTTTTTGAGGGTTGAAAACTACAATTGTATAAAAATAAGTGAATCCGATGACCAAAAAGAAATAGAAAAAGTTATAAAAGAAACCTGAGGGATTAAACGTGACAACTAAAAATTTGGCAACCCCCGCGACTGCCGAGTTTTTTGAATATTGCAGAAAATTACCGATAAGCTGCGGAAAAAGCACGAAAGAAACCGCAAAAATAATCGGGATCACGCCCGCCTGATTCAGCTTAAGGGGAAGATAGTTGCTTGCTCCCTGATAAATTCGGTTGCCGCGTATCCGCTTGGCATAATAGATGGGAATTTTTCGGATTGCCTCATTGACAAAGACGATTGAGGCTATAACGAAGATCGCAAGAACGATAAAGACCGCAATATTGATAATCAACTCCTGATTAACAATCTGTACAGTTCGGCTCAAGACCACAGGTAGCCTGCCCACAATCCCTACGAAAATCAGCAGTGAAATCCCGTTCCCCAGGCCAAATTCGGAAATGAGCTCGCCAAACCAGACCAGAATAAAAGTACCTGCGACCACGGTGAAAATGAAGGAGAAAAATTCAATCGGGCTTAAGTTTCCGATGATGTGTTGGTTTTTAAGAAGAATATAAATTCCGACCGACTGGACTATGGTCAGAGGAAGCGTCAGGAGGCGCGTATATTGGTTGATTTTTGCTCTTCCGTATTCCCCTTCCTTTGCCAATTGTTCAAATTTAGGAACGACAACGGTCAAAAGTTGAAAAATAATTGAGGCGTTAATATAAGGATTAAGTCCAAGAGCCATCACCGAAAAATTGATAAGTGTACCCCCGGAGAAAATATCCAAAAGTGACAGAAATTGATTCTGGGAAAATAAAATTCTCAGCTTCTCTAAATTAATAATCGGCACAGGCAGAAAAGCAAATACTCTAAAGATGAAAAAAATGAATAGTGTAAAAAGAGTTTTTCTCTTGAGATCAGGATCCTTAAATAGTGATGAGAGCTTATCTATTATTTCCTTCATAGCTCAATCAAGAACTTTACCGCCTGCTGCCTCGATTATTTTTTTAGCCGCTGAGGAGGCAGGTATTTTAACTGTTAATTTCCTCTCAAGCTTTCCTTTGACCAGAATTTTAACAGGCCGCCTCAAGTCCCGGATTAAATTCATTTTAACAAGACTTTCCCCATCAACGACAGCTGCGTCTTTGAATTTATTTAATTTATCTATTGTTATGACCTGCAAAGCGTCTCTCACCGACTTATTCTTACCCTTCCCCCGAAGCAGGGGATATTTTTTGACCATTCTGGCCTGTCCTCCCTCAAAATGAAGAGGAATATTCCTTCTTGATTTTTGATGACGGGTAATTCCGCGGCTTGATTTGGATCCTTTTCCGCTGCCTATCCCCCGACCGAGTCTTTTTTTGTTTCTCTTTATGATTTTGGGCAATTGTGACAATATTTTCATATTCTTTTTCTGGCTTTGAGTTTTTTCAAAGCTCTTACAAGTGCGTATGTATTGACGATCTTGTTTCTGGATTTAATAATTTTGCCTGAAGCGTTTTTGACTCCGGCAAGCTCAAGGATGGGCCTGGCGACACTTCCTACCTTAAGTCCAGTTCCCTCAGGTGCCGGCTTGAGTAAAACTTTTGCGGCTTTATATTTTAATTTTACTTCATGAGGGATTGTTGATTTAAACAGATTAATTTTGATCAAATTTTTTTTAGCTCTGAGCATGGCTTTTTTGATCGCAGGCGGGATCTCCAAAGACCTGCCAAACCCGACTCCGATCCCTCCTTGGCCGTCCCCAACTGCGGCAAGAACCGTGAAGGTGATATAATTGCCCCCGGTAGTTTTTTTGGAGACACGTCTTATCATCAAAATCCGCTCCTCAAGTTTTTTATCCTCAACCTGCTGCTGTGGTTTTGCCTGTTCAGTCATATGATTAATCCCCCGTCTCTTAAGGCATCAGCCAGTGCCTTAACTCTCCCCAAGTAAGCATACCGGCCGCGGTCAAAAACTCCTTTTTTAATTCCTTTTCTGATAAGTTGCTTCGCCAGCTGCCCACCAATTACTCCTGCCTCTTCACTTTTTTTTAGCCTTGCCATCTTTGCTTTTTTATTTTTGATACTGAAGCTGGAATAAGCCGCGACAGTTTTTCTATTCACATCGTCTATTGCCTGGACATAGATATATTTATTTGATCTAAAAACTGAGATTCTGGGGATTTCGCCGGTCCCGAGTATTCCACCGCGCACGCGGCGGATTTTGCGAGTTTTTCTGTCATGAGTTATCTTTTTCATAAGGTTTTCAAGCCGCTGCCCCTTCGGTTGTGCCTGTCTTTTTGCCGGGCTTAATTCTTAATTTTTCCCCTTCATATTTTATTCCCTTACCTTTATAAACGTCAGGTTTTTTGATTGTTTTTATCCGTTGTGCAACCTGCCCCACCAGCTGCTTGTCAATCCCGGACACGATTATCTTGTTGTTATCCTCTATCTTAAATCCAACTCCCGCCATCTTGGGAAAAGTCACCTGGTGGGAATAACCTACCTTAAAAACCAGATTCTCCCCCTCAAGCCTGACGTTATACCCAGTCCCCACCACCTCAAGTCTTTTCTCCCATGGTTTTTGCACTCCGTAAATAGCATTGGCAATCAAACTTCTATAGAGTCCGTGTAAGGATCTTGTCATTCTGTTCTCCTCCCGCCTTTCAAGGGAGATGGTTTGATCTTTAACTGCAACTTTTAGACTTGAGGGGACGCTGATTTTTAGCTCGCCCTCCTTGCCACGGATGGTACAAATGTCCCCTTTGACTTCAAACTGTACCTCGGTCGGTAATGTGATTGGCTTCTCCCCTATTTTTGACATAATTTTTCTGTATCAGCCCAAGTTACCAAACGTCAAATAATAATTCTCCGCCTGTTTTTTCTTGCCTTGCTTCTTGATCAGTCAGGATCCCTTTGGGAGTTGATAAGACCGATGCACCCAATCCTCCAAAAACCTTATTTATTTTTTTGGCAGGCACATACCATCTTCTTCCGGGCTTTGAATAGATCTTGACATCAGTCAAGGCTGCAACCCCTCCCTCATACTTTAGCTCGATTATAAATTTATTGAATGCAACGCTTTTGTCGATCCTGTAACTCTTGATGAAGCCCAAAGCCGCAAGTTTCTTCAGAACTTCCTCCCTCAGCTTGGAGTAGGGACATTCCACGCTCTGCCGATTTGCCAGATAACCGTTTTTTATTCTGATCACAAGATCAATTATTGTATTATTCATGAAAAAAAATAAATTCTTTAAGTTGCCGAAATAACTTTCTTGGTGACTTTTCCGTGCGAACGGAAAGTTCTGGTTGGTGAAAACTCCCCAAGTCTATATCCAACCATCATCTCCGATATTAAAACCTCAATAAACTTTCTACCGTTGTGGACTGCAAACCTGTGCCCGACAAAATCAGGCGAGATCTGCGAAGCCCTGGCCCAGGTTTTGATTGGGACCCGCTCGCCAGTCTCTTTCTGCTTCAAAATTTTCTTCAAGAGTTTTTCGTCTATATATGGTCCTTTTTTTGATGATCTACTCATAGCATTTACCAGGAAATTTTTTTAACACCGGGGACTTCTCCCGCAAAAATTTTTTCTCTAAAACAAAGCCTACATAAGCCAAATCGCCTCAGATACCCCCGTGCCCGACCACAGCGCAGGCAACGATTGCGCTGCCGCACTGCAAATTTTTGCTTTTTTTTAAATTTTACTATGTCTGATTTCTTTGCCATAAAATTAAAAGTTTTTTATTTCTTAAAGGGGATGCCGATCACCTCAAAGAGCTTTTTTCCCTGCTCCTTGCTTTTGGCGTTGGTGACAATGGTAATCTGCAATCCCCGGATTTTGTCAACTTTGTCATACTCAATCTCCGGAAATATCGTCTGTTCGGTTAATCCCAAATTCAAGTTCCCCCGCTCATCAATATTCAGATCTGAGACCCCTCTAAAATCTCTCAAGCGGGGAATTACAATCTTAACGAGCTTCTCAAGAAATGAGTACATATTGCGACCCCTCAAAGTTACCTTAACACCAATTGGCAAACCTTCCCTGATCCTGAAGGCGGAGATGGATTTTCGGGCTTTGGTGATAACCGGTCTTTGGCCGGTAATTAAACCGATCTGCTCCTGCACCTTCTCAAGGACGGTTTTGCTGGTTGTCGCCTCACCGACTCCTACATTGACGACAATTTTTTCAACTTTGGGAATAGCCATCAGGTTATCAATCTTCAACTCCCCTCCCAATTTGCCTCTTGCCTCCCGGCTGTAATAGTCTCTAAAGTTGCTCATATGCTTTAAATTCTGCTTCTGCAGCGTTTACAAATTCTAAATCTTTTTTTTCCCTCAACACTGTATCCAACACGCGCCGGTTTTTTGCACTTGGGACAAATAAGCATCACCTTGGACACCTCAAGCGAGCGGGCTATGTCTACAATTCCCCCCTCTTTCCTATCTTCGGTCTTTTTGACGTGTCTTTTGTAGACATTGACTCCTGGGACAAGGACCTTATTCTGTTTGACATAGACCCTGTCAACTGTCCCCTCTCTTCCTTTGTCTTTTCCCACCATGACTTTTACTTTGTCGCCTTTTTTTAATTTCATGATCTTTAATAAATCTCCTCTGCTAAACTCGCAATTTTATTAAATCCCAGATCTTTTATTTCCTTGGCAATTGGGCCGAATATGCGCGTTCCTCTTGGATCAGGATTGTCTTTTGCCTGGACAATCACGCAGGCGTTGTCATCAAACCGGATATAGCTGCCGTCTTTTCTGCGCTTTTCTTTTCTGGTGCGCACAATAACCGCAGGCAGTATCTCGCTTTTTTTAACCTGCGCATATGGCAAAGCCTCCTTCACAGTCACGGTGATGACGTCCCCGATATAGGCATATTTGCGGTTGCCTTTCCCCGGAAGTCCGATCATCTGCACTTTTTTGGCTCCGGTGTTGTCTGCGATATTTATCATTGACCTTAGCTGTAACATAAGCTTTATTTTAATTTCCTGGTAACTTTAAAATGTTTATCTTTGGAGATTGGCCTTGTTTCCCTAATCTCAACCACGTCCCCAACTTTCAACTCCAGTTCCTCATTGTGCGCTTTATATTTTTTATGCCGGGTGATTACTTTCTGGTAAAGTGGGTGGCGGAACTTGCGCACAACCTGCACTGTGACGGTTTTGTTCATTTTCGTTGATATTATTTTCCCGCTTAAGATTTTGGCCATAGTTTAATCTTTTATTTTTTTCAGCTCCTCAAGCTCTTTCTTTTCATGGGAAATTGTCAAGATAACTGCTAACTCTTTGCGCTTTTGGAAAATTGCGTTGGTGTTTTTTGGTTGAGAAACTTTAAGCTCAAGACTCAACTTGCCAATCTCAGCTCTTAGGCTATCCTCTCTTTTTTTAAGCTCCGCAGGTGATTTTTGCCTTAGCTCCTTAACCAACCTTTTCATAATTATTTAAAAATATATCTTGTCCGCACTGATAATTTTGACGAGACCACCCGCAAAACATCCTTCGCCTCCTCGTGGGTTAGCCCGTCCACTTCAAAAAGCACCCGCCCCGGTACAACTGAGGCGACAAAATGAGAAACGTCTCCTTTGCCAGATCCCATGGTCACCTCAGGCGGCTTTTTGGTAACCGGTTTGTCCGGGAAAATCCGGATCCAGTATTTGCCGTTTTTGCGCGTTGCCCGGGCTAGCGTTACCCGTGATGCCTCAATTTCCCGGTCTTTTATCCAACCCGCTGAAATTGTTTTTAAACCTACGCTGCCGAAGTTTAGCTTGTCTCCTTTGACGGCAATTCTCCTCCAGCTGCCTCTGAATTGTTTTCTATATTTTTGTCTTTTTGGGGATAACATCTTATCTACAAATCCAAACTTTTACTCCGATATAACCTGATTTTGTTAAAGCCGGAAAAATGGCAAAATCAACGTCTTCCCTGATCGTTGAGGTGGGAACTGTTCCTTGGAAATATTTTTCTCGTCTTGAGATCTCCGCGCCACCGATCCTTCCCCCAAGCTGAATTTTTACACCTTTGGCCCCGGATTCCATAACGCGGTTCATGGAGTTGTGGACTGCTGCTCTGTGGGGGAAATTTCTGACCAACCGCTCAGCTACAGATTGGGCTACAAAATAAGCGTTAAGATATGGTTTTTTAACCGGCTCAATCCGCAAATCCACTTTCGTTTCTTTATTTTTTTTATCCATCCAAAGATCATCCACTATTGATTTTTTCACCTCATCCAGTCCTTTTCCGCCGCGGCCGATGATCATTCCCGGCTTGACCGAATAAATGATCACGGTTATTTTATTGATTGCCCGTTCAATATCAACTTGCGTTATTGAGGCAAATTTAAATTTATCCATGAGTTTCTGCCTTATTCTGGTGTCTGAGAGGAGTGATTCCCGGTAATATTTCTTATTGCTAAAAAACCACCTGGAATTCCAGTTGTTAACAACTCCTAATCTTAAAACTTTTGGATTAACTTTTTGTCCCATATTTATATTTTTTTCGCTTTAACTTGCTTTGCCAAAACTTTTTGCTCCTCTTTTTCGGGCGCTGCACCTTCAACCTTTTTGGCAGGGTTATCGGCAACCAAAATAATCTTGATATGTGCGCTTTGCCTCTGGAATGGTTTAGCAGTCCCCCGGCCTCCTGCGCGATAGCGTTTTAATTTTCGACCCTGCTCAATGGTGAGTAGTTTAAACCGTAGCAGGTCATCTCCTACTTTTAGCTTTACTTTGGCATTGGAGATAGCCGATTTTATGGCCTTATAGATTAGTCTAGCTCCACGCTTGGGCATATAATTCAAGTGGTGCAGCGCGTCAACCGGATTTCTTTTTTTGATATCCCCCGTCATAAAGCGCAGTTTTTTGGCTGAAATTCTGATATTTTTAATATAGGTCTGTGATTCCATAAGCTTACTTCCTGCGCTTAACGATTAATTTATTACTCCATTTATTACGGTTGCGGCGTTTTGTTCCCTTGGCCGGCTTTCCCCAGGGAGTCTTAGGATGCATTCCCTCCCCAGATTTCCCCTCCCCACCCCCGTGTGGATGGGAACGCGGGTTTTGGGCAGTTCCCCGGACTGTGGGGCGGATTCCCATCAATATCTTGCGCCCTGCCTTACCCAGATTCTCATCCTTGTGCTCAACATTGCCAACCAGTCCAACTGTGGCATAGGAATCTTTCAGGAATTTGCGTACTTCGCCTGAGGGGAGTTTCAAGTGCACATAATTTTCATCCTTGGCAACAACAGTTGCGGAGGCTCCTGCAGCGCGGATCATTTTCCCGCCTTGTCCGGGATAAAGCTCTACATTATGAACCTGAGTCCCCACCGGAATAGAACTCAGGGGCAGGGCATTGCCGATTTTGATCTCAGCCTTGTCCGATGATTCAATCTTATCCCCTACTTTTAGATCCTTGGGATAAAGAATGTAGCGTTTTTCACCATCTGCATAATTGACAAGTGCAATATGGGCGTTACGGTTGGGATCATATTCTATTTTCACAACCTCGCCAATTGTTGCTTTTTTGTCCCGTCTAAAATCAATGAGTCTGTAGTATCTTTTCTGCCTTCCTCCCTGATGACGAACCGAAATTTTTCCACTTGCGTCCCGGCCTGAATGTTTCTTCAGGATTTGGGCAAGTTTCTTCTCCGGATTACTGGTTATTTGGTATATTTTTTTTCTCATATTTTTCAAGCTTGCGGGAAAATGTCGAGCTTTCCCTCCTTTAATGTAATATAGGCGATTTTCTTATCAGGCAATTTTCGTGGACTCATCTTTCGGCCTACCCGTCTGATCTTTCCTTTGCGTATCGCAACTGCAACTTCCTTTACTTTCACAGGATACAATTTCTCCAGAACTTGCCTTATCTGGTATTTGTTGGCAAATTTATGGACCTGAAACATATAGACTTTTTGCTGAGCCAACTGGGTTGCCTTTTCTGTCAAAATCGGTTTGATAACCATCTCATTAATTTTCATGCTTTCTTAAAAAATGATCACGAAGCACTCCTAAAGCACCTTCAACAAAAATTATTTTTTCACTGTTTAAGACTTGATATGTGTTTAGAGATACTGCACTCGTTTGTGTTATGCCCGGAACATTTCGTGACGCCAAAATCAAATTGTTTATTTTTGCCTCAGGCATCACCAGGAGAATTTTTTTGCTTTTTAGCTGGGCATTTTTCAAGAAGGTGGAAAAGATTTTAGTCTTAGGTTCAATCTGGAGAGCCTTGTCGAACAGGCCCATGATGTTACCCTCCTTATGTTGCAAGGAGAGCGCGTAGAAAAAAGCTTTTTTCTTCTGTTTTTTATTCATCTTGAGCGAGTAGTCTCGCGTTTTGGGACCAAAAGCCACTCCTCCCCCCACAAAAATTGGCGCGCTTTTTGCTCCGTGTCTGGCACGACCTGTGCCTTTCTGGCGATAGATTTTTCTGGTTGAGCCGATGACTTGAGCTCGTGTTTTGGTTGAGGCATTGCCTTGTCTTTTATTGGCCATATAGACTCGCACATATTGGGCAAGAAGCTTATCGCTTGCATAAGTTGAGAAGATTTCCTTCGGCAGCGTTGCGCTTGAGGCTTCTTTCCCCTCAAGGTTAAGTACAGGGATAGTTAACCCCGCAGCTTGCTTAACTGCCGCTTTTTTAACCGCGGCTACTCCCTTTCCGGTTATTTTTTTAAGCTTTGATTTTGTTGCTGCCATAATCTTGTCTTTTTTTCAGCTTTCACTTCTAACTTCTATCAGTCCACCTTTTGCGCCAGGTACCAAGCCTTTGATCAGAAGTCCGTCATCTCGGACTTCAACAATCTCCAGGCCTTTGACTGTGACGCGATCCCCACCCATGCGGCCGGCCATTCTTTTTCCCTTATATACTCGTCCTGGGGTGGTGCCTTGGCCGATTGAGCCTGGGGCGCGCTCCCTATCTGATTGACCATGGGTGCGAGGTCCTCCGGCAAATCCGTGGCGCTTGACTACTCCCTGAAAACCCTTTCCCTTGGAGACTCCGGAAACTGCCACTTTTTCACCTTTTTTGAAAAATGAATCAGGCTTGATCTCATCTCCGGCAAAGATTTTGACTTCTCCCAAGGAAATCCCTCTTTTACCCTGCTCATCCACGAGGGAAACGCCCTCATATTTTTCCAGCCGAAATTCACGCAAAAAACGAAGCGGGGTTTTGATCCCCGCTTTAGTTAATTTCCCTTGAACCGGCTTGCTGATGTTTTTAGCCAGTTTAAATCCGAGTTGAGCTGAAAAGTGCCCGCTCTCCTCGGGTGTATTGACATAAACCAGATAGCAGGGGCTTGTCTTCACGAAAGTAACTGCGGCACGAATGCCGTCTTCATCGAAGTTCTGCGACTGGTCTGATTTTTCACCTAGAATAAAGCCTGCCATAGTCTAAATTTTTGAACAAAAAAATAGCCCCAGATTGGGGCTTTTGTAAGTTCCAATCCGTGATATTTTTACCCGAACAATTCTTTCCAGTTACGGAAAAATTCCATTAGCAAGTATTATATCTGACACTCAAGATCAAATCAAGGTCAAATACAGCAAATTTGATTTTGCCGTCTTGTTCCCCAAAAACTTGACTGGTTATAGTAAAATAGACGGATGAGCAGGAAGAAAGAGAGATTCCCATCTATAGACATACTTGCCTTTCAAGAAAGCAAAACTCAAGAGGTATGGACAGCTCTAAAGCATAATATGAATTTTGATCCGAAAAAAAGATATCGTGATGAAATAATTACGAAACAAGGAGACATCGATGCATGGTCCAACCCATCTCTGGTAGACTTCCTTGAACAAACAAATGCTGTAGATAGATGACGCATAAAAATTGTATAATAGCCCTTCATGAAAGCAGAAAGTGAAAAATCGCCCACATTCGATCCGCATCTATTTGCTAAAGCAGCGACAGATGTAGATTTTTTCAGAAGTCTTCTCCCACCAGAGGTTGAACAAATAGTAAATACTCCCCCTCCAACTATTTCATTGCTTGACGAGCTTATTAGTGACGAAAAACATTTAATTGATGAAGTGTTTCATCGCGAGGCGCTACGCTTATGGAACAGGGGATCGGAAATTATTCATTCATCTATCTATCAAAGATACGCCAAGAAAGTTGATCTAGTGACCGCTGATTTTACTGACAATAGTTCAGTACCCGCACTGCATCCAAAGATTTTTGACGAAATCTCTGCAGAGGAATCAGCTCGATGGATAAGTTGGCTTGGAGATGCGGAGTTCAAACGTACAGATATCATAGAAGCATTGAGAACTTTAACGCAAGGTTCTGTATTGCCTCCGTGGGAAATAATTAACAATCCTGAAAATCGCTCTTTATATGAAAAATTAGTAAAAACCCCTCATCTATTGGCTTTAGTATTTATTCCTGACCTAACTCCTATAGAGGTTGGAACTATATTAAAATTACACTATTCAAAAGATGATATAAAAGCCCTACCTGCCAAAATTCATCTTCTATAACCACTGGATATAATCGCAGCCTTCTGGAGACCGTGTTTTACTGTTCCATACGTTGGTCGAGCATTTCTTCATTCTTTTTCCGGCAGCGGTTGTGTAAAGTACAAGTTTTGATCCGCATTTGGGACAATCCTCATCAAGTTGCTCGGTCGTCCCTTTTGGCCATTCGACATAATCACAACCGGATGAAGTTCGCGTCTCAGAATTCCAGACGTTAGTAGAGCATCTCTTGAAGCGCTTGCCCGCTCTCGTGACAGCCTCAACAACAGGATTCCCGCACTTCGGACACTTCTCCTCCACAGGTTTTTTTTCTTCATCCATAATTAATTTTACCACAGCTATACCTTATTTTAAGAAGATTGTTTTATTTTTGTAATTGAAAGTGACTTTGAATTGATCGAAAAATCCCATTTGGCCGACTATACCATAACTAAATTTAGGCATATTAGGCAGGAATCCTACTTCAGTTTGAAATGTTCTATGTTCTACTACTATCGTGACTCTGTGTACATAGTATGTTTGCATTACGCCTGTAATTCCTCCTACTTTTTCTGGCCTACCTTTTATCACATCTATCCCTAGAATATCACCTATTTCTGCATCAAAAATACAGAGATCAGCACCTGAATCAATAAGGACCTCATAGATTATTGCTTTACCCTGATATCTGATTTCAATCGGAATAATTGGCTTAAAGATGCTTTGAGAGTATTTTTTATAATGAAATTTCATAAGCCGTGTCCTACATAAGAAGTTAGATGCGGAGTCATATGAGTTAGGATGGGCTTATTAAATCCCTTTTTTTGTGCTTTTGTCCATGCTTCTTTAGCATTTCTCCCTGTAGAAATTACTGTCTTTTCATTCTCTTCTAGGGTAATCCAAAGGCCTTTATATTTTTTATAGAGTTGTGACCAATCTATTGCCATTTATTCGTATTTTAAGAGATTTCGCCCTTATAGTCAATTGTAAACTAAATCTCAATAAAACTTTACTAGCCCTTCACCCTGCTTAATAAGCTTATTTCCATTAATAAGATAATAGCTCTCTTTTCCACCCGCTAAAGCGCTTTGGAAGGAGGCATAATAAGGTTTTCCAGCTATTGAATAGATAACGTTTATCGGGCTATCAACTGGAATAATTTGTTTGTAATTGGCAGTTAAGTAATTTTGCTTTGTTGAAGGATCAATTTCTCCAACATATGTGATTTTATTCACCACGGCAACTTTTGTCATTAAATGCTTTGGAATGTAGAGATCTTGTTTCTTCTTAGTCTTGGGATCAATACTTATTAGTTTATTATCAGCTTTATCTGGATTGATTTTTGTAATACATAAGATTTCTTTTTCACTTTTAATAAAGCCACTATCACATAAAACTCCCAGATCCTGATTATTATAAAATGAATGTTTGCTGTTATAAAGAATATTTCCGTCAAAATAATCAAGAAGTGTTTTTTTTATTTCCTTCTCTTTTGTTTTTGTGTCAAAGTTGTAAACATAGGTTATTGTTTGTTCAGGCTTGACAATTAATAGAAACGGATAGTGAATGTCAACTCTGTCTGGGAATTTGCCTATCTTATACGTATCATCAAATACTTGAAGAGTAGACTCTTTTAATATGACTGTATTATTCCTAATGTTTTTTTGACTCAATAAGAGGAAGTAAACTATTAGGAATAAAGCAAGAGCAAAAAATACGCCGATCTGTATTTTTCTTCTTTGTTCTTGATTTAATGGATTAAGTTCAACCTGCTCTTTCATATTTTTATTGCATGTATTTTAAAGGATTAACTGGCACCCATGCTTCACCATTTTTTACTCGTATCTCATAATGTACATGATCGCCTGTTGCAAACCCAGTTGAACCTATTACTCCAAGTGGGGTTCCTGCTGAAATTTGTGAGCCAGATGACACAAGAAACTTACTGAAGTGGATATAGATTGTTTTTAAAGTCCCTTCATTGTTTGTAAGCTCAACTGTCTCCCCTCCGTATTGATCAACGTAGGTTGAAACAGTACCAGAATGTGTTGCAAAAATAATAACTTGTTGTGTTTGTTTGAAGGATTGGTTATTTTGATAATAATCTTCGTTGGGAACAAGATCAATACCAGTATGGATTCTTCCAAATTCAATAAAATAAAGGGGATCCATGAAACCTGCAGTTAAAGTAATGGAATTAAAAGGTACTCCAAAGGGATTTTGAGTTGGGATTGAAACTTGAGCAAATCCGAGATTGGGCAAGTTTTGTGAGGCTGGAGATACTATGGAAATAATTTTTTGAAATAATCCCGAAGTTAATAGGATTGGGGACAAAACAAGAGTTCCGATTGTAACAAAGGTAAAGATACCTAAGATTATGAATAATACTAAACATCCTAAAATAGGCTTTCTAAAACGCGAGGCCATAAAACTAATGGCGGGATGAGGTATGAAGAGATTAATAACAAATGCTACTATTGAATCAAGAATATAACCCAAGGGGTTTCTGGTAAATGAATACAATCCACGAGCAACCCTACTCCCCTGTGAGTTCTTCATTAATAATGCTTGTAAATACTAATTGTCTCTCATGCGGTAGAACCAAAACATCAAGTCTTATATGTTCCTCCTCTCTGAATAAAATAACTTCACCAATAGCCAAATGTCCAAGTTGTTGTTTTTCCACCGAAGTCATAGGATAAATTGTTCCAATTTGCCCCAAAGTGGCATACGATTGTTTAAGAAGAATTTTGGTTTCTGAATTGGTGATAATTGCCTTCCCATAGGGACTCACTAAAAAATCTTCAACATCTTGAGTTATTGAAACAACTCCAACATTTCTTTTTCTGGCCTGTTTGACAAGTTCTCTGTAAAATACAGCCACATCCGAATCTACAAGAAGCTTATGGGCCTCATCAATAAAAAGCATGCGTTGCTTGTCGTTGTCCTTATTAACAAGATTCCAAATTAGGGAAGTCAAAAGATACATTGCTGGATCTCTCTTCTCGTCCTTTTTAAGACCTTGCAGATCAAGGACGATAATGTCACGTGAGAGATCCAGTTTCCTTTTTGAGTTAAATATACCACGCAGGGATCCAGTTGATAATACGCTTAAGTCTTTCTGCATCGGATTTCCTTTCAAAAGCTTAAGAAGATATTCAAAGTTAGGCGATCTTTTATCATATAGTTCAATCAATTTCTCATCTAAAACTGCACCGTCATAATGGGAAGGTGGGATAAAAAACTTAAAAAATGTTTTTAGTGTTGAGATATGATCTAAGATGTCATCTTCGCGGGATGAGGAGACATAAAATGGGTTAATGCCGTTTTCCCGTGAAAACTGGATAACCTCGCCACCCAAGGCTTTTGCCAAATGAATATATTCTCCTTCTGGGTCAATTACAATAATTTTTACTCCCCGCATATAAAGCCTCTGAATTAATAGTTTTGCGGTAACGCTTTTCCCCGATCCTGAAACCCCAAAAATATTGACGTTGTTGTTTCGAGATGTAAAAGGGTTAACAAAAACAAGGCTGCTGTTGTAGGGATTAACTCCTAAAAATATTCCATCTGGGTCATTTAATTGTTTTGAAACAAAGGGCATAAGGTATGAAGCTGCTGTTGATTGCATAATCCGATTTTCCCGAACTGAATCCGTATTAAAAGGAAGAAAGTTTTTAAACGCTCTTTTTTGACCAAAAGTATATTGATTAAATGTTACATCCATAGCCCCCGCAATATTCTGAAGTTCCTTATGGTGCGTGGTGAGATCTTTTTGGTTTTCTGCACGAAGTTGAAGATACATGGAATATACGATTCCCTTCTCGTCCTCATGCACAAGCTCATCTGTAAAACTTGCAACCTCCTCAATATTTTTATCAATCTGCTGATCTCTAAGTTTTCCTTGTTTTAGTCTTTCATTTTGTTGCATCTCTAAAACAGAAAGTCTCTGTTTGGCCTTTTTAAGAAGCTCGGCTGAGGAAGTCGGTTCAATAAAAATACTTAAAGAAAATGGAAGACTCGATGTTAAAAGTCTGAAAAAAACATAAGGACCAAGATAAGCGGGAATATCCGCCAAATAGTAGATTCTTTTTAAGTTATCGCCTACTTGAATATAAGTGTCATATTCTTTGATGTAATCACTCTTATATGAGTGTGGTTCTGTCCGCTCAATTGTAAGACCATCTTTACTTTTTTCAACAATTAAAGATATTCCCTTACCGTTTGTTTTTGAAATCCGCAGGTTATATAAATTAAGGTCCTTTTTGTATGACACGTAGTTTTTAAAAGATTTAATTAGACTTTTGCTTTTAATATATTTGGGTTTTCGAAGTTGAGGAAGTCGGCTTGTCAGAAAAGGATCTTTTTGAATCGTCTCCTCCTGTTGCGAGACAATCTTCATAAGGCGCCCAATCTCATCAAGCAGGGCGGAAGTTGTTGTATTTTTTGATTTACCAGATGAGGAGCCGTTTAATAAATGCTTTTCAAGGTCTTTAAGTCCATTGTTTCTTTTTTTGTAAAGCATATGTTCGCGAGTAAGTTGATTAAAGTCATATTGCGCTTTATCAAAGTCACTTTTCATGTCTTCAACCCTAATCTGCAACTTATTGCCAAGTTTATAGTTATCTACACTTATTAGAAATTCATTGAGTTTGCGCTTTATAGTCTGTGGCAAAGTCCTTTTCCTCATCTTACCTCCTTCTTAACAAATTCGATAAGCTTTTCATCCTCAACGACTCTTGTTGTAATATGACAGGCAGATAAAGCTGCAGAGAACCTGACACTCATATCATTTAATTTTTTAATAGTTTGAAGTTTCGATGCGGTTTTATTTGGGTTGGCAGAGACAGAAAATACAGCGTAGTATTTTGTGACCAAAAGCGGATTAACCTCAATTAGGCTGGTCAGATCCTGAATGTAGGATGAGATAAGTGGTTCTCTTTTTTTACCGGAGTGGGCGTAAATTGAAAAGAAATGGGGAGAATAATCTTTAGGACTCGCTCGTTCTTTTCTAACGATAAATTGGACTGCAGATGGGAGAGTATGAAGCACTTGCTTAAGCCTTATAAAAAACTGCTCCCTGTCCTGGTCGTTTAAAAGTGCAATATCAAAGGGATCAACTTCAAGCATTTTTATAATACTTGCCACTCTTACAATCAGATTGTCCTGGATGGTAAAGTCTGTAAAATATGAGTCAAGCTGCCCTGTTCTAAACTTCTTTTTTCCAGTTTTGAAGATGAAACCCCGTGGAACTATCTTATAAATAGGCTGATTGTCTATTTTCTGGGTTACAAGAGCGGCAAATGATATCTCAAGTACTAGAAGTGAAGATAAATAGTACCCAAAGTTAAAAAAATGCAGCGAGTATTTGAAAAAAAGAAAAAGAAGCGCAGCGATGGTAATTGCCGACAAGGTAACAAGCGCGGTATCTGTAAAAAATAGACTGCGCAGGATATTGACCCTAATATCGTCTTTATAAATTCGGACCGATTTCATAGTTTTTGATCAGAATAAATTCTAATGATCTGATCACTGCTACGGCTCCCATGTCGTTTGATAATAACTCCCTTGATTCCCAAGGCATCATTTCTTTCTTTTGCTACATTCAAAAAATTTCTGACTCTTCCTGGCGGGCTTGAGGATTTGACATAGGCAAAACTTAGGTCTTTACCCCGTTTTTTTGACTCAAGCATTGCATTTTCATTGTGCGGATTGGGATTGACTTTACTAAATGCTGAAAGATCAACAAAATGAGCATTATTCAAAGATACTTTATTAAGATCGCGTGTGGGGGCTCCATCTTGCATCGCTTCAAGCTGTGACGGGTAGATTGAGGTTAATCCTGTTTTTTTGTTTTGGTGACTATACGCTGCACCAGTTAAGGAGACTATCCCTTGTTTTGGATTTTCAACTTTGGCATTTAATCCCTTTCTTGACAACTCATATGAGAATTGGGGAAGATGTTTTTTGAACTGTGAACCGTTATTTGCATTAATAGGTCGAGGGGAGAAAGGTTTCCTTGCTGGAGTGTATGAATAATTACCTGATTTATGATTACTGCTGGTTGCGGTTGATAAGCCATTTAGAGTTTTGGGAATTAAATTATGTCTGGCAATTGAGGATATGGAAGATAAGGATTGCTTGACCCGGCTTGAGGCAATATTGCTGTGGACTATGGTGTGTGCTACATTCCACGCTTCTCCAAAGATATTGGCAGTAAGCATAGTGACACCTCCCAAAAAAAATAAAAAGCCTGTGTAGAGAAAAAGCATACCAACTGAAGGGCCAGATGATGATAAGAGACTCTTAAAGATATCTGTTGCAATGGCAAAACCAAGTACAAATGCAGGCTGCTGGATTAAAGCGGTGAACCACGTTCTAAAGAATGAGTAGACAATATGCTGGGTTTTTTCAGTTAGCATAAAAGGGATGACAATTGGGTATAAAACTCCCAGGAAAAGAAGCGTTGCAAAACGTATCGCAAATTGAAATCCGATAAATAAAAATCCTCCAAGAAGAAACAGGAATGTTAATGCAAATAAAAAAACTTGAAGGATAAATTTTCCAAGCGATTGCAAGATACCTCCCTTTAAGGATATGTCAAACGAAGGAATTCCAAACTTTTCAGGAGCTTTGTTTTGATTGATCTGCTGTTGTGACTGATCCAGATAATTATTCAAAAAACCTGTAAATTGCTGAGTGCTTGATATTTTGTCCACAAGGAGATTGTTGGCTTGAATACTATACGACAAAACTGTTGGCACTGTAAGAAATAGAACCATAACGATTAGAAATCGAAGAGCAAATGATTTAAGCTCGGCAGCGTTATCTGACCCTATTTTTGCAATTGCAAAGGCGGCAATAACTATTGCCAGAACAGGAACTGCTATCTGATTAAATAAATCTTTGTATTTAGTTACTCCTGTAATTTGTGTACCATCTTTAAGCGAGATGGTTGAGGTGAGTGGGTTTGGAGTATAAAAGATAAATCCACCAAGTATAGAATCAAGCCCGCTAATAAAGTTTTTAAGAAGAGTAATTATGTCTGATGGTTGATTTTGAACACTAAACTCATTAGTATATTGGATCTGAACTTGTGGGGTTGGCGTTGGTGTGTTTTCTGCGAAAACAAAAACGGGTTTAAGAAGCAGGAAAGTTAGAAAGACCAAAGGGAGAACCCATTTCATACATATATATTTGATTTATGACGTTCCACCGACAAATTTCTTGATAATCTCAGCTAAAGTTGAGGCACCGAATATCAAAAGTCCTCCAACAAGAATGTTTACAATCCATCCTCGAAGACGAGATTTTCTATCTGTGTCGTCTCCGCTTGTTATAAGAAATACACCGAGCGCTGCAATTGCAATCGCCATTGCAGGAAGTGTATAGTACTGGAGAGTTTTAACAATTCCCCAGAGAAGTTGATCTAAACTAGAAAATTGAAGTGGTTGAGCACCCGAATAGCCTCCTGTATTTCCCATAGTTTTTTAAATAAGGACTACTTAAAACTACCTAACGAGTCGAATTATATACCTGTCAAAAGTTCTTGTCAATAGATAGATTATTTTAACAGTCTAAATGACTTAAGACAAATAAAATAATTGAAAAAAACAAGTTTACTATATTACTTTTACTTTACCTATTTTACAATCTTGTAGTAAATCTATTATTACTGTTCTTCTTCAAAATTGATTGATTCTAAATAAGACATCCATTACATATTCAGCCAGCCTGGAGAAACTCCATAGATTTCTCATAAACAACCTCAGGATACACCCACTCAAATGTTCGGAAATCATCTACGAGTCCCTGGATAAATTTGATAGAATACGAGCATGGGTGAAATTGAGTCTATTTTTAAGATGAGGGATAATGCAGTCGTATCCAAAGATCAAAAATTGTTTGCTTCCACGCAACTCCAAGATATTCCAAACGCTTCAATAGGTGGTTACCTTGCTGCGGGTAAATTAGAGACAGAAGTACTTCATGTTGTCGAAGATACTAAAATAACAAAAATGGCTTTTGTGAAAGAGAATTATGGCACTCATTCTGCTTTCTTGCTTTATTATTTTGTAAATACTGTTGATGGATGGAAAATATATAATATAGTTTCTTCCTGAGGTTAATATATTGGTAAAGATCTGTATTTTGATAATACTTTCCTTCATATTCAACCAGCCTGGACACTTCAGAACGATTATTGTAACAGTCTAAATAATGTAGTGATATAATTGTTTTTTAAACTGATGAAATTTTTTATAGAGAATGGAAGGAATTCCCAATTTTTTGGCACCCTCCACAATATGTCTTTGATCATCTATAAAAACAACTTCATTAGGCTGTAGTTTATTTCTTTTAAGGACATTAAAGAAAAGAGAAGGGTCTGGTTTTGCCATTCCAAGATATGCAGAGCAATAAATCTGGTCAAACAACTCCCTTAAGTGAAATTTTTTGATTTTATTAGTAATCCCTTGCTTAGTTTCATTTGATAAAAGAATTACTCTTATCCTTTTTCTTTTGAGTCCTTTAATAAGGTTAACTACTCGTTGATCAATCGTTAACGAATCATATAGACCTTTTCTTAATTCTTGGATTGAGATTGGTTTTTTGGATTTTTCTTTTATTTCCTTCCAAAGAATATCTAAACTGTACTTTCCTAGTCTCATATTAGGCCAGTGTTTACTAAGCATTCTTGAGAGCTCGTTTTTGCTTAAATCGGTTTTCTTAACTACTGCAGAGTATGTGTATGTCCACAGATCAGCTTCATCTGAGGCAACAACACCAGCAAAATCAAAAATAACGACTCTAATCACGGCTAAAGTATATCAAATCAGACTTTAGTACGTTCCAACATAGTCAATCTTTCAATAAATTCAGGACTATAGCCAGCCTGGATAAACCTGCTATAGTATTGAATCCCTCATTTTATACTGTTATAATGCACTTATGAGAATTGAAGCTACTGCTGATTTAAGACTGGGAGGAAATACTCCCGAAGGGATTGATCTTAAGGAACTTCCTATTGTTACCGCCCATCAAGTAAGAAACTATGCCCTAGTCTTATATGGACATTTTGCAGATCATTTCGGAGAACCTGGAGCTAAAAAGGCTCTAACCCCTGATGTAAAAGTAAGATTTAACTCAGGTATAAATCGCTCTTTAAGAATTGGTTCACTTTATAATGGAATTAACAAAGATGGAAGTTCAGCGTTTTTTCAGATAGAAGCTCGATCTACACTGGTGCAAAGATTTGAACACATATATCACGCACGTTTAACACTATTTGATAGTAAAGCTCGAGGAAAAACAGTCCCTTTAGTTCAATTTTCATGGACTGGAGAAATTCCGTTTATTAAAGACTCTGGAGGAAATCCGATCGATCATCCAGATGAGTTAAAAAATTTATACGCTACTCTTCAGATTATAGATGGAGTTCTTAGCCAGAAAAAGATCGAAGACTTAGAGGCTGGTATTGAACTTACCAAGGATGAGATCGCTCGATATCAAAAAAGGCTCGCTAAATTTGTAGGAAATCACTAGAGAAAATCTAGTTTAGATAAACTGCTAATACGTTTCAACATCTTCAACCAGCCTGGACTCAGAGCTTTTGAACAATCTAACTATATAAGTCTTCAAGCTCTTTTACCGCCCCAAAGGAAATTCTATCCAAGACTAAATCATCCATTCCCGTCATGATAGCCGGGGTAACCACATATTCACCATAGCGATCATTCATCTGATCAACTGCTTCTGAGACCTTCCGCATCTTCTCAACGCTTGAATCAAATAGCTCAGGCTGTGAGTTGGTAAATGGAACCAGGTCATAGGAGCTTACTGACAGGCGTGTAACAGGTTTGATTACTGGTTGCTGATTAAATACCCACAAGGCTTTTGTATAAAGCTCCTGTGTTGTATACATCTCGGTATTAACCTGCCTTCCACGGTGCCAATAACTCCCATCGGTATAAAGCATCCCTACATGTATGCCCAGAGCAGCTTTTCCTGCTTTCCTAATTCTTCTACCCATCTTCTCGCATAGTTTCATCATCAAACGAGCCAACTCCTCCTTATCTGCAGTAAACTTTGCTAAAGCATAATCCTGACCGTAGCTTTTTCTTTTAAACTCAACATCATCTATCTCATAACCCCGGAGCCGCAGGTACCAATACCATCCAGTGATGCTTTGGAAGACATTGCTTCTTAAAGTCTGGACTGATGCCTCAAGGAATTGAATTGGTGTGAAGATGCCATTTGCATTAAGACGAGCCTGAAAGCGGGTATTTATTCCATTAAGGTCAATGAGATTGATATTAGAGTAAATAGAAAGTAAATTCTGGTGGGTAATAACATCCAATCCATCTGGTTTATGTAAAGATGCAGCGAGCTTTGCTAGGAACCGGTTAGTTGAGATTCCGATATTGCAACTGATCCACTCTCCAATCTCACTTCTGAAGCGTTCCTTTATTTCTTTTGCAATCCTTATAAGGTCAAGATTCAGATGATCCATTCCCTCAAAGTCAACAACAACCTCATCAATAGACTTTGGGGCAACATTCGGGCTATAGTCTCGGCAGATATTTCTAAACTTAATGTGGACATCTCTTGTTAAGACAGGATCTGATTCCCGCACAATAACCTGGGGACAAAGAAGTTTCGCCTCACGAACAGTCATTGCAGTTTTAATCCCATATCTTTTGGCCTCAATAGAGGGGGCTAGGACACATCCATTAGGAGTAATATAAGCTGCAACGACAATAGGCTTGCCACGAAGATGAGGATATGCCTGCTGCTGGACTGTGGCAAAGCAGGAATTGAGGTCAATGTGCATGACTTTGGGATTGTTTTTGTTAATCTGAAGCTCCATCTGTCACCTCCACCAGAGTCCAATGTAAATTTTCACTATCCAACCTCAGCTTAAAATCCATTGCACCATCTGTGACATGAAAGATATGTGATATATTTCTACCTTCCCGTCTCCTGTAGTAATAGGAGAGCTTGGTCATTATATACTCTCTACCCTGCCAGCGCAGTTTCTTGGGTACTACAGTCCCCTTTATTCTGTCGTATGATGTGATGACGCTGACTTTTTCATTGATCGGCTCGTTCATATATCATTTTATTGGTATGAACGAATAACATGAACCACAACGCCGCCTATCTCAAGGGATCTTTTAGGAATTAAGGGGTGGTACTTTTTATTTGCTGCCTCAAGATAAACCCTTCTGTTTTTTCTTATAAAATATTTCAACGTCCATTCTTGATCTATATATGCAGCAACAATATCTCCATTTTTAGGCTCTTTCTTCTTGTCAAGTATGACAAGGTCTCCTTCTTTAATGCCTTCATCTTTCATTGAGTCCCCGGAGACTCTTAAAAGATATGTGTAGCCTGGATTGCCAACTAAATACTTATCAAGTGAGAAAGATTCTGTTTGATAGCCTTCCTCAAGTGTTGGTGAGCCTGCTTTAATGATTCCAAGAAGAGGTAACCTGAAAAATTCATCAGTAGGTGCAATTTTTTTATCATCTACTTTGACCAAATCCTGCTTTACCCAGGAGTGGACTAACCATGATACAGAGGAGGGAGATTTGAAGCCGAACATTTGCTGTATTTCCCTAAATGTTGGGAGTCTTTTATTTTTGAAGTAGAATTTTTTTACTTTGTTTAGCTTTGGATTTTCCATATTCTAGTACAACTGTACTATATGGGATTTTATAGTACATATATACTAGTTGTCAATACTAAAATGATTTAAGGTATAATTTGCAGCATATGTGCGGCCGATATCAATTTGATTTTTCAAACAAAGACAAATTTAAGGCAAGGTACCATATTGATGGCAGATTTCCTTTATCTGACATAAAAACACGCTACAATATTTCACCAGGTCAGAAAAACCCAGTTGTGGTCTCACACAGTCCAAACTCAGTTGATCTTATGTTATGGGGGATAATTCCATTCTGGGAAGAAAAAAAGGAGAAACCACACGGTTTGATAAACGTTAAAAGCGAAAGCGCGATATCTAAAGGTTGGGCAAAAAAATGGATACAATTTCAAAGATGTTTAGTTCCAGCGAGCGGTTTCTATGAATGGAAAAAGACAACGGATGGAAAAGTTCCGTTTAGGATCTTTGCAAAAGGTAAAGATTATATTTCGTTTGCAGGTTTATATTCTTCATATAAACACCCAGGGTCAGGCGAAGAGATTTACACCTATACAATTCTAACAACCGAACCTAATGAATTTATGAAGCCAATTCATCATAGGATGCCTGTGATTTTGACTAAAGCTGAAGAAGAAAAATGGTTAAATCCCGATACTGTAGAAATTGAGCATTTGAAAGATTTATTACATCCTTTTAGTGGGAAATTAGAGGCATATCCGATTACAACACGAGTAAATAGTCCTATTTATGATGATAAAGAGGTAATAAAACCTGTTAATCAAGTTGAAAATTAAGATTTAGAGGATTATAATATAAGTGGCGTAGCGGAAGACTTCAAAATCTTCGTCCATTGCAGCTTCAGTTTTTCTTCAGAAAGGAGATGAGTTGAGTGAGAAAGATTTTATTTATAGAGTGCGATGACTGTGGCTTTGCCGTAGAATTTAATAATTTAAACGAGGTTTTCTATTACTGCAAAGAGCATGAGTTTGGTGTTAATGTTCCAAACGAAAAGTTGAAGATTAAACATTTCTGCAATGATTGCAGAAAGGAAATGGAAAGCTATGAGCTTTATGAGGAAGACAATGTCTGTCCGATTTGCAATTCAATGTTAAACGTAGCCTACCGTTTTATATAAGGGAAAGTATTGTAGTTCCTCAAGCGTATAAATGAGCTCAACCTCATTGTTCCTGAATAAGTCAATCAAGGGGAGAAAGGTATAGTTTAGAGCTTCTAACAATCTACTTTACATTTTACATTCTCTCATCTAAACTTATCTTAATGGAACTAGTTCCTCCAGATCCTCATGTCAGACCATTCTTGAGAGTTTTAACACTACTCGCATTTGTTTTAATAATTGCAGCATCATCGTTTTTAGGATCATATTGGTATATCAATAGTCAAATAGCTAATCTTCATCAAAAAGAAAGCACTAAGAGCGTCAAATTAAAACTACAGGAAGAAACAAACAAGATTGATGACGTTTTGCCTTCGCGAGCAGTTGATAATATTGACACTACAAATTGGCACACATATGATAGTAAATTAGGGTACTCATTAAAATATCCTTCGACCTGGAATTTAATTACTTTTGAGGATGATTCAAGCGTTGTTTATCTTAGATATCAACTCAATAATGGCGATTATTTGTGTATTGATTTCCGAATCACCGATAATAATTTTAAACTGCAAAATGGAGAGTACTATATCTGGTTACACTATCCAGAAGATGGCCCTATTCTCTACCAATTTAGACATAAGCCAATGTATACCGGTGAAAATGAATGGGTTCGATTATACCTGGTAAATAAAGATTTCAGTTGGATCAAACTTTCAGGTGGAGGAAAATTAGAAGCTTCTTCTATGTATAACTGCACCGGAGGAGATGTAGAACGATTGAAGATTACCTACGATCAGCAAATTAAGAGCCCTGAATATAATTATATGCTTGCGATATTTAAAACAGTCAATTTAAAATAAAAAGTTCGGACGTCGTCTAGCCCTCGGAGCCAATCTTGACGACTTGCTTAAAGAAGGATTTTATCAAAGGGTATTAACAAGTCAAAATGCACCGCTTTACCCTTTAACTTGAAGTTCTGAATTGTTAGCTTCCCTATCTTTCAAATGCTTTCTTTTTTTCTACTTTTGTGCTATACTGCGCTCCGAAATGAACATGTCTATTCTGAAGAATTCACTTCCTGCATATTTTGCTCCTTTATTCTCTTTAGATTACTTTTCATTATTATCCACTGCACCTCTTTTTTTATTTATTTTTAGCATTCTCTTTCTTTCACTTGGCGCTTATTTATTCTATGATCGTCTTAAAAAAGAACTTGCTCAAAAATATACAATTTTAGAAATAAAGCCTCCTGCAATATCTCTCCAGTCATCTTTTTCTACAGAGAAGCTTTTTACTATGCTTCACTCACTTGAACATCATTACACCTTTGTGGAAAAACTTCTTAAAGTTAAAAAAACTATTAGCTATGAGATTATCTCAACACGAGAAAATGGGATTCGATATATACTTCGAGTCCCTACAGAGGATATTTCAATCATAAGAAAAAGTCTATTTTCGTATACGGAAGGTGTTGAAATTATAGAAGCCTCAGATTATTTACCTTTAAAACTGGATGAGCCTGAGAGAAATACATATGAAGTAGTTGAATTCACACTAACACGTCCTTTTATCTTCCCGCTTCAAAAACAGGACGCACTGAAACAATATGATCCTATCGCATACCTAACAGGTCATATGACCAAATTGGAGCCCAATGATCTGGTAGCTTTTCAAGTAGTTACGATCCCAGTCACCCACTCTTTTCATGGAGGACTTCTTTTATATCTTAATAAATTAATAAGACTCATCCAGCAAGAAAAAGACATTAATCCAGCAATTAATAAAGGTATTGCGGTCTCTCTTCTTAAACTTGTTGGAAGACTTTGTACATTTGCTCTAATGATCGTCTGGGAAATATTTACAGCAATCATGGAGTGGTTGGCTGATTTTCTAAGCTCTCAACCTAAAAATTACCGTCAGCATCTAGAAAACTCTTTATTCTATGAACCAATGGGTGAAAAAATTCTTACCCCGCAGCAAAAATATAAACAGGAAATGATTTTGGGAAAAATTGAGCAAAAACTTTTTAAGGTATCAATGCGGCTCGTGATTAAGTCAGATTCAAAAGAAAGCATATCGTCTATTAGAGAAGGTATAAAAATAGCATTTGAAACATTTACGAATGAAGGCTATCAATCGTTAAAACCGAAGTCTAAATTTCCAATAACTATCTTGTTACTCAAGAAGCTTACTTTTTTAGAAGTAAAGAATCGACTTCTCTCATTTTCCAGAAATCCTATCCTTTCAAATGCTGAGCTTACTTCAATTTATCATTTTCCCTATACGAAGACTACGCATACCGAGGATATGGTACTTGTCAAATCCCCTCAGCTGCCGGCTCCCCGTACACTTAAAAAAGCAAACGGAAACCTTGATATAACATTTGCTGTCAATGTCCATGGCGATATTCAAACTCCAATAGGATTAACCTTGGAAGAGCGGAGACGACATGTATATATCAAAGGACAAACAGGACAGGGAAAATCAACAATGATGCTACAAATGATCTATCAAGATATTCTCCATGGTAAAGGTATGTGCCTCATCGATCCCGAGGGTGATATTTCATATACCCTTATTGGAGTCATTCCTAAAGAACGCCTTAAAGACGTAGTTTATATTAATCCCCATGATATCAAACACCCCTTTTCCTTAAACATCCTGGAATTGCCAAAAGGCTTGACTGGAGCAGATCTTCAGGTTGCAAAAGATCTTGTGGTTTCAGATATGATTGGCACTTTATATAAGCTTTACGACGGTAAATATATGGGACCACGTATGGAAAATACTTTAAGAAACGCAATTCTTGCTGTATTGGAAACCGAGAAACCTACACTTGTCACTGTATATAGATTTCTGACCACTACAAAGTTTAGGAATAAAATAGTTAAAACGCTCACTGATCCATTGATAAAGAGCTTCTGGAATAATGAATTTGAACCGTTAACACTCCGAGACAAAGCTGAGCAGGTTAGCCCCATAACAAACAAGCTTGGTAAATTCCTGACAACCTCTTTAACCCGCGAAATCCTAAAACACGAACGCTCAACCATAGATTTTGATGAGATTATGAATACAAAAAAGATTGTAATCTTTAATCTGTCACGGGGAAAAATAGGTGAAGACGTCTCCTCTTTCCTGGGCAGTCTTATTATGGCAAAGTTCCAGCAAGCGGCTCAACGAAGAGTACATATTCCTCAAGATGAGCGTGTGGATTTTTTTCTTTATATTGACGAATTTCAGTACTTTGCAACTTCAGTTTTTGCCCAATTGTTTTCAGGAGGGCGCAAATACCGTGTAAGTATTACGGTCGCTCATCAGAATGTTTCCCAGATTAAAGACGAGGATCTTTTAGATACAATAATTGCAAATAGCGGTACAGACATATCATTCCGCATAACAGGTCTAAAAGATGAAGCAAAGATATTGCCTCTTTTTATCCCGCAGGTAGGTAAATACCAATTGGCTAATCTCCCCTCGTATTGTTTTTATATAAAGATAAACGCCCTCATTCCTCAAGATGCCTTTACCGGTACCGTAGAGGACTTTACTGTTAAGGAGGACGAGGAGGTAAGACAAGCGATTATTAAATTTTCTCGACAAACTTATGGGATAAAAGTGGATTTAAAGAAGGAAAGGGGGGCCGCGTCTGTATTAAAATCTTCCCATAATCAAGAGTCTTTGCGGGTATCCACTGTAGAACAGCTTTTCCTAGGTAACAGAAAGCAAAGTGAGGCATCAACAGCAGCCTAAAAATCGAAATAGGGGGTATTTGGATTTGTATGGTGGTTTAGACTGTTACAACAGAATTTAAATAACTTGTATTTATCTTCTTTATTTATATAAATATAAAGAAGACAAAAATGTCCTCCCTTATATAGGGAGGATAAAAGGAGGGTACCCACCGCATACTCTTATGAATTTACCTCATATTACAAAAAGGCAAAAAGAAGCAGTCACACTCTATTATAGATTCAGATTCGTTAACCGTACACATGTTCAAAAGATATTCCAACATAAAACTCCAGACAATATTAATGCATGGCTCAAAGACCTGGTCGAAAAAAACTATATTGCAAGAATTGCTGACCCCTTAAAAGAGCGTGATAAACCTGCAGTGTATCGAATTGCACGAAATGGCATTAAATGGATAAGGCAACAACCTAACTGTAATAAGGCATATCTAGTAAGACTTTATGGAGATAAGATAAGGTCGAGAGAGTTTATTAAGCAATGCCTTTTCATAGCAGACATCTATGTAAGAATTAAGCAGTCAACCGACACTTCTTATACCTATACTTTTTATACCCAAGCTGATTTTCCAGAAAATGGAGTGCTGAACGAGCTGTCACCCCGCTTTGGATTTATAAAAGCAGGAAAAAAAAGAAAGTCATACTACCTGTGTGAAATATTTAATGAGAAAATCCCTCCTTATGCACTGCAATCCCGTATCAGGTCATTTATTGAGTTTTTTACGGAAGGAGAAGGGACACCGTCAAAAGGACTTCCGCCGAGGATACTTTTTATCCATCCAAAGGAGTCTACAGTTTATTATATACGCCGCCTTATTAGAAATGAGCTTGAGGAGCTGGATGGAGAAAACTTGTCGTTATATGCAACTTCAAGGGAAGAAATACGACGATTCGGATTAGATGAAAAGCTCTGGAAGAAGTAGAAGTTGTTTTTAAAATTCATTTTGTGATTTCTTCTGAAGTAGAAAAATTTAATTAGATATAAAGATCTTCCAAATTTTCTTGCTAATTATATTCGATGTTATTAATATGTTGTATTTGTTAAACTATCAATACAGATTTAGGCTCATATTAAATCAAAATGTATGAATCAGAATATTTCTACTTTATTTAATCAAACTAAAATCGACCCTACTTGGTCGTTTTCCGATAAAACAAGAAGGGATACTACCTATATTACACACGGTTATCATAGATATCCTGCTAAATTTATTCCTCAAATAGTATCTCGTTTGGTGAATAACTTTACAAAAAAGGGTGATTTAGTAGTTGATCCGTTTGGAGGGTGCGGAACAACGCTTGTAGAGTCTAAAGCTATGGGACGTCTGTCGGTGGGAGTAGATATTAATCCAGTAGCGGTATTAATTACAAAAGCCAAGATCACTCCAATTAAACCAATTAGGCTTGAACAAGAATTTGTAAATCTAAAAAACAAGTTAGGTTTTTACAATGATATAACACATATAAGAGTTCCTGAACATGAAAGAATAGATTATTGGTTTAAACCAAAAGAGAAAAGAGAATTGTCTTTTCTATATACTGAAATATCAAAGCTGAAAGATCAAGACATAAGAGACTTTTTCTATTGTGCATTTTCAAACATTCTCAAAAACTGCTCAATTTGGCTACAGAAAAGTAACAAACCTACACGAGACCTTAATAAAACCCCTTCTGACCCTTTTAAGACATTTATAAAACAGGTTAGAATGATGCTTAAGGGTAACGCTCAATTCTATGATATCCTTGAAAAGAATAATTACTTAAGTATTTCCACTAAAGTAGTTTGTACAGATGCCAGGACAATACCAGTAAAAAACGACACATCTAAATTGATAGTAACCTCTCCTCCCTATGTTACTTCTTATGAATATGCTGATTTACATCAACTTACTGCATTATGGATGGAGTACGCAAAAGACTTATATGATTTTAGAAAAAGATTTATAGGTACATCTTATCATAGTAAGAAGGACTTAGCACTTAATAGCTCCCTCGCTGAAAAAATACGTAAAGAACTTATGTATATAGATAAAAAGATCGCCGAGGAGGTTTCAGTTTATTTTAGTGAAATGTACCAAGTCTTTGTTGAAATGAGGCGAATGCTCAAAAAAGGTGGGATAACATGCATTGTTATAGGTAATACCAGCTTAAGAGGAGTCGAAATACTAAACGCTGAAGTTTTTGTCGAGCAATTGCAGAATCTTGGGTTTAAAATCGTTGATATTGTTAAAAGAGAAATACCGTCTAAGAACTTACCATCTGTTAGAGATGAAAAAACTGGGAGATTCGCTAAGTTAAACGATAAAAATAGGATCTTTGCTTATCCGACAGAATACATTTTGGTAATGCAGAAATAAACATGACAATAAACGATCTAATTAAAATATACGAGACTAAAAAGAAGAAGTATGGATTACAAGCATATAGACATATTTCAAATGTCCTAAAGGAAGCTAAAGAATTACACAGGAAAGATTTTCTAGGAAATGATCATGAACAATCCTGGAGAGCTTTTAAAGGGAAGAATTTAGAAAAACTAATCGAATATATTATTACAGATGAGGTTAGAGCTTTAGGTTTAGAGCTTGTGAACGGGGCTGGCCTTGAAAGAACTGGTAGTGCAAACTTGTCAAAAGAATTGAGTTTAGTTAAGAGAAATTTAATAGTTGATTATGGTGAGTATGGCGCACATTTACCCGATGTTGACATGATTATTTATGATCCAAAAACAAGCAAGGTCGTTGCTGTATTATCAAGTAAAGTAACTTTACGAGAAAGAATCGCTCAGACTGGTTATTGGAAAATAAAACTTGCTTCTGATGAAGCAACAAAACATATTAAAGTTTACTTTGTAACTCCTGATGAAGATGGAACGCTAACTGTCAGAACACCTGCAAAGAAAGGTAGAGCGATAGTTGAAATTGATACAGATGGAAGCTACGTTTTGAGTGAAACCGAAATTGAGGAAAGCGACAAAGTTAAGATGTTTGATAAATTCATTGACGATCTTAAAAAGCTTTTAAAATAAATTAAAATGCAAAAATATCAAAGATTGCTCTTCATTCACTCAGCCAAAGTTGATGAAAGATTGTAACTTACTCATCCCTTACTCTTATTTAACTAGCAACCAAATAGAAAATATTAAAGCTATTATTAAAATTACAAAAAGCGCTCTCACCCATTTTTTTGTTATCATTTTGCCATTATATGTTATATTCCACCATTGGAAAAATGATGCAACTAATATAATAGTTGCAACTAGCAAGCTAATTAATGAGCTAAATTTTTCCTTAGTTATTAATGTATTTATTTGAATTTGAAATTTAAATGGATTGAGTGATATAAATATTAAAGCAATCGTTAAAAATATTAATATCTTTGAATAAAAAGCTGTCGTCTTAGTTAATATAATGATAGACTCTCTTAATCTGCTCATACTCTCGACCACTGAACCTTGTCCTATTCTACCTTGATCGGCGTCCTTTGCTAATTCTTCGTCTGAAAGTTTCTTGAAATCTACTCTAGCCATAATTTTTAAAAATCTTATTTGAAATTAATTAATATTCATATAACACATAGAGATTAAACAGCTGGCTGGGCGGGTAGGTCTAGACCCTAAGTAGACTTATAGTTCATAAGGATGTTCTTCTTCAATAAATTCTTTCAATAGTCCCCAACTTCTATCTGTTGCAATCATATCGTAGAATCCAACAAATGGATCGTAACTATAATTTTTTTCTACTAGGTCTGGATGTTTATCTTGGGTATCAAAGAATAACAAATCAAGTTGTTTATAGTTATTATATTTTTGAGATAATTTCCTTGTATCTATTAGATACCAAAGTATAAATGGCCTTTTTCTTGTTTTGAAAAAATCTTGGATTTTATCAATACTCCCACTGCAAAATAAAGTAGCGTCTTTCCAGTCTCCCCCTTCTTTACTTCCGATTAATAGATAAACCATTTGTTATTTTTTTCACTTCCTATTTTTTTTCATTTTTGCAGAGCTATTATCTGCGAAAGTTGCTTCTAATTTAGTAAAAACATCATTAGGATGCAAGTCTTTTTGATCAAAAGCTAGTCTTTTTATATCGGGTTCGACAAAAATTTGTGTTTTTCTTTTTCCTCCTCTTTCCCCAGCATAAACAATTAACCTTTTTCCTGCCTTTGATTCAGTTAATAATGCTGTAACAAAATATTTACCGTCTTTTGGAGATTTTTTATCTTCAGCGATTGGTATAGCCTCATCATCTAAATTAATAAACCGCATTGTTTTTAAAATCTTCGAGTCGATCTTATCAAGTACATATTTTTGTTCGTCAACCCAGCTTCTAGGAATAACGTGTAGAGCAACACACTCAGAACATTTAAGATTATGTGTCTCTTTTATATGACGATACATATAAGAATCCGTTTTTGGATATATGCGTAAATGATGGGTTGGACAAAGGGGTTGAACATTACGATACCCAGCAATATCTATGTGAATCCACCATTTAATCTTATCGATAATAATATATTTATCACTCATAGTTTGGCCGCGTGCGGGTCTAGACCCCAAGCGTGCTTATAACTCATATATTATACATCCTGAGATTGAAACAATTATGATGAAAATATGAAGGTTTAGGTTTACATCTTGATCTCTATTTCTACTCCAACGCAGAACTCCAGAAATCGGAGACTGTCGATTGCTTAGTCTAGATCTCCTCTGTACCCATAGCCGGGTTTGACTTTTGTTTTAGCTTTAGTTCTCGAATCTCTCTTTATAGCCTTCCCAACATTCTCAATGTCCTTAAATCTCCCCTTCTTGTCTCTGATGACAAAACGAGATTTACCTTTAACTTTAAAGCGCTGTCTGGGAGGCATATCTTAATTTTACAACCTAAAATGTTTTTTTGCAACCAAGTTTTTTTTTAGGAATTTTACGTCTTGATTTCGACCCTCACTTGCTGGCGCGCATGATAAAATCTTCTCAACATGTTTAATCCTCGGCAAATCAATCGCATGTTTGGCGGAAAACTGGTGGGAACGAAGCTCATGAAAAAATATGTCTGCTCAACTCTTGCAAAAATGCCACAGGAGGTGATCCGCTTCATCACCGCAAACTGCTGGTTCTTCGGCTCCATGGAAGATGCGTGGGCCTTCACCTTTACAGGAAACGATCTGGCGGACCAGCATCTGATTTTTCTAAGCGACCAGCTTTTCAGGCAGGGGCAGGAGCAGATCCGATACACAATCGTCCATGAGATCGGGCATGTGATGCTGGGGCACAGGAACTCAACCCTGGTCCATCAAACAAGGAGCGAGATCCGGAAACAGGAGAGGCAAGCCGATGACTTTGTCAAAAAAAACGGATGGAGTTTTTTGAGATTTTGATATAATATATCAAAAATATGGTAGGACTTATCCTCACAATAATGTTTGCAGTGCCCGTTGCCATTTTCGCAACGCAAAATACGCAAAAAGTCACAGTGCGGTTCATGCAGTACTCCTACCAAAACGTACCCCTGTATCTTATCTTTATTCTAATTCTTCTTCTTGGAGTGGCCTTCACCTGGATTCTGCATCTTTTTGACGCTTTTTCCCTCTCCTGGGACATCCATAAAAGAACAAAAATCCTTAAAGAAGAGCGGAGGAAAAATATCGAACTTGCCAAAAGGCTGCACAAACTAGAGCTCGAGAATGCGCAGCTGAAGGCAAAATATAATCCGGAGTCGGTTGATGAGAAATCTTTATGACATCACCTCTTGCCCGTCTTTGGCGATCATTACACTTCCCCGCCACACTTCAGTTGAAAGTAATGCGCTTCTTTAACGATGAGTTTCTGGTTGGGGTAACTGGCGTCATCTTCAACGGTAAACAGCAAGTGCTTCTTCTTAAGCATACTTATCGGGAGATTGAGTGGAGCCTCCCTGGCGGCTACCTTCACGCCAAAGAGCACCCGTCTGAGGGGTTGGAGCGGGAGGTGATGGAGGAGACCGGGCTCACCATAAGCGCAGACAAACTCTTGACTGTCCGGACAGACCGTGAAACCGGCAGACTTGACATGTGCTATATAGGAGTCTTTATCGGGGGAAAGTTTAAAAAGAGTCGGGAGGTGATCGGTTATCAATTTTATTCCTTTGACACGCTCCCTCTTCTTCTTCCTGATCAGGCACTCTTGATCAAAGAGGCCCTTGCGAAACACATAAAAAAATAGCGTAATGTGCAAGGAGCTTAAAAACAATTACATCTTGATTTCAACCTCAACCCCAGCCGGCAGCTCAAGATGCTGCAGGGAATCAATTGTCTGGTTGGTGGGATTGACAATATCAAGCAGCCTTTTGTGAGTAAGCATCCCAAAATGGTCTCTTGCGTCTTTATCGGTGAAGGGGGAGGTGTTGACAACGAAAGTTTCTTTCCTGGTCGGGAGAGGGACTGGCCCAACGATTGAAGCACCTGTTTTGATTGCAGTATCTACAATCTTCTGACAAGTGTCGTCGATCAAGCGGTGATCATACGATTTTAATTTGAATCTAATGCGACCTTTGGGCATGTGAATGTGCGAAAAAGTAACTTAATTCGGGTTATTTAATAACCTTGGTCACAACACCTGCGCCAACCGTGTGACCGCCTTCTCGGATTGCAAACTTCAACCCCTCCTCAAGGGCAACCGGGTAAATGAGTTTGGCTGAGATTTTAATGTTGTCCCCAGGCATGACCATCTCCACCCCCTCTGGCAAGTTCGCCTCTCCTGTGACATCGGTTGTGCGGATATAGAATTGGGGGCGATAGCCTTTGAAAAACGGGGTGTGACGGCCGCCCTCTTCCTTAGTCAGGACATAGATTTCAGCCTCAAACTCGGTGTGGGGGGTGACAGTACCGGGCTTGGCGATAACCTGGCCGCGCTGGACATCATCCTTTTCAATCCCCCGAAGAAGAAGACCGACATTGTCTCCGGCCCGAGCCTCATCCAAGGATTTTCGAAACATCTCAATCCCGGTGACAACGGTCTTGGTGGTTGCTTTCAAGCCCACAAGTTCAATCTCCTCGTTAACCTTAAGGATCCCACGCTCCACCCGTCCAGTGACAACAGTCCCCCGGCCTTGGATGGTAAAGACATCCTCAACCGGCATCAAAAACGGCTTGTCAATCACACGAACCGGCTCTGGGATATACTCATCAACAGTTTTCATGAGCTCCAGAATCGCAGCTTCAGCCTCCGGATCCCCTTGAGTCGCCTTTAGTGCTGAGCCCTTGATTACAGGAACCTTGTCTCCCGGATACTTATACTTAGTCAACAGCTCCCTCACTTCCATCTCAACCAGATTAAGAATCTCAGGATCCTGGACCATGTCAGTTTTGTTCAAAAAGACTACAATCGCAGGCACATTGACCTGCTGGGCCAAGAGGATATGTTCCCTGGTCTGGGGCATTGGACCATCAGGCGCCGAAACCACCAGGATTGCCCCATCCATCTGGGCAGCACCGGTGATCATGTTTTTGATGTAGTCTGCATGGCCCGGGGCATCGATGTGGGCGTAATGCCTTTTTTCAGTCTCGTATTCTGAATGGTGAATATTGATGGTTACTCCACGAGCCTTTTCCTCAGGCGCCTTGTCAATATCCTCATACTTCATCGCTTTGGCCAATCCTTTCTTAGCCAAAACAGTATGAATAGCCGCAGTCAAAGTGGTTTTACCGTGATCAACGTGACCGATTGTACCGATATTCAAATGCGGTTTATTTCTCTGAAAAACGCCTTCTGCCATATGATGAAAATATAATTATCGTGAAAAAATAATAAAAAAACTAAAATGAGAGGATCTGCTCCCAAATGCAGTTGATTTTTTCTCTCCGTTTAGGATATGATAAGTGTAATCATGAAAAAAGTCAAGGCCTTTTTCAGTGATTTTAGCAGGAGCTTGCTGCCCCAACACAGCTACTATCAAAAAATTCGCAAGGCCAGATTCTCAAATTCCTTCAAATATTTTGCAGCCCTTATCTTCCTCTTGTCCTTTTCCTTCTTCTGTCTTTTTCTGGTTACAGGAGTAAGCAGACCATCGCCCTTCTCCTTCAAAGACTTCATCTCAGCTTTAAAAACTTATCCCCCTGATTTAACCGTTGAAATCAAAAACGGCAATTTAGCGACCAACCTGAATCGCCCCTCCTTCTTTTTTGCCCAGGACGGGGAGCGTAAAAGCCTAGTGGCTGTGATCAGCGAGGGCTCAACCAAGGAGGAGATACAAAAGTTTGAAACACCCCTCATGTTCACTGACCGCTATCTGGTCGTTCGAAATAAAGAGCGCGGTGACAAACCTGATGTCTTCCCCTACGGCAATATGAGCATGAGCGTCAATAAGGTTTATGTTAACGCGCTCATTTTTGTGCTTGAGAAGATGGCTCCGTTTCTGATAGTCTTTTTCTTGTTATTTCTCCTGTTGGTCTCTCCCCTTTTTGCAATAGTCGGGACTTTTTTCTATCTGGCGTTTGTCTCTATTTTTTGTTATTTTGTTTTTTGGCTCTTTTCCAAAAAGCATACCTATAAAAAGACGCTGCAGCTTTCGCTACATGCTGCGACCCTTCCTCTTTCAACCAAGTACCTGCTTTTGGGCTTTGGCTATAATCTTGATCGCGCCTGGCCGGTTTTCACACTCCTTGTTGCAATCTTCATCTTATCCGCGCTCAATGAGGCCTACGTGGATAAGTAGATCAAAAACTTGCTTAATTTTCTTCGGTATCTTGCGGGATATAAAATCTGTGTTGTGTCCCTGATTTTTCAACAATTAACGCTCCACTCTTTACCAGTCTCCTAGTAAGTGTTCTTATCGAAGTTGAGATGAAGTCAATTCCCTTCTCATGCATTTTTATCTGAAGTTCTCTGTTTGTTATACCCGGGTCTTGGCGAACTAAAGATAATATTAGAAGTCCACTATCTTCTTTAGTCCAAATATTGGCGTACATTGACATCTCTCTTGCTTTATTTAAAAGCAATCTTACACTGCCTGCAGAACCAACTATGTCATCAGCTAGTTTTCGACCCCTCCCCAGAAATGTTGGATCTTGATTTTGGAAATCATAAAGAATAGATAATAGCTCCTTTATTTTCTGTTTTTGGCTCTTTGTAAAATTAATGCTAGAGCGGATTCTCTGATCATATCCACTTTTTGTTAAATAATCTAAATTGGCAAAGTGAGTAAGAATTGGTGAGACGCGATGCCGCAAGTATTTTCTATCAAACTTTTCATAATGAGAATTAATTTCAATCAATTTATCTGTTACCTCGTTTGCTGATAATTCGATGTTAGAATTGTCTCTTAATATTTCCCATATTGCCTGCGAAAGGGAAACTTCCTTCGGGAACGGTTGAGGAGCCTCTGCAACCATCTCCGCAGCAAGTTTATAAAAAGAATACGGATTCCCCGCTGCAATCGACTCAAATTCTAGGAAACCTGCTCTCGATAAATTTTCTAAATGCCGGCCAACCTCTTGATGAGATGAATCAAGTTCACGTTCTAAGTCTCTTATACGCACCGGCAGTTCTCTGGTTATAATTTCCCCCAGAATTTTAAAACGCGCAAGAGGCGATCGTTTTTTGTAAGACACCGAGCCCATATCTTTTTGTTTACTGACGGAGTGGGTGCTGCCAAAAAGTTTGATTAATGATACATCTTTATGTCTTAATGAAAAGTCGAGCAGGTGTCCTGCAAGAGGAATGCCTATTTCCTGACCGTAATCGGTTATTTCGTAACCATATACACCTTTTTCTTGATCAAGATATTCTTTTGCAACAAGACCTATTGGCACCAATGATTTTTGACAATAATCAAAAGGCAGAACTGCATTCATGTTCCACATGACTTGCTTTCCCTGAGATTCTATTAAGATACGCTTAAGATCAGGCCGTCCATATATTCTTCCGGGGCGCATAAGGGCGAGAGTTAAGGCTTTTGCCTCATGATTACCAAATGCAGCCAAAAGATTTCCCAATTCCTCATCTGACATCCGCTCTTCACTTGGGAGTCTGTCTTTTTGGGCTGTTGGAATAGGAACTTCTTGTCTTATAGCCACCCTAAATTATACCAAAGCCGGCTTTGTGCTACAATGTTTGGGCTTATGCCTCAAGAGAAGATCGTCTTAAATCAAGAGCAGCGGGAAGCGGTGGAGCAGGTCAAGGGACCACTGCTGGTTGTGGCCGGGGCAGGCACTGGGAAAACCTCAGTTCTGGTTGAGAAGATTAAATATCTTATTGCCAAAAAACTGGCCAAACCGGAGGAAATACTTGCCCTCACCTTTACCGAAAAGGCAGCCAGGGAGATGGAGGAGCGGGTTGACAAGGCACTCCCCTACGGCTATTTTCAGATGTGGATCTCAACTTTCCACGCCTTTGCCGACCATGTGCTTAAGGAGGAGATTGCCCATATCGGCTTAAGTCCGGCATATAAGCTGATGAGCGGGGCAGAAAGCATCATCTTTTTACGCAACAATCTTTTCCTATTTGATCTCAAGTACTTTCGCCCTTTAAGTAGTCCCAATAAATTTATCGAGTCACTCTTGCAACACTTCTCCCGCCTGCAGGATGAGGATGTTGACCCCCGGGAATATCTACGCTTTGCAAAGGGAAAAAGTGAGAGCAGGGAGCAGAATGTGGAGTTGGCCCACGCCTATCACGAATACCTGAAATTAAAAATTAAAAATAACGTCTTTGATTTCTCAGACCTGATTTATTATCTGCTCAAGCTTTTTAGGGCAAGAAAAAGTCTGCTTGTAAAATATCAGCGGAAATTCAAATATATTCTGGTTGATGAGTTTCAGGATACCAATATCGCACAATACCTGCTGATTAAGCTTTTATGTCCCGCCTCCTCCAAACCGAATCTGACAGTAGTCGGTGATGACTCGCAGGCTATCTACAAATTCCGCGGCGCCTCAGTCTCAAACATCCTCAATTTCATGAGGGATTATCCCAAATCCAAACAAATCACGCTCTACAAAAATTACCGCTCTTACCAACCGATTCTTGATGCAGCCTATCGGCTGATCAGGTATAACGACCCAGATACTCTTGAGGCGCAACTTGGGATTTCCAAAAACTTGAAATCACAAAGGAAACAAATTCTTCATCCCAGCAGGAGTGAAGGATCTGCTGTCTCCTTTTACTTAGGCGACAATGTCCAGCAGGAGGCAGACTTGGTCGCCCGTGAAATTGAAAGGCTTAACAAGCGAAAGATGTATAAATATTCGGATTTTGCTATTCTAGTTCGGGCCAATAATTATGCCGAACCCTTTATCAGGGCGCTTCTTCAGCGTGGGATCCCCTACCAGTTCTGGGGTCCTGGAATGCTTTTTAAACAACCTGAGATCAAAGATCTTGTGTCTTATCTTAATTTCTTGTCCGATCTTGACGACACGCTCTCCCTCTTTAGAGTCCTTTCGATGAATATTTTTGGACTAGAACCCCAGGAGCTGGCACAGCTTACCGCCTTTGCCAAAAAATGTAACTTATCACTTTTTGAGGCTTTGGATGTGGTCTTGAGTTTTGAGGATAAGGCACTTTACCTAAAGGAGAATGAGATATATCGGAAATATTTGCCCAGGCTGCGGAGCATAAGCAAATTAGAATTAGCCAAGATTCATAAAATGGTAAGGCGGCACCTGGGCTTGATCAAAAAAGAAAGCGCGGGCCAGATCCTTTACTACTTTCTGGAGGATACGGGGATGATTGCAACCCTCGTTAATTACAAAACTGAAAAAGACGAACGGCAGGCTCTAAACATCATGAAATTTTTTAACAAATTGAAAAGCTATGAGGCAGAGCACCAGGACTCCTCAGTCTTTCAAGTTGTTGATTATATAAAAATGAGCATGGAGCTTGGGGAATCACCATACGTTGAGGAATCAGATATCTCACTTTATGAGGCGGTAAATATCCTGACAGTACACGCGGCCAAAGGACTGGAGTTCCCCATCGTTTTTATGATCAACCTCACAGACGGGCGCTTCCCCACCCGAGCCCGGCGCGAGCTTCTTGAGATCCCCAAGGAGCTCATTAAAGAGACACTCCCCAAGGGAGATTATCATCTTCTTGAGGAGCGCAGACTGTTTTACGTAGGCGCAACGCGCGCTGAGGATAGGCTTTTTCTTACAACTTCAAAATTCTACGGTGAGAGATTACGCGAGCGAAAACTTTCGCCCTTTGTGATTGAGATGTTGGGTGAGGAGATGATTAATCAGCAACTAGTCCGCAAAGAGTCTGAGAAGGCTCAAATTTCAATCTTCGATTACAAAAAAACCCAGGATGAGAAGATCATCAAAAAAAATCTCTCCATGAACTTCTTCTCCTTCTCGCAACTTTATACTTTCCTAACTTGCCCGCTGCAGTATAAGCTGAAATATATTCTCAAAATCCCAGCGGCAGCAAGCGGTGTCGCCTCATATGGATCCACAATCCATGTGACGCTTGAAAATTTTTACCGCGCGTTTCTCAAAGATAGGAGTATCGGCTTGAAAAGACTTCTTCAGATCTATAGGGTCTCCTGGATTCCCCTGGGCTACACCTCCAAAGCCTTTGAGGCGAGGATGAGAAAAGAGGGAGAGTGGATGCTTAAAAATTACTTCAGAAAACTCCATGACCCAAAGGCAAAGATTCTGGATCTTGAGCGCTTTTTCAAAATTAAAATAGACGATATTGTCATCTCGGGCAAAATAGACCGGGTTGACAAGATGCCGAAAGGTAAGATTGAGATCATAGATTACAAGACTGGAGTAAAAAGCAGGCAACAAGATAAGCTTAAGGATCTGCAGCTTGCAATCTACTTCCTGGCTGCGGTTGATCCTCAACTTTATGCCAGAGCCCCCGAGGATGTACTTTTAAGTTTTTACTGGCTCCAGAGCGCGCAGGTCACCTCAACCCAAAAAGACGCCAAGGAGATAGAGGTGATCAAAGATGAGGTCAGACAAATCGTTAGCGAGATTCGTAAAATAGACTGGTCCACCTCCAATCTCAAATCCTGCAACAGATGCTCCTACTGCCTGCTTTATAGTGACACTCTGCTCTAATTTAGACTATAATATCAGTATGTTTCACCCCTTAACCGGATCAAAATTCCTGCTTCGCCTCTTTGATATCATCGTCCCTGTTTTTACCTGGATCATCATTACTTTGCCTTTGTGGCTCTCCCCTTTTCACCCGGCGGTTGTTGCCTATTTCATCATCTCCTTTGACCTTTACTTTTTTTACAAATCCTACACCACAGTCTACTATGCGGTTTTATCCTACAGGATGATCCAACGCTTCCAAAAAGTCCCCTTCTCCAAAAAATTAAACCCCTTAAAGCGCGCCCGTGACATTGCTCACTTTGTGATCATTCCAACTTTTCAGGAGCCGGTGTATAAGCTGGAATCAACCATCAGTGCCCTCACGCGCGGTGACTATCCCTATAAAAATATTCACCTGGTTCTGGCATTTGAGCAAAGAGAGAGCCAAGCGCATGAGAAGGCAGACCGGCTTATAAAAAAATTCCGCGGGTATTTTGGGGAGATTATCACCACATACCACCCCCTTTTAGAGGGAGAGATTGCCGGAAAAGCCAGCAACCAGACTTACGCAGCACGGCAGGTTGATAAATATGTAACCCGAAACCAGATCCGGCGGGAAAACACCATTGTCACAATCTGCGACGCAGACAGCCACCTGAGCAGGAATTATCTTTCCTACCTGACTTTTGCATATCTTAAAGATCGGGAACACCTTTACCATTTCTACTGGGCGCCGGTCCTGCTATATAATAATTTCTGGAAACTCCCCTTCTTTGTCCGCATGCAGGCAACCTTATCCTCAATCCTAAGGCTGGCATTTCTCTCACAAAGCAAGAAACTCATCCAGATCTCAACCTACTCAACCAGTCTGTGGCTGCTTGAGAAGGTGGGCTTCTGGGATGTTGATATCATCCCTGAGGATTGGCATATCTACTACCAGGCTTTTTTTCTCTATGGCGAAAAGGTGCAGACTATCCCCCTTTATACCCTGGTCAACGGGGATGCGGTCCACTCAGGCGGAATCTTTAAAACCCTGGTCAACAGATACGAACAGGAGAAGCGCTGGGCCTGGGGAGCAAGCGACATAGGCTATGTTCTCAAAAACTTCTTCACCTCGCAACATGTCAAGACGTCTGTAAAGCTCAAAAAGCTCATCTTTCTGATTGAGACCCATCTCTTGTGGCCGGTATCGTTTTTTGTGCTCACCGTAAGCGCCCTGATCCCGCCTCTTGTCAACCCGGTTTTCAAACGTACGGTCCTTGGGTTTCTGCTGCCAAAACTCTCCAGCCTTATCCTGACCCTTTCCACCTCTGCCCTTTTAATCTATGTCTATCTTGATATCAAGCTGCGCAAAAAACTGGCTCAAAAAACCCAGGCCAGAAACCTGCCGCTTCTGCTGATCCAATGGTATATGCTGCCTGTGGTCTCTTTTATCCTCTCCTCGCTTCCGGCCTTGGACGCCCACACGAGAATAATTTTGGGAAAAAAGTTAAAATATAAAGTGACTGAAAAAGTTTAAGATACATATGACCGCTTGGATTTTTACCAATACGCCTCTTCATTACTTTATCCAGAGCTTCTGGCGCGATGAGGCTGTCTCATACCTTATTGCCAAAAGAAGCGTCTGGGATATCCTCATCTTATCTGCCCGCGATTTTGCACCGCCTCTGTACTATCTTCTTCTTCACGTTTGGCTAAAGCTGTTTGGGGCGGGAGAGCTTGCGCTTCGCTCCTTTTCATACCTGGCTTTTGCCCTGCTGGGCTATCTATTTTATCTATTCTTGACTGAAATTTTTAAAATTAAAACAAAATGGGCTTATGTCTATCTGCTCCTGTATCTCCTGAACCCTTTTTTGAACTACTACGCTTTTGAGACCCGCATGTATCTGCTTTTTGCTTTTTTTGCTTCACTTTCTTTTTACTTTCTTTATCAATTCAGGCCCATTAAGTATTTTGCCGCCGCACTCCTTGGACTGCTGACCCATTACTTTATGTTTTTAGTAATTATTGCCCAAGTGGTATATGTCTTAACCGCCCGCTCATACAAAGACCGCGACAAGCTTTTTCAGCTGAAAACTATTCTCAAGCCTGTTTTAATTTTCACCCCCTGGCTCATCTTCTTTTTTACCCAGCATAAATTTGAAGGGCGATTCTGGATTGAAAAACCCGACTTTAAAACTTTTCTTGAGATTCCGGCAATTATGTATACGGGTTACGAGAGGGCACTCGGCTTTTACCAGAACCTGCTGCTGCCCCTTTCACTACTGCTTATATTTCTAATTATCTATGGCGTCTGGAAAATAACCCGGAAAAAATACACTGTCTCCACAAAAGAAAAAAGGGACCTGCTGTATTTACTCCTCAGTTGGTCTTTTGTCCCTGCCCTCCTCACATATCTTATCTCCTTTGTCTACCCCATCTTCCTGCCCCGCTATCTTATCTTCTCCGGCGTTGGGATCATATTGCTTCTGGTATTCCTGCTTGAGCAGATTGATAAGAAAATGCGGTGGATATTTTTTGCCGTACTTTTAGTCCTGACCCTCCACTATAGCCAGCTTCAGGTCTACTCACGGACCAAAGCGCCTGTTAACCGCGCGGTCAAAGAAATTAAAGCGCAGATGAAACCCGGAGATCTTCTCTTTGTCACCAATGAGCTGAACTTCCACCCGGCCGAGTATTATCTTAATGAGAGGCAAGTCTTTATTTACGGCCGGACTTATGCGGAGATTCCGCAGTATGTTGGCAAGATCATAATCCCCAAGGATAAGATAGCAACCACACTTCCCCTTTATCCCAACAAAGCCTTTATCCTCAAGGACGATCTTACTTACGATATCCAGTCCAACTTCTAAAGGGTTTTTAAGCTATAATAGAAAAACTATATGGGCTATCTTAAAAAAGTCGACCCTGAAATCTTTTCACTGATCAAAAAAGAGGAGAGGAGACAGCAGGAGACCCTGATGATGATCCCTTCGGAAAATATCGCCTCATCGGCAGTTGACGAGGCTGTGGGCTCTTTATTGGGAAATAAATACGCAGAAGGCTATCCCTTTAAAAGATACTATCAGGGACAAAGCAATGTTGACCGGGTTGAGACTCTGGCGATTGATCGCGCCAAAGCGCTTTTCAAGGTCCCCTATGTCAATGTCCAGCCCTACTCAGGGTCTCCTGCAAACGTTGCAGTCATACTCTCGGTAGTTAAACCCGGACAAACAATTATGGGTTTAACTCTTGCCTCAGGCGGCCATCTGACCCATGGAGCCCAAGCCTCATTTACCGGTAAGGCTTTCAAGTCAGTCCAGTATGACGTTGACAAAAACGGCCTTATCAACTACTTGAGGGTCCGCGCGCTTGCCAAAAAAACTAAACCCAAACTCATCATCGCAGGCACAACCGCCTACGCCAGAGTACTTGACTGGAGGCAGTTTGCCAGAATCGCCAAGGAAGTCGGCGCGTATCTTCTTGCGGACATTTCACACGTTGCAGGCCTGATAATCGGCGGAGCCTACCCCTCCCCTGCCCCATACGCGGATGTCATGATGACAACGACCCATAAGTCGCTGCGCGGTCCCCGCGGGGCAATGATCATGGTAACTTCAGTAGGCCTTAAGAAAGATCCCCAGCTTGCGGATAAAATCAATAAAATGGTTTTCCCGGGCCTTCAGGGGGGGCCGCATGAAAACACGATTGCCGGGATCGCAGTTGCTCTTAAGGAAGCTGCAAAACCAGCTTTTAAAAAATACGCCAAACAGATCGTGCGCAATGCAAAAGTCCTGGCAAATGAGCTCAAAAAAAATGATTTCAGCTTAGTTTCCGGCGGGACTGACTCGCATCTACTGCTGATTGATTTGCGAAATAAAAGCCTGCTTGGTAACACGGTTGCCGAGGCACTTGAGGCGGTTGGGATTGTCTTAAACCGCAATGCAGTCCCCTTTGACACCAACCCTCCTTTTTACCCCTCAGGTATTCGCTTGGGAACTCCCGGAGTAACCAGCCGCGGGATGGGAGAGCGGGAGATGAAAGTCATAGCCCGCCAAATTGCGGACACTGTCTCTGCCTTGGTTCAGGCAAAGCAGAAGTTGGGGATAACAGCGTCGCAGGAGCGGGATAAAAAAATAAGGGGTAAGCTCATTGCCCGGGCCTTGGGTCTCAGGAAGATCAAGAGAATTATTGCCCAACTTACCAGAAAATTCCCTCTCAAAAAGGTATACTAGGGTTATGATCTTTGTTCTTCTGGGGGCAAACTTCATGATGATCCTGGCTGTGGTTTTCAAGTTTGGCAGCCTGCCTCCTCAAATTCCGCTTTTCTACTCAAGGCCGGACGGGGAGCTACAATTGGGTCAGTGGTGGTTCATCTTCATAATCCCCGCTCTGCTTAATCTCTCCTTCCTCCTCAATAATTTCCTGGTTAAAAAATATTTTCCCGCAAATTCCTTTGTTGAAACTTTTGTTTATTACTTCAATCTCTTCCTCATCATCTCCTTTACGCTGATTTTTTTAAAAATTATTTTTCTGGTTGCTTGAATATGGATTCCTTAAGCGCCCTGGTCACCTCAGCCATAATATCTCTCATCTTGACTTTCCCCACAATCCTGCTTGCCAAAAAATACCATTTGGTAACCGATCGCAAGAGCCGGACCCACCCTGCCCACACCCATCAAGGGGTTGTTCCCCGGGCAGGAGGCATCCCGATTTTTCTCTCTTTTTTCCTCACCATTCTCATCTTTTTATCCCTGAATAAAATCATTGTCGGCATTATCATCTCAAGCTTTCTGCTGGTTCTTATCGGTGTCCTGGACGATTACTTTGACCTTTCCCCTTATGTCAGATTTGTTGCCAATCTAGCTCTATCTGCCTTGGTTATTGGCTTTGGCCTTGGTATTCCCTTCATCTCAAACCCTTTTGGCCAGCCAATCAGGCTGGATCACTGGCAGATCCATTTTAATCTCCTGGGCCCACACAGCATCCTGGTAGTTGGCGATCTTTTGGCTCTGGTCTGGCTGACCTGGACCACCAATATGGTCAACTGGAGCAAAGGGGTGGACGGGCAGCTTCCAGGCTTTGTGGCAATTGCGGCAATTTTTTTAGGCCTCTTGTCAACCCGCTTCACTGCCCACGACATCTCAGCCCAGACTGTTGCCCTCTTGTCCTTTATAATCGCAGGCTCCTACCTTGGCTTTTTGCCCTTTAACTTTTACCCCCAGAAAATAATGCCGGGCTATGGTGGCGGGGCGCTTGCCGGCTTCTGGCTCGGGATCCTGTCGATTCTTTCATTTGGAAAAATCGGGACTGCAATTTTAATTCTCGCTATCCCAACAACAGACGCAATCTACAGCATAGCACGCAGATTAAAGAACAAAAAGTCTCCTTTCCGGGCAGACTGGGGCCATTTTCACCACCGGCTGCTTGAGATCGGCTGGGGCAGGCGCCGCATTGCCATCTTTTACTGGCTGGTCACTTTCCTTTTGGGGATAGCAAGTCTGCTCCTTAAGGGAATTGAGAAGCTGCTGGCTTTTGTGATGGTTGGGGCAGCCCTTATTGCTTTTATCCTGATCATCAATCAGATCAAAATCCGCCAGGCAAAAGCCGGAAAATAGAGTCTTACTTTTTTTTGTGCTCGTTCTGGTAAATGATTACGCCCCCCACTATTGTGCCCAAGCCAACCCCAACTAGAATTTCTTTCCAGTGGCTTTGGGAAAAGGCTACTAAATCCTTGCCCTTTTGCCTAGCCTCATTTAGAAGGTGAACTTCAAAATATTTCCTTGCCGGTTTAAACAGCTCGCTTGGCTCTGGATAAGGCTCTACCAAGCTTATGCCCGGCTTAAATTCACGATATCCGGGACTTTGCCTATAATGAGGATCTGCTTCTTTCATATTCGTATGATACCAAACTATGTTAAAATTTCACTATGAAAATTCTGGTGACTGGCGGAGCAGGCTTCATAGGCTCAAATTTCATCCACTTCTGGCTTAAAAATCATCCCCAAGACCAGGTGGTGAATCTTGACGCCTTAACCTATGCAGGAAACTTGGAAAACCTCGCCCCCTTTAAAAATAATGCAAACTACTCGTTTGTCAAAGGAGATATTTGCGACCCAAAAGTCGTCAATGCGGCAATGGAAGATATTGACATTGTAGTTCATTTTGCGGCAGATTCGCATGTTGACCGCTCAATTCTGGACCCTGATCCATTCATCAAAACCAATATCGAAGGAACATATATCCTGCTGAAAGCTGCCTTGAAAAACAAAGTAAAAAGATTCCACCACGTCTCAACCGATGAGGTTTTCGGGGCGCTTGAGCTTACTTCAAAGGAAAAATTCACCGAAAACACAAGTTATAATCCCCGCAGCCCCTACTCAGCCTCTAAAGCTGCCGCCGATCACCTGGTCCGCTCCTTCAATGTAACTTACGGACTTCCCATAACCATCTCCAACTGTTCAAACAATTTCGGCCCTTATCAGTTTCCTGAGAAATTAATCGCCCTTGCCATAACCAATCTTCTTGAGGGAAGAAAAGTTCCGGTCTACGGAGACGGCCTGTATGTGCGCGACTGGCTATATGTCGAGGATCACTGCCGGGCAGTTGAACTGATCCTGCAAAAAGGGAGGCTTGGCGAGACTTATCTGGTTGGCGGGCTAACCGAGGAAATTTCAAATCTGGAAGTAGTCAAGCGCATCCTAAGATTAATGAAGAGAGGAGATGAGGAGATTCTCTTTGTAAAAGACCGCCCTGGACATGACAGGAAGTACAGTGTTGATTGGTCAAAGATTAAAAGAGAACTTGGTTGGAAACCGGCTGATGATTTTGAAACTTATCTTAAAAAAACGGTTGAGTGGTACAGGCAAAACCAGGACTGGTGGAGACAAGTGAAATCAGGCGAATATAGGAAATATTATGAACAGCAATACGGAAAATAAGCTAAAGATTGCGCTCACCGGTGCCTCAGGCCTTGTGGGATCACGCATAGTTGAACTACTTGCAGATGAGGTCGAGTTTGTTGCCATATCCCAGGCTGCGATGGATATCACCAAGCGCAATCAGGTTAAAGCGTATCTTCGCAATCGGGATTTTGACCTGCTTCTTCACCTTGCCGCCTATACCAATGTCGACAAGGCAGAGCAGGAGAAGGAACTTTGTTACCGGGTAAACGTGGAGGGGACAAGAAACATCTTTGAGGAGACTGCAAAACGAGGCAAGCAGTTTATTTATATCTCAACCGACTTTGTTTTCAGCGGCGAAAACTCCCCGTACGATGAGAGCAGTCTACCAGATGCACGCTCAGGCGTTTACGGCTTATCCAAGCTTGAGGGGGAGAAAGTGGTTGCCGGCCAGGCGATGATTGTGCGCCTTTCCTTTCCATACCGCAGTACCTACAACGCGCGGCCTGATTTTGTCAGAGTGCTAAAGGGCCTGCTTGAGCAGAAAAAACAGCTTGCGCTGGTTACAGATTCTGTGTTCACGCCCACTTTTATCGATGATATTGCCTATGGGCTTAAATATTTATTCACCAACTATTCCCCCCAAGTATTTCATCTTGTCGGGAGTCAAAGTCTCTCCCCCTACGACGCGTGCGTCCTGATTGCTGAAGCGTTCAGCCTTGATAAGTCGCTTATCGGCAAAACAACCTTTGAGGAATTTTATAAGGGCAAAGCGCCACGGCCAAAACAAGCAATCATTAAAAGCAGGAAAAATAACTTCTGGGCCATGAGGAGCTTCAAAGAGGGACTGGAGGAGTTGAGAGCGCAAATGAAGGATTTTCGTTAAGTATTGATTCTATAGATTGCTTGTAATTTCAGCCTCTTTCAGCTATGATAAAAAGCTATGACGATCACTTTTGTTGGCCATGGCTATGTCGGCTTGGTAACGGCCTGTGTCTTTGCCGACTTTGGTAATAACGTGTGGGTCATCGGCCACACACCCCACAAAATCGACCGTCTGAAAAAAGGAGATCCCTTGATCTATGAACCAGGGCTCAAAGAAATTCTCGTCAAGAATCTAAAAGCCAAAAGACTTCATTTCACCCTAGATTATGACCAGGCTATCCCTGCATCTGATATTGTCTTCATAACCGTGGGAACGCCTACCAATAAAGAGGGAGTAGCCGACCTGGAAGCTGTCTTTGACGTTGCCCAAACAATCGCCCCGTACCTTAAGAAAGGCAAAACAGTCGTCTCCTGCAAAAGCACAGTACCCGTTGGCACCAATAAAAAAGTTGAACAGCTGATCAACCGGAATAAGGCAAAGGAGGCGCGAGTCCTGATGGCATCCTGCCCTGAGTTCCTGCGTGAAGGGACAGCCTTGGCAGACTCCTTCCACCCGGACAGGGTTGTGATTGGTTCAGACTCACCTGAGGCCCTAAAGCTGCTTCTTACGCTTCATAAGCCCTTGAAAAGCAAGCCTGTAATCACTGATCTAGCCTCGGCTGAGCTGATCAAATACGCGTCAAACTCCATGCTGGCAACCAAGGTCAGTTTTGCCAATTTTATTGCGCTTTACTGTGAAAAAACCGGCGCTGATTCCGAAACCGTGCTTGAGGCTGTGGGCCTGGACAAGCGAATCGGCAGAGCATATCTTAACCCAGGCATCGGATATGGTGGCTCATGCCTGCCGAAGGATGTTGCAGCCTTGATCCACTCCAGCCGTAGCCTTGGACTTGACGCTTCGCTCCTTAAAGCGGTTGATTCAGTCAATGATCTTGCTAAAGACAATTTTTACCGGAAAATCATCAAACATTCGCCCGGGAGGCGCCTTGCTGTCTGGGGCTTGAGCTTCAAGCCTGAAACAGACGATATCCGCTACGCACCCGCTCTATATATCATCGGCAAACTGCTGAAAAAGGGCTATACGATTGCAGCTTATGATCCTGTGGCTTCTGAAAATGTGAAAAAGGCACTTGGCAACAAAATAGAGTATGCTTTGGGGCCTTATGAAGCCCTAAAAGGAGCTGATGCGCTGTGTATTTTTACCGAATGGAACGAGTTTAAGGAGGTCGACCTTAAAAAAGTTAAAGCAGAGCTTAAAAAACCGGTGATATTTGACGGCAGAAACATCTATCCTCCTGAGGCGCTAAAAAAAATCGGCTTTACCTATTTCGGTGTAGGACGTCATTTATGAAAATACTAATCACAGGAATAGCAGGTTTCATCGGCTCAAACCTGGCTAAATATCTGCTTTCTGGACAACATGAAGTATTTGGCGTGGACAACTTTATTACAGGCTCGCGGCAAAACATTGATTTATTGTCAGATAATCAGGGCTTCCGCTTTTGGAAAGGGAGCGTTGAGGACTTTGATTTCACATCAAGTGTCGGTAAAGTTGATCTGATTTTCCACCTGGCCTCGCCTGCTTCCCCGGTACAATACATCAAAAATCCTGTTGAGACCTTGACGGCAAATAGCGTGGGTACGAAAAATCTGCTTGATTTTATGGCTAAAACCAAAAGTGATCGCTTTGTACTTGCCTCCACATCTGAAATCTACGGCGATCCACAGGTGCATCCCCAGCGCGAAAACTATTGGGGAAATGTAAATCCAACAGGTGAGCGCTCCTGCTACAATGAGGGGAAGCGCTTTGCAGAAGCCTTATCTACTACTTACTTTAGGCTTTTCGGGCTTGATATTAGGATCGCCCGGATCTTCAATACTTATGGCCCTAATATGGAAAAAGACGACGGCCGGGTCATCTCCAACTTTATCTGCCAGAGTCTGTCTGAAAAACCGATAACAGTCCATGGAGACGGCTTGCAGACGCGCTCTTTTTGTTTTGTCTCGGACATGGTTGAGGGGCTTGTCGATCTTGGAACCAAAGAAGGCCTAAAAGGTGCAGTTGTCAATCTGGGCAATCCTGACGAGCGAAGCATCTTGAAGATGGCACAGCTCATTAAACAACTAGCCGCAACCGGCTCCAAGATAGTCTTCAAACCCAAAGGTAAAGACGATCCTGCGAGGAGAAAACCAGATATCGGGCTCGCCAACAAACTGCTGGGCTGGAGCCCAAAAGTTGCCCTGGAAGACGGCCTCAAAGTCACCATCGATTACTTTAAAAAAAGATTTTTCCGATGAAAAAAGCTGTCATCATCATCCCCACCTATAATGAAGTTGATAATATATCAAACCTTATAAATAGTCTATTTTCACTATCAAAGACTATCAAAGGCTGGCAAATTGAACTAATTGTCGTTGACAGCACCTCCCCTGATAAAACATCCTCCTCTGTGCGCAAGCTACAAAAGGAGCATGCCAATCTTCATCTCCTCTCAACCAAAAAGGAAGGACTAGGCAGGGCATATCTCAAGGGCATAACTTTCGCCCTAAACAAATTAGGCGCAGATGTAGTATTTGAGATGGACGCTGACTTTTCGCACAACCCCCAGGTGATTCCTGATTTTTTGAGGAAAATTGACGAGGGGGCAGATTTTGTGATAGGCTCCCGCTACATTCGCGGAGGCTCCATCCCCGCAGACTGGAGCTTAGATCGTAAGTTTTTCTCAGTGTTCGGTAATCTGATCATTAGAGCGGGATTTATGAAAATCAGGATAACCGACTGGACTTCAGGTTACAGGGCGATAAGATCCTGGGTACTTGAGTCCAGCTTGAAACACCTGGAAAAATATTCAGGTTACGTTTTCCAGGTTGCTCTGCTTGATGAGTCTCTCAAAAAAAACGCCAAAGTAAGTGAAATACCAATCACCTTCATAGACCGCAGATACGGTGTCTCAAAAATAAATACTTTCCAATATATGTCCCAGACACTTTGGTATGTATTTACCCACTCCTCATTTATCCGTTACTTTATTGTTGGCGTAGCTGGCGCCTCGATTGATTTTGGGCTATCTTTTTTGATCATTGAGGTTTTTAAAATTGCCCATAATCTTTTTTGGCTGGCGACTTTGGTGAGCGCTGAGGCGGCGGTGATCTTCAACTTCTTTGCCAATAATTTCTGGTCGTTTTCCCATAAGAAACTCACTCATCGTCTTTCGTCATACTTTTTGGCTTTTTTAAAATTCAGCGCTGTTGCCGTGGGGGCTCTGGCAATCCAGGCTTTTGGGATTCAATATCTTACTAACATCTTCGGGGCAAGATATTGGTTTGTTTATAAATTCTTTATTATCGCCCTGGTCATTATCCCCTATTCCTATTTTCTCTACAATAAAGTGATATGGAAAAGTAAATGAAGGCTAATTTTATTTTCTTTGGTGCATTGTAATAAATTGCAATTGGAAAAAATGAATAACTTAAACTTTAAGAAATTTACCTTAACCAATAAAGCTACAGTTATTGTCCAGCATATCTCATGGGTGAAATCTCTTTGCGTATATTTTTATGTTGGAGCTGGACCACGATATGAGACAAAAGATACTGCGGGACTGGCTCATTTCTTAGAACACATGTTGTTTGAAGGAACTAAGCGATTCCCATCTGCAAAAAAATTAGCTGAATACATCGAGGGGGTTGGTGGACAAAGCGGAGCACGGACTTATAAAGAATATGTTGCATATTACGCAAAAGTTCCCTACAAATGCTCCCACGTTGCATTTGATTATCTCACTGAAATACTATTTCATTCCACACTCGAATATAACGCCATCGAAAAAGAGAAAAGGATTGTACTGGAGGAGTTGAAACGTAAGGAAGATAATCCCGAGGTAGAAATTTGGGACTTATGGATGGAATGGGTGTGGGGTAGCAGTCAATGGCTTGGACGCTCCACGCTCGGTGGGGAAAAAACAATAGACGCAATTTCTAAAGCCAAATTGCACAAGTACATGAAAAATTTATACACACCGGCAAATATGGTAATTTCGGTTATTGGTAATCTTTCCTTCATAAAAGTAAAAGATGAGGTTTTGAAGAGCGTTGGAAAGATTAAGAGTAATCCAAAAAGCTTAAGAGTCAAGCAACCGGTCTTCAAACAAAAAAAAATACGAGTAAGAATTATTCCATCCGAGTTAAAACAGAATCAAGTACTACTGGGTTTTGTTACGGGTGTATCCTATAAACATGTGGATTATTTTCCAACTTTGCTTCTTGCTGATATCTTAAACAGTGGAGTAAATTCGAGACTCTTTCATAAACTTGTTTATGACTTAGGAATTGCCTACTCTGTCTGGACCGCTAATTGGACATTCTCAGACACCGGATTGTTTTATTTTCAAGGAGGATTTTCAACAGAAAACATAAAGAAAGCATTAGAAGTAATTATTTTAGAATTGAATTCTCTTAAAAGAGAAAAGGTAAGTAATAAAGAACTAAGCGAGGCCAAAACAAAAAGACAGGCAGATTTAATTTTTTCTTTGGAATCTCCCGATGCCTTGGCAAATTTTTACGCCAGTCAACAATTCATTGAAAAACGAATTCTATCGTCCGATCAAATCTCAGCTAAAATTGACAAAGTTACCAGCAACGATGTTCAAAAAGCTGCAAGAAAATATCTGATCGGTAAGAATCTTTCTTTATTGATCAAAGGCCCTGTTGGTTCTACTTTCGCAAATGCCTTTGAAAGGATCCTGAGCAAAGCATTTGGCGATTAAATCAAGTGGTTATAAAGATGGTCCAGGCTGGTTGAAGATGTTGGCGGGTATCACGGATTAAGCTTTTTAAAGTAATTTAAGATATCTGTCTGTACTTATTCTCGCAGTACGAAGATTGTTTTTTGATTACGAATACTGGAACTGTCTTATATTTGGGGATTACAACTACTCTAACAAATCCCACTTTCGTATATATCATGTGATCTCCTCTTGTTCTTTGATATTTCCAACCTTCTTTTTCAAATACCTTTACCAATTTGCGGTAATGGATTGGCTTAATTGACATGGAGGAGTATTAAAAATTTAGGATGAAGGGCTCAACATTGATTTTTGGAAATTGAGTTGGTTTTTTTACTGAAATCCCTGCTTCTTTCAAAAGTTCCTCAAGCTTATTCTGTTTTTTTGCTTCTTCTAAGGTAATTCCTAAGACTTCTTTTACATTGTCACGAGCTTTATCTTCTGTTTTACCAGCGGAGGAAACATCATACTCTGGGATGTAAGCCACATTTGGGGCATCTTTTGCCTCAGGCTCATAAATAATTTTAATGGTTACTGCAAACTGAACTGACATAGATCCTATTATAGCAAAAATCAGGCAAATGGAGGACGTTTTAAACTTTTTGGACTCAACTCTAACCACTTGAATAATCCAAACTTTGGAATATAATATCGCTGTGCCCGAGTCACTTGAAGGCAAACCAGAACCATCTCCAATCCAACTTGATCCAATTGAACAAGCCGCTTCTTCTCTTGTTAAAGAAGTATTAAAAGATTATAGTTTCAATCCGATAAATAAGCGTCTTTTTCTTTTACCGATAATGAGATTTCGAGCAGAAAGAGTAATGTATTTAGCCAAAGATACGAAAGATTTTATAGATTGGTTTACTTCAGAAGTAAAAGATTCCGGCTACGAAGAATGCGTTCTTGGTGAAGGAAGGAAAGCTATTTATCAGGATAAAAATTCAGACGAGCCAAGAATTAATATAGAATCAAAAGAATTCCACCTACTGGAACAGCTATGGCTAATTGGTGAAACGAGTCAATTGTAAAAAGATTTAAACTGCAGTCGACCTTATCTTATTTAGACTGTTATAAGGCTCTTTTTGATTTGTTTAGATTGGTCGACTATGTTGGAATGTTTTTCCGAAATAGAACTTTAATTTTAGCTATAAATAACTCTCAAACTCAATTTTAGTTGCATCCGCTTGTCTTAAAATACTAGTAAGAGTTCCTTTGGCGATAACTTTATGATTAGGTACGATTACCGTTAAGAGTCTTCCTTCTCTTAGACCTCGTAACTTTATATGACTTCCTTTTTGAGAGATTTTCACAAATCCTGCCTTTTGCAGCGCCTTTATAACTTGTTTTGCAGAATACAGTTTAGGCATGCTGGATATTAATCTTTTCTAAGGAAAGATTTCGATACGAGGGACCTATATTTACATTTGGTTCGTCTTCAAAATACAATTCCAATGCTTCTTTTAAATTCCTAAGAGCTTCTTGTTTTGTTTTTCCTTGACTTGCAAGCTCTACTTCAAAGGATTTAGCTACATACAAATCCCCTTCTTTCCAAACAAGGGCAGAAACCTCTTTATCAGCATTATTTACTTTTTTCATACGCAATAATTATATCATATACTAAGGAATCTAGCTCACTTTTGTTTTCTGGGCCTGGGTCCAGGCTGGTTGTACATGATGGATCCTTTTGGGCACAAATTTAACAAGCCTGTGCAAGAGTGTAAACAACGAAGAACTTTAAATCTTTATTGCGTATAAAAATTGATGAGGTGTTATTATTTTAATTCGTTTATATTCTTTTAATCTTAAAAGGTCATTGTCACCAGTTACTATAAAATAACACTTCCCCTCAATTGCTGCTTCGAGTACTCTATTATCGGGATTATCCTCCAGAATAGCAATAGTAAGTTTAGGATATACAAGCTCAAAGGATTCTTCTATTTCTTTTTCAATATCTAAAACTGCTTCCTTTAAAAACTTAAACTTCTTAATAAGTGTTTCTTGAAGTTCCGTAAGAATTGCAGGAGAAATAACTCCTTTTATTTGCTCAGAGTAGATTAATTCGACAACTTCTCTTGGTTTGCCACCGTTTAGAATATCAGAGATGAATATATTAGTGTCAAGAACGACCCGTTTAAGATTTGCGGCCATGTCTGAATTCGTAGACCATATCGTTAACTTGTTTTTCACTCGTTATCCCCAGCTCTTTGGCCTTCTTTTTTCCGTAATCATAAATTCTCTCCCAGTTTTCTTTCTTTTCCAAATAAACTCTGACAGCTTCTCTTATAAGCTCACTTCTATTCTTATATTCACGTTTTGCATATTTATCAATTCTACTTACGAGTTTCTTAGGAAGGGCAATATTGAATGTTTGTGATTGCATATACAGTAATTGTATATAAGTTGTATTTATATGTCAAGTGCATTTTTACCCAGTTGCTTAATATTTTTCAATTCCAACTCCCGGTAAAAAAATTGCAGGCTCATACAGCAGGCCAGGTAAAACCCTCTTTTATAGCTTTTTCAGGTACAGGCTGTCTATAAGGAATAACGGTTTTATCGCGAAGCTTTGAGATAAATTCTTGGCCATAATTAACATCAGTATTAAATTGAGGCCATCTTGTACGTGATAATATTTCATCATCAGCTAGCGAGTTAAACTGACTAATTGTTGTGATACCAGCTCTGACTATTTCATATAAGTCCGTCGCCCGCGACCAATATGATGGTCCATGCGGTAGATCGTCAATTAAAGAAACAAATTCTTCTATGGACTCAACTGAACTTCTAAACTCTTGCGGATTATCATCTCGGGCTACTTCTAAAAATGCGTCCAGTTTATTTGTAATCTCCTCATCAGACTTCTTACCAAGCTGCCCGATCATACCTGCTAAACCATCTTCAAATAACAACGTTACCGCAACAAGCTGATCTATATTTTTAAAACCAACTCTAAGTAACCTATTTTTGACCCTTGCTGATAAACCAAGAAATGTAATACTCTTATTCAAGGGACCCTGATCAAGAAGGTGCTCTTGTTGAGATTGAGAGATGATGTCTCTTCTCCTGCGCTCATCTTTGCTGCTCTTTAATACTCCACGCAAAAAGGCACGGTCCGGATGATCCCAGGGCAGGCGTGCTAGCTGATCTGTAATAAATTTCTCTAATTCGATAGCCATATGAAGCTCTATTATATGGAGGATAAAGATTATTGTCAACTATAGGATATTTGTCCAGGCTAGTTGATAATGTTGGATCTTTTTGGGTACAAATTTGACAAGTGCTCTAGCTTATAGTAAACTTATCCGATGGCAAAAGAGACAAGTTCACATCCAGAGCTTTCTGGGATAGCTTGGCTAGAGCAAGTTTGTAGAAGTAAGTTTGTTGGTGAAGAAAGTACAACTGAGAGCATTCCTTTAGTAAGAGAAACTGACTTAGTAGGAGAAACTGACTCAGAAGAGACCATTTACCTACATAAAATACCTTTTCAAGCTCAAGCATACAATATAGGAGAAGTCGCTGAGCACGAAAAAGCAGAAGCTTTTCGCATAGAATTTTGGACAAACGATCGCTTTAATCTCAGCGCGATTGAAGGTGCAGTACCAATTTGGGATGGTTTACGAAGTAATGAAATAGGCCCTGTTGCTTATGGTAAGAAAGAGAATATAGTTGTTCTATACACAAATGGCAAAGGTAGGGTTGTTGAATATGTACCTAATTTAAGACAGGAAAGGAATGGAGAAGCAACTTTACAAACTAAAAGGCGCATCTCAATTCTTAGAGATCCTTTAGCAGAATCCTTAGCCTCAGAGCTAGATCAACGAGTTCCCAATAGGGGGTTCCGTGATAATCATTGACACAAGGCTCCAAAGTTCAGTCCTGTCCAGGCTGGTTGAGTATGTTCACACTTTTTGGGCACAAATTTGAATCTTGCACCAAATAAATGAGGACTATTTATATACTTTCAAGCGGTGCCCTGCAGTGATCACTTGAACAGTTTTATCTTTTCCCTTAACTCTATAGATTATTCTGAAAACGCCTACTTTAAAGGAAAATCTACCAGTCAACTCACGTGTTAAAGGCTTACCAATTAGAGGATCTTCCTTTATTTCTTCAAGCGCAGTAATTATTGCTTCCTGGTGAGATTTTGATATTTGCTTGAGCTCTTTTTTTGTCCGGGCAGAAATAATGAGTTTATACATGGAGTCTCAATTCTTGCTTAAGCTCCTCAAAAGTGAGATAGTTGCCTTTTTTTAAATCTGCCTCCCCTTTCTGTATCGCCTTTAAAAGTTGCGGATTACTTAAGATTTCATTCGTTTCTTTCCACGATTCATATTCGGCAGCAGATATAATTACTGCAGCTGGAGATCCATTTACCGTAATTATGTACTCTGATAGTTTCCTTTTTGCATTATTTACTAAATTAGGAAGATTGTCCCGGGCTTTAGTTATTGAAAGAGTTGTAGTCATCAAAGAATGGTACATTATTCCGTACAGAGAGTCAAGAGATCTTTTATATAGCTATGAACCATAGATGTGGCGTTAAAGGTTACTGCCCTTCTTTTGTGGGTTTCCAGGTGTATAAATCTATTTGCCGAACAGTTCTTAACGGATCCTTAAGCTGAAAAGTCTCTGTGGCTTCTATTTTTGCAGTATTGATTTCAGATTTAACCAAACTCCCAAGTGGTATTACTTTATCTGGGTCTGGATCCCCAAATAATTCAAAGGTTACTTCATCTGGAGATTTAACCACCATTGTCTTAATTGCCGATGGACCATCTCCAATAATAATATCCTCTAATTCAAATTCATCCCCAGGAGATACTTCTGAGGTCCTATAAGAAATTCCAGATAATGCATCTATTTTTATTACCGTACGTTCAATAGTCATGGCCTATATTATAAAACAATTATTTATGTTATCAAGATCGATCCAGCCAATTCACGTGCCTTCTCAAGCGAAAGTCCAGATACATGGGAGGAGATTCGAATTTTTTATGCTCAGGTTTAATACAGAAATGTACTTGACAATTTGAAACTAGTGTTATAACATTGGTTATAACCATGAAACAGAAAGTAATACAGATAGGTAATTCTGTCGGAGTTGTCATTCCTAAGAAATATTTGCGTGAAACTGGACTTAGAGAAGGAAGTTGGATCTATGTTGAAAAGGATCCAAACGGCAAAACCTTAATGATCAGCCAGGATCAGGAAGTATTTACCTCCTCGATAACTCCTGAATTTTTGAAGACTCTTAAAAAAATAAACCAGAAGTATAGAGGAGCCTTTGAGGAACTTGCAAATATAAAAAAGTGACAAGAACAAACTTTCTAACACTTGAGCAGGTAATCTTTATTCACGAGGAACAGATAGAACAATATGGCGGAAGTCATGGAATAGGGCGTTTGTCTCTCCTTGAATCTGCTGTCATAAGAGTTCAAATGACATTTGGGGGTAAAGAGCTTTATCACAATCTATTTGATAAAGCCGCCTCACTACTCCACGGTCTTGTCTTTAATCATGCATTTGTTGATGGAAATAAAAGAACAGCAATAGCCTCAACAATGGTGTTTCTTGAGCTGAATGGTTATTCTTTTATACTACCTCAAAAAAAACTTGTTCAAACGATAGTTGAAATTGAAAACAAAAAATGGGATAAAGATAAAATCAAAGCGTGGCTTAAAAAACACTCCAAAAGAATCCAATAAAGTCATCTGGAAAAGTAAATGATGGGTTATGGCGTTTTTTCAGTGTATTCGGAAGAGATCCAACCTTCCTTGTTGGGTTCGTAGCTTATCCTGTACCAGTTGCTTTTCTCCTCAAGTACGTCAAAAGTCTGGCCCGGCTTAACTTGCGCAGCCTCCGACGCTGTGATCAAAGCATCCGCACGCACACGCAAGAAACCCGTTGGCGTATCTTTAATTTTTACGCTAAACAGCCCGCGCACCTGGCCTATCTTTGTGGTCGGCTTGGGAGTAGTGTTAAGCGTTGATGAGACTGTCGCCTGCTTTTGGCTCAAATCAATCGCCAGTTTAAAGACCGCATTGACACGATAACCCGTCTCAACATTAATTTTTGAAGTTCGAGGAAAAAAACCCGGCAGATAGACATTTATTTCGTGAGTTCCTTTGGGAACATCTGACATTATGGAGCTTGCAACTCCCTTCTCGTCGTTATCCAGTTTGACTATTGCACCATTGGGGTCGGTATCAACTGAGATCTCGCCTGTATTTGGTATTTTGGGAGGAGTGTCCATCTTGGTTGGGAAAAATATTTCACCTGATGAGGTTATGTCTGTTGTGCCAAGTTCCCGGTTAACATAGGTAAGTGAGTTTTTATATACTTTGACTCTTCCCTGCCAGGAGGCCGTATCTGTGGCATTGCCCTCTGGGATTAGTTTGATCAAGTATTCACCGATTTTATATTTCCCTTCATACGGTGTTTTTGAGACTGCAACGTTGTCTACAAACAGGCTTGTCTCAGGAGACGAGATCACCTTCAGCTGTCCAGACTCGTTTTTTTTATCCAGATAAAAATACTTTGCAAAGACAAAGAGAATAAAGATAAAAAGCAGTGTGGTAAAAAGGATTATCTTGCCCCGGGCGCTTGCTCTCATGGTGGTAATATTCTAATACTCAAGGGGCAATAATTCAATCAAGTCTTCACTTTAAAAACTTCGTCTCCATCCTTGACTTTCTTATCCACTTTTAGTCCGACTAAATCGCCTTTTTTGGCCTGCTCCACGCTTTTGTGCTCAACTTGCATGGAGGAAACTTTTTGCGTCATCTCGCTACCCCGGCCGGTCACTTTAATTGTGTCTTCAACTGATAAAGCTCCGGCAAGTTGAACCACTGCAACGCCGAGTTTATCGTAATAATGGGTTACTTTCCCGACTTTTGTATCTGCCATCTTCTTCTATCACCTGCCTTTCTTGATCTAAGTCTATCACATGTTTTTGCGATTTTTGCCTAATAAAATCAAGCTCACCAAATCTCCCGCGTCCGCTCAAACGCTCAACAACTTTTGGTTATTATAACAAGATCTTGATATAATTTTTAGATGGACCAGAATTATGTTACAACTTATGAGTTTGAGGAGATGATTGAGCAGGCTCTTGAATCACTCCCTCAGGAACTTCAAAAGAAAATGGAGAACGTGGAGATAATCTTGGAAGATGAGCGTGAAGCCTCTCCAAATCTCTTAGGTCTTTATCAGGGAGTCCCGCAAACCAAACGCGGAATCTACTACTCCTGGGTCCTGCCCGATAAAATAACCATCTTTAAAAGAACGATCGAAAGATACGCCAAAGACAAAGACCATCTCACGCAACTTGTCAGACACGTTGTCCGCCACGAAATCGCCCACCATTTTGGTTATTCCGAAGAGGATCTGCAAAAGAAGTAAAAAAAAGAGCCTATCTCAGATCACGCATCCATTCATGGACCGGCAGCTCAGCAACGCCTGACTCAATCACCTCAAGGATTTTTGAAGCAACATATTCCGGGGGATCTGCGCCCGGGATAATCGGATCATCCGGCACTTCCGATCTGGGACCATCCTCGCCCATAATGTTTTTGCCAAAGTTAGTTGCAGTCATATAAGGGTAGACTACTGAAACAACTATCTTATCCTTGGCCAGCTCCTCCCGGGCAGTCAATGATAAACCGTTAAGCGCCCGCTTCAGCGATGAGTAGGCCCCCAGATTGGGAATATCCATAAACGAAGTGCCGGAGCTGATATTGACTATCACTCCCCCGCCCTGCCTTCTCATAATCGGAATCACCTCCTGCATGGCAATCAAAGGCCCCATGATATTGAGCTGAAAAAGCTCCTGGTATTGAGTAGGATTTATTTTTTCAACAAAGGTGTCATATCCACGCCCGGCATTATTGATTAGAATATCAACTCGCCCAAAATGCTCAAAAGCCGCGCTCACCATATTCTTGATCGAGCGCTCATCTATCATGTCAGTCTCAACCGCGAGTGAGTCTTTGAGCTCCTTGGCAAGCTCATCAAGCTTGGATTTTGAGCGGGAGGCAAGAGTCACTTTTGCACCGCGCTTGGAAAGAAGTTTTGCAGTGGCAAGTCCAATCCCTGAGGAGGCTCCGGTTACTATAGCGACCTTATCTTGAACGTACATAAATAAAATTATACAAGAGTTTCCTTAAGATATTCTTCTCATGCAGATTGCCTGCCTTAGCTTTAAGGCGATTAGATCGTCTTGACGTACACCCTATAATATGATAATATATCCGCAAGATGCAAGCTGAAATGATGAAATTAGGACAAGATTTAATTCTTTATGGTCATGTGGAAGAGGGAAAAAATCTTTTACATGAGGCAATAGCAGATTTGGATGGGGAAATTCTAGCTGACCTTATCAGACCAGACCATTCACCCGAACTTCTTTCACAAGCTGACAGAGACTTTATATTATCCCGCAAGAAGACTCCAGAGCGTTATGAGAAATTTCTTCAAAAAATCTGGCATAAAAGAGAACTAAAATCTCAAGCGACAGGAGGGAATCTGGTTGTTTCACCTGAGCTTTTCCTCTACACTCAAGACGAGATCCAGAGACTTGAGGTGGAAGGAAGGCGCATTGGATTCATGCCTGAGGGACTTTCTAGCCAAGCTAATCGACATGTGATCAATACAATATCGCCTCATCTGCATAGCCTCAGCGTTCAAAAAGTCAACTTTGTAACCAACGATGTCGATAGACACGGCTACTATGATTATGATGCAACCATATTCGCTCCTTATAAAAATACCACTGAACGTCAACTTAGAAATATAGCGCGACGGCAAAAAAGAACAGGCTTAACCCTTAATCAATTCGCAGTTGCTGCACTAGACACCAAACTTTTTGATGGCCAATATTTGGACGAGGATTCAAATTTTTTTGTGCGGCTTTTAGATTCTCGTTACCGGGGCCGCGTGGTCGCAGCCAGGTTCCTCAAAGATGGACATCTGGTTGTCGTTTCGGATTTTAATCCTAAAGATCACATTGAGTACTTGGGCGGTCGCTTAGCTGGAGTGCCTAAACTGGCTAAAACACTTTGATCTCAGCCCCTTTTATTTCTTTGCCATTAACGCTTTATCACCGGTAATCTTTACCAATAAAAAATTTGTTAAGATGTTCTTATGCAGATTGGCTTGCATCATTATCAAAAAAGAAAAAAGAGCCCAGATGAGCTCAGTGAAAAACAAAAATCGTTCAATACACTTATTGATGGAATAATATATATTGTCGGTTCATTTGGGGTACTGGTCTTTATTCCCCAACTCATCCAAGTGTGGAGTCCGGGGGATGTAGCTGGGGTATCTCTGATTTCCTGGGCGGGCATGTTTATCGCCAGCTCCTTCTGGCTATTTTATGGAATAGTCCACAAGGCCAAACCGATAATCTATATCAATATACTTGCCGCCTCCATTCAACTGCTGATTGTAATTGGAATTCTCCTTCATAAATAAAGACACACTAAAAAAAATTACTTCAGCTCAAGACTTTGCCAAAGGACTTGACTTGCATAAGTCCTGAAAGGCTTCCATTTACTCACAATCTTTTCGATCTGCCTTAAGGAAGGATCTTTCCTAAAACCATACATTTTCTTGATTGCGTTTCTTAAACCAAGATCGCGGTGGGAGAAGATATCTTCTCTCCCCAACCCAAACATCAAAAACATCTCAGCAGACCACGGCCCAATCCCCTTTACCTTAACCAGCTCACGCATTACCTCCTCATCCGGAAGACTCTTTAACTTATTAAGCTTTAAACTGCCTGAGGAGACTTTTTGCGCTAAATCCTTAAGGGATTTGACTTTGGCATTGGAGGTCCCGCAAGAGCGTATCTTGGCATCATCCAAGCTCATAAGACCCTTGGCTGTTATTTTCTTTTTGGGAAAAAGGTTTTTGAATCTGTCAAAAATGGTTGAGGCGGCTTTGCCTGATAGCTGCTGGCTGATGATGGTCTCGCAAAGCTCGACAAAAAGATCAGCAGGGAGTTTGTGGGGAATAAACTCCACCTTTTTGAAATATGCAAAAAGTATAGGATCGCTCTGCCTGAAGTGTTTGCTTACTTTATCCGACATTTGGTAAACTCTCAGTAATATAATCAAGAGCCTCCTTAACCATTCCATCCCTCAAGAATCTGCTTGCCATACGTCTGATTTGGTTTCTCGGCTGAGGAAATATGAAATATTCAGATAATCTGGCAAAATATTCAAGGACTTCAATATACTCTTTTCCATTCTTCCTCCCAAGAAACTCCTCTGCCGCAATCTCTTTAAGATTCGGAGTTAAGGTGAGATTAATTTTCTTAAGCCTTGCCCGTGTCGCCCTCTCTTCCCTCTGATGTTCAAGAGTCAGCTCCTCGGTAGGATATCTTCTACTTCCTGTTTTGAATGCTTCAAGCTGTTGGCCAAGCCAGGTAATCCGTCTTTCAATATGCGCCTGAAACAAAACTCCAGTCATATATTTCACCTCTTGAGAATCAGGCTGCCAGTGGTTTAAGCGTGAGGCAGAACCAAGCTCATCAGCAACTCTACTATTTAACGCTCTCTCTCCCAGCGCGTTGCTTTCTAAAATATACACAATACTATCATAGGGTGCAAAGCGAAGACACTTTATTATCAACTTCATGTCCGGATCCTCACTTGAAGATAAGCCGACAAGCTTGACGATATGATCTTTTACATAAGGTGTCAGCTTTTGTCTTCTTTGCTCAACCTCCCCCATCAAAGAAAAAGGGCGAAGACTTTCTGTCCGTTTAACCATACTTATATAGATCGTCAATTATACCAAATCGGACTTCTTACTTGGGTTGACTTATAGGATTTATTGTTTATAATAAGGCTTATGGATAGCTCTATGGATGATTTTTCACCCACACCTAAAAAAAGCCGGACCGGATTAATATTACTCATTATTGTCCTACTCGCTCTTGCCGGCGGAGCATATTACTACTTCTCCACCCAGTCCAAAAAGACTCAAAAGCAGGTTGCAATTACCCCAACCGCTGAACCGACAGCCCAGCCAACTGACACGCCGACTGCAACCCCCAGCGGAGCAATTAAACCAACAGTCACAACTGCAGTTACTCCAACCACCCGGCCAACAACCGGCGAGGTCAAGAAAGCAACCGAGCTGAACTTACAAGTTCTAAACGGAAGCGGTACAGTGGGGGTGGCAGGTGAAGTCAGAGACTATCTTGCGGGAAAAGGCTATAAAAATATTGATACGGGGAATGCGGACAATTTTGACTACAAAAACTTAACAATAAAAATCAAAACTTCAAGACAGGAATTTTTAACCGAAATCCAGACCGCGCTTAAGGAAAAATACACGATCTCTGACTCAGCAACTTTAAGCACAAGCTCGCCGTACGATGTGGTTGTCATCGTCGGGAAATAACAATCTTGTAAAGCTGGTGCGCCGCGGACCCCAGATCATACTTATAGCGCTGCCCCCCTCTTAAAAAATCATACACGCTCTTTTTCTTCTCGATTGACTCTCTGATCTTAAATGCGTGAAGCAGCAGTCCCCCGCTATAGAAATCATACGCCGGGTCATAGCCTGAATTATAAGCAAGGGTCTGGTCTTCCGAATCAAAACTCATGATTGACGCTATATAACTGCCGTCAATCTCCAAAAAACATAAATTTACATCCCAGAAATTTTTTTTAACCATAAACAAATCCCAGAAAAAGCTCTTCATCCGCCCGCTCATAAATTTCTTCTTTTGGGGATCAGACAGCCGGTGCAACCTGATAAACTCCTCAAAATCCTGGGCTAAGGTCTCATCACTGCAGACATGATAACTCCTGACCGTGTCCAGTCTCCTCATCTTACGCTTCAACTCCTTTCTCTCTTTTCTCTCAAGATTTTCCAAGTACTTATCCCAGGAGCCAGGCAGTTTGAGATATGGGGATACTTCCTGGGGAGTTATAACCGCGTAAGTCCCATTTATTTTATTTTCCTTAAAGATTTTATAGGTTTCAGAATCCTCCCGCACGTAATCAAGCTGCAAAAGAGACTTATTATTGTCGTCAGACCACCTTAAGATCTCCTCCCACGCTTCAAGGGCGATCCCGCCTGATGAGTCTTTTAAAAATATGTCTCCGAAGTCAGTCACTTCCTCTTGAGTTAGAACCGGCTTCATCCCCAGAAAAACTATTTTGTCCCTCTCCTCCTCAAACGCCCCATACCCTACAAATTTATCCCCCTTGAAAATACCAAGCAGAATAACTTTGTCCATTTGAGAAAAATGCTTGGCAAAAGTCTTAAGATACCAGGTGCTCTGAAAAATCGGCTGCATAACGAAAGTGTGAAGATTTATTTCAAGATCCTCAAAGCTTGCTATCCTTTTAATTTTCATGATAAGAATAACATTCTACAAAAAATTAAGCTATATTGTCAGGAGTGGTATAATAAATGAGCATGAAGCTTCTGCTGATCTTTGCACACCCAGATGATGAGACTTTCTCCTCCTCAGGAACCGTATCTCTGCTCACAAAAAAAGGCTGGAGCGCGAGCTTAATTTCTGCCACGCGGGGTGAGGCCGGGATGCTGGGTAATCCTCCGGTTACAACCCAAAAAAAATTAGCAAAAGTCCGCGAACAGGAACTAAAGAAAGCTGCAAAAATCACAGGCATTTCTAAAATTTATTTCTTAAACTTTATAGACGGGACTCTTCACAAGGTCCCCCAGAAGGTGCTTCAGAAAAAAATCTTTCTCCTTATTAAAGGTGATCAGCCTGACGTTGTCATCACCTTCCACAAAGACGGGATCTCAAATCACCCTGATCATATCGCCATCTCCAAAGCTGCAACTCAAGCTTTCTTTTCATATATGAAAACCGCCAGAAAACACGTCAGACTTTATCATGTCGTCATCCCAAAAAGCAGTCTTGAGAAATATGAAAAAGCGGGGTTCAGATATGATTACTTTGGAGGGATGAAACCTACGCCTGATGAGGAGATAAGCACCAATGTGGATATAAGAGGAGTGTACAAAACTAAAATAAAAGCCATGAAGTCGCACTTAACCCAAAAAAAAGACTGGGAGAGCATGTTAAGGAGAAATAAACTGATCGAGGGTAACTGGGAGCATTTTAAGCTCATTGCGGAAAATACAATCTAGATAGTTAAGCTATGATAGCTAATCAGACTGTCCGTTATTTTATAAAAATAGTTAAAAACTCCCATGAGCTGAGCAAAAAGGAGAAAGAGATACTTGTTGCCCGGCTTGAGGAGAAGACTTTGCTTAAGATTGGGAAAAAGTATAAACTTTCGGGAGAGAGGGTTAGGCAGATTGAGGAGGAGGCGATCAGAAAGTTTTTGGCCAAGGTCAACCAATTGTTTCTCTTTGACTAAAAATATGAAAAAACTCATCTTTGAAACCAAAAACAGAAGGCAGGTTGTTGACATCACCGACACACTTAATAATTTTTTGAAGGATAACAATATCAGAGAAGGTGTAATCAATCTTCTGCTTACCCACACAACAGCCGCACTCACAACAGCCGATCTTGATCCTGGCATGGATCAGGATATGCTTTTGGCATTTGATAAAGTAATCCCAAAGCTCGGCTTTGACCGGCACCATGATCCCTCCGCTGCCCCAGACCATCTCATCTCAACCCTGATAGGAGCAACTCTGACTTTAATCGTTGAAAACGGGACTTTGGTCTTGGGAACTTGGCAGAGAGTCATTCTCATTGAATTTGCCGGCCCCCGCGAACGCGTGATTGTGATACAATGGTAAAATGGCCAATTTTTATGACGGCAAAAGAGTAAAAAGGCTTTTTGATCCCGCGTCCTCCGAACCTTTCACATTGAGCCGAAGCAAGCTAGATTACTATATGGAATGCCCCCGCTGTTTCTATCTGGACCGCAGGCTTGGGGTAGGTCGACCAGGTATTCCTGCCTTTACCTTAAATAGCGCAGTTGACTCGCTCCTTAAAAAAGAGTTTGATCTCCTGAGACGAAATGGCGAGGCTCATGAGTTGATGAAAAAATACCACATCGACGCTGTCCCATTTAAACATCCTGAACTTCCTGTGTGGCGTGATGATATGTACCAGTATAAAGGTGCATCTGCTCTGGATGAGAAATCTAATTTCGTAGTGAGCGGGATTATTGATGATCTTTGGAAAGATTCAAAGAGCAAGCTGATTGTTGTGGACTACAAGGCAACGAGCACTTCAAAGGAGATCTCGCTTGAGGACAAATGGAAACAAGGGTATAAAAAGCAGATTGAAACTTATCAATGGATCTTTAGAAAAAAGGGGTTTGCAGTTTCTGATATGGGTTATTTTGTTTTTGCCAATGCTGCCCGCAACCGTCCGAAGTTTGACGGTAAACTGGAATTTGTCCTCTCGATTGTCCCCTACAAAGGAGATAACTCGTGGGTTGAACCACTTCTCATGGAAATCCGCAAAACCTTAAGTTCAGACAAGCTGCCTGATTGTGACCCAGACTGCGAGTATTGCGCTTACCGGGACAAGATCGAGAAAGTGAGTCTTTGACGCAGTCTGTATCACAGAATACCAGTTGACGCCGAGAGAGTTTACCAACTAAAATGAAATAAGGTGTCACTAGAAACTTTATACGAAAGAAGAACTCAATTACTGAATTTCCACGAAAGAAACCCCTCGCAACATTTAATTACCGCAAGTAAAACACGATTTGATCCTACTTCAAGCCGAATGGAATACGTCTGCCGAAACAGCCTTGGGGAAAGATGGCTGCTTGGAGTTTCAGTTGATCAGCTTGTTTACCCAACTGAAAAACAATACGACCAAAAACTGTTTGAGAAAATCCTGGAGGATAGAGGCGTCCCGATTTCCTATAATGAGGTGAGTCAAGCTGATCAAGACCATGCGCTAAATTTTGTATCTGCAAACTGGAGTAGAATAAATACCTTCTTGTATTCATCTGGACCAGAAGAGCAGAGAAATACTAAATTTCAACCTTCGGCATATACTGAGGTTGCATTGCATATATCTGGAAAAGAAGAACATGCGGATCTAATCACAGTCGGTTGGGACGGAACTGTCTTTGTGTGCGAGTTTAGCGCAAGTAAACCCAATGTCAGAAAAAATGGTCAAGCCAGACGCTACCGCAGCAGATTAAAAGAGCGGACCAAAGAAGCAGGACTTGATATAGACAGTATCCCGTTTTATGTCCGGTGCGGCTTTGACGAGCACAGTAACACCTACACTTTAAAATGGAATAGAGTCCCAAAAAATCCCTAATCAAATCATCTCCCCCATTTTATTAATTACCCAAAGTCCGCTAATTTTTGCTATGATATCTAGCAATGATCAAAGTCAAAATTGCTAGCCTTCTTGAGGATGCACTCCAAAAAAATGGAATTGAAACTAAAATCATAAATCTCCGGCATCCTGCAACAGCAGAACATGGTGATTATTCAACAAATGCCGCTTTAGTATATGCCGGACAACTTAAAAAAAAACCGCTTGAGCTTGCTCAATTAATAAAAGATTCTGTTTCTAAAAATGAACTTGTCGAGAAAGTTACAGTTGCGCCGCCTGGCTTTGTTAATTTTTTCCTCTCTGAAGATGCCTTACTTCAGGAACTTAAAGCAATAAGCAACAAGGAAAAAAAGCCCAAAAAGATAGGAGGAAAAACTATTCTTTTGGAGTATGGTCAACCCAATACCCACAAAGCCCCTCACATCGGCCACCTATTCTCATATATCTTTAGTGAGTCATTAGCCAGAATGCTTGAGGAGGCGGGAAACAAAGTCATTCGGGCAAATTATCAAGGCGATGTCGGCCTTCATGTTGCTAAATGCCTTTATCAAGTGAAAAAAAAGACTAAAGAAATAAAAAAATTAAAAACACCAAAAGACAAAGTTGATTTTCTCCAGCTTTGTTATCAAGAAGGCACAAGAGCTTACGAAAAAAGCGAAAAAATTGCCGCTGAAATAGATGAGCTTAATCAAAAAATTTATCATAAAGATCCAGAGATAGCAGATCTTTGGAGTGAGACTCGGAAATGGAGTCTGGACTTTTTCCGGGAATTTGAAAAGGATTTAGGAATAAAATACGATCATTATTATTTTGAAAGCGAAACTGCCATGCGGGGAGGAGAAATTGTCAAGGAGCATGTCAGTGATATTTTTACCAAAAGTGACGGGGCGATAATCTTTAAGGGGGAAAAATATGGTTTGCACACCCGCGTGTTTATTACTCAATTTGGCATGCCAACTTATGAGGCAAAAGACATTGGTCTAAACGAGCTAAAGCTCAGGCTAAATTTTGACCTGTCAATCGTTACTACTGCCAGCGAACAAAACGAATATTATAAAGTAATAACTAAGGTAAGCGAGCTTATCTTCCCTGAATTGAAGGGGAAGCTGAAACATCTCGGGTTTGGCCTGATTCAGCTTAAAACCGGGAAAATGTCTTCACGCACCGGTGAAATTGTCGATGCCTTTGAAGTTGCGGAACTAACCAAAGATACAATTAAAAAACAATATCAAAGCGGGAAGGAGCTTGCTGCAGCAGTAGGATTTGCCGCAATAAAATACTCCTTTCTGAAATCAGACGCTTATAAAAACATTGTTTTTGATTTGGCAAAAAGTATCAGCCGGCAAGGAGACTCAGGACCCTATCTTCTGTATACCTATGTCAGAACCCAAAGCATTTTGGGAAAAACCCCAAACGTAAAAACTGCCATTCCAAAAGTTAATCTAAACCCGGAGGAGAAGATGATCCTTAGACTTATTTATCAATTTCCAGAGGTCACGGAGGCTGCAACCTCACTTTACTCACCCCATTTGATTGCGTCTTATCTCTATCTTCTTGCACAAAATTTTAACCTTTTTTATCAAAAGCATTCTGTACTTAAAGCAGATGGGGAGACAAAGCAATTCAGACTTGCCATGACTTTCGCAGTTGGGAAAATAATCAAAGATGGGCTTTATCTTCTTGGGATTCAAACTGTTTCAAAAATGTAGATCTCTTTATGTCTTTATTTATTTGTTCAAATTGCGGTTATGGCGCAGCCTCCTGGATGGGACGTTGCCCGGATTGCAGCAAGTGGAATACGCTTGTTGAACAGCGTGAGGAGAAGTCAGGGCGAAAAAAAGAAAAAACCAGACCCATCAAACTAACCGCGCTTTCAAAAATTGAAGCTCAAAAAAAACAACGCATTAAAACGGAAATTTTTGAGTTTGACCGGGTACTTGGCGGAGGAATAGTCCCTGGGGAAATTATTCTGCTGACTGGAGAGCCGGGGGTGGGAAAGTCTACTCTTCTTCTTCAGACTCTTAAAAATGCCAAAACCATCTATATCTCAGGTGAGGAGTCGGCTGAGCAGGTCAGGGACCGTGGGCAGAGGTTGAAAATAAATCTGAAAAACTTACTTTTCTCAGGCGACTTGCAGGTTGAGGGGATAATTGAGGGGATTGAAAATCACCAGGAGGAGATTGACGTTATTGTTGTTGATTCTGTTCAGACAATCTATTCAAATAAACTGGATACAGCCCCGGGAAGCGTCTCTCAACTTAGAGAAACGGCGCAGCAGCTGATAACCTTTGCCAAGCAGAATAAACTGGCTGTCATTCTTATCGGCCACGTCACCAAAGAAGGGAATGTTGCCGGACCAAAAACATTGGAGCACCTGGTGGATTGCGTTTTAAGTTTTGAAGGAGATAAAATTTCACACCACAGAATCCTAAGGGCTGCAAAAAACAGATTCGGATCAACTGATGAAATTGGAATATTTGAAATGAAATCCGGTGGCTTGCACGAGGTGAATAATCCCCTTGCCTTTCTTGAAGACAGCACAGGAGGAGCAGTCGGCAAGGTGATTGTTGGAGTTATTGAAGGAAAAAGGCCGCTTTTTTTTGAAATACAGACTCTGGTCTCATCAACCGTATTTCCCTCCCCAAGAAGAGTAGTTAAAGGAGTTGACTTTAATAAAGTGCAACTTTTAATTGCAGTGATTAAAAAACAGCTTAACCTGCCTCTTGATCGATTTGACATCTATGTCAATGTAGTCGGCGGAGTAAGCATCAAGTCAACTGCGGCAGATCTTGGCATTGCGGCGTCTCTGATCTCTTCAATCAATAATAAAAGCGCTCCCAAAAAAACCGTCTTTACAGGCGAAGTTGGACTTTTGGGTGAAGTGAGATCTGTTCCCAATGAGGAGAAAATCATCAAGGAGGCACGGCGGCTTAAATTTGAAAGGGTTGCCTCATCCCAGAATGTAAAAACAATTACTGAATTAAGAAAAATTCTTTCCTGATAATTGATTTTTTCCCATTTGCCCCTACTACCTCAATTACCAAGGTATTTTTTCCGGGCTTAAGCGGAAAGTCATAGGTGAAGACACCTCGACTGTCTTGATAAACTCGGTCACCAAAAATAGTAATCACCGCTTCTTTTTCAGATCTCCCAGTAACCCTGATCTTAGTTTCCCTTTTGATGTTTACGTCCTGTGGGGAAAGAATTTCAATTTTTGGCGGGGAAAGGTAGCGAAAAAGTTCATATCCAAAATACAGGCAGAAGATAAGCGAGATAACGGAGACTCCAAAAACAAAATATCTTCTTGCCTGGGGCCTAAGGTGCTTGCTGGTTATTCTTTTTTTAAACGTCACATCTTCTTTCCGGGCATATTCTCGTCTGAAAAAAGCCAGCATCTTCTCAGGATTTAATCCCAATATGGAGGAATAATTTCTGATAAGTCCTGAGATGTAAATTTTTGATGAGAAGATTCTCCAGTCGTTCTTCTCAAGCGCCCTAAGAAATTTTTCCCTGACTCTGATTTTTTTCTCAATATCCTTTAAGCTGAGACTCTTTTTAAGCCTCTCAGTCTGCAGGATTTCCCCAACGGTTAACATAAAGCCTTTTCAAGAATTTTTTGCGCGCTCAACATACTCCCCGGTTTCTGGGTTGATGATAATGGTGTCGCCTGCTTTAATGAAAAGTGGAACTTGGACGCTCACGCCGGTTTCAACTTTTGCTTGTTTTTTTGCACCTGATGCGGTATCGCCTTTTACAGCGTCTTCCGATTCAACAACTTTTAAGGCGACACTTGAGGGGGGCCGAATATTCAAAGTCTCCCCCTCATGCATAATCACGTAATATTTGTCTCCGGGTTTAAGAAAATTTGCCAAATCCCCAACCAAAGATGCGGCAACTTTAACCTGATGGTATGTCTCCTCATCCATAAAATGAAGATACGAGCCGTCATTATATAAATATTGCATCTGTCTGGTTGCAACATCAGCAAGATCAATTGCATCAACTGACTTTAAAGTAATGTCTATATTTTTGCCCGAGCGGGCGGCCTTCACTTTTATCCGGACTACTGCCATCCCGCGTCCCTGGAAAGAAAACTCCGCCTTCTGCACTTGCCAGATCTCACCTTGATAAAGAAGAAAGTCCCCTTTTTTTAAATCCCCGGCAGTTACTCTCATAACTCCTTCCCAAGCTCGTCAAATAATTTTCTTGCCCGCGGGGAAACTTTTTCCGGAACTTTAATTTTATAAATAACGTACTGATCGCCGCGCCGCGCGCTGTGGGGGTAAGGCACTCCCTCCCCCTGCAGCCTGACAGTGGTCCCCTCTTTCGTGCCAGGACGCACTTTGAGCTTTATTGGTTTATTAAGTGTCTGGACCTCAACAATTCCACCTAAAACAGCAGTTGGGAACGAGATCTCCTTCTCAAGATAAATATCCTGACCTTGTCTTTTGAAATGGGGGTGAGACCTCACCTCAACCACCAGATCAAAATCATCAAATCTAATTGTTGAACCGTCATTGACTCCGGCCGGTATTTTTATTTTTTTAGTCTTACCGTCTATCTTGACCTGTTTTTCCGTTCCAAAGACGGCATCATCAAATTCAATCTGTGTTTTGTAAGTTGATCTTTGTCTTCTTGACTGCCCGCCATAGGGGTTTTGAAAGCCGAAAAACTGTTCAAAAATATCAAACGGATCGGAAAACCCCCCGAAGTCAAACCCCTCAAACGGATTTTCCCCGCCGGAGGAGGTATAGGTATAGGTGAAAGGCCCCTGCTGATATGTACCGCCTCCCCCAGGCGCTTTACTTTTAAATCCCTCAGGTCCCAACTGATCATACCTCTCCCGCTTTTTAGGATCTGAGAGCACCTCATATGCTTCATTGATCAGTTTAAATTTTTCAGTCGAGTCTACGGATTTATTTTTGTCAGGATGCCATTTTAGAGCAAGTTTTCGATATGCAGATTTTATCTCGGCTTCGGTTGCTTTCTTTGAAACTCCCAAGACTTCATAGAAATCCTTCATATCAATTTACAACTTCGCCCTCTTCAACGTCCTTTTTTTCTGTTTTATTGTCTTCTACCTTTTCTTGATTTGGCGGTTGCTGGCCCTGATCATACATCTGCTGGCCGATTTTTTGCAAAGACTCAGACAAACCCTGAGTCTTCTCCTCCAACTCCTTGGCGTCCCCTTTCCCAAGAGTCTCTTTGAGATCTTTTATTTTATTTTCAATCTCACCCTTTAGTTCCTTGGGAGTCTTGTCACCTGCGTCTTTTAGTGCCTTCTCCGCAGTGTAAACCAGACTGTCTGCTTTGTTTCTGGCCTCTATTTTTTCCTGTTCCCTTTTATCCTCCTCTGAGTGTTTCTCCGCCTCCTCCTTCATCTTTTCAATCTCGTCTTTTGAAAGACCCGTTGAGCCGGTGATCTTTATCGATTGAGATTTACCGGTTGCTTTGTCTTTGGCAGTCACATTCAAGATCCCGTTGGCGTCAATGTCAAATGCGACTTCAATCTGGGGAACCCCACGCGGGGCTGGAGGAATTCCCACTAAATCAAAATGTCCAAGTGATTTGTTATCCTTGGCCAGCGGCCGCTCACCCTGTAAAACGTGGATGGTGACTTGAGTCTGATTATCAGCCGCGGTTGAGAAGACCTCTGATTTGGAGGCGGGAATAGTGGTATTTCTTTGGATCAAAGGCGTCAGTACACCTCCCAAAGTTTCAACTCCAAGTGTGAGCGGAGTCACATCAAGAAGGACGACGTCTTTGGTCTCCCCTGTTAAGACCCCTCCCTGGATTGCAGCACCGATTGCCACCACCTCATCAGGATTAACTGAGCGGTTTGCTTCTTTCCCAAAAAATTCCTTGACTTTTTGAGTGATCAGCGGCATGCGGGTCATTCCCCCCACAAGTACCACCTCATCAACTTTTGCTGTGTCAATCTTGGCATCTTTCAAACATTTCTTCACCGGCTCGAAAGTCTTCTCAATAAGAGAGCTTACCAATGATTCCAGTTTTGCCCGGGTCAGTTTCATAACCAGGTGCGAGGGCTGATTGTCTTTTACGGTAATAAAGGGCAAGTTTATCTCAGCTTCCATTGAAGAGGAGAGCTCTATTTTGGCTTTCTCAGCTGCGTCTCTTAATCTCTGAAGAGCTTGCGGATCTTTTCTCAAATCAACTTGGTGCTCCTTGGCAAATTCATCGGCAATATAATCAAGGACAACCTTGTCAAAATCGTCTCCTCCAAGGTGAGTATCACCGTTTGTCGCCTTAACCTGGAAAACTCCCTCGCCAAGTTCAAGGATTGTAATATCAAAAGTTCCGCCTCCAAGATCATAGACGGCAATGGTGTGCGCGTGTGATTTTTCAAGACCGTAGGCAAGTGCGGCAGCTGTGGGTTCGTTGATGATGCGGACTACCTCAAGTCCGGCAATCTCACCGGCCTGTTTGGTTGCCTGGCGCTGCGAATCGTCAAAATAGGCAGGTACGGTTATCACTGCTTTGTCAACTTTTTCCCCAAGATAAGCCTCTGCGTCCTCTTTTATTTTTTTAATAATCATCGCGGAGATCTCCTGCGGAGTAAAAATCTTTCCGTCAATTTCGATAACAGCCATGCCGTCCCGGCCCTCTTTAATCGTATAGGGGAGCCATTTCACGTCAAGCTTGACCGAAGGGTCGGTGAAGCGCCTGCCCATCAGTCGCTTGACTGAAAAAACAGTGCTTTTGGGGTGCATGACCATCTGTCTTTTGGCAACATCGCCTACAATCCTTTTAACAGGATCAACCACTGACGGGATGACGTTGCGGCCTTCTTTGGAGTGGATTACTTTTGGCTTCCCCCCTTCAATGACAGCAACTGCTGAATTAGTCGTTCCTAAATCGATTCCAATTATTTTTGCCATATTGCAATTTTACAATTTATAAATCTTTTTTCCAAACTTTTACTCTTGCCGGTCGTAACAACCGCTTGCCGCCTAAGGTATAACCTTTCAAAACTTCCCCTGCCACTTTATTGTTTTTTTGCTCATCATCTGTTGGGATTATCTCTATGCACTCCATTTTGTGCGGATCAAATTGCAAACCCACAGTTTCAAATCCTAAAACTCCATAACCCTCCAAAACAGCATTTAACTCTTTATGCAAAGCGTTGATGGCCTGATCGCTCTTGTATGGTTCATGGCTCCTCATCGTTGCCACCAGGTCAAATATGGGTAAAAGCTTAATCAAGACCTCTGCAATGAATTTCTCATGATACCTCTTTTTATCCTCATGTACTCTCCTCTCAAAATTCTGATAATCGGCAAGAGCCCTTAAATATTTATGCTTATACTCCTCAACCAGCTTTTCCAACTCCTGACTCTGCACATCATCTTTTTTAACAACTTTTGATTTGCCATTTTGCATCTTCATTATTTCTTTTCTTCCTTAATAATTTGATCCAGCAGTCCTGAAAAATATTTAATCTGAGGCGTGAGAATTTCATAGTGCATTCTTTTTGGACCGACTATGCCGATCATTCCCTTTATTCCTTTTCCTTCAAACTCGCCAAAGATACTCGCGCAAAGTCCAAAGGCAGGATCGCTGAAATCCTCCTCACCCAACAGGAAATAAACTTCATCTTTACCTATCTGGACCCTATTGAGGACCTTCCCCCAGAAGGCAAGCTCGTCAAATCTATCAAAAAGGGCACTTGCAAGATTCCAGTCTAAAAATTCCTGAAGAGCCAGAAGATTTCCCACTCCGGCATAGTAGAGGTCGCCTGAATCGGTTGTGGTCAGGGAGAGGAGTCCTGTTTTTTGGGCCAGAACTTTTGTGGCATGTGAGAGCAGGCGCTGCAGATCATCCTTCTCGTCCCAGATGCTGTTTTTGTAGGCAACTTCGTCAGTTGTGGAGACTTCCTTCTCCTTCATCAGGTTTTTGATATAAAAGCGAAACCCGTTTGCGGAGGGGATCCGGCCTGAGGAGAAATAATCTTTTTTGATATAACCTTTTTTGGCCAGCTCAACCATCTCATTTCGCACTGTTGCAGGCGACACCCCCAGCTTATACTTCTTCTCCAGAATCTCAGAACCCACAGGCTCGCCTGTCTCGCTGTACTCTTTGATTAGGGCCTGCAGAATATCGGTTTGTCTGACGGTCATCTCGTCCATATTAGCAATAGATTAACATATCTGCTAACCGATGTCAAGACCAAAAAGTCATTGACAACGGCCGATAGACCGTGCTACTATAGTATGGGTTAGCAGAAGTAGCAGGCTGCCTTAAGCCTTAAATCCTTTCCTGCTAACCCTTTTTTATGCAGAAACTTCCTGATTTTGTTGTCAACTTTCTTAAAATCTTTCAAAAGTCAGGTTATGAAATCTATCTTGTGGGCGGGATAGTCCGGGAACTTATGCTAAAAAAAGGTAAAGTTGACTGGAACCTGGCCGACTTTACCACAGATGCCAAGCCAGGTGAGATCCAAAAACTCTTTTCCGATTCTTTTTATGAAAATAAGTTCGGGACAGTCGGAGTCAAAATAAGCAGTGCAAAGCAGGAGCTTGTTTTTGAAGTAACTACCTACCGCAAGGAAGAAAATTACCAGGACCGCCGTCACCCTCAAAAAGTTGAGTGGGCAAAAACCGTCACGGAAGATCTCGCGCGGCGAGATTTTACAATTAACGCAATGGCGTACGACGGGAAAAAACTCGTTGATCTTTTTGACGGCCGGGAACATCTTAAAAAAAAGCTTATCGTCGCAGTCGGAGATCCGGATAAGCGGTTTAAGGAAGACGCGCTTCGCCTCCTGCGGGCAGTAAGATTTGCGGCTGAGCTTGGGTTTTTACTGGAGGAGAAGACCCGCGACGCAATCCGCAAAAACGCCAACTTGATCAAACACGTGAGCACGGAGCGGATAAGAGATGAGTTTTTTAAGATTCTTTCCTCAGAGCATCCGGCCGAGGGCATTCTTTTTATGAGAAGCACCGGACTTCTTGAGAATATCTTTCCGGAAATTGATGAATGTTTTCAAATCCCCCAGAAAAGTCCTAAACGCCACCATATTTATGATGTGGGGACGCACCTGGTGATGTCTTTAAAATATTGTCCCTCATATGACGTGATTACAAGATTTGCAACGCTCTTGCACGATGTGGGGAAAGTTAAAACTTTTCGCAAGGATGAGGAGACCAAGCTGATAACTTTTTTCAATCATGAAGTTGTGGGAGCGGAAATTGCAGAGGCAATTGCAAAGCGCCTTAAACTTTCAAATAAACAGAAGCACAAGCTTACTCTCCTTGTCCGCATGCACCAGTTCACGGTTACAGAATCTCAGGGTGATAAAGCACTTCGCCGCTTTATCAGGCAAGTCGGGCAAGATTATCTTGAGGATATCCTTGCCGTTCGAATCGGTGATAGGATTGGATCCGGAGCAAAGCCCACCTCCTGGAGACTTGAACTCTTTAAAAAACGCCTGTGGGAAGTGCAGAAGGAACCTTTTAAAGTATCTGATTTGAAAATCACAGGGTATGATGTAATGAAGGAGATGAAATTGAAGCCCGGACCACAAGTCGGTAAAGTCTTAAATAAACTCTTTAGAGAAGTCGAAGACGGTAAACTCAAAAACGAAAAAGCAGCTTTATTAAAACGCCTTTCTACATTTTGAGCCAACTCTCATTGATTTCTGCCTGTTGTAGCAATATAATTCTCCGCATGAAAGAGGATATGCCGAGGGCAAAAGAAAGAAGAATCGATATCGGAAGAAAAATCGTTAGTTTCATCGGACCCGAGGGATCAGGCAAAACGACAATTGCAAAATTATTAGCATCCGCTTCTAATAAACCATATATTGCGACCGGTGATTTAATACGCGACTTAGCAACCAATGATCAGAGCAGATATGGTGATGCGTGTAGAGCAATGTTTTCCGAGCATAAATACCTTGATCCTAATATGATGCTAGAGATTCTTCAAAAGAGAATAAGACAATCTGACACAAAAGAAGGTTTCATCTTAGATGGAGTCCTGCGGAGAGTTGAAGAGGTGAAAGGTTTTCAAGCAATGCTGGAAAAAGCAGATAGAATATTTCCCTTAATTATAGTACACCTTCGTATCCCCGGATGGATGAGTTTCGAAAGATTGCTAACCGGAGATAAAGCAAGAAGAAGAGAGGATGACACAATTGAGGCAATCTTCGGTCGTTTATCCAACTATTATAACCAACTTAATCAAAGGTCGACTTTTATAGCAAATCAAGAAAATTGGAAATTTTTATATATTAAAGCAACTGGCAGTCCGGAAGAAGTATTTGAAAACCTCTGCGAAAAATTAACGATATAATTTCTTCAAATTATATTTCTTTGTTTCTCTTCGTCAATTGTTGTCTCCTCCCCATGACCCGGACAGACGACAGTTTCCATGGGCAATTTAAAAAGCAGGCTTAATGAATCTTTTAAATCACCTTTGTCACTATAGGAAAAATCATAGCGACCAACTGCATTCTTGAATAATGTGTCTCCTGTAAACACAACCTTTTCTTTTTCAAAGTAAAAACAACAGGCGCCCGGGGTGTGTCCCGGAGTATGTAAAATCTTAAAGGAAAAAGGATCAAGTGAAAACTCTCCCTGCTTTAACCACTGACGCTTTTGAGGTTTAACCATCTGCGGATCCATCTGCAGGAAATAGCGCGCAGTTTCCTTTACTCTTTTAACTAGAAACTCATCTTCTCTGAAAATATGCAAAGGAACGCTGAAACTTAACTGGATCTCCCCTACTCCCAGAATGTGATCAAAGTGTCCGTGAGTTGCAAAAATTCCCAATAGCTTGAGCCTCCCTCTTACTATCTGCTCAAGTAGAAAATCCGCATCCCCGCCTGCATCAATAATCAGGCACTTCTCATCCTCGATCAATAAATAGCAGTTAGTCTGCAGCTGCCCGACAGCAAATTTCTGTATCTTCATTTTTTTCTTTTTTCCAACCAGACTAAAACCGGCGTTGCCACAAATGGAGAGGAATAAGTTCCCGTTATCGTCCCAACTAAAAGTGTGATCACGAAAAACCTGATCGTCACCCCGCCAAGAGTTGATAAGGCAAGAAGCATGAAGACTATGGTCATGGAATTATTCAGGGATCTCACCAGAGTCTGCGTCAAAGCTTTATTTATATAATGCTCCATGTTCCCGCGGCCTTCTGTTCTGATATACTCTCTCACTTTATCAAATATAATGATGGTGTCGTGAACGGAAAACGACATCGTCGTCAAGATGGCTGTCACAAAAAGCGTATCAACCTGCGCGCCAAAAAACCTGGAGAGCAATGAATAAGTTCCAACCACAACCAGAAAATCGTGAATGAGCGCCACGATTGCAGCCAAAGCAAAATTAAATCCTTTGAAAGCAAAGCTCATATAGATAAGAATCCCCAAAATTGCAGCCAACGAGGCAATAATGGTCTTGCCGATTGTCTCACGCCCCAAAACCGGTCCTACAGTTTCAGATGACAAAACAGTGATTTTAGTCTGCGCGTCTTTTTCTAAATTCTTCCTCAAGCTGGCTTCCTTTTTTTCGTCAGTTGCCTTCAGCCTCATTGATATCTCTCTATTTTTTACAGAAAGCCTGATCAAATCAACTTGGGTCTTTTTAAGCGAATCCTCAACTATCCCGGAAGAAAGCTGTTTCTGGGATTGGTAGAGGAGGTTTGTTCCCCCGACAAAATCAATTGAATAAATATAACCCCAGCTGAAGATCGAAAATAATCCGGCTATGATGACTGTTGAGGAGATGACCAGATACAATGATTGGTGTTTTAAAAAATTTATCATCCTAAAAAAATTAAACTATTTTTCCCGGCTTTTTATATAAAATATTTATTAACCTTTTGGTAATTACTACTCCCGTAAACAAGCTTATTCCCACTCCAATCATCAAAGTCAAGGCAAATCCCCTTACCAAACCAAACTGGGGAAAAAAACTCCAATTTAAGGGATTGAAAAGAATAAAGCCGACAATCAGAGTTGTGAAGTTTGCATCTTTTATGGCGTCAATTGCCCGGCCAAACCCTAGTTTTATTGCGGTGTCAAAATCCCGCTTCCCCCTCAGCTCCTCCTTGATGCGCTCAAAAATAAGGATGTTTGAGTCAACCGCCATGCCAATTGACAGCAAAAATCCGGCAACCCCGGACAGGGTCAGCACAACCGGAAGCGCGCGAAAGATGGCAAAGGAGATAAACCCATAGATCAAAAGCGCAAGACAGGCAATTAACCCAAGCCCCCGATAATAAATTACCATGAAAGACATGACTGCGGCAAGGCCAACCAGACCCGCGTAAATACTTTTTTGGACTTCACTCGCTCCCAATGTCGGGCCAATGTTTCGCTGTTCAATCAGTTTAATCGGCAGGGGCAAGGCGCCTGAGTTGATCGCGATTGCCAGTTGTTTGGCTTCATCGGTTGTAAAATTTCCGGTAATTCTGGCATTGCCGTCAAGAATCGGCTGCTGCACCGTTGGCTCCGTCAATAAATTATTGTCTATAAAAATCAGCAGCGGGCGGCCCACATTCCTTTGGGTAATATCGCCAAATAATTTTGCTCCGTTTTGGTTAAAGCTCAATGCGACTTCCGGTTTTCCCGTTTGCGAACTAAAAGCAACGGATGCTTTTTTGACATCTTTACCCGTTAAGCCGGTGTCTTTAAAAACTGCAGCCGGAGAGGCGGTTTTTCCCGTCTGAGCCGTTACCGCCTCTTTGAAGCTAAGCTGCGCGGTCTTACCAATTAAGGAAACGGCAGTTTCAACATTAGTGATTCCCGGCAGATCAACAACAATTCGATAAATTGGCCCTGATTTGATTGTCTGCACTGTCGGCTCAGATACTCCAAAGAAATTCACCCGTTTTTCAATAATGTCCCGTGAGGAGTTGAGGGCATCTGGCAGATCCTGCGCCTTAACTTTTGCAGTGTCTGCCTGAAAAACTAAATGGCTCCCTCCTTTTAAATCCAACCCCAGATGTGTGGTAAATTCCTTGTCAACCCTCGCTCCAAAAAACCTGGTATTTATATGCAGGGGGTTTACCTTGAAGGCGATCCTATTGCCTCCAAAGGTAAAATTAACTTTGAGATTTTCAGGCAGATCAATCCAGATCACGAGAAGCACAAGGAGCGCAATAATAAAAATCTTTACGGATTTCATTTCAAAAGTTCATCTTCAGAACCGATAAGCATAATCTTCGGCTGCTTCAAAAAACGCCAGATAAAAGGGTCATTGTTTTTCTTGCGAAAAACAAATTCATCTTCCGCCATCACGGAATAATTAATTTCCCGGCCAAATTCTTTTTCAACTTCAGCGACAATACTGGCAATTTCAGGAACAACTACAGTCCCGATCAAAAGAAGATAGACTTCATCTTCCTTGATGGCTGCTCTTTTTGGAAACTTCGAGGAGACCGCGATGAATTTCATCTTTCCCAGTTTTGGCAGACCTTTGTGGATTAAAGCTGCCAACTGGTCTGTTTTAGCAAAAATCCTCAAAAATTCATCATAAAAAAAATAATGTCTGTTCAAGGAATAAAAAACTTTATTTAATCTCCGCTCCTTAAGCAGTACTTTCTCATTTTCCAGAATATCAAGCTCCCTTTTGACTGCGTTTACTTCAGCCAGAATCTCACGAACGACGCGTCTTAAAAAGTAATTCTCAGTAGGATGATGAAAAAATAACTCTAAAATTTTGATCCTGGTTTTTGAGGGAATAATATGCTCAAGCATACGAAGTTACTAGTGTAGAATGTTGTTCAAAAAATTGCAACTCTAATAGGTGATTTTGTTACCCTGTGGAACAATCTCAACCCAGATTTGACCTCTCACAAACGAGACCTCTTGGCCTGAGGGGTCAAAAAATTGCATGCGGGCTTTGGCGGTTTTTTTAGACCAGGTGACTTTGGCATCTTTTCCATTCTGGAAAAGATATCCGTCTCCTTGCCCGGTGATGCCGTAGAGAAGATGTTGGCCTTTTTCGTAATTGTCATTTGCCACCGACTCTTTAGCCAGAACTATGACCACATTCTTGGCGGTGATCTGCCCACCTGTGTCTTTATCCAGATGCGGACGTCCCCCGTTGACTCTTTTGTAGGTTTGGGTAAGTTTATCCCAGTTCCACTCGACATTGAAATCTGCAAATTGCTGCCAGAAATAAAAACTTATTTTATTTGTTGATCCTGCCGGAGCAGGTGTCTGATCGTCTTTAAACTTCCAAGAGACAAAATCTGCATTCCAGGCTTTTCCCTTCTCATCAACGTTGGTAAGTTTTCTCTTGTTTTTGGCAAATTCCCAGAGCTTGCTGGTTGAGGCATACATCGTATGTTCAGTTGCCACATTGGGTAATCTTTCATAATCACGATAATAATAGGGAAATGGTACTCCAAATTGATTCAAGTCATTATAATGATCCCATCCCAGGGACGCAATCTCACCCAGCGCGTCAGCCGGACCCGGTGCATTTGCTCCTCCAACGTGCGCGTAAAGCGGGTTGCCCCCATATTCCTGAAGAGTCTGAAGAAAATAAATTCTTGCCGAGCGGACCGGACCCACAGGAGTTGCATCTTTGCAGTAAAAAACTGCCAGAAATCGGGTAATTCCCCCCTCAGCAACTGCCTCATACACAATGTCCGCAGAGCTCAACCCGGACTGCGGCCGGGAATCAGTGTGATTCTCAATCATCACCCCCAAAGGCCGCCTGCTCTCCCAGATTTGCCGCTGAGCCTTTGAGTAGAGTGCGCCGTTTATCGGACACGGCTCAGTTTTGGGCGCGCTGTCATCTGACAAGCCTGATGTATCTGAGGGAATATTTTTGTTGTACTGGGATAAAGTATTTGCTTTTACCGCTTGACGGGAAAAATAATAATAAGAGCCTCCCCCCGACAAAAGCAGGGCGATTATTGCAGCGATGATTGTAATTTTTTTTGAAATCATATCTCTTAAAAAGAGTCTAAATCTATTTACTTTCCTTTAGTGCCTGTTTCTCCTCCTCAGATAATTGATATTCTTCTCCTTTTCCCTGTTTTACTTTTTTCGTATAAACACGGACTCCCTCGTGGGTATAGATAAAATTGATCATCAAACCGCTGTCTTCCCTATTAAGCAGCGCTAAGGCAAAACTTTGATCATTCCCACTTCGCCCGAACGCATTAAACCGGACCAGCCCCATTTTCTGAAAATAAAAACGGGATTTATCAATTGTCTCTTTCAACTCTCGTCTTATCTCCGCAGTCTCCGACTTGAGCCTTTTGTCATCTTCAACCAGCGAATCAAGAATCTCGTCAATTGTGTGCTTTTTGGTTTGCTTGATTAAACCAAAATAGTGTTTTCTTGTCTTAAGAATGGTATAGGTCAGAAAACTTAACCATAAAAAAAAAGTGGCTGCCACTACATACCACAACATTAATTAACATTGTAAACGCTTTACAAATAAGTGTCAATATGTTAAAAACCTCTTGTATGCCAAAAAAGACAAGGCGGGAAAAAGTCATAGCCGCCTACCGTAAAAAACTGAAACTACTTAAGCAGATGGATAAGCCGGCAACGCCCCAACTCGACGCTTCTTTTGCCAAAGGAGAGCCTGTTGAAGAACCGACTTCTGCCCCCTCTCCCTTGAAGATTGAGGAGAAATATCCCACAAGTCAAGAAGATACGACACTGAAAACGTATTTTATAAAAGATTTGAGAAAGAGTCTGCTGCTTATCGCCTTTATAATTGCGCTTGAAATCATTATTTATTTTGGTACGATTAATCATTACTTCAGGCTTTAAGTCTAAAGTTGGAAGGGGGTGAATAATAAATATGGCAGAAATGTATTGCGTAAAATGTAGAGCAAAAAGAGAAGTTCCTAACGCACAAAAAGTTACCATGAAAAATGGAAAACCGGCGATGAAAGGAAAATGTCCAGTTTGTGGAACTTCAACCTTCAAAATTGGGGCCTCATAAGTTTCAATCAAGAAGTGGAAATTCTGCAATCTTTTTGTATACGGGTTTTTGGAATCCGGGAACGCTCTCAAAAAGAGTAATTGTCGTGACTTTGAATTCTATGTCCGGAATAAAGTTTTTCAGTTTCTTTTTAATAAGCAAATATTGTTGCTTAGAGGGTATGCGATAACGACTAAATGTCAGGTGGGAGACAAATTTTCGAGAAGAAGAAGTGCCAAGCGCACTTTTTTCTTTTATTCGCCTGACTAATTTTTCCAAAATTTTATTTCTCTTAAATTCCAGATACAAAGCAATATTGTCTTTAATAAAAAGGTCAAGCCCAAGCGAGTAAAGATAAAACGAAGGCGTGTCATAGACCAGGTCATTCATAAAGCGGCTAATTTTATCCGCACTGCTCACTTCGCCAAAAAAATGCAGGGTAAGGTGATAATTGGCCGCCTCAACCCAGCGAAAATAAGGATACTCCCGCTTAAAACGCAGCAGTTGGTTGGCAACTTGCCTTTTTGCTAGGCCTGGAAGATCAATGGCCAGAAATAGACGCATGGTTTTTGATATTAGTACTTGAAAATTTTTTAATCAGCGGGGTCACGACAACCATTTTCCCCCCAATCATTTTTGCCTGCCGTCTTTTATTTTCGGACTGGACATCACCCTCAGTTATGGCAATTATTGCCGGTTTTATTTTGGCAATCATGGCAAAATAATCCTGATCACTAAGGGGGGAATCTATTGAAATAATATAATCAACATATTCTATCGCCTCCAAAATCTTAGCCCGTTGAAATTGATTATGGATCGGACTTTGTTTTTTTTTGGCAAGGATAGCTTCGTCAGGCTCAAGTAGCACGACCAGCAAGTCCCCCTGCTGCCTTGCTTTTTTAAGAAAGACTAAATGTCCATAATGAAAAACGTCAAAACAACCCCCGACCAAAACTATTTTTTTATTAATAGATTTTCTTAAAGGAAGAAACCGATCAAAAGGTATAATTTTATTCATCTCAGAGAAATTATACAATATTGTGGTATGAAGATTATTTCCGAGCAAACAGAAAAAAAGCAGCATGTGCTCATTGTGGAGGGCAAATCCACGCCTCTGACAAACGCCCTTGGCGCCGAGTTGAAGAAATTCAGCAGCGAAGTTTATACAACCTCACAGATCCCCCTTGCTTTTGAAAAATTTGATTACGTGTTTCTCATCAATCAAAAAAATTTAATAAACAAAATAAATTTTAAGCAGAAACAAAAAGTCATTTTTATTTTTATAAACCAAAAGCAAAAAGCTCAAGATGCACTAAAGACAGCGGAAAGAGGGCGCCTGAGCGTAAAAATTATTTCCTACCAATCAAGCCAGATTGACAAACAGGACCTTGAGAAGATTCTTTGGTTTTCGTTTTCAAAAAGTAATGAAATCTTCTTGAATATCGTCTCTTTGAGAGGACCCGCTAAAAAAGAGAGGTTAACGTCTGGCCTCTTCAGCCGGATTATAACCCCAAAAACCCTCATCATAACAGGCTTACTTATTTTAATCTCCGTTCATCTAATGATGATTCCTTCTCTGGCCTTATCCTCTTACCTATATTACAAATCCGGGATGTCCTTAAAGCAAAAAAACATCCGCCAGGCCGAACAATTTCTCACCTTTGCCGATACATCTTTTAACCTGTCTAAATATTTGTATCAGCCTGTCCGGCCTTCCTACTCTTTTTTCTCGTTAGCTTTATACCCGGATAGTGTTTTTGATATTGACGAGAAAACCAAATCTGTTCTTCACACCTCGCTAACCGTTTATGAAAGCACCAGTCAAATTTTTCAGGCTGTTTTGAAAAAAAACAAAACAAAGGAGGAGAAGAGCCTCCTTGAAATGCGCCTTAATAAAATGAGCAGGGATTTGGACCGGCTGGATGAGGATCTGACAACTCTTATCCGAAAACTCCCCGACTCGCCAAAACAATTGAGCTTACTTAAGCCTCAATTAACTAATTCTTTAGCACTGCTTGAAAAAGGCAAAAAAATCTTTCCTCATCTTGAAACCCTCCTTGCCAAAGGCGGACAAAAGAAATATCTGCTTTTGTTTGCCAATAATATGGAGCTTAGGCCCGGAGGGGGCTTTATAGGTTCGTTTGGAATCCTCACGATGAAGGATCTGACGCTTGAGTCGATAAAGATTTACGATGTGTATGATGCAGACGGTCAACTGACTGCACACATAGACCCCCCCGACGCAATTCGCAGGTATCTGCATCAGCCTCACTGGTTTCTCAGGGACTCGGCTTTTTCTTCCGATTTTTATGAAAACTACAACGAGGCAAAATTTTTTCTCAACCAGGAACTTCGCTTGACTGATTTTTTAGGCGGCATTCTCCTGACTACGACTTCTATTCAAAATATTCTGGAGGCTTTTGGAAATATTTATCTCCCGGACTTTGGTGAAAATGTAAATAAGGATAACTTCTATATCAAAGCCCAGCTCTATTCTGAGAAAAACTTTTTCCCGGGTTCAATCCAGAAGAAAAATTTTTTAGGCAATCTTGCAAAGGAGATTCTGATCAATCTGGATACTGTCTCTGCGCCGGTGTTGCTCCAGCAGATTGAGAAATCGCTGGATGAGAAACAGATGGTGATGGTGGTGGATGATCAGAGCGTACAAAATGTCATCGACTCGCTGTATTGGGCCGGCAAAACAATTACCCCGCGCTGCCCCGGGGCGGAGCCCAAGTGTATTATTGATTATACTTTCCCGGTTGACGCCAACCTCGGCGTCAATAAGGCAAATTTCTTCATCAGGCGAAATATAACCCAAAAAATAAAAATAGATGCAGGAGGTGCAGTCACCGATTCTTTTGTTATAAAAATCCAGAACGACTCGGCAAACGACATCTTTCCAGGCGGAGCTTATAAAAACTATTTTCAGCTATATCTTCCCGTGGATAGTCAAATCAAAAGGATAACCAGAGATGGGACGCAAGTTGAAAACGTTGATGAGCGCCAGGGTGAGTTTAAGGTCATCGGCTTTTATTTTGAGCTCCCACCCCAAAAGTCCGTTGAGATACAGGTTGACTATCAGCTGCCCCAAAAATTATCTTATGGATCAAACACTTACCAGCTCATCTGGCAAAAACAAACAGGTTCGCAAAACTCAGATCTTGCGCTTGAGATAACGCTCCCCGAAAACATTTCTCCGCTTCGCCAAAATTTCTCGCCGCTTGTAAAAGATAACCGCATCTTTTATAATACTTCTCTTGACACGGATAAGATTTTTTTAATCGAACTTTTCAAAAGATGATATGGCAAAAACAGTAAAAGACAAGGCTGATAAACTACTCCTTGAGGCAATGAAGCGGGAAGTTTTTGGTAAAAAACTCAGGAAAATGCGAAGAGACGGTAAAATTCCGGCCAATATCTTTGGTCCTAATTTCAAATCGCTTTCAATCACCCTGGATGGTAAGGATTTCAAAAGAATTTACAAAGTAGCTGAGGAGACAGGAATTATTTATCTTAATGTCGACAAGCAGGAAATCCCCGCTCTGATCAAAAACGTGCAGATCCATCCAGTACTTCATCTGCTCCTTCATGTTGACTTTAGGAAAGTCGATCTCACGCAAAAAATTGAGACGCAGGTGCCGATCAAGCTTACCGGAGAGTCTCCTGCTGTCAAGGAAAAAGGCGGAGTGCTTTTGACTCAAACGGATGAGATCACGGTTGAAGCGCTTCCTCAAGACATTCCTCATGAAGTTGAAGTTGATGTCGCAAAACTTTCAGCAGTCGGAGATGAGATTAAAATCTCCGATCTTCCCAAGAGCGATAAATACCAGATCAAGGATGAGGAGGACAAAGTAATCATCTCGATTATCGCACATAAGGAGGAAAGTCTTGCCCCTGAAACAACAGCCGCAGCACCCGAAGTCATCACTGAAAAACCTGAAGAGGGCGAACAAGCCCCCCCTGCGGAGGCGGGCAAGGAAAAGAAAGGCGCCCCTGAGGTTAAAGAGGGTAAACAGGCTCAGGGTAAAGATGAAAAACCTGCTGAAAAGGCTCCTGCGGCACAAGAAGCTAAAAAGGAAGGGAAATAACAATATTTGTCTCTTACTTTTTAGCCTGAGATCTGGTTTTCCCTTTGCTATTTATTCTCCTTACTGAATGACCTACCCAGTATATAGGTACTTTAAATTGATCTGCAAATTATCAGTTTTTCAATTTGTGTTCTTCCCTTAGTTTTCTTACTTAAGCGTCAAAAATTGCAATCTCCTCTTTAGATCTTTTTTTTGCACGCATTCTTTCAATCTTCCCTTGTCTTAATAATCTTTGTATTATTTTGTTAACCCGGTTGTCGCGAAGATGCAATCTCCTGGCAATTTCTTTATTCCCTTTGCCTTTGTTTCGCAATTTCATGATTTCATCCTCATCCCTTTTAACGGAAGCTCTATTGATTAAGTTTCTGGACTTTGTCTTTCCTTCTTTAATAAGTCTGGCTATTGATAGTTCAACTTCAGAATGTGATAAACTTGAGCTTTGGACTATCTCGCTAGTCGAAAACCCTTGTTGCCTTAACTCCAATACTTGTTGGTCTTTTATAATAGTCTTATATCTCCTACCCGTATGAGATTGTGCAGGTGGAAGATCATTCTCTGCTGAAATCCTTGGATAAACCTGTCTCACCCGTTCCCTCGAAACTGGTTTCTCTAGCTGTCTCGCAAAGCTCGCAAGATTAACAGGTTCACCAGGGTGTTTTAGGGCGTGCTCTTTTGCCAGAATCACTAACTCCGACTGCCACATCGGGATTGCTTCTCTTACTTGCTCTATCCTGTGTCCTCTGCTGCGCTTCTCTCTAATTACTGTTTCTCTTTCTACTCCCATAGGCTTTTCTGACGGTATTTTATCACAAATCCGCTATAGTTTCATTTTGGCTCTTTTTCTGCTAAAATGTAAGCCTCATGAATATTATAAAAAGTGAGTTTGCGCTAGCCTTGAATCAGGTTGCCACCGAGCGTGGCATATCTGCCGATGATGTAATCGCCTCGATCGAGGCTGCAATTTTAGCAGCTTACAGAAAAGAGCACACAGGAGGAGGCTCAACAGAGATGGATGAAGAAGAAGAAGACGACGGACTTAAGATCAAACTCAATAGAGATACAGGCGAATCTCATGTTTTTGACAGGGACGGCAAAGACATTACGCCTCCCGGCTTTGGCAGAATCGCAGCCCAAACAGCTAAACAAGTAACCCTGCAAAAAATCCGCGAAGTAGAAAAGAAAACAGTTATTGCTCAATATAAATCTCAGGTCGGTACCCTGGTCAAAGGCAGAGTCATCAGGTATGACGGCTACAATGCCTATGTTGACGTGGGCCGCATTGAGGCGGTCTTGCCCAAAGACGAGCAGATCAGAAACGAAAAATATTCGGTCAACACCAGTCTGGTTTTCTATTTAAAGGAGATCGCCGAAGATAATTTTGGCAACTCCAGAATAATTGTCTCTCGAACAGATCCCCAGCTTTTAATTGAACTTTTCAAAAAAGAGGTGCCTGAAATCGCCAATAACACAGTTGAGATCAGAAAAGTTGCCCGGGAGCCTGGGGAGCGAGCAAAAATTGCCGTTTTTAGCAGCCAGAGCGGCGTTGATCCGGTTGGCGCCTGTGTGGGGCAAAAGGGTGTCCGGGTGCAGACAGTTACTTCGGAGCTTGGCGGCAACGAGAAAATCGATATAATCCAGTGGAATGATGATGAAAAACTGTTTCTGACCTCTGCCCTATCCCCTGCAAAAATCACCCAGGTTGAGATAGATAAAGAGCGCCAGAAAGCAAAAGTTACAGTAGATGAGACACAAGCGCCCCTTGCCATTGGCAAAAATGGCGTAAATGTCAATTTGGCTTCTAAATTGACCGGTTTTGAGATAGATATCGTCCAGACCAAAGCGCCCACCGAGAAACAACCCATGCCCAAAGAGCAGGCCGTGCAGGCTGAAGGAGCACCTGAGGAACCACCCAAGGAATCTCAAGCGAAAGAAGTCGTTGAACAATCTACTGCTAAAACCAGTCCAGACTGATCAACCGGCATAAAGCATGCAACATATGAGACTGTTTAAAAAAGAAAAGAAGTAAGTTGACCCCCGGTAAGTCTTTGGGTCCCCTTAATAAAAAACAACTATGCAACCAAGACCGCCCATCGTTACCATTTTAGGCCACGTAGACCACGGCAAAACCACTCTCCTGGACTACATCCGCAAGACTAATCTTACAGGCCAGGAACACGGAGGAATAACCCAAAGCATAGGAGCTTATGAAGTTTCAACTAAAATAAAAGGTTATCAGACCGACAGAATAACGTTTATCGATACCCCAGGACATGAGGCCTTTACTAAATTGCGCTCCCGGGGTGCCAACGTTGCCGACATTGCCCTCCTTTTAATTGACGCAAAGGACTCTCTTAAGCCACAAACCATCGAATCCATCTATCATATTAAAACAGCCAATATCCCTTTTATCGTTGTCTTGAATAAAACCGATCTTCCCGAGGCTAAACCCGAGAAAGTTAAAACGGATCTTCTGAAACATGAAGTAGTTGTGGAAGATAAGGGAGGTAAAATAGCGTGCGTAGCGATCTCTGCCAAGACAGGTCGCGGCGTGAGTGAGCTTCTGGAGTCAATCCTCTTACTTTCCTCAGAGCTTCATTTGCAATACGACCCTCAGGCACCGGCTATTGCTTACATTATTGAAACAAAAAAGAGTAAACGGGGCGTTGTGGTAAGCTGTATCATTAAGGAGGGATCGTTGAAAATCGCAGATATAGTCTTTGCAGGCAGCTTCAAAACAAAAATCAGGACTCTGACGGGAGATAACGGAAAACCTCTTGAGAAGGTTTTACCTTCCACTCCTTTTGAGCTGATTGGCTTCAGCGAGCTTCCGGAGGTTGGCACAATAATCAGCTCTATACAAAGCCCTAAACCTACACCGCAGCCACAGGAGGTTCAACCCCAGCCTACGCTTGAAATTAAAGCTCTGCTCTCCCCGCAGGAGGAAAAAAAGATTTCCCTGATCATCAAGGCAAATACCCAAGGCTCGCTTGAGGCTATCTTAAATTCATTTGCCAGCAATAAAAATGTGGAAATAATCTTGCATTCGGTTGGAGACATCAACAATTCTGATATTTTTCTAGCCAAAAGCGCCAAGGCGATTGTCATCGGTTTCAACACCAAGCCGTCAACCAACGTCATTGACTTGGCAAAACGGGAAAAAGTAATAATAAAAACCTATAATATAATTTATGAACTGATTGAAGAGCTGACCGAGGTCGCCTCAATATTGAAAGAAAAAGAAGAGAGTGAAAAAAATCTTAAAGGAGAAGCAAAAATCCTAGCCTCATTCATAATCGAGGGAGAAAAGATCTACGGCATAAAAGTCACCAAAGGCAAGGCTAATTTAGGAGATTCGGTCGAGCTTTATCGGGATAAGGATCTCGTTTCCAAATCAAAAATCGTCTCGCTGCGCGTCCGTGCCAGACCGGTTGAGGAGGTGAAAAAAGACCAGGAAGCAGGCGTCATTCTGTCTCCGCAGCTTGACATTCATACCGGAGATATGATAAAATTAGTCTTATAGTAATATGGACTCACAGAAAAATCTCCTGCAAAAAGCGGTTGAGATTTTGCAAAAATCAAACTCAGGAGCGGTCTTGTTACCTCAAAACCCATCCCAAGATGGTATAGCCGCAGCTCTTGCTCTTTATCTTGGACTGAGCAGGATGGGAAAAAACGTCACCATAGCCTGCTCAACGCCTGTTGAAAGTGAGCTGATGGCTGCAGATAAAATCGGATCAACGCTTGCCACCTCGGGTAACGATCTTGTCATCTCCCTCCCCTATACCGACGGCTCGGTTGACAAGGTGTCTTATTACACCGAAGGAAACAGCTTAAACATCGTTGTTGTCCCAGGCGCTGATCACCCCAAGCTTGAGCAGAAGCAGGTAAAATTCTCCTACTCGGGTGGAGCCGTTGACTTCATCATCACAGTCGACACAGACAGTGTAAAAAGATTAGGAGAAGTCTATAGCGAAAACCAGGCTCTTTTTGAAAAAAACAAAATCATCAATATAGACCGGCACCTTACCAATAGTTTTTTTGGAGCAGCCAATCTGATTTACCGGACGGCCTCCTCAACCTCAGAGATTGTTTTGGCCTTTTTACAGAGCATCAAATGTCCTATTGACAAGGATATGGCGACTAATCTGTATCAGGGAATGGCAGCTGCGACCAAGAATTTCTCATCCTTCTCGGTTACAGCTTCGACTTTTGAAAATGCAGCCAGCCTTTTAAAGCTCGGGGCTAAAAAGCGCTTACCCTCCGACTCAAACGGGTCATTTCCCCGCCGGCTCAGGCCTGAGTTTGAAAAACAATCCAAGTCAGTTGAGGATCTGGAGAATGAGATAGATTCAGAAGAGCCAACCTCAACCACTGAGGATTTCTTAAAACCCAAAATCTTCCGCCCTCAAACAGGCAGTGGTGAAAACTCCTAAACCGACCCCTCCTCAAGAAGAGGCGTCTTTTCCGATGATTCTTCCAAGCGTATTTTATCTACAGATCTCATCAGTTGCTTTGTGCGGGTGGTATTTACTTTGTCATATTGCTCAGTTAAGGAACTGATTCTTAAGCCTATTTTTTCAAACTCTTCATTATATTTTTGAAATTCAACGTCAAAGTTTTTAATTTGGACAATTATTTTCTGGACGTTTTTCTGGTACTTGAAGTTGTCATAAGATTGTCGAACGAGCCTTAAAATTGCAGTTAAAGAAAAAGGGCCTGCAAAGACTACTTTTTGTTTCATCGCATCATGCCAGACGTCATTCATCTTGTCATAAATATAGGAAAAGATCATCTCGTTGGGGATAAAGAGAATTACAAAATCAACAGTATTATCTTCCGGATTTATATAGTTGCGAGTTGAAATCTGTTTAATTTTTTCGCGCACGTCCCTTTCAAAGGCCTTCATATATTCCCTCTTTTCGGCAGCGCTCTCTGTTTCAATCGAGCGGACAAGGTTGCTAAATGGGAACTTGGCGTCAATATTGATTCTTACCCCGTCCGGCAGAAAAATCGTGAAATCAGGGCGAGTTTCAGAATCCTTTTGTTTTTTATTGGTCTCATAATCAACGCCCTTCACAAAACCGGTCATTTTCAAAAGATCCTCTGCCACCTGCTCACCAAACTGACCCCTCAGCTGATTATTGGACAAAACTCTTTTTAAACCGTCGGTAGTTACGGCTAATGTTTCCGTAATTTTCTTGTGGGTCTCAAGTTCCTGTTTTAAGGCACGAAATGAGCCGACTGTTTCCTTCTGCTCATCTCCTCTTTGCTTGATACTCTCCCTTAAATCGTCCTGCAGTCTTTTAATCGAATCCTCAATAGATTTTTTGGTATTGGAGATGTCTTTTTTGTCTGCCTCAAGATTCTGTTTGGTTAAAAGAACCAAATGCTCACCTGCGCTTTTTATCGCATCGGGAAGCTTCTGATCAAGCAGAGCCGATAAGTCGTCGCCGCTTCTGTCTTTATTCAAAAACCGAAATAAAACATAGGCAACGGCTAACCCGACAATAATTCCGATCAAAATATTATTATTCATAGTCCATACATTCTACACCCAGCCGAAAATATTCTCAACGTCTAGCAGACGTTCTTGCGCATATTTTCTTTTCCTAGTATCATATAGGAAATGAAAAAGCTCTATATTTCGCAAGCGGTTGATAAAGTCGGCAAAGAGATAGAACTTTCCGGCTGGGTGCATAACAAAAGAGACCACAAAAAAATAGTCTTTATAGATCTCCGGGATCAAACCGGAATCGTCCAGGTTGTCGGCGGGGAGCAGTTGAAAGATCTGATGCCCGAGGATGTTGTCTATATCAAAGGAATGGTTAGGCAGCGGCCCAAAAATCTGGTTAACCCAAAACTCAAAACAGGGGGCGTTGAAATTGACACCAAAGAGTTCAGGCTTATCTCCAAGGCGGAAATTCCACCGATTGATTTAACAAAGCAAGTGCTTAATGTTAGCCTTCCGACACTGCTGGATTATCGCCCCCTGACCCTTCGCCACCCCAAGATAGCAGCCATTTTCAGAGTCCAGGAAGTGATCATTGAAACTTTCAGGCAAACCTTGAAAGACGATGGCTTTTGTGAATTTCAAGCGCCGATTTTAGTTCCTGCGCAAGCTGAAGGCGGAGCTGAAATTTTTCCAGTCAAATATTTTGATCACACCGTCTATCTGGGACAAAGTCCCCAGCTTTATAAACAGATGGTTTTGGGGATGTTTGAGAAGGTTTTTACGGTCACCCATGCTTTTCGCGCAGAACCCTCCGTGACAACCAGACACTTGACAGAATACGTGAGTCTGGATGCTGAAATGGCCTTTATCGATTCCTGGCAAGATATTATTGAAAAAGTTGAGGAGCTGATTAAACAAATAGTTGCGGAGGTGAACAAAGAATGTCAGGAAGAGCTGAAAATGCACAATGCAGATACCCCCAAAATCCCTAAAAAATTTCCCCAACTTAAGCTGCGCGCGGCTCAGGAGCTGATCTTTAAACGCAGCGGACGTGATATCAGACAAGAACCCGACCTTTCCCCGTCAGATGAGGAGGAGATTTCAAGGTGGGCTCAAGAGGAGAAGGGATCTGATTTTGTTTTTATTACTCATTACCCGGTTTCTAAACGCCCCTTTTATACATACCCTGATCCCAAAGACCCGGAATACACATTGAGTTTTGACTTATTGGGGCGCGGCATGGAATGGGTGACCGGGAGCCAGAGAATAAACGACTACCAGCTGCTGGTTGATCATATAAGGGAGTGGGGTAATAAACCTGAGGCTTTTGAACTTTATCTTCAGGCTTTCCGCTACGGTATGCCGCCTGAGGGCGGATTTGCCATGGGTGCTGAGCGCATGACTGCCAGAATGCTTGGGCTTAATAATATTCGCGAAGCTTCGCTCTTTCCCCGCGATATGCAGCGCGTTGATTTAAGGCTTTCCACAGCCGATCAAAAATCCAAAAAATGAGAATGCGATTTTATTTTCTGTTTATTTTTTACACACTTTTCCTTCTTTTTTATCCCGGTAACTCGGATTATTTTCATCTCTTTGCTTACAACAGGTCGCTTTTTGCCCAGCCCCAGCTTAAAAAAAATTTGGCTGTTGAGGAGTTCCCTTATGTCATCTATCCCTACTCCCCCACTTTAACCGCCAAGGGAGCCTATATTGTTGATCTGCCAACTTTTACGCCTGTTTATGCCCGCAAGGAAAGGACTCATTTTCTCCCCGCCTCAACCACCAAGATCATAACGGCGCTTGTTGCCTTTGATATCTATAAGCCTGATCAGATTTTGACAGTTCAGGCCAAGCCTGGTGAGGGGCAAGTCATGGGTTTGGTGTCTGGGGAGCGCATCACGGTGGAGAATCTGCTCTACGGGACGCTTGTCCATTCCGGAAACGATGCTGCCTTTGCCTTGGCCGACACTTACGGTTTGCCAAAATTTGTCGAGTTGATGAACAAAAAAGCCCAGGCGCTTCACATGGCAGATTCGCATTTTACAAATCCGGCCGGACTTGATCAGGATAATCAATACACAAGCGCTTATGATCTCACACTTGCCGGGCGCGAGCTTTTAAAAAACCCGTATCTGGCTAAAATCGTTTCCACCAAGGAAATCATCATCTCGGATGTTGATTTTAAAAACTTTCACACCTTAACCAACGTCAACAAGCTGCTGGGAGAAATTCAGGGAATCGGTGGCTTGAAAACCGGCCACACTGAAGATGCCGGAGAAAATCTGGTCAGCCTATACAGACGAGGTGACGGTCATAAGTTTATTCTGGTAATTCTAAAAAGTCTTGATCGTTTCCAGGATACGACCAATGCCATCTCGTGGATTAACGCCGATATCGGATACGCCCGCTGAAAAATTACTTCTTATCCGAGATTAAATAATCGTCGGTGATTGCAGGAACATAAGCGACAAAATTATTGTCACCGGTAAACACATACACCGGTTGAAAATAGTCCTGATAGAAGTCCGGTTCAAAATAGCCAAGTCCCATGGTTTTGATAACAACCTTGTTTACCCCATCCGGGTTGGAAACAACCAGTCCTTGACCTTCTTTGAGCGCGCTAAAGGCCTGATCGCCTGTTTTTACAGGATAATACCCGACCTGCTGACCTGATTTCTCAAAAAAGTTGATCTGGGCTTTGATAATCCGGGGTTCGCTATTTGGGATCATCATCACCATTACATAGTTTTGACTATTAAAAAAAGTCGGTGAGACAACAGGAAAGCCATCAACATCAGGCCTGTAAAAATCAACCTCAGCCAGATTTGCGCCTGTGTTTCTGTCAAGCTGCTTGAACTGTTTGATTTCAGGATTATAGTTGAAAAAGATGATGTTGGGAGTACCCTGGGTGAACTCATCGGGATACCTGTTGATTTTCTGCAGGAAGTTGACTGCCCGATCCTGGCTCTCCTTTGTCGTTGGGGTGGCTGCGTTTGTGAAAAGTTCTGGTGTGTTTTCAAAATGGAATTGATAAGTAAAATTAAAATTTCGGATATCCACCGTCAAATCCTGAGTAGGATCTGTCAAAACCGCCTTATCCCCTTGCAGCTGGTATTTGACAATATCCGTGTTAAATCCGAGTGTTTTGGCGATGAGATAAACTTTTTCGCGGTATCCGAAACGGGCAACCGGAGGCGGAAGATAAAAGACTTTGGCAGAATCTGTAGCTGTAATTGGCTTCCCGTCCACTGTATCCAGGCGAAAAGATAAGCCTGCGCTTGAGGAGGCATTATTAATCTGGGGAGCTCTAATTTTGCCAAAAACTGTATTTGTGTAGATTGGCTGGATTCTCTTGAGCTCAATAACCTGCAGGATCAGATTGATTGCATAAAAAATTATGAAGATGACCAGAATAACCAGAAAAGCAAGCGGCATTGCTTTTCTGATGTTGTAAGAAAGCTCCGTCAGGTTCATATCTTAATAGTAGCAGAAGAATTGGCTCAAGGCTGGAGAATAAATTGGAAGTTATTCAACTGAAAAAAAATCAGGATTCAAGGCGATTTTCACAAGCAGCCGTCCTCGTCTTGAAAATAAGCATCATAACCGCCCCAATCCGTATTTTGGGGTTCTTTAGTAATTCTTACTCCCTTTCTTCTTAGCTTTTTGATGAGTAAGTCTACTTCTTTTTTTGTCCGTACATTATGGGCAAGGGTAATACCCGAAAAACCTTTTTCCCCCTCCGGAACTTTGGCGTCTTGTGCCAGTTTATCTTTTGGATGAAGGGCAAGCCACACTCCCTTTAGTTGAAAAAAGGCTACATCTCCGGTAATGCCGTCTTTTGAAGGAAAACCCAGTATATTTTTATAAAATGCAAATGATTTTTCTAAATTATCTACTCCCAATGTAATTAGAGTTACCCGGGGTTCCATAATATAAAGTATACCACCGGGCTTTGGTTGGAAATGTTTTGGAAGATTTTATCTAGATTCAGGTCGTCTGTGATTTCCTTCTATAATTCCTTTTCCCGATAAAGTATCGTATACTTTTGTATAAAACTCTGTTAAGGAACCCTCATTTGGGATAACAACATCTGCAAGCTCAAGAGCCATTCTTACTTGCAGACCGCTTTTTGATTCTCCAATCCCTTGTTCTTTCGCATAAAGTTTTAGAAAATCTTCCCATGTTTCTGGATCTCCGTCCCTTCCTCTTGCCCGCATCAGCTCAAATCTTCGCTCTGGAGGCATGGTTACTCCAATTATGAAAGCGTTCAGCTCTTGTTGAAGATACTTGACTTCGGATGGATGCCTTATGCTTTCAACAGCGAATCTTTTACTATCCGCATCCTCAATCATTCGCTTTGCTCCCCTTGCCAGAATATTTTCCCCAAAAGTTGCTCTAAAGCTATTGCCAATTTTGGTTAAAGTTCCTCTGTCATGAGAAAGATCTACCACAGTAGCAATTGATCTTAGAATTTCAGAAAGTGAAAAAGAAACAAAGCTATAGTCTTCTTGGAGAAACCTTACCAGTTCTCCTTTACCACTTGAGGCCTCACCGATCACGCCGACTACAGTTTTCATGGGAGAATTATATCACAAAGCTAAAGGGTTATTGGAAAGCTTTAAATCAGCCCAAGCTGGGTGGACACACAAACCTATTGAACCTGCTCTTCTCCTTCAAAAATTACATCACCCCCACCTGCTGAAGAAGTGTCACTCGTTGAGGCAGGAGGAACAAAGACAAAACTGGAAATAATTTTTTGATATGCTTGGCTGAGTTTATCGTTTGAGGAAGGGGTTGCTGAAAGAGTGATCAGCGTATCCTTATCCAGTGCTGCAGTTATAAGTTTATCACCCAGTTTCAGCTGGACTGCGTCCAAATCAGCCAGCTTCAGCTTACTCACCTCACTTGGCTTGGGTTTGAGAGATAAACTTTTGTACCAATCGTCAAATGATTTTAAGGTGCTTGAGGTGAGCTGGATAGTGATTGCTCCGGGTGGAGAGGCTAGTTTCGCCTCGAGCGATGAATAGACGGATTGGTCGGATGAATCGATGCGGGAAACTTTCAACTCTTCAGGATAGCTGAATTTAAAACCGGAATCATCAGTATACGAAGCAAGCTTCCCCAGAGCTTGTGCCGGAGAAATGTTTAAGACAGCAGGGAGCGGATTTGAAAGTGCTTTTTTACCATTGTTGCCAAGATAAACCAGCGCCAAGATTATAAAAATAATGATGACTATCAACCCCACCCAGATATATGTTTTATTCATTGGATTACAATTAGTATAGTTTATGATACAATAAATTACTATGAAAAAAATAATAATCGCAATAGCGGTCTCACTGTTTCTTTTTTCGCAACACCCGGTTTATGCGAGGCTGCTTCCGCGATTTAGAGGAGGCTCGTCAAGAGGAGGCTCAAACGGGATAGGTACTTCAGCTCGGCTAAGACCTGATAGACAAGCGCTGATTGTCTCATTCAGCAGCTTGAGTAAAGCAAAAAGCGTCAACTATGTCTTGTCGTACCAGACAAACGGGAAAGAAGAGGGTGTGGCAGGAGAGATCAACTCATCAGCCGGAGAAAGTACAAGTCGAGAACTGCTCTTTGGTACCTGCTCAACAGGTGTCTGTACTTACCACACAAATATAACCAACATGAAGCTCGAGATCACATCTTCCTTGGTTTCGGGAAAAACCACCATCAAACGCTTCCGGATCAGGGTGTAAACTGCAAGGATTAAATAAATCAAAATGCGCTATTTTAATTTTGTTGGGCCCATCTTTTTATCCCGCAGGAACTACATTTCCTCAAACTTTGTTACAGGGTGAATTTCCATCCATCCATGTGCTGTATCTAAAACATATGAGCCTGTCACTTTGACATGAGTACCTCTTGACGGAATTGTAATATTATTGTTAAAGCCTGCGCACGCTGCGACTGCATCAAGCTGGGTTGCCGGGTTTATACACACAGTCTCAAGGACCAAATCCCCATGCTGATCTTCGATGTTTTTATTATTAAGATAGTTCTCCTCACCTTTATCAAGACGAAGCAGGATATGGTCATCTCCGTCCTTTTCACGCTTCACTTCATCAATGTATCCGGTTAGTGTGAGGCAGGGCTCAATAACTTTAAGACGGGAGGGATTGTAGACATGGTTCCACAAAGATGGATCACACGAGGAGTCTTTTGGTTGAGGAGTTGGCGAGCCTGTTGGAGATGTCTCTGCCAACTTAGGTTGAGTGCTGTTTTTGGGAAACGAGGAGACAATAAGTCCTATCACGATCACAGACAAAAGGAATCCTAAAGAAATCAGGTTACTTCTGGTCATTATTAAATAATATTATCAAATTGAGTTTCAGGGTGAGATTCGATTTCATGATCAGGCATGAAGGAGATTATAGCACAAAGCTGGAACATTGTTGAGAAGGTCTAAAATCCTGCCCTGCCCAGGGTTGGTTTGAATATGTTGAGGCTTTTTTAGGTGCATTGACTGCTGATACCAAAATAACCTTATAGTATAATAGCTGTTATGACTAAAGGTGAGCTACCCCCCACTCTAAAAACTCCCCCCGAACTAATTAGTGTTGAGGAAGCTTTAGACAATACTCTTGACTCTTTAAAAGAGCTCCACGATAAAACCAGAATAGGAACTGGTGAAAATGTTTATTCTTCAGCCGCAACCTATAAAGACATAACCAGTCTTCCAGAGAGGGTCCAATATCTGTTAAGATTCTTTGGAGTTGATGAACATTCTGGGACTCATGATCTAAGACTCCAATATTCATCTTCTGAAAATAGAGCAGGTAAAGTAACGGATAATTTTTCTTTGATTTTTGAACTGGGGAAAATGGAGAAGAAGGTGGTTTCTGTTTTGTCTATCCATCCTACAATATCTCCTGAGTCATACGTACCTTTTCCAGCTACCACTCCAAGAAGCATTTTAGAAATTAACCATGAATTTCAAGGACAAAATAGCTTATTCAGTGATGCTGAATATTCTATGATCCAAACACAACTTGAAGGATTGCAAAAGCCCAGATATGCTTTATTTCAGCTTTTATTAATCTCTGAGCTTATTGGATTGGCGTCTGGAATTGAGCCAAAGCTTGAGAGACGTTAGATTTTTTTTACAAAGAGCTGCGATTGTAATAAGCTTCAAATAAGAAGTGCCCGTCAACAACACCCTTGGAAAAAGTTCTGTAATAGTATTTCGACCTGCTTGGTTTACGTCTTCCTTCTAGAATTTCAGAGTGAAAGTACGGCTCAAGTTTAGGTATCTCTGTTAGTCTTTTTTCAAGTGTCTTACTTAGTACTGGGATATAACCTTTTTCTCTCTGATTCAACTCCTCTGATAATTCAGGTTCTTTTAAGAGAAAGTCAACTGTAGACGCATATGTCATTGCCGGTAATCTCGTACAGATATCTCTGGAGATCTTCCTTGCTGCTATAAGATCTTCTCTTGCCTGCCCATCAGGTAGTGCTTCCAGACAAAAATGCCAAAGAACTTCCTGATCAATAACCGGTAATTCTATTCCACTTTCACCTGCCTTAGCCGTAACAGCTGAGAAAAAGGAGTAATGTCCCTTCAAATAATGGTTGAGTTGATAGGTATCAGTAGAGGGAAGTCCTCTTATTAAGTAAAGATTGCGTACAGCGGAAAAATAGTTGTCGGAGTTCTGACTCATCACCATTTTCTGATAGTTTGAGAATGCTTGGGAACTATCGGTTATTTCTATCTCATCAAACATTTCTTGCAATAAGGTACGATCTTCATCATTAAAAGGAATAAGACAAATACCTTGATCTGGCTTAACTTCAGGTAACAATTCTCTCATGAGTGAGTATTATAACAGTATAAGATCCCATAGTAAATATGCTTATCCAGGCTGTTTGACTATATTGAAAAAGTTTGGATTCAGATTTAATAACTGACCTAAACGCTTTATCCCTAAATTGCCCTTGCAAACAAGAAAAATCATGGTATACATGTAGTAAACAAACTAATATGGCAGAAATAGGCTCACCCCCTTCATACCAACAACCAGTGGTTAGAAAGAAAAACACAGCAGTTATCATCGTGGTAGTTGTTGTAGCTGCACTTATCGGCGGACTATTTATATTGCAGCAAAGTAAAAAAAATAAACAGCCGCAGGTTCCTGCTGAAAAAGAGACTCCTTCCCCAACAGAAATGCCGAAAATTGATAAAAAAGACGTGAAGATCGAGGTGCTAAATGGAAGTGGCATTGCAGGCCAGGCACGTATTGCAGCCGACGCTCTTAAAAAGGCAGGATTCAATCCCGACAATATCAAAACCGACAATGCCAAAGACTCTGATCATAAGATAACAACAGTTGCTGCCAAAGAAGGATTTGACGGAGTAGCTCAGGAGGCAAAAGACGCTCTTGCGGCTGTATTTGATAAAGTCCAAACCGAGTCATCGAAGCTTGATAAAGACAATAAATTTGATATTGTAGTCACAACGGGTGGCATACCACCAACCCCCACCACAGGTCCATCCGCAAGTCCAAGTGCCATCCCAACAGGTCCAACCACCACGCCTACACCAAGTTCCGCAACCACTCCCACTCCAACCTCATCAACGCCAGCTCCCACGCACTAAATATACTATCTTTCATAAAATAATTGCCTTACTGCCAAAGACCAAAACCTTAGGCGAATGATTTTTTTAGAAATCGTTTGTCTGGGAAACAAGAACGGGATAAACAATGTCAACTCTCTGATTGACATGTTCTGGAGAAATAAGGTCATGAATCAACCTAAGTTCTTTCTTAAACTCAAACACTCTTATCTGCTTTGCTCCTTTTGTCTTCCAGTTTTGGACCAAAACTTCAGCAACTTTATTGTTTATCGACTCATCGTTCTGGTTAAGAATGACGACAATAAACTGGGCTTTTGGGGCAGCTTTTAATGATGTATCAAACACAAATTGCCCCAGTCGATAGATCTGGCCCAGAGCTTTTGTTGAATAACGCGGATAGGGGTATTTGGGACCAGGACCTGAACCTTTAAGTTTTGGATTCCACCATAAAAATATATTCGGCAAAGTAATAAGAGCGTTTAAGAAAGTCCTGTTGAAAAAGGCAAGGGTATGATTTGAAAAGCTTGGAGCGATAATCACTGCTTTATCAATATCCGCCCGCTCTTGAGCTGCCCAGGATGTAAGAACTCCGCCTGAGGAAAGTCCCAAAACAGACACTTTATCTCCAAGACCTTGTGCTATATCAATTGCGTCATCTGTGAAGTACACCTGCTCCTCGGCAAAAAGATTTTTAAGATCTTCAGTCATTCTGTCATTTAGTCCGTGGTGGGGTGCTCTTGGAATTAAAACATTATATCCCAAATCGTAAAACTTTTTAGCAAGCTGTTCATACATCTTGGGACAACTTGTATATCCGTGAATGAGAACAATCGATTTTTCAACTTTTTTATCATGCAAAAGCATTCTAGTTCTACAATCGGGGTTTATTGAGCTATCATCTTTTGCTTTAAGTAATTTAATTCTCTCCAGGGCTTGCTCATATGTTTGTACAGGTTTGCTTCTTGAGTTTAAGTTTTTAGTATCCACTGGTCTAAAAAATATCAAAGCAAGAGCGATTGTTAAAATCAGTCCAATTAAAATCTTCACAAGAGTAATTATATCAAGGTGCGCTCTAATTGAAGCGGTCTTATGTAAATTTAGACTGTTTTAGTAGTCCCCTCTGTCTTGGCTCAGCCTGGATGAATTTGTTGGCTTATTACAAACTGTGAACTTATTTGCATTTGACTAAAGCCAACCTTACCTAAATTCAAATAATATTAATTTTCTTTTAAGTTGTTTTTCTTTACTGGGTTTTCATCATCTTTATAACCAAAGCTTTATCGGTTTCTTCTTTGAGTTTATATATAAATCGACTCATCAATTTTGAACCCTGAATCATGGAGTTGGGGTTGGTGTTAAACTGGGGGTAGGTGTTTGCTTTGGAGTTGGGGCTAGTGTGGGACTAGGAGTACCACCTGTTGGAGTTGGTGTAAAACCTGGTGTAGAGGTCGGTGTCGGTGGTGCTGTAGAAATAGTTGGGGTGACAGATGGGGATTGAGAAGGAGAAGGAGTAGGCGTTTGGGTTGGGCTAGATGAACTGGAGGATTGCGGGGTAGGGGTTGGTGTGGGAGAAGGTAAAGCATTAGCAGGTTGTAAAGTAGGAGCTGGTTTTTGCGTGGGAGTTGGTTCTATTGTTGGACTAGGGGTAGCAGTTGGGGTAATTACCGCTCCTTTCACTTCCCCGCCTTTTTTATGTTTTGAAGACTTTTTATTCATAAAAGCTAGGGGAGTTGTTATAATAACTAAAAGAACCAAGATGATTAAAATTTTTTTAGGGGATTTTATTATTTGTTTCAGTTCTGAAACGCTTATTTGTCTTTTAGCGGCTTTTACTGCTTCTGTTAATTGTTTAAATTTTTCTTTCAAAAAATTCATATGGAATTATACCATGTGTTAATTTAATCAAAATCAAGTAAAATTCTTGAGCGTTCAGTGTGATCTAGGCTTTGTCCAGGCTGGTCGAATTTGTTGGAACTTACTATTCTATGCTAAACTTATGTTTATGTTAAATGAGCCTACTGTAGACAGAAATGTAGTTATTCTATTTGACAAGCAACTAACAAATGAGTTTATAAAATTAAGTCAGAAAATAAGCAGTAAAGTTCCTTCAAAAATCAATCTCAACGCAAGTGATGAAATCCCCCACCTCACCTTATACTTGAGCAGATATCCTAAAAGAAACGTCCCCAAGGTAATTGATGCAATTTTCAAGGTCGCTTTATCTACTAAACCGTTTCGACTTAAATTAACCCAGAAATCCTGCCACAGTTCAGGGACTATTTTTATTGATGCAGAAATATCCCCAGAACTTTTCACCTTACATGAAAAACTTGTTGATGAGCTGAATACTTTTAGAGAAGGACTTTATAATGATGATGAGATGAAATTACCTGGAAGAACAAAAAAAATTAGAAAAAACTTAATAGAGTATGGTATGTGGGCAGTAAAACAAGATTACGTTCCACATGTGTCAGTTGGCAGAGTGGGCGATCCTGAAAAAGAATGCAATCCTGCTTTAGAAACACTTCCTAATAGAGTTGACTATCAAACGACAGTTAGTCAAATTGCTTTTGTTGAAAGCGGTCATGATGGGACATGTAAAAGAATTCTTCAAAACTTTTCTCTTGAGAGGTAAAATTAGATTATCCCAACAATCTTCCTGACCTGGTCCAGGCTTGTTGAATATGTTGGAGGGGTATTATGCTGCTTTTTCTTTCCAGGTTTTGATTTGATTGAGTCCTTCCTGCTCTGTAGCAAAACGATGTTCCTCAACTACTTCAAATCCAGGAAGACCCTTTTCTCCCATAACAAGCTTTGCTTTGACAACAAGATATTTTTCCGGCTCCTTACGGATTATATGAAGTTCATAACCGTCTTCGGTTTCTGTAGCCCACTCTTTATATTCCGGTCTATTCCAGGGTTTAAACCATTTTTTTCCCATAATTCAAAGCAATAATAAAACTGGGGATTTTATTTGTCAAGTTCAGGCTGGTTGAAGATACTGGAATTTATTTTATTCATGTGAAAAAAATTCTTCTTCGGATATTATTGAATCTCTATTGAGTTCTCTCAAATCTATACAAAATTTAGCAACCTCATCCAGAGAAACTTCATGTAGTCCTAAAGCTGCTTCCGCATCACGCTGTTCAAAAAACTTCTCACGCCAACTTTCCAATTGCTCATCAGTGGGTATTTCATAATCATCTCTCATATTTACTTCTTCCTCAACACTATTATCTTTCTCAATATCGCCATTAGCATAAAAGGAGTACGAATCATAGATTCTATATGTTTTACCCTCTGGTGTCGTCCCGGATTGATTGACAATATTGAGCGTATACCATTTAAATTTCACCGGAGGGATAGGTCTGCAAGTTAATTCTGCTTTTCTACCATCAGACAAACGAAAAAAAAGATCTTTTCCTGAAGGCACAGATAATCGCGGAATTCCGAATTCATCAAGGGCGATATCCGATTGAAGAACTAAAACCTTAACTGAAGTACGGTCAACCCGTGGATGCGCTTCTTTATTAAACATGTGCTAATTGTACCAAAAGATTCTATGTATTGAATAGATTTTATAAGCTAGCTTGTCCCAGCAATCTTCCTGACGTCTCCAGGCTGCTTGGATATGTTGGAAGTTATTTCCAAGATTTTTGAACTGGATTCTATTGAAGAACCTGTCAATTTTGCACGATTATGCAGGTTTGATTAATGCATTTACAACCATCTATTTTTAAATGAATCATGGGGCAATTATAAACTCCTTGTTGTGGTGTTATTGGTGTTTGTACGAAATCCTTATTCACACAGTTGAGACTTGCACATATTCCTCCCGTAGTCTTTACTGCACAATCACTATCAGTATTACAACCGAACTCTTTTATTTGCTCTTGCGATGTAGTTGTGGTTAATTGCTTTATCGCAGCAGATGGATAAGTGGATTGAGTATTTTGTTGTCTAAGTTGATTACTTAAATACAAATAGGTTCCAAGTGAGGATAGGACAGCGATTAATAAGGCAAATACTAATAAAGATATTACTCTTAAAAACGCTGTACCGTGAGGACTGGGAGGCTGAACGTTAGGATCCATTAATTTAAGAATAGTTCGTGTCTGAATGAAAGTCAAAAGTTTCTAACACCCTATCCTTATGAAGCTACGTCCAGGCTGGTGGAATATGTTGGAACTTATTATTTAAATTTCAGCTTGTCAAATAAGTTTTTTATAAAATCTTGAAACCACAATAAAATATCCTTTTGGGTTTTTATTACAGCTTTCTCACTTTTTTGAGATATAACTGAAATATCTTGGTTTTTAACTGGAGATATTGCACTTTTTGCTTTTAAATATATCGATGGATTTTCCCATTTGCCATAAAGAGCTTCTTTTGATGGTTCGTGACCATGAAAATACAAATCTGTTCCTTTGTATATTCCAAAGTGAAGATGTTTTCTTTCTCTTGAAGTTTCTTGACTAAATTCATCGCCAAGGTATGTGATAATTTGTCCAGCCACAACTTCGCTGCCTACTTTTAAAGAAAGATTAGAGATTTTTACATGCCCGTACAATGCTGTATTGTTTTCCCCATCAATCCCCTCAAGTATCACTCCTCCATAGCCTGATAAACTACCAATAAATTTAATT